>ERZ1292642.103-Hain-H14-01um-R1-103-length-49279-cov-7_pt2 | contig 44332 bp, 57 predicted proteins | sample MGYA00564403_ERZ1292642 | MGnify/ENA primary metagenome ERZ1292642 (study PRJEB36523, sample SAMEA6512643) | groundwater metagenome | collected 2019-01-09 | study: AquaDiva: Metagenomics assemblies of 32 groundwater samples
ATCATGTTGTTGACGGCAACGTCTGCTACGCGCCGTGCAACGAAGTCACGGTCGACGGTGTGCTGGAGTGGGAAGCGCTGAATCATGTTGTTGACGGCAACGTCTGCTACGCGCCGTGCAACGAAGTCACGGTCGAGGAAGTATGAGCGACGACGGTCCCGACTGCCCCTGTGACGAGTGCTGGACGGTCACTACAGCTAAGCTCAACGCCCACGACAACGTCATCGCGGCCGCAGTCGCAGCTGCGTTGCCGCCGCCGGCCCCCGGCTCGGAAAGCCGCAAACTGTTCGTAGTCCTCGACGAGCTCTGGGCCGTCAAGTGCGACCTACTCGAGGCGTGGCGCAACATCACCCGGCTGCAACACGAACTCGACGACGTCAAGGCCGGCGCGGCTGCGACGCGTAAACGACTGGACGGGCCGACGAGACCGCTCAGCGAACCAGGTGCTCTATGAAGCTTCAACTCACACCGGTGCCGGCCGACACTCAGGGCATCTACACGATCCGCGGCGTGGCCGGCCGGCTACCGCCGCGTGCGCTGTTCCTGCATCCGGCAGCAGCGGCGGCATTCAAGCCGCTGGCCGCGCACGTTGTCGTAAGCGACATGTTCAGGTCGCCCGAGTCGAGTTTGGCCGCGGTGCGATCCGGGCGCGGGGCCAAGCCGCCGGGGTACTCCGGTCACAACTACGGCCTGAGCATCGACATCGACATCATGCCGACATGGAGCCGGATTGGCGGCATCGCCCTACGGCTCGACAAGGGCGCTCTCGATGAACACTTCGAGCAGTACGGCTGGTACTGTCACCGGCGCGACCATCTCATCGGCTCCGAGGCGTGGCACTACAACCATCTCGGGTACGAGGCCAACGCCGACATCCGGCCCCGGGCACACTCGACGGCGGGTGCCCTCGAGACGAAGATCATGCGGTTGTACGGCGGGCAATTCGAGCTCGGTGAGACCGCCGCGCAGATGGCTCTGGCACGACTGCGCCTGTACAGCGGTGAGCTCGATGGCGTCCTAGGTCCGCTTAGCCGCGAGGCCATTTGCGCATTCCAACGCACCTGGGGCCTCAAGGCTACGGGTTCGCTCGACGCGACAACGCAGCGCACGCTGGCGTACGTGGCTGCCGACAAGGAGATCCTGTGAAAATCGAAGTCAACGGCTTCGTGCTGCTGCCGTTCCTGGTGTTCCTCGTGCTCAAGGCCCTGGCGATGCGTAACAGGCACTGTCGCCGTTGACCGGCGACCCGCTCCGTCTCAGCACTAGCTCGGTCACCGAGTTCGCCCGCTGCCCCCGGCTCTTCGCTCACAACCATATCGACCGCCGCGAGCGCTGGGGCGCGACCAGCCGGCCCCTCGCGTTCGGTAGGGCCGGCCACAAGGGCCAGGAAGCGCTCTGGCGCTGGGAGGGCGACCCAGCCGACCCGGGGCGACTACAGGCCGCCGTAGACGCGTTCCAGGCCAGCGCCGACACCGAGGGCCTGTGCCCGGAGGACCGCATCCTGGGCCAGGTCCTGCTGCTCGGGTACGCGGCGCGCTGGGACGACCTCAAGCTTTCGTTCCACACGGCCCCGCTGGTCGAGCAAAAGGTGGTCGTACCAGTTCTGGATCCGGCCGGCCAACCCGACCCGGACCTGGTGCTAGTGGCGGTGTTCGACGTCGTGGCCTACGACGAGGACGGCTCGACCGTGCCCATCGAGCACAAGTTCACCGTGTCGAACATCGACCCGGGCGGTGCCTACTGGGGCCGGCTCGACCTGAACATGCAGGCGAGCATCCAGTGGATCGTTGCCACCGACGCCGGCCGTAGCGTGGGTCACCTGCTGTGGGACGCGATACGCGCGCCGCAGCTGCGCATGTACCAGGCGACGCCGCTCGACAAGCGCGAGTTCTACAAGAAAGCGTACAAGCGCGCCGACGGCACCGTGGCGCAAGCTGGTGACCCGAAGCCGGGCATCCGGCTCGAGGACGAGACCATGGATGCGTTCACGGCCCGGGTCGTGGCATCGGTGCTTTCGACGCCGGCCGGGTTCTTCGGCCGCAAGGTCGTGACCCGCGACGAGGGCGAGCTCGACCGGGTTCGGCTCGACCTCTGGGGCTGGGGCCAGCAGATGTTGCGCGCCCGCGAAACCGGGGCGTACCCCCGCAACCTCGACGCCTGCGAGACCGTCAAGCGTATGCAAGGCGGCATCGAGTGTGCGTACCTGCCGGTGTGCACCGGCGAGACCACTATCGACGACGACCGGGTTTACCAGATACGAACCCGGTCGCAACCCAAGGAGTTCACGTTTTGATTCTGATGTCACTACTCATCGCACTGGTGTGCACCAGTTACCCCCTGCACGTGTGCCGCCGTTGAGCGTACTGACCAAGGTCGTCCGGGGCAAGCAAGTCCGGCCGCCCCGGCTCATGGTCCACGGCCCGGCCGGCTGCGGCAAGAGCACGTTCGCGAGCGGCGCACCGGATGCGCTGTTCATTGACGCCGAGCGCCGCACCGGTCACCTCGACGTCGCCCGCGTCGAGCCCGACGACTGGGACGAGATCCTCGCCATGATGTCGGAGGTCATCAAGACCAAGCCGTGCCAGACGTTGGTGTTCGATACCCTCGACCACATGGAGGTCATGCTCTGGCAGAGCATCTGCCGCAAGGACGGGTCGAGCACCATGGCCAAGGCCTGCAAGGGCTACGGCAAGGCCTATGACGTCGCTCAAGACGCATGGAACCTGTTCATGGTGGGCATCGACAAGCTGACCAGCGTGGGCATCACGCCGGTGATGCTGGCGCACAGCGAGATCAAGGTCTACAAGAACCCGACCGGCGAAGACTACGACCGGTATCAGGTCAAGCTGCACCAGAAAGCCCAGTGGGCGATCTTGAACAAGCTCGACGTGGCCGGGTTCGCGACGTTCGAAGACTTCGTACGAGCCTCCGATGGGCCGGCCCGAGCGAAGGCCATCACCACTGGCGAGCGCGTGCTCAAGTTCGCACACGCGCCGGCCTACTACACTAAAGTCGGGCTCGGATTGCCCGATGAACTGCCGCTCAAGTGGGCAGCATTCGCAGCGGCGCTAACCGCGCCACAGTCCTGACCGGTACACTGTACCGGCAACCAGTAACGCAAGCAGAAAGCACACAACAGTATGGCTGAGATTCAGATTCGATTTGTCGGCGTCGCGATTCCCGAGACCTTTGGCCTTGAGCCGAACAAGAACGACGAGACCAAGATGCCGAGCGTGGTCGGCAAGATTCGGTCCGTCGAAGGACCCAACGTCGGCGAGGAGGTCTGGTTCCGGGGTCACCTCCAGGGCGGCGCAGCGGAAATCACCATGAAGCAGCTGCGCGCGCTCGGGTGGACCTGCAACGACATCACCGTGCTGACGGGCCTGGGTAGCACCAAGGCCGACGTGACCGGCGCCGACGAGGAGTACCAGGGCAAGGTCTACCGCCGGTACAACGTCTGGGCCCTACGCGAGCGGCCGAGCCTGCGCCCCGAGGACCAGAAGCTGTTCAGCGCCAAGTTCCGCGAGCTCGCCGCTGGTCTGCGCGACAAGGATGGCAAGTCGCTGGTGGTCGCGGTCACCGATGCGAACCGCGCGCCGGCCACGCTGCCGGCCGCGAAGGAGTCGGCTCCGGCGGCTGCCGCGGCTGTCGCCAAGGCCACCAGCAGCGACGACCTGTTCCGCTAGTGAACGCGAGGGCAAAGCAGCTGTTCGAGCTGGGCCTGAAGACGTTCAACGACGACGACGGTAGTAACGCGACTGGGCTAATCAAGGCCTTCGCGGTGATGTTGTCAGCGCCGGCTCCGAGCCGCAAGGCCCTTGCTGCCGAGGCGGGCCCGGCCCTGCCGTTCAGCGTCCAGGAGATGCATCAGATGCTCCTGGCCCGGGTCGGCCACCTGGTCGTCTGCGACCTGGTCAACGGCTCGGTATTCGGTCATCTGGGCCGCAAGCTCAAGGGCATTGCGGGGCTGACCCGGGCCGACCTGGACCATCTCGTCTCGTGGATCGAGGCCGGCGGGCTCGCGTGGATGACCACGCAACCGACCTTCCAGAGCATCGTACACAACTGCGACAAGTGGTTCGCCACGGCGCGCGAGTGGGACCGGCGGGGCCGGCAGACACTGCGGCGGGGCGGTAGCAACGTGGGGGCCGGCGACGGTGCCGAGCCCGTGCGAGATATGAGCATGTTCAAGTGACCGAGCTCGAGCGACTGATAGAGCTGGTCCGGCAACTGCCGGAGCCAACCGAAGCCGAGCGCAGGGATCAGGCCATCTCCTGGGTCTGGGGCAACCTGGCTTGCAGCACGAACCACAAGGTTGACCGGTCCGTGGTCGAGGCGGCATACGACAAGCTGCATCCGCCGACAAAGGAGTCGAAGTGAAAGCAATCGATGCGGGCAAGCTGATTCGCCGCAAGATTCGTAAGGCGCTGCGCGACGGAATGACGCTAGGCCGACACTGTTACGGCACGCAGTTGGTGTCGGGGCGCATCCGAGTTCATCCCGGCGAGAGGGTGTGTGCTATCGGCGCGTGCATCCTCGGCATGCCGGGATCGACAGCCGAGGATGCAGAGTTCACCAGCTACGAGATGAAAGCGGCCAAAAAGCTAGGCCTAACAGAAAGCCAGGCCAGCCAGCTGATGACCGGGTTCGACGAAGGAACCCGCGACACGGTATGGCAGCGGCTCGGTGCGGACATCGCCGACGAGTTCTTGCCGCCGGCTGGCCTCGAAGACTAGGTGACGTCCAAAGTCTGGACGCTCGCCGAAGTCTCCGATTCGGAGCTGGCCCGTCTACGACTCGACTGTAGGCCCACCGGGTTACCCAGCGGCATCGGCATCGAGCGCCGGGTCCCCGGGGGCATTCCCTGCGACAAAGTCACGACGCTGTTCGCGGAAAGCGGCAGCTTCAAGACGACCGTCCTGGGGAACATGCTGCTAGCGATGGCTCGGGCCGGGCACCGGGTGTTGTCGGTTACCTTGGAAGACTCCAAGGAGCTGGCGGCGCATCGGTTCCTGGCCGGGCAGTCGGGGCTGGCATACGGCGAGATCTCGGGCGGCACACTGGATGCTGCCGATGTCGGTCGTCTGGCCGTCTCCGACGACGCACGGGCCGTCGCTAGTCGCATCTGGGTCGTGGACGACATCGAGCCGCGCATCGAGGTGATACTCGAGCTGGCGCTGAAAGCGAAGCAGTCGAGCGCAGGGTTGGGCTGTCTCGCCATCGACTACCTGCAACTGCTGGAGGGGCCGGGTCTGGAAAAGGACGTGCTAGCGCGGGCCGTCAAATCCTGTGCCCGGTTCGCCGGTCAGCACAAGGTAGCCGTCGTGCTCGTATCGCAACAGCGGCAAGAGTCTGAGCGCGACCGGGCCGACCCCAGACCGCTCATTGGCGACATGTTCGGCAGCAGCGCGATGCGCATGGGTTCGAAGCTCGTGCTAGCGCTGTTCAGGCCGTGGAACTACTGCCGAGTACCCGGTAAGTCGCCCAAGTGGGCCACCGAGTACGGGCACTTCATCGCGGCCAACCCGGACCACCTAGCTCTGTATCCGCGGTTTCTCGAGGTGCACTGCCTCAAGAACGTGCTGGGCGATACCCGGCCGGTGCTGCTGCTGGTTAACCCCGCGACCGGCACCGTCGAACCGGGTGACGCGATAATGGCGCCGTACCTGTGACTCATCGGATAGCAATCTGCCTCGACGACCCCGAGACTCGGGCCGTGTGGGACGCCGCGGTACAGGCCAAGGCCGAGGTCGCCGCATGGCCGGCGTGGAAATTAGGAGCTGTGCAAACTACGCAATGTTACATGTGCGGTTACGACCCGACTCGGGTCGTCGCCCGCGAGTGGACGATAGCCGCAGACGGCGTTCTGCCCAGCGCGAACACGCTCGGCGGCAACGGCAGGAAAAGCTACGGCTACCGCAAGCATCGCAATGGGTTATCGACGCTACTCGGCCCGCAGCTGGGCGAGGTACCGCGGGCCAACAAGTTCCGGGTCGGCGTCGTGACCCGGTACTACGGTGCTCGCAAGCGCAAGTACGACACGTGGAACGGGTCGGCCGGGTGCAAGGCGCTCATCGACGTTCTCGTAAGCTACGCGGTCCTCATCAGCGACGCACCGAGCGCGTTCCAGGGGCACTATCTCCAGAAGCGCTCGGGGGACGGCGTGGACCGCTTCACCGTGAGGTTGATTGAATACGCATGACGGCGAACAAGCCGCACACGAGTATCTGGGCCGACAAGTCGTTCGACGACGAGGAGCTGCGGTCGCAGTTCCCGGCAGCGCCCAAGCCTGGATTCGATATGGGCCTGGGCGACGACAACCCGCCCGATGACCAGACGTACGGCCGCCAGCGCCGGGTCGGGCTGACTGCCGGCGGCCCCGGGGTCAAGCGGGCGGCCGCGAAGGCTATCTTCGACGGCCGCGGCATCAAGTACGACCGGATGTTCCGAACCGCCCGCTGGTGGGTCGCTGTGACTTTTGAGTAGGCCCGAGCAAATGATGCTACCAGGGTTCGATGACGACGTACCCTTGCATCCAGTGGGCGTGTACGTCATCGGTAGCCTGCGCAACCCGCAGGTCCCGGTGGTCGGCAACGCCATCCGCGCTGCCGGCTTCGAGGCCTTCGAGGACTGGTACGGTGGTGGCGAGTTCGCCGACGATCACTGGCAGCGGTACGAGCAGGCTCGTGGGCGGTCGTACGTTGACGCGTTGCAGGGCTACCTGGCCCAGAACACGTTCAACCTGGACCACCGGCACTTGCGACGCTGCGACGCGGCGGTGCTAGTGGCACCAACCGGCAAGTCTGGTCACCTCGAGCTCGGGTTCGCGGTTGGCCTGGGCAAGCCGGTCTACTACTTGCTCGACGGCGAGCCGGAGCGATGGGACGTGATGTTGAACTTTTGCTATGTCAACGGCGGGGCCGTGTGCACGAGCCTGGACGAAGTGCTCGACCGACTTGCGGTGTTCAATGTCGCATAACCCGGTCGCGTACAGGCGGCGCGTCGTCATCGAGTCGCCTTACGCGGGCGACGTTGAGAGAAACCTGCGCTACCTGCGCGCGGCGATGCGTGACTGCGCACTGCGGGGCGAGTCGCCGTACGCGTCGCATGGACTGCTGACGCAGGAGGGCGTTCTAGACGATAACAACCCTAACGAGCGAGCTCTGGGTATCAGTCTCGGCTTGGCGTGGCGTGACGCTGCTGACGCGACCGTCGTCTACAGGGACCTCGGATTCTCGAGCGGCATGAGGTACGGGATCGCCGACGCGGAAAGAAAAGGCCGACCAATCGAATACCGAACGCTACCGGAATGGAGCGACAAGTGAGCGACTTCAAGGTCGTCACAGCCGAGAAGAAACCGTCGCTGGCGATGATTCCGTTGCGAGCGCTCGTAGGCGCGGCCCGGGTGTTTGCCTACGGCGCCCGCAAGTATGCGCCGGGGAACTTCTACGAAGCCACGATGGCCGACGGAGCGGCGACTCGATACCTGTCGGCGGCGTTGCGCCACATGCAGGAGATGCAGGAACCGGATGGCACGCACACCTACGCGTCGTTGGCGGCTATCGACTGCGAGAGTGAACTGCCGCATATCGACCACCTCATCTGTGGGCTAGTGATATTGCGCGCCATCCTGGCCAAGGATGGTGTGTTGCCGACCGACCCCGGCGTGGGGCTTGAGCCGCCACTTGCGGTACCGGTGGTTGCGGCACCGCGCGACAACCCGGGCTGTACCGATCGCGGTACCGCTAGCCACGGCAAAAGCGACGAAGACTGTGCACAGTACAACAAGCGCACCGGCAACGAGTATGGCAGGTGGTTTTGCCGGTCCTGTCGCGGGTTCTACGGCCTGTGACAGGATTCGCGGAACGAACCACACCCGGGACAAGGACCGATTGGCAAACGCCGGAGCACGTACTAGAGCGAGTGCGTCGAGTCGCGCCCATTGGGCTCGACCCGTGTACGACACACGCGAACCCGACCGGGGCTCGGGCCTGGTGGTACCTGGACGGACCGTTTCCGCTGGACGGTCTTGCCTCCGGGTGGAGTACAGAAAAATCTGGTCACCTGGTCTACTGCAACCCGCCATACGGCCGGGGCATCGGGGCATGGATGGACAAGTGCCACGAGGCGGCGGTAGCCGGCGTGACGGTTATCGCCCTAGTTCCGGCCCGGACCGATACGCGCTGGTTTCCGTGGACGGCCGACGCGATCTGCTTCTGGCGAGGCCGGCTGACGTTTCGTGATGCGCCGGCACCGGCGATGTTTCCTTCGGCTGTAGTGCTGTGGACCTGGGGACGACGTGGGTCCCGCGAGTGCTTCAACCGAACTCGGGACAGCTTCTGTGCCGCATTCGGCGATGCGGGCAAGGTCATTAGCCTGTGAAACGGGGCCTACTTCTGCCCGACGTACAGGCCGGGCCGGGTCGCTCAAACCGACACATACTATGGGCGGGTCGCTACGCAGCAGCCAAGCGGTTCGACCCGGTTATCCAAATCGGCGACTGGGCCGACATGCCCAGCCTGAGCAGCTACGACAAGGGCAAGGCCGCATTCGAGGGCCGGCGCTTGTCGAAGGACTGGGATGCGTTTCGCGCCAGCGTGGACCAGTTCATGGCACCGCTGGGCAAGGCGAAAGGATACAGCCCACGGCTCGTGTACACGGAAGGTAACCACGAGTTCCGCTTGGTGCGCGCCGCCAACGACAACCCCGAGCTCGAGGGCAGCCTGCCGAGTCCGTGCGATTACCTGAAGTCGCTCGGCTGGGAGGTGTACCCGTTCTTGACCGTCGCCAAGGTCGAGGGCGTGCTTGTGAGCCACCTGTTCCCGCTGAGCCTCAACGGCCGCGTGACCCAGAGCAGCATTCGCTACGGTAGTCCCAACGCGAGCCAGATGGTGCGGGCCAACATGGCATCGTGCATCGCCGGCCACAAGCCGGGACTGGACGTCGCGATGCACCCGGGGGCCGGCGGCCGTATGCTGTGCGGACTGATTGCGGGGAGTTTCTACTCGCATTCAGAAAGTTACAACGGCCCCGGTTTCGACAATCAATGGAAGGGCGTAGTCGCCCTGAACCGCTTGCACACCGGCCGCTTCGATGCGTGCCCAGTATCCATCGAGTACTTGAAAGCAAAATTCTCATGAAGACCAGCCTGACATTCGAGAGCGCCCTCATCGAGGGCGAGACCCAGACGTTTAGCTTCGACTCGGACAACCCCGAGTATCCGCTGACGGTCGCATTCTTCGAACCGGGCGACGCGGCCGACCTCGACGAATGCGACTACGAGATGTCGTACGACTTTCCGCTCGACGAAGTCGCCGACATCCACGAGTTCCTGGGCCTGATCCTTGCGAGCAAGCGCTCGTGAAGCGACCAAGCCGGCCGGAATCCGCTGAGATGCATGTCCGCAACGAGCTGGACAACAACAACACCGTCGAAGGCGAGACTAGCTCCGCCTTCGAAAAGCTCTGCTACTACATAGACGACCTCGAAGATTACGCGAACAATCTCGACTGGCAGCCGAAGACGCCGGGCACTGGGGCTAGCACGTCGTCTGCGTCGGCAGCGACCCCGGAAGCGCCCCAAGCCTCCGATCCCCGCGACGAGGTCATCCGCAACATGACCGGCGAGCTGGCCAGCGCACAGGCGCGGTTGTTCGCCATTGGGCTGTTGACGCGGTGAAGCTGCGCGGCGGCCCTGCGCAGGTCGCCGGCAACGTCTGGATGATCGATACCCCGGAGGAGGCGAGTCGCCTCCTCCGGGTGTTGTTCGCGACCAGCGAGGCCGTCGGAATCGATCTCGAATACAGTTACACCAAGGGCCGGCACAACCTCGAGCACAGTCGCATCACGTGCTTGACGTTGGCATACGTGCCGGCGGAGTCGCTGGGCCGGCACCCGACCGGGGCGCCGTTGCACCAGCGGGTATTCGTTCCCGCATTCGAAAGCGACGAGCTGGTGCAGCTGCTCAAGCCGTGGTTGCAGTCGGCTCGGCCCAAGGTCGGTCACAACATCATCAGCGCCGATGCGCATGTACTGCGGAACCACGGCATCGTGCTGGGCGGCGTGGCCGCCGATACCCTGCGTAAGGTCAAGCTGACGTACAACGACAAGGGCATGGCGCATGGCCTGAAGCCCTGCATGGCCCGCGAGCTTGGTTACGACGTCACCGACCTGGCTAGCATCGATACGCGGCCCAGGCGGCTCAAGCCGAAGACCTACAAGACCACCGGCTACCGCAAGGCGCCAAAGTCGTCGCCCCTGTACGGCACCGGCATCAAGGTGCTGTACGGTGCCGGCGAGGTCGGCGTGTTCGCCAAGCCCGGCGGCAAGACGTCGCGCGAGGTCATCCCGCACGCGGAGTTGTGGCGGGACTATCCGCAGCGACGAGCCGCCTTTACCGACTACGCTTCGCTCGACGCTAAGGGAACCGCCGAGCTCGACTACCCCGTCACCGAGCGACTGAGGAAGCTCCCGGCGGCGGGTGGTACCACCAACCTGGACCTGTATCGCGATACCTGGCAGCCATACTGTGAGCTCGTGGCCGCCATGGAGGTCACGGGCATACCGCTCGACGCGAGCATATGCAACGACGGGGCGGCGCTAGCCGGCGCCGACGTGGCCGCATACGACGCCGAGCTCGAAGCTATCGAACCCGGCTGGAACTGGGGCAGTAGCGAGCAACTCGCGACGGTGTTGTTCCGCCACTGGAACTTGCCCCGGCCGCCGATCGGCGGCACGGTCAAGGCCATCAAGCCGACCAAGCCGGACCAGTGGAGCACGGCCGAGGCGTCGCTACATTGGCTCGAGCTCAACTGCCCCGACTACCGCGAAGCGCTGGGCCTGATACGGCAGCGGCGCAAGGCCCGCCGGCTGTACGGATACCTGCGGGACCTGCCGGGCTTTCTGCACAACGATGGCCGGCTGCACACGGTGATAGCACCGAGTACCGATACGGGTCGCCTCGCCAGCAGCAACCCGGCGCTGCAGCAGATGCCGAATGCGAAGTCGGACAAGTACGGTATCCGGCGCGCATTCGTGGCTGGGCCGGGCAAGTCGCTCATCGTGGCCGACTACTCCCAGCTCGAAGTGTACGTACTCGCGCACTTCCTGTTGAAGCTCGGTACACAGTACGGCTGGTCCGGTGCAGATGCGCTGGTCGTGGCCCTCGCGACGGGCGACGTATACAGCTACATCGCGAAGACGTGTTGGCCGGGGGTAGCCTGGGCAGCGGGCGGCCCGGCGACGACCAAGGTCCCCAGTGGCGGTGGTATCACCTACCGCGACCTGGCCAAGATCGTCGTGCTCGCCAGCAACTACGGCAAAACCGAGCAGGGCCTGGCGATATCGCTACTCGACGAAGCCGGCGTAGGCGTGGGCCTCGAGTTCGCCCGGAGCGTGCTGGGAGCATACGCGGCGGGACTTCCCGCGCTGGCCCCGTGGGGCAAGTACATAGGCGACTTCGCCCGCGAGCACGGCGGCGTACCGACGCTGCTGGGGCGATGGCGGCCGATACCGCAATGCCGGTCCGACAGGGAGTACGAAAGGTCGTCTGGTGAACGCAAGGCAAAGAACACGCCTATCCAGGGTAGCGCGGCGGACATTGTGGCTTGCGCTGGGCTTGGGCTGGCGCGACACGCACGGCTGGGCGCCCTGGGATACGTCCAGTGCCTACACGTGCACGACGAGATAATCCTCGAAGGCCCGGCCGAGTCGCGCGATGAAGCACTGGCCATCGTGAACGACGTGATGACGCACCCGCCGGGCATCGACATGCTGGTGCCGTTGCGCATCGAAGCGAAGATTGCCCCTAGCTGGGCGGAGGGTAAATGATCCTACAAGAAAAGATCCACCGCATGGGTGCCGACAGGTCACACCACAAGCTGTTTGACCAGCTCGTGCGTGTGGACGAGAAGATCGACGGCTCCCAGATTACGTTCGGCATGTTCGACGGCCGCCTGATGATTCGGTCCAAGGGCCGTGACATGAGCCAGGACGAACCGACCGGTATGTTCGGTGCAGGTATCGACGCCGTGGGTTCGGTAGCGCATAGGCTTCGACCTGGGTGGACCTATCACGGCGAGTATCTCCAAAAGCCTAAGCACAACGTGCTGGCGTATGACCGCGTGCCACACAACCATGTCGTGCTGTTCGACGCGACCGACGGCGGTCAGTTCGTTGACCCGGGGCTATTGGCTAAGCTGTGCGCCGAGCTCGGAGCGTTCGAGCCGGTCCAGTGGCGGATGATGGCCATGGGCGACGTGGCGGCTGGGGTGTTCCCGACGTCCACTCTAGGTGGCATCCCGGAGGGTGTGGTCGTCAAGCACGGCAGCAGTGTGGCGACCCGCGTCGTCGCCAAGCTGGTGTCGGAGCAGTTCCGCGAGGTCAAGTCCGACAACACGACCAGGACACGGCCCAACACGGATCGTGACATCGCGACGACGTTGGCCAACAAGTACTGCCCGGCGGCACGGTTCGCCAAGGCGGTGCAGCGGCTCAAGGAGTCGGGTACCTATACCGGAACGCGGGCCGACATCGGGCCACTGCGAAAGGCGGTCAGCATGGACATCGAAGGCGAGTGTCGCGAAGAGATCCAAGAGCAGCTGTACGGCATGTTCCGCAAGGACCTGCTAAACGCTGCCTTGGCGCCGTTGGCGGCCTGGTACGAGCAATGGTTGACCAACGATAACGCGTACTGGAGTACGCGGCGAGTTGATGCCGAGTAATGGCAAGGTCACAGTACATCTACCTGGTTGTCGAGAGCGGCTACGACTGGTCTACCCCGCGGGCCGCGTTCACGGTCAAGCACGAGCTCGTGTCGTGGCTACGAGCGCATAAGCCGAGCGGCGCTAACTCCGAGTTCGAAGTATTTCGCCTTGCCGACGGCAATCGCAACCAACCGCCCGTGGGCCTGGACCTGGCCGAGCTGCTCGCCGAGTAGTGCGGTTCCAAACGAACTCGTCCTGGTGCGGACCAGCCGCGATGGCGGCAGCGAGCCGGGCCCTGGGTCGAGCCGTAGGGCAGGCCCGGTTCGCCCATGCCGCCGGCACGACGCTCGAAGACGGCACCGACGAGAGCGACCTCAAGCGGGGCCTGCTGGCGGCCGACTTCGTACCCGACGAGTTCGCCAGCCGTGAACCAGCGGCGGCGCTACTCTGGGCGCGGGTGCAGCTGCTGGCCGGCCGGCCGGTCATAGCCTGCGTTGCTCACCACAGCCACTGGGTCACGCTGGTGGGCGTGCTGGGCAAGGCGTACGTAGTCTTCGACCCGGGGCGGTTCGAGTACCGGGTCAACAGCGGGGTCAGCGTAGTCACGGCTGACCGGTTGCGCCGATGGTGGCGGGCCGGCGGCGCAATAGCACGACGGCACCGAACGGTCTACTATGGGCTGTCGGTGTGCGACGGGAGACGATGGTGCGAAAGCTACTAGTACTGGCGGGTCACCCCGCTGTATGGCTCGACCTGGCCCGGGCCGCGGTCCTGTGGCCGGTCATGGCCGCGGTCGAGTGGGCCGGGCAGAGACGAACATGAGCGAATACGACAAGTGGCGCGGCGTCCCGTTTAGCCCGGAGAACCCGGCCGGGCTCATCATGACCGACCGGGAGTTGGCCCTGACCCGGCAGGCGTTCGAGGCCGGCCGGGCGGCGACGATGACCTCCGACGAGAAGCGGCGCTGTCCCGTAGGCCATTTCTACCTGACCAGCATGTTCATCTCCGGGGCGGCGAAAGACAGCTGCCCGACGTGCAACGCAGGCCCGGGCCCCGAGCAGACCATTGAGTTCCTGGCGGCTCGGGTCGCTGGAGCCGAAGCGCATATCGCCGCCGTCACGGCGCAGCGCGGTAAAGACCAAACTCACATCAAGGACCTCGAGACCCGGCTAGCGGTAGCGCTGGCCGACATCGCCCAGATGCTGGAGGACTGGCCCTAGACATCACCCCGCCGGGGCTAATCAAGTTACGACGTATGGTCAATTGTAAGCGATTCGTTACACAGCTTGCGCAACGGTTCCGCGGGCCTGCGAAAGTTCTTGACACAGTGTTCGGCACTGTGACACATTAGAGCAGTCGTCGCCGCAACGACAGTGTTTGTGAAGGGTGAGCGAAGCGAACCCTGAACAAACGCCGGGGCGAGGCTTCCGAGCCCGCCCGGTGGGCGCTTCGCCCACGCCCTTCCTTCTTAAACAAACACGCGGCGAAGTGCGAGCGAAGCGAGCACGTAGCCGCTAATATCCTCTTGCTGAGAGGTCTATGTCGATGCTGCCAGCTATCAGTTACCGGGCCATCGCCCACGACCTGTGGACGCTGTGGATGCTGGGACCGCGTGCCTGTGACGACCTGGGCCGGTACTTCCCCGATAGCGCAACCTGGTCGCTGGGCCAGGTCCTGGCGATTGTGTCGGTGATGAGCCACCTGGACGACGCGTACTCGATCGGCTGTCGGACCTAGTTAAGAAACAATCGGCCGTAACCCGACGCACAAAGCAAAGCCCCGGTAGCCGCAATGGCTACCGGGGCTTTTTGTCGTTTCAGGCTACGGGTTGCTACCGTGCCACTTTGTCACAGCCCGGCGGCGAGCTCGAAGACCCGACCGGCCGGCGTCAGGTAATACCCGCCGTCGATCGGTACCGCGGCCATGCCGAAGCCCTGGAGTGCATCTATTGCGACGAACAGGCCGACCAGCTCGCCGGCATCGTTGAACGCCGGCCCACCGGACCCGCCGAAGTAGCCGGGTGCCGACACCTGGATGCGGTCGCTGTACGTCGTCGTGACGTAACCCGGCGATACGCTCAGTTCGGCCCGACCGGTCTTCGACCGCATCGGGTAGCCGACGACCGTGACCAGCTGGCCCCGGTAGACGGCCGGCCCCAGCGACAGCGGTTGCCATACGTAGGGCGATGTCGCTCGTAGTATGGCGATGTCGGCCGCTTCGTCGATGGCTAGTACTACCGCGGGGTTACCCCGGATAGTCATCCGGCACGCCGGCTGCGTAACGTGCGCCGCCGTTGCGACCAGGCCGGCTCGGAGCACCACGCCGCTGCCCCAGCCGGGCCCGTCGGCGCAAGCCGTCACGATACGCACTGTACGCGCCTCCAGGGCGGCGTACTGCGCCCGGCTACCGGCGGGTGCCGGAATCGCCGGAGCGCCGCTACAGGCCGCCCACGCGACCACAGCGCACGCCAGTAGCTCGGGTCGCATCGGGCTACTCCTTAGCGGCGGGCTTGACGCTGCCCTTGCCGGACGCGCCAGCGCCAGCGAGCTTGCCCAGCAGCTCCTCAACGCCGGCCACGATGCCGTCATCGCGCTTCCCGGGAGTGTGGACCGCGATCCTCGCGGCAAGCACCGCGGCAGCGCCGCCGATGCTCAGCACGACGGCCAGCGTCTCGGGCGAGAAGTACGCGCCAGCGGCGCCGGCAAGAGCGAGCAGCACAGTATACAGGTAGGACATAGATCTATTCCTCAGAGCAAATCGTTGATTGTTCGGACATCCAGCGGTCGGCGCTCGATACCCACAGATACAGCAGCCGCGCATCAGAGGCGGCTAGACACACGTAGCCCGGGGCGCATTCGCTCCAGGCAAGGCTAGGCTTACTTGGGGCCGGCCTTAGCACGCCCGGCCGATGCACTTCCGGCACGGGGGCGGTTGAACAGCTCATTGAGCTCAGCAGCAAGGGCAGCGCTATCAGCAGCGTTGACCAGCTTCGTTTCAGCTTCGACAAGAATGCGTTCCTTCTCAGCGACCACGACCTGTAGTCGCGCGCTGTGGTCAACCCAGGTACCGACCGCGGCCTCGGCGGCCTTGACGCGGCCTGCCGCCGCTCGCCAGCGCACCGCGGCCCAGACGAACCCGACGACACCAATGCCGCCGACTCCCCAGAGAATTCCCGTAACAGTAGTCATGGTAGCTCCTAAACTAGCTTGGCGACGATCGCCCCGATTACTAGGCCGGCCCCGCCGCCCCAGATTGCGGCCTTAGTCTTGAGGACCGCGAGCTCGACCCGCAGCGCTGCCAACGCGTCGAGCATCGCGTCTTGCTTCGACTCGATACGCTCGAGGCGGCTCGTCAGTGGGATGTCGCCGGTGCTCATGGCTACAGCGTGTCACCCATGACAACCCACCGCGTAAGCGATGGGCTGTAATAGAGTTGCGCTCCTGTGTTTGGCGTCAGTGTGGTGTCTGCACCGCCACGACCGATGATCCTGTTCGTAGCAGTCGAGCTCGCGCTTTGGTGCCTGAGCACGATGTTCTGAGCGCCGTTGTTGTAGACCCACAGCAAGCGACCATTTGCCGGGTTCGCGAAACCGGTAACATCACGCGACGCATCGCTCGTTAGAAGCACATGCGTAGCGTCGGAGAATCCCGTCGGGTTGTAGTCGTTCTGGTTTGCCGTGAGCTGTGCTGGCGCGATCTCGTTGGCCAGCGCCAGCGAAGCCCCGAAGGTCGCACGGCCAGCGTGGGACATGACCAGGGCGTCTGCCTTGCCACCCGTACTGAGATTGATACCGCCGCTATCGATTGAAACGTCTAGCTTGTCGGTAGCCGTCGATCCACCGGCCGTGGTCTTCAGCTGTGCAGTGATGTCGCCCCATCCGGTCCTGTTCGACGTGACCTTAGCAACGCCATCGGTCAGCCCGTTCGTGGCGCCTTTAACCACGAGGCACTGACCGCCCGCGGCTGCATTAACAGTCAGCTTGCCGTTGACCACGTGCGTGCGCGATGCCGGGTCGTTGCCAAGCGTCGCGTTCGTGTCAACGGCCAGAGTGGACCGAAGTCGGAGCGGATGCGCCAGGTCCGTCGTGAGGCTGGTCAGGATGCGGAACAGGTCGTTCCCGACGTACGCGCCGTACGGGTTAGAGAAGTTCTTGACGATGTTGTCAACGACGATGTTGTCAACACTGACAAGCGGCGGCACGAAGCTGTCAGCGTTCGCGAGGGTGATTCCCTCAGCTGCGCCGCCAGATCCACCGATGAGGATGTTGCGGGCGATTACAATCCGCTCGCATCCCTGCACGAGCAGCCCAAGCGTGTAGCCGAGCCCAGCATCGCGAACGTAGTCGATCACGTTCGCATCGAAGATGCCGTCATGGCAGCCATAGATTATCTGACACGCAATGTTTCCGGACGGACCGATGCGGTTTCCGGACACTCGAAAGAACGCGGTGCCGTAGTCGAGCACCAGCTGCGCCCCGGTGGACTGGACATCGTAGGTCGCAAAGGTGCAGTCGGTTACTGAAAGTCCGACTGTGGCCGCGATCTCTGTCGCTTGCGCGAAGTTCGATCTCTGGTGGCAATTCTTCACCACGAGATCCGCCGTCCGATACGACGCAAATCCGTTCCCGCGTGCGCAGGTGAGGGTCAGGTTTTCCAGCGTCACCTCGCGCACCATGCCGACGACGATCAGCGGCAACGCGTTTACGTCGTTGGTGGTACGAATCCGCAGATCACGAATCACCACATTACGCACGAGCGTGTTGATCTTCCGGAACTTGACCGTCGCGTGCGTCGCGGGAAACGCCGTGCGAAATGGCGCCATCACGTTGACAGTGGTGCCGACAACCGAAAAAACCTGAACCCAGTCGAAGAAAACGATCTCGTCTGGGTCTACTCCTGTGTCGATCTCCGACAGCGTGAGCCAGTCGCCGGCCACGAGGTCGGACGCGTCGCCAGCGAATGCCACGCTGAAAGACGTGGCGCCAATCGCGATCGAGCCGTTGATATCGCGCTCGGTCGAGTAGTCGGATGGGATGTCATCCCCAAGATGGATGTAAAACGCACGGTCGTTTGTGCCGCCGACGATCGGCGTAGCGGGATCGAAGAAGATCTCCGCTCCGTCGCCCAAGAGCGTGATGTCGCTCCCATCGACTAGCAGCGTCGCGCGCGTTCTGTAGACACCCGGCGGGAAGCGGATAGTCCCGCCAAAACCGTTCCCCTTGGTATCGTCTATGGCAGCCTGGATAGCAGCTGTGTCATCAGCGATGCCATCGCCAATGGCGCCGTAGTCTGTTACGTTGACTACGAAGGGGTTTTGGTACGCTGGCGGACCCACTACGGTGCCCTCACCGTTACGGTCTGCGGGCAGCGTGTCGGCCGTACGCCAGTTCCCGGAGTCGTCTACCCACAAGTAGTGCGTAGTGTTGTCAGGCGACTCCAGCGTAAAAACGGCAGAGCCGTATAGACCGCGGTGGCTAACGTTCGCCATTATAGTCTCGAAGCTGATGGCATGGATTACGTCCCTAGTACGGGTTGATGTAGCAAACCACGCCAAGACCGGGCCCGGTACCGGTCGGGTGGTGCTGCTCGCTGGCCAGCGCATCGAGGCGTCCGGCCCCGTTGCAGTCGCGCCAAAGCAGGTTATCGAACTTGACGTCGGAGCCGGCACCGATGGCACCGGAGACGTCGTGGAACACGAACGCCGGGGCCAGGGCTGTACCGGTGCGCTCTAGCCAGTACACGGCGCGCTTAGGCGCGTCCGCGTGACTGCTGGAGACTCCGAGGTCCAGGTCGGTATCGCCGTCGATGTCGTACATCGTGACGTGCTTACACAAGCCAACGTTGAGCGGCGGCGGGACCGTCACGCTGGACCACGTCAGCGCGCCGCCACCATTGATGTAGATGCGCATTTCGCTGGTATCGCCGAGCGGACCGTTAGGCAGGTAGCAATCGGTCATGTCCAGGTCGCCGTCGCCGTCCCAGTCGGCGATGTCGAACCATTCGTGGTTCGATTGGCTCGGCGGCGTAACCAGGTGCCGTGCGAACGTCGGCCCTTCGAGCCAGTTCGCGCCCTGGTGCGTGTTGTCGATCGACGGCGTTCCGTCGGGCAGACAATCGATGCGCTCGCGGTCGGTGTAGACTATGTCGAGCTCGCCATCGCCGTCGAAGTCCTGGACGTACAGCTGATTGACCCAGCCGGCCGGCTCAATGAGCGTCCGTGTCCACGATGCCGCGACGCGCGGTGTTGGCGAACTGTAGTAGGCGACGCCGGCCGGACCGCATGGCCCGCTAGCCTCTTTCTCGCCGACCACCAGCTCAAGCGCCGAGTCGCCGGTGATGTTAACCCCGACCCCGCGCATGATGCCCTGGCGACCGTTCGAGGCCGCGACTATTACTCTGGTCCAGTTGGCACCGTCGAGCAGCACCGCATCGGAGCTGGGCGGCGTCGGCTGGAAGAAAATTTGCAGCTTCTGCACGCCCGACTCGCACAGCACGACGACGTCCAGCGCGCCGTCGGCCGGGTTGTCCATGTCGGCCAGCGTGACGTCTTCCGGGTTGCACAGGTTGGCCCCGCTGCTGGGCAGCAGCACAGTCGCCGGTGCTGTGCCGACATGCAGTGTCAGCGACGCCTTGAGGCCCTGCTCGTAGCCCGTAACCGATGCGAGGCCGCCATTGACAGTGGCGGTATACACACCGTCGGCACCGTCTGGTTGGTTCGACCCCGCGATGCCCTGCACGATCGTGACCCGAGTCCAGCCGGTACTGGCGTTGCCGCCGCCGACTAGCGCGTACAGGGCGACGCCGGCCAGGAACGTACCGGCTGCGGCACCGAACCGCCACCGAGCTCGCTGTCGCCGGTTAGGCAACGACCCACCAGCCGGTGCCGGACTGGAAATTCAGTAGCAGCCCGGTTGCCGCCGGTACTGTCAGGTTGCTCCCGGCGCCGTTGATGTTCTGTCCGTTCCGAGCAATCGTCATTGTACCGACGTCATTGTTGCGCACGAACAGTGTCTGGTCCGCGCCGGGCGACGCCGGAAGCGTCAGCGTGAGCGCGGTCGCGTTCATGACGATGATCGCGTCGCTACCGACTGCGGTGTAGTCGGCGACCTTGACGACCTCCGACGACACAGACAGCCGGTTGCTCACCTGCAGCGGCTGTGTCGCCGTGATGAGGTTGGTCGTCACGGTCATCCGGTCGCCGGCCGCAGCGACCAGCGAAATCGTGTTACCGCCCGAGCGCCGCAGTCCCGCGTCGGGTGTCGTCGTGAAGCTGTATGCCGGCGCTCCGGCGGTGCCATCCGGGCCGCGCGCCTGGCCGGTGAATACCAAGTCCCCCGACACCGTGAGGTTGCCACCAATCGTACCACCGGCCGTGAGGTCAACACCGCCACCGCCCCCCGCCCCGCTGGCGAGGAAGCCCCGGCCCCCTGAAAAGAACGCCATCGGCTTAGCTGCTCGTAACCGGGTCGGCCCGGGTGCAACACGCTTGCACAGTGATGGCTGTCGCGGCGCCGCCCAGCGCGCCGACAATCTCGCAGTACAGCCGGGTGAACGCCCGCAGACCGGCCACGCCCTCGGCGTAGCTGATGGTATCGGCGATAGTCGTCTCGGCGATTGGCGTACCCGCGTTGAGCGGACCGAGGTCGTACCAGCGGCCGTCGTCGCTCTGGAAGCCCCAGAGGCGTAGCGACGCGGTCATGGCGCCCGAGCCGGCGGTGCTCTTGACCAGGACCACGGCCTGGTCGCAAAGGAACGCGCCGTTCGGTGTACCAATCGCCGCACCAAGTGCCGCGTTCGTGACGGCCGGCCCGGTACTGCTAGTCGCTGCAGTAAGCAGCGTGATAAGTCGATTTGCCATTGTTCAGTTGCTCTACTTCAGTAGCTGTTGGGCCGGTGTGAGGCCGTTGATGATCGTGACATTGGGGCCGGTACCGCCGGCTGAGCCGTTACCGCTGCTCTTCGGGTCGGCAGCCTGCGCCGCCTGCTGGTCGCGCTGAGCTCGCACCGCGTGCTGCTCGGCGATGAAGCCCCGGAACTCGGGTGACATGGTCGAATCGATCGGGTGGTCGAACAGAATGCTCAGCCGCACTGCGCCCTGTAGACCCAGTTTGCTGCGAATGCTGTCGGCGTTCTCGGCCAGCGCCTGCTGGGCCTGCTGGAATAGCCGCGGAAACAGCGTGCGTACACCGTGCGCGGCGTACGGCGTGATGCGCCCGGACATCGCGTCTTCGATGGTCTCGACCGGTGCACACGCGCCCTTGAGGCATTCGCCGAACTGTCGGATGTCGTAGTCGCTGGCGCGCCAGGTTGACTTGCCCAGCCGCGTCATCGTGCCCGGGTCGCGGGGCATCTTGTCGTAGAGGTACATCGGCACGGCGATGCTCAGCATCTCCAGTTCGTCGGCGACGTGAGGCGCGACCTCACGAACCGGCGCCAGGTGGTCGTGGATAGCTTTCTGGGCCGCGACCGGGTTCGCCGCGATCGCGGCCAGCTCCTTGGAGCGGTCCTCGAACGAGGCGCGGGCGGTGGACCGGTCGGGCGTCGGGTCCTTGCCGCCGTAGTCGAACCGAGCCGACCGCAGCAAGCTCATGCCGGTGACTGCCGCCGGCCGAGCCGCCTTGGACCCGGCCTTGATGGCCCCGGTCACGCGCGCGACCGAGTTGGCAGTCATGCCGGCGATGGCGCGCTGGCCGGTGACCGCGTTGAATAGCCCCGTGAACGCGTTGGCGCCGACCTCGTAGGCAGCGAGTCGGCCGATGCCGCCGGCTGGTACGGCCTGCGCAGCGGCTCGCCCGAGCATGAGCCGGCCCGTGCCTTTGGCGACCTTGCCCAGGAACGACTGCGCGACCCGGCCAGACCGCAGTCCGCCGATGCCACCCTTAGCCAGCTTGCCCATCAGCGCGAGCTCGGCGATGGCGCCCACCGGGTTCTCCACGCCGGCTATGTCGAGCGCTTCGCCCCCGACGGCAGTCGCGACGAGCGCCTTGGTCGCGGGGTCGAGCCGCGCGCCGGCCGTGGCGGTACGAGCCGCTTCTGACATCGCGCCGGCTGCGTCGTCGAACTGCTGCATGGCGGCCGTGTTGCCTGTGTCGTCGGCGAGCTGCTTTGACGCCTTGAGGTACTGGTCGAGGGCCTCGAGCTTTGGGGCGAGCGCGTCGGCCGGCTCCGATAGCATCCGTGTAATCGTTGCACCGGTCAGCTTGCCGTCGGCGATGCCCAGCGCATTCATGGCGGCCTCGCGGGCGGCGCGTACGCCGGCCACTTGCGACTGCATGGCCACGACCTCGGGCGACGGTGCGACGGGCGCGGCGGCCGACTTAGCCCGGCTCCGATAGGCCTGCGAGAACGCGGCTCCGTCGTCAGTCTGCGCTCGGCTGGGTATAACCTTGCCGCCGGTGAGCTCTTCGGCCTTGGCGTACATCTCGGTGGCCAGGCCCTTGCGCTGGAACGCCTCTTTGACTTCGACATTGTGCGGGTACAGGTTCTTGCCCTGGACCTCGAATTCGGCGCTGCCGATAATACTGTCGGGGCCGTTCTTGCCGGGTCCGCGCAGGGTGACGTCAACGAAGTCAACGGGGCCGTCGCCCGATGCGGTAATCGGGTATCGGTCTGCGTTTACCGGTACGGATGTGATTTCCGCCTCGAGCCGAACCGTCCCGCCTAGGCCGCCGACGTCATACACGCCGGGCGAGATTTGCTTTGCACGGCCGGGACCGAGCGCGGGCCCCGCGCTGGTGTCGGCAAACGCTTCTCGTAGCTCTTGGCGCGCAGGTGCTACCGGTTTGGCCGGCACCGCGAATCTTGCCGCCTCGAGCTCGGCCAGGTGAGTACGCTGAAAGTCTCCGCCCAGGTCGGCACCCTGCGCTGCCATGTCGTCAGCCACGGCTCGGCCGGCGTTGGCTTCGGCGGCGGTGACCGGCCGCAGCGCTTCGTCGGTCTGCGCAACCAGCGCACCGGCTGCGTCGTCGAGCTCGGTGACCGCGCGCGCCATGCTGGTGGCGACCGCCTTGCCCTCGTCGGTGGCCATGTTGACCACCGGGGCGGCGGCCTTGGCCGTCTTGTACGACTTGAGCGCCTTGCTGACGCCGCCGGCCAGAGCACCCGCGCCGGCACCGACGCCGGCCCCGAACACCGCGTTGCGGCCGATCTCCGACCACATCGCTTCGGCGCTGAGCGGCTCGTCCGTGATGAGCATCTGCGACGCGGTCTGGGCGGCACCGTATGCCGCGCCCTCGAGCGCACCAGCCGCGACCGCGCCCTTGATGCCGCCGATCGCCGCGCCGGCCTTAGTGGCCTGGGCCGTGACGAAGCCGGCGGGCGTCTTCGCCAGCAGCGCCCCAAGCTTGCCGGCCCCGAGCCCGGGGATCACACTCGCCCCTAGGATACCCGTCAGCTCGCCCGCCATGCGAATGTTCGGGTTGTACTCGGCGCGCGCCTTGGTATCGGCGCCCAGCGCATCGAGGGCGACATCGGACGCGCCGAACGTCACGCCACTCGCGACGCCTTCGAGGCCTGCGCGAACGTTCTGGCTGCCGTACAGGTCTTCGCGGTACGTCGCTTCGCGCTCGTCGCGTACAACATCCGGGTTAAGGTACTCGAGCTGGCCCGCGTTGCGCATGACCTCCGGCGACACGCCGGGCCCGACGCCGTGGCGGTCGCCCGCGCTGTCAGTGACGGTGGTGGCTTCGGCTAGCTTGACCTGCCCCGACGCCATGGCGCGGGTGAAGTCTTCGCCCTCGAGAGCATAGACAACGCCGTTTGCGTCGATTACGCGCGGCACTACTGGCCCAGCACAGTCTGCTCACCGCGGCGCCGGGTCGGCGGTAGTGGCGTACCCTGGCCGATGACCGGCCCGTAGCCTGCCTCGGTGCTGTCCTGGCCGCGCTTGCTAGCAGCCGCGGTCAGCTTGCTCAGCGCTTGTCGCAGCGAGTTCGCCGCCGAGACCTGGCCGGCGCGCACGAGGTCGTCCACCAGCGCCAGGCCCTGAGTGTTCATCTCTGGGTCGAACGGCGTCTCCCCGCGGGCAACCTGCTTGGCGGTCTCGTCGATGTCGGCGATTGCCTTTTTCACCGTGCTATCGCCGGGCGGTACTGCACCGCTGGCGAGACCACGGCGCACGTCGTACACCCCCTGCACCGGGTTGAACGACGCCTCCGGCGCCTCCGGTAGCGGTCCGGTTCGGCTGTCGAGGGCTTCGTCTAGGCCGGGCCACCCGCCGGTAGTGCGGCCGTTCGTTTCGTGGCGTAGCTCGGTGCGAGTGTTGAGCCGGAATTTCTCGAGCGCCTTGGTCGGGTCCGCCGACAGCAGGCTCTCGAACGGCAATGCCTGCATCGACATGTCGAGGTCCTTGTCGGACGCTCGCGCGCCGTTCATGGCTCGATTGTAGCCCTGGAGCATTCGAATGTAGACCGACCGCATCTCGGCTTCCTCGGCCGAGTTGAAGATCTTGTTGCCCTTGCCGACGGTCTTGCCGAGTCGCCCGTGCATCTGCTGGAACTGCTTTAGCTGATCCTCGAACGTGACCGTACCGTCGATCTTGGTCTGGAAATCGGCTTTCTGCGTATCGGTGCCGGTAATCTGGCTGGGCTTGCCATCCCGGCCCATGATGACCGCGCCGTTGGTCGGGTCGCGGAACACATCAACTCCGGCCGCCGCGTCAGCATCGGCTTTCGCCTTCGCCGTGCGCTCGCTCGCCGCTAGCGACGCGGCGAACTTGCGCTCGTCGCTGGCCCGGTTGGCCGCGCCCTCGTGGAGCGTCACTCGCATCCGGTCCAGGTCCATGGCGGTCTTCTGCGCCTCGAGCCGGTAGCCGTTGGCCTGTTGCTTGATGTCGGCCTGAGTGAACAGGCTCTTGTAGGACATCGCCTTTTGGTCGGTGGCCGCCGCCAGCGACTCGAGGCGGTAGGTCTTCGCCTCCAGGTAGTCCATGCGCTGGAGGTTGTGCTCGCCGAGCATTCGCTCGTATGCCGTCTGCTCGTAGCCGACCTTGGCGCGGGCCGTCGCCAGGTCCTGCGCCTGCGCCTGCGCGTCCTGGTCGGCGAGCTTCATGGCGAGGTTGATCGCGCCGTTCTCGCCGCCCGGCTTGAGGTAGCCGTCGATCATCGCGGCCCCGATGAGCGCGGCCTTGCTGAATGCCGAGCTGTTCGTCCAGATACGACTCGGGTCGGTCTGCGGAATCGCCTCGATGGCCTGCGCGATGCGCGCGTTGGCGGCGCCGCGCTGCTCCTCGAGCTCGGCGTTGAGGGTCTCTTGGCCGGCCCGGTGCTCGTCCAGGATGCCCACGGTCGCGCCGGCCTTGTCGGCGGCAACCTGGTCGATGCCGGCCTGCGCCTGGGCCTTTTGCTCGGCCGCCGCCACCTGGTCGTTGGCGATGCCCTGAATCTGCTGCTCGCGGGCCTGGAGCTGGCCCTGGACGCCGCGAGCCTGCCGCTGCGTCTGGGCTGCCTGGACCGGCGTCTCGGGCGTGTAGCCGCTGTACGAGGCTCGTGCCGACACGTTGGCCGGCGCCGCCTGCTGGGCCCACGGCGGCGCCTGGTCGGACGCGGCAACCGGCTGTACCGGTGCAACGGGCTCGACCTCCGGCACAATCGGCATCCCCAGCACCGGCGGCTGTGTGGTCGGAATCTCCGGCTCGGCCGGCTGCTGGGCACCGACCGCCCACGGCGGCTGCCCGCCCAGGTCTTGGCCGGCGCCGACCGGCACCAGCTCCGGCGGCAGGAACATCTGCGAGCCGTCCGGCATGGTGACCGGAACGAACGGATTCGCCATTACGCGCTCTGGGCGTAACCCGAGTACGCCCCCGGCTGGACCGGCCCGCTGTACGCACCGCTGCCGCCGTTGTTGCCCTGGCCGCCGGCATTCATGGCGCCGTACGCCTGCAGGCCCGCGCCCATCATGCCCATCATGCGGTCCTGCTGGGTCGGCTGGCCGATCATCGCGGTCTCGAGCCCGGACATGTTGTTCTGGTAGCTGATGCCGCCCTGCTGCTGCATCCCGGCCAGCTGTAGGCGCTGACGCAGGGCCTCGAGCTGGGCCTGGTCGTTCATCCCGGTCTGCGCGATCTGCGCGCTCAGGTTGGCCTGGCCCCGCTGCAGGTCTTGCCCGCGCGCGCCCTGGAGGACGCCGCCGAGCTGGCCGGTGGCGCCCAGTTGAGCCGCGAGCCCGCCCATCGCGGCCTGCTGGCCCACCTGCCCCTGGATCTGGCCGCCGGCCAGCGCCGCCGACCGGGCCGCCATGGCGCCGCTACCGGGCGCGGCACCCGCCTGCATCGACAGCTGTTGCTTCATGCCGCGGTCCGCCGCGTCCTGGGCTTGCATCCGCACCAGCCGTTGGCCCACGCCCCGGCCGGCCGCCTGGTCCTGTAGCAGCCGGACTAGCGCAGTCTGGTCGCCCCGGAATGCGCTCTCGTCCATGGTCGGCGCAGCGCGCCCGCCGTAGCCACCGGCCAGGTCGGTGTACTGGTTTCCCTGGTACTCGAAGCCCGGCACGTCGAAGTCGGCCCGCTTGGCGGCCTTTTCCTCAGCTTCGCGGCGTAGTTCGGCGGCACTCTTCTGGCGTGTGCCAAACAGGTTCAGCGGGTCGCTGGCCCAGCCCCAGGCCTTGAGGTACTTGTTGTCGCTCGTGTTGAGCGCGCCGGTAAGCGCACCGCCGGCGGCGCCAATTGCCGTGCCCCAGGGACCAAACGCCGAACCAAGCTGGGCGCCACGGGTTGCACCCTTGCCTGCGTTGTCAGACCACTCAGCCATTACAGTTTCCTCGTTGCGGGCATCCGGGCCAGGCCGGCCTGCGAATACACTTCGAGAGCAATCTCGAACATTTCGTAACTAGCACCGGGCGGTGAGCCCGGCCGATCGGTGAACTCGAAGCTAACAGTCGAGACCTTGCGCGCCTTCAGCTTGGTGTCGAAGCTGTACTCGTTGCTGCGGGGGATACCGCCCCAAGCGCTGGTCGGGTCGCCCCAGACCGTATCGCTGCCCCAGACGGTCTGGCCCATCCGCAGGTCGGGTTGCCACACGACAATCTGGTTGGCCCACAGCTCGCGATTGCGAAAGATGCGGATCTCGAGTTCGTGTGCGGAGACGTACTTGCCGTACGCCATCAGCTTGCGGCAAATCCAGAACCCTTGCACGGTCTCGTCGAGGCGCATCCCGACGCGGAAGCGCAGGCTGTACGGCACGCCGGCATCGGTGTGAACGCGTAGGTCGGCACTGGCCGGGTCCCGGATGAACAGCGCACCGTCCGTGCGCAGGTAAGCGAACCCGGCAATGCCGGCGGCCAGCGATAGGCCTTGGTGGTTCGTGTACGTGGACCACTTGTCGTAGAAGTAGTCGTACATCACGGTCAGGCCGGCGCTGGTCAGGAACACGCATTGGTTCGTGTCGGGCACGACAGCGGCGCCGGTCACGTTCTGGGAGTTGTACGCCTCGACGAAGGCCCCGATGTAGCGCGGCACCAGGTTCTGGCCGAGCAGGTAGATGCCCTTGGCCGACTTGAAATAGATGCCCTCGTGAGTTGCCAGCACCGACCGCGGCTCGATGCAGCCGACGTCGGAGCTGACCTGGCGCACCTGGTACGGCAGCGCATCGACGCCGTTGTTCGCCGGGCCCGTGCCTTCGAGCGCGTAGATCGCCCGCTCCTTGAACACGATGGGCGTACCGTTGACCTGGCTGACCGCTACCGTGGCGCCGCCGTCTTCGGGGAACTCGGTGACGACGAACACGTCGTTCGCCTCGATGGGCGCGCCGTCAGTTCGCAGCAGGCTGAACTGGGGCCGGTCCGGCCGCTCGCCGCCGCCCACGCACCAGAGGCGATTGCCGGCCTCGCCGATAGCCGCCGGCCCGTCGAACGCGAAGTGCGTCGTTTCGCCGTTCGATTGGTAGTCGATCTCGCGACCCCCGAGGCTCGCATCAGACAGGTTGTCTGTGAACGACACCGTATCGGCGGCGACGTTGTTTGCGACGTATCGGTTGTTGCCGGCGATGACCGACGGGTCCGGGTTCGTGACACGGTAGAAAAAATTGGGGTTGTTGGCTTCGGAGCGGTAGCCCACGATCGCGACCGGCGACCGGGCCCCGGTACGCGTGAACGCCAGCGTCGGCAGCGTGATGTTGAACTGAAAGTTCGCCGCGGTGGTCGCGACGTTGACATTGACCGCGACCGACCGAACCCGCTGGCCGTGCGCATTGGTCCACTCGTAGTACCAGCGGTAGATGTATGAGGCGCTCGCAGTCAGGTTACCGCCGACCGCCGTAACGTGATTAGCAACCGCGACATCCGGGAACATCTGCGACTGCGCCTCGGTCGGGGCGCCGCCGCCGTCGATGGCCCACAGCCAAGCGCCGTTCGTGTACAGCACGCCGCCGATTTCGACCGGCGTCAGCTTCGGCGCGGTATTGACATCGACGCGCTTGATGCCGTGATGCTGGAACACCGGGGTCATCTTGATGCTTGCGCCGGTCACCTTGGCCAGGTTGACCGGAACCTGCCGGCGATACCCGAGCGCAAACGCGTACTGCTCGGGGCCGACCAGCTTGACGTGCGGCGTCTGGTTGTTGACCAGGTCTCCGCTGCCGTACGCGACGCGACCAATAACCACGCCGTCGTCGCGCTGAAAGTAGTAACCGCCCTGCAGGTTGGTCAGACCCACGCCGGCATACGCGACCACGCCTAGGCTGCTGTGGCCGTCCCACCAGGGTGCCGTCGCCAGCTGCGCATGTCGCGTGGTAGACGTGGCGATCACGTTCAGCCCTGCGTCGAGTCGCTTGACGACAACGCTGTTGTTCTCGGTCGCGAGTCCGACCTCGGTGAACCACACCGATGCGCCGCCCAGGCTATTGGGGCTGATGCCGACCCGTACCACGTCGGCTGCAACAACGCTGTCCGTGTCGAGGAACGTCAGGTCGGCCCCGTCGAACTTCGACACCTCCAGCGACAGTGCGTTGAACCGAATGGCGCTGTATACGACGTTGTTCGCGCTGTCCCAACCGAGCGCCGGCTGTACCGCAATCGCCGCCACGGCGTGGGCCGTGACCTGGCGTAGCACGACGCCTGCGCTGCTGATCTGCGCCAGCTGAACAATGTCGCCACCGGGCGCCGCCGCGTCTTGGCGGTACTCGAGGAAAGCCACGCCGTCGCCCGCGATGACGTCGTATCGCGGCTGCACGTTCGCGTTCGCGGCCAGTACGATGTTCGCCGTCGTCGCGGCCAGGGCCGCGTTCGCCGTCTGAACGACCCTTGCGTTGATGGCGGTGGTAGCGCTGTCGTGCCACGTGACCAGGATGTTCGGACCAACGACCGTGACGAGCGGCCGGACCACGTTGGCAGACGCGACAACGACCTCACTGAGCAGCGCCGCCCCCGACTCGTCGTCGAACACGCTGAACCGAATGCCACCGCGTGAGTCTTCCCAGGCGACTACGGTGATGCCGTTGACGCTGGCCAGGTCGGCCTGCGTTTGCTCCGACGCGGCGTTGGCGATCTCGCTGGCCTTGTACGTAATCGGCGTGTACGGCCCGAGCACCGTCCATGCGTTGCGAACCGAGTCGAGCGCGTACGCGTTACGCCGGCCGAGCAGTACCCAGCCATCACGGAGTGCCGCTAGACCGATCGCATCGGTAATCGGCGTACCGTCGGTCAGCTCGGCCGGTGTCGCCGTGTGGCCGGCCCGCTTGCGCAGCGACCCGCCCTTGGTGAACTCGCCGTTCTCGCAGACGGTCAGCTGGCCCGGCACGACTACCGTTGCTTCGGTCTTCGTGTCGAGCCCGCCGACTAGCGGAATCGCGATGATGTCGCGCTGTAGGGTCATTACGGGTGGTCGTACGAGACGATGACGCCGGAGATGTTGGTGTCGCCCGATCCGGCCGCCTCGAACGACAGGGAGTAGATTCCCGTGGCGCCAAGAACCGTGTCGGCAAGGTTGAACGTCTTGGACCCGGCCCCGGTGGTGGTGCTCGTCGCTGACGTGACTACTGTCGGCGCGCCACCAGAGCTCAGGACCAGCTCCAGCGTACGCGTACCTGCGCCGACAAAGTTGGCAAACATGGTGACCGTAAGGATTCGGTCTCCGACATGTAGTGGCAGGTGAAAAGAGAGTTCGTCGCCGGCCCCGACTGTCCACTGGCTGTCGGTGGCATCGAGGTTGCCGGTTGCGAAAGCTCCACCGACGGTGTTGTTCAGGCCCGCCGACCCGGACAGGTGCAGTTGTCGCGTACCGTGCTTGTATTCGCCCGAGCCAGACACGGTAACGTGTTGGCCTGAGGTAAGCGTCAGCGCATTGAGCGCGGAGTTGCTCGTGGTGACAAGGCCGGCCGCCGACATCTGCAGTAGCAGCGTCGAGCCCGGCAGCGCCGCCGGCAACGTCAGCGTGTAGTCAGATGCGATGGCCGGGGCCTGAAACCGGATGTTATTGCCGGACCCGTCACGCAGCAGTAGGTCCGCGCACTGGATATCGGCGAAGCTGTCCGCGAGCAGGCCGGACCGGAACCGGTACAGCGTATTGATGCTGTCCCAGTTCAGCTCGACGCCGCCGGTACCGTAGCCCGCGCCGGTAATGCCACCAGTCGTGGATACGTTGACTGCGCCGCCAACCGTGACCTGAATCAGGTTGCCGCTGCCGTCGATGTAGTGCAGGTCGCCGTTGAGCACGTAGACCGTATTGGGGTTGCTCACGGCGGCGAGCGCAGCAATCTGCGACTGAAACGCAGCCCGCTGTAGGTCGCGGGCACCGCTGTAGACCGCGCCCGACTTGAACGAGACATCGGTCGCGATATCCAGGTCGGTCGCGCCGACCTTCGACTCGAGGCGCGCAATGACCGCACTAAGCGCCGTGTTGATGAGCGGCGCGGCCGCCGACTCTTTGGCGACGCCATTGATCGTGGGCAGCGTAAGACTGAGTGGTGTACCGTAGCCGGGCATTACGTGAGTTCCGTTTCGATGGCGACCGTGAAAACCTTCTGGCCAGCAGCAGTAGTGAATGCAAACCGCACGAAGTAGCTGGCCAGGTCGGCCAGAACTTCCTCGGCCAGGTTCGCGATGGACAGGATTTCCGCCTGAGCGGCCTTGGCGTTGCTGACCGCGGTCAGCACGGTAGCCGCGCCGCCGATTACAGAGGTACGGCGCAGGCTCATCTCAATGAGGCCGGCTGCAGTACCCAGGACCAGGGCGCGCACCGATATGAGCTTCTCGCCGACGTCCAGCACCAGCGGCAGCTTGACGTTGGTGTTCGCGGTCGCAGTGACCAGAGCCCCGTCATCGTCTTTGGTGACGTTGCTATAGCCGCCTCCGGTGACGTTGGTCAGGTCCAGCGCGCTGTACTTGAGCACCCGGCGCTGAGGCTGAGCTCGTTCGAGACGGTCCAGCCGGCGCCAGACGTCGGCAAGCGACCGGTCGGTCGCCTTGTCGCCCGTCTTGACGCGTGCACCCGCCATTAGTAGGGCCAGCGCACGGCGTAGACGCCGCGGTGCAGGGTGTCGTAATCGGTCGCGTACCGGGTGGTCACGACAGCGATACACGGCGACTCGGACATCTCGGCGTTGCGTGCGGCAGTCGCGATGCGTGCCCGCAGTAGGTCCAGCTGGGTCGCCCAGATGCGGACTAGGCTCGGGTCGATCTGCTCCTTGCCGCCGATATCGACCGCCGCCGCGAGCACGATGAACTCTTCCCAGCCGAGTACGCCGTCCACCGTGTCGCCGTCCAGCACAAGCTCGGCCGGTACCGGTATGTACAGCACCGTGTAGGTACCGGTCACCGGTACCGTGTCGAACTCGAGGCGCAGGGCGCCGGCCACACGGTAGGTGCAGGCCGGCGCATCGATCGGGTACGGCCGCACCCGGTGGCCGTGCCGCGTCAGGTACGTGGACGAGCCGTCCGACTCGACGCGGAACACCGCGAACACCGCATACAGGTCGGCCGGCAGGGCATACGACGTCGCGCCGGTCGCGACCACCGTCAGCTCCGTCTCGGCCCGGTGCATACCGGATTCCTGCAGCAGCGCGTAGAGCGCCTTGTAGTGCAGGTTGACCAGCGCATCGACCTCGGCCGGCTCGACGAAGCCATCAGTGTGCTGGTTATCGGTGCGCTCAAGGATTCTCGTGCGCAGCTGTAGCAGTGTGGTCGGCATGAAAACTTGTGGGCGCCCGTTACCCGGGGCGCCCGTCGGGTTAGACCGCGCCCACGGCGGAGAGAACGGTCCGGCGACAGAACACGACGTTCAGGTGAACCCAGTCGTTGTCGGCCGGGTCGTCAGCGACGCCCAGGTTGTTCTCGGTACGGACGATCAGCACGCCGGTCGCAGCGGTGTACGACACGAGATGGACTTCCTCAGCGAGGGTGTCACCCGCGGCGCCAGCGGCCTGGACCGAGCCCTGCAGCGTGACCAGCGACGGCCACTTGACCGGCAGCGTGATCGTGAACAGCCCAATGCTGGTACGGACCACGTCCAGCACCGCGCCGGCCGGGAACTGAAAATCCGGGTCGGAGGTGCCGTTAATCTGAAAGCGGAAGGCCTTGAGCAGTTGCTCCTGGCCGTCCGCCATCATGAGGTATGGAGCTAGAGACATGGGCGCTCCTTACGAGATGGGGAAGTTGCCGTTATCGAACGGCTGGTTGCACACGAGCTGGAGCCATGCGCGCCATTCCATGGCGATACCGTCTTCGGCGTTGGCGGCCGAGTTGCCGCCACGGATGCGATACGCCTCCATGCCGTCGTCCATGATCTTGTGCGGGACCTTGCCGAGGCACAGGATGTCGAACGTCGCCATGTCCAGGAGGAACCCGTGGGTATCCGGGACGTACGGGCCGACCTTGATGGGCAGAACGCCCGAGGCGGTGGTCATGGCGATGCTGGGGCGGCCAAAGGTCGCCTTGCTGCCGTCGTCCATGCGGATCGCGCGCGCGCCGAGCTCGAACTCGAGGCGGTTGTAGTTCGCGGCCGACAGCCAGAGCTGCTTCGCCTTGCGGCCGTAGGGCCTCATGAGCGCGTCGAGGGTCTTGGCCGACTCCTCGATGGAGCCGAGAAAGTCGCCACGCCAGCCGGCGAGAACCTCCGGGTGCTCGGAGCGGTCAACGCCGAAGTGCAGGGTCGCGCTCGGCGCGCTGGTCGGGATCCAGCCGGGGATGCCAGTGAGGACCGTCGAGACAGTCGCGGTGGTCGGGTCGCCTTCGACCGACTCGGCGCAGTCGCCTTCGCGAACGATGTGGTCGGTCACGGCAACGGCCGCGTTGGCGACGGCAGTCGTAGTGAACGTCTTGGCCTTGTACTGCACGCCAGAGACGATGTACGGGCCGCCTGCGCGAACCGCACCGGGAACGCCCGCCGAGTCGGCGAACACCAGGAAGCGCATTCCCTTGCTGATCTTCATGATGTCGGTCGCCGAAGTGACGACCCAGACATTGGTCACGCCCGGGTCGGTAAGCACTCGCGCCTGGGTCGGCAGTCCCGTACCCCAGAGGTGCTTCTCGAACTCCTGGCCCATCGCGTCGATGAGGTCGTTGGTCTCGACTTCGCGGGCGGCAACGAAGCTGCCCTCGCGGCCCTTGGTCGCGTACATCGACTCGGAGTCGATCGTCAGCGCGGCGAAGAACTTCTGGCGGTCCACGGTCCAAGCGCCGGCCGAGCCAGCGGTGATAGACCGAATCGCGCCCTTGAGGCTGTTGCCAAGACCCTGCGGCGTACCGAGCTTGAACGGCACGATGGTCTTGAGCCCGGTGAGCTCGTCCTTGGGGACGCCAATCGCCTCGAAGGTCGGCTTGCCGAACTTGAAAATGTTCTCGATGACCTTCTGAGGAAACCGAGTCTTGAGGTAGCTGAGGAGCTGTGCCCCAAAGAAATTACTAGCGGGAGCGGCCATGGTGTTGTCTAACCAAACAGATTGGGGTCAAAGCCGGCGGCGGCGAGGGCATTACGACGGAGGACCTTTGGGTCCGTGTCGTCGGGTGCACTCAGGGCCGGCTGCGTTGCGCTATGCGCATTGCGAATTGTGGTTGTCGGTAGCGATGCGGGCGCACTTGCGGGCGGTGGCGCTGCAATCGCGGGTGCAGGAATCGCGTATCCGATCGACTCGAGGTACTTCTCGACCTCGGTAGCGGTCTCCTCGGGTGTCGGGATGCGGTCCGTGCGGACGGCGAGCATTCGAGCTGCGTCGTGCATCATCCGGGTCGCCATGTCCGGGCTGTGCTTAGCCAAGGCCTTCGCGCGCCCCATCGAGTCGGGCACGGACGTAGTTGCATACGTCCTAAGACTCGTGAGGTAATCGGCTTCCGACCGCGCGTTCGCTTCCTCGGTTGTCTTGCGCGCGATTGCCTCAGATTCGCGCTTATCTCTCGCTTCGATATCAGTGCGCAGCCGTGCGACTTCAGCCATCGCTGCGCGTGCTTGCTTTTTGGTCTGATATTCGGGCGGGGCGGCGTCGCCAAGTTCCTCGTGCCAGAGGTCGGTGGCGACGTCGCGGGTCTTCGCGTCCGGTGCGAGTTGCGACCGGACGTAGCCTGCCGGGTCGGCCTGGAAGAGGCGCTTTGCCTCGGCCAGGGCCGCCTCGCGGGCGGTGGTAACGATGGTGGCTTCGCGGTCGCGTAGGGCCGCTTCGCGCTGCATGAGCGCCTGTACGCGGCGGTCGGCCGGGTCGAGCTCGGGGGCGACCGGTACGCCGGGCGGAGGGCCGGCGGGCGCCACGGGCGCGGCAGGCGCCGCAGGGGCGACGTCGGCGACGGGAGCCGGCTGTCCGGTAGTCTCGACAACCGGCGCCGGTACGGCCACAGTATCGGACACTGGCTGCACAGCAGCATCGGAGGCGGCGTAGGCCGACTCGAGGGCGCCCAGGTCGATACCGGCGGCGGCTAGGGCTGCTTCGACCGAGGGCCGGTCGGTGGTCTCATCCTGCAACGGGAACTCCTGAGAATTGGGCAGCGATGGCGGGGTCAACCGCGACGCCGGTCATGCCAAGGCCGCCGGCTGGCGGACCTTGCGGTGGGGGCGGTCCCGGCGGCATACCGCCCGCGACCTGCGCTTCGTTGACGCCGGGCGCCATCGCCGGCTGCGTAATGGCCGGGGCCTTGAGCTCTTTGGCGAGCTCGAGCCACTGGACGAAGCAGTAGATGATATCGGTCGGCACGTTGGTGCCGTCGGCCTCGTTGCCGATGCTGAGCAGCCGGAGCAGCTCGTCGTGAACGATGGGAATCGTCACGTCCAGGTCGTCGAACTGCGTCGGCGTCTGCTCGACGCCATCGAGCATCTGGTCGATCATCGACTCGACGTGATCGGTCTTGGCCGCCTTGCGGTCGGTGAGCCGCTCGAGGTCGGGGTCGCCCGACATCGCGTAGTAGTCGTCGATGGTAATCTTGCCCTCGGCGAGCATTCCCTCGAGCTTGTCGGTGCGGGCGGCCGGCGACATGTTGATGACCGAGCTGGCGGCCACCTGCAGCACGTAGCGGTCGCGGTCCATGTCCACCTTCGACCACGGGATCTGTTGGACCAGGTTGTGGCTCAGGTAGCTGGTCGCGCGGTCGATCTTCTGGCCGGTGTAGAGCTCGGCGCCGTCGGCGACCAGGCCCTCGGCCACGGCCAGGTACGCTTCCTCGCCGCGCTGCACGAAGTGGTTGAACCGGGTATCCTGGGCCTGCTGGAACTCGCGCTGGGCCGGCGCACTGTCGAACCTCTGTTGGCTCGATAGCGGCTTGGCCTGGGCCAGTGCCTCGGACACGCCAGCAAACTCGTAGGCGCTGGACTTGTTGCGGTCGCGCTCGGCGTACAGTTCTGGGTGGAACGCGGGCCAGATGAGCGGTTTTGGTTCGGTTCCGCGGTAGTTGACGATCTTGCCGACTTGGTTGTCGAGCTGGCTGACCTGTACGCTCGAGCCTTCCTCGACGGCCAGGCGCGGGACGCACATGACCTCTTGGCCGCGCTGGATCAGCGACTGCATCTCGTCCTGGCGAATCTGGTAGCCGATGAGGTCCGACACCAAGGGTAGGCCATAGAACCCGCTCTCCGGGTCGCGCCACTTGAGCCACACGAACGGAAAGCCGTCGCGCTTGTACGGCTGATCGACGAGCGTGCAGTTCTCGATGGCGATGACGTGCCGGCCGTCGGAGCCGCCTGGCCGGGTCGGCCGCTTCCACGCCTCGATGAGCACGATCTGGTCTTCCGACGGCGTGCGGTAGCTCGTGTAGGTCCAACCCTTGGCCTGAGCGGTCGCGATATGCTCGTGCATCGCCGCATCGCTGCCGAACGTCTCCTGCAGCCACAGCCGCGAGACCAGCTTGCGCTGCCGCAAGCATAGGGGCATGTCGTTGCTGACACACTCACGCTGGTCAACGATCATCTCGTCGGGATTGACTCGCTCGACGAACGTTTCCTTGCCGTCGATGCCGTGCTTGAGCCAGCCGGTTCCGTAGACCATGGAGTCTTTGGTGACGACTTCCATTTTGGCCCACAGCTTGTGGTGCAGGAACTCGCCCCAAAGCCAGCGGTCGAGCAGACGGCCCTTGCGGTAGACGTCGAAGTCGGCGCCGCGAGTCACGACCTTGGCACGGGGCCGATTGGTCGCAAACCGCGCCCGCAGCGTATCGACGACCGACTGGATGACGTTCTCAAGGTTGGCCTTGAGCGGTCGAAAGCTCGTTGCCAGCGTGCCGGTCCACTCGAACGCCATCAGCTCGCGATTGCTGTACAGCTTCGCGTTGAGGATGTTCTGGTAGTGGATGTCGATCTGGTCTTCCTCGAGCGCGCGCGTATCCTCGAAGAGTAGGACGTGTGCGCAGTACTCATCGGTCAGACCGTTCTTGGCGACGTCGGCCTTGCTGGGACAGTTCCACCAAGCTGTGGGTTCGCCGGGGCCGGGCTTATAGGTAGTACTGAGCAACGGTTACTCCGGCGACCAGAGACGGGGGTCGCTATAGGCGCTAGGCAAACGGTCAAGAACGGTGTTGAGCCGCGGGTCGGCCAGCTTGGCCGCGTCGAGACCGGTCGGCACGGGCTTGCCGGTCGCCGCGGCGAACTCGGGCTTGGCCGGCGACCCGAACCGCACGCTGACACCGTTGCCCGAGTATTCGGCGACGCCGTGACTGCGCAGCAGCAGCAGTAGCTCGGTCAGTTCGCTAGTTGTCAAAGCGGTATTCCTTGAGCGGGTCGTCGCCGGTTTGCCAAGACGACCAGGCCGGCCGGTTCGCACCGAGCCCGCGGGCCGCGACTGCCGCGTCCATCGCGCGCTGTTCGCGCTGTGCGTACCAGGCGGCGGTGCCGTACTCGGCTGGTTGCTCGGCGCGCGACTTGGCCCAGTAGTGGTAACTGTACCGCCACAGATACAGGAACGCGTCGGTCAGGTCGTTCTTCTGTGACTGGTTCTCGACGAGCTTCTCGCGGCGGGCGAGCTCGTCGAGCGACTTGCCGGAGGTCATGTCGAACTGCAGCGTGCAGAGCTGGACGGCCAGGTCGGACTTCGCGCGAATCTTGACTCGGCCGGCCCGGAAGTCGGCATTGAGCAGCTCGATGTAAGCGAACTTCTCGCGCTTCTCGGCGGGCTTGGCCGGGATGGCGTATCGCGACCGGTACGCCTCGGTAATCATTTTGCCCAGGGCGCCGCTGTCGATGACAATCGCATCGAACTTGCCGAACCGCTCGATGGTCGCGCAGATCTTCTCAGCCGCCTCGATGGCGTCCAGCTTGGTCTGGTGGTAGTCCCAGACGTGGTACAGAACGCCCTCGTGGACGTTGTACGCGCCGATGACCATGGCGAATGCGTCGTTGAACCCCAGGTCGATACCGAGCAAGTATCGCCAGTCTTCGGTCTTGCTCAGGCCGAACTGGTTGCCGTTCTCGAAGTCGGGAGACCAGTGCACGCGGGGGCCGTCGGTCGAGGCCAGGTTGGCATACGCGTAGACGAACTCGTCGGAGCTTGCGACCCACTGACCCAGCGCCTCACGGAGCCAGATCGGCTCGTCGTCGGCCCAGCCGTTGACGGCCTTGTCCTCGAGCAGCTCCAGCCAGATATGCGGCTGCGAGACGTTGTCTTGGACGGTCCAGGCGTGCCGCGACCAGTAGGTCTTGTCCTTGGGCCGGCTGTCCCAGTACGGCTCGGGGTCGGCGTAGCAGCGGCTGACCGGGCGGGTCGTCTCGGACTTGCCCTTGCCGACCGTGACGGTGAACCCGGGGTAAGTCGCGGCAAAGAACTGGCCGGCGAGGATACTGCCGGGCGTACCAATCAGCAGTATCGTGCCGCGCCGGTCCTTGAGGGTCGGATTGATGACCTCGAGAATGAGCTCGTTGAGCAGGAACGCGGGGTAGCTCTTGCACTCGTCGATGATGACGAGGTCGAACTGCGCACCGCGAAGCTTCTCGATGGCATCGCGCTTGTCGGCGCCGGCCAGCCAGATCATCGAGCCGTTGCTCAGTTGAACGCGCAGCTCGTTCTGGTACATCTTGGCCGGAATGCCGAACTTCTGGATGAAGCTCGACATCTCGAACCAGTAGTTGGTCTTGCCGGTCTTTTGCGAGACGTTGATGATGACCACGCGGGCGCCGGCTTTGCGCAGACAGACGTCGTATGCGTACGACATCGCGCTATACGACTTGCCGGCGCGCCGGGGGCAGAGCGCGGCCTTGCGCCGGCACGGGTCGGTGAGCAGGTCCTGCTGCTGGCGAAAGAGGCTCGAGCGAATACTGTCGGCGATCGCAGTAAGCTCGGCCTTGGACTGCTCTTGCAGGCCATACGTCTCGGCCAGATGGCCAAAGATGGCCGTGTCGAACGAGCTGCCCAAGCTACTCGGAGTCGGTATCGTCGGGGGCCGGCTTGGCCGCGGTGACGCGGTAGAAGCGCACGTTGCCCGCGAACGGAATGCGGTACGAGCCGGGGTGGCTCATGGGCGCCCGGACGACCAAGCTGACGACGTTGATGTCTTCGTCGGCGGTCGCGGTCCAACCCTTGAGCTGGGCGTTGAACTCGACGGGCATGTTGTACTTGAGCGGCGCGTGCAGCGACAGCTCCTGTACGGTGAACTTGGCCACTAGCAGTTCCTCTTGGCGGGCCGCTCGGTGACGACAAGCGTCTCCTGCAGGGCCTCGAGCTCGGAGAGACCGATGAAGGCTCCGGTCTGGCCGGCCCGGATGGCCTGCTGGAGCTGCTTGTACGTGAGGTGCAGGACGGTATACTGGGACATGCTAAGCCTTGACCCGCCGGGCAATCTCGGGTGCGAACCGGCCGGCCGGCAGGAACTTGTGCTCGGGGCCAACCGCGGCGGTGTAGAACAGCCGGCCCGTGCGCTCGATGCCGGCGGCCGCGAACAGGGTGCGCTGTACGCCCGAGCGGCGGTAGATCGGCTTGGTGAACGCGCAGTGCACGACCGCGACGTCGTCACGAGTACGCTCGGAGACGAGGAACCCCAGCCAGTGCGACGCGTCGGCGGGGTTCGTGGCCAGGTGACCGACCGCGCCGCGCTCGAACAGCTGGCGGAACGCCTCGGTCAACACTGCATCGACGAGGTTGTTAGGACAAATGCCGGACCGGGCCGACCGCGAGTACAGGCCGTACCACGACTGCAGAGCACCAGTAAGGACCTCGTCCTGGCCTCGAGCAGTGGTTACGGTCCAGACGTTACTCATGGGTCGGCGCCGGTCCGGCGAAACGGTCAACCAGCGCAATGCCGAGGCCGTCGGGGCGGTCAGCTTCGCGCCGGGCGAGAACTTGGTAGATGTCGCGCCGAGCACTGAGCGGCTGGTCCAGTACGAACTGGACCATGACCTGGGCCTTCCGGGCCGGCGACATCGTGTCGAGGTTGGTCTTGATGTGACCCGACCACTGCCGGAGCTCTTTGCCGAGCGTCGTGTAGGCGATGGTCAGCTCCTTGAGCGCGGCCAGCGTGCGCGGGTTACTGCCGCCGGATGCAGCAACGCAGCAACGGCCGGGCGGTGTACGCGTGCAGCTCGGCGAGTGCATGTCGCCCTCAAGGCGGAGCCGCTCGGAGGTCACCATGTCGGCCAGCGCCTGCAGCTCGTCGGGGAACGCCAGCGGGTTCTCGAGCGACTTGGCCGGTGCGGGGCCTCGGTAGCCATTAGCCGGACGCGGGGTGACAGGTTGAGCCATCGGTTGAGCTAATAGTGTGACAGGTTGGCACAGCAGGGTCAACAGCGACGTGGCCCAAAGTGATAAGTGGCCGGACCCGCCGGCCAAAGTCGCCCTAGCGGGGGCGGCGCCCCGGTGCTACGGTGGGGGCATGCACGACCGTACAAGCGACGTTCTGGAGTTGTCGGTACTCTGGTGGCGGGGCCGGTGCCCGACCGGCTGGAGCGAGGCCCAGCACCTGGAGCAGCCCTGGGTGAACTGCACCACCGACGGCGACCGGGCCCTAGCGCGGGCCGTCGCCAGGATGCTGGCCCGGCTACCGCTATCATGCCGAGCACGGCGGCGCGCACGGCGCGAAACGGTATAGATTTCCGCGGGCTGCACGGTAATTGAAAAAGTGGAGTGTCAGGACGCCACACCCACGAGATATCGGGGGTTTACGCGGGTCGGCTCGAGCATTTTGGGCAAAAATCGCGCAATTCGGCCGACACTGCCGATTCGGCACTGCTAATTGCACTGTGAAGTCGCCGCAGTAAAAATTCCATTGACGCCTTCGCAGGAAGGGCGCACAATAAACGGCGTTGGAGTCGCCCTTAGAAGCGACGCAGGCGAGCGCTAGCGAGCCAAGGAGCGCCCGAGGGAGAGCAACATTCCTCCCCAAAACGACATGTCGCGGAGGGCGAGCGAAGCGAGCCCGGAGCGACCGGCCGAGCGAAGCGAGGCCGAATCGGGATGGCTTAAGCAGAGCTCTGCCTGCGGCCAGCGCCAAACCAGGAGGTGCTCCCGGAGAGCGCTCCGGGTTCGGGCCCCAAGGGGGCCCTCGCCCTACGCGCGTGTGGTTTGGGTTTGCTGGAGCGACCCAAGTCGCTCTAGTATACGGCCGCATAGCTCGCGCTTCGCGCTCGCAGCGGCCTGCAAACTTGGAGACGACATGTACATCTTCGTAGTGGGATCGCCCAAGACCGGCAAGTCCACCCTCGCCGGCACCGTCGCCGACGCGCTCTGCTGGCCGGTCGTCGCATCCGACGACTGGGCCAGCTCGCCCTGGGATGACGTACCGCGGCTGGTGCGGGCGGCCGCGCTCGCGCACAAGCATGCCGTCATCGAGGGCGTCGCGGTCAGCCGGCTACTACCCGGCCGTACCCGGCTCGAGCTGGCGCCGTCGGTTGCCGTCTGGTGCCGGGCCCCGGCGGCCCTCGAGCAGCATATCGCTTACCGCGGCATGACCGCCTGGGTCATGGCGCAGGTGCTCGCGTTCCGCCGGCGCTACCCCGGTCGCGTGGTCGAGGTTTCGACCCGGTGGCAACGGCCCGGCCGGACCCGGCCCACGGCCCGCCCCGATCCCGGCCTGCCGCTGTAGGGTTGTTCAATCCTATGGCATAGCTGCGCGGGGGCGGCGATGTCGTTTCAGCTACTTGGCCGGCAGGGGTCGCCCCACGTGGTCGCCGGCCCCGGTCGAGCCAGCCGCCCCGCGTCCAGGTGCGACACTGTGCGACAGGGAACTATTTCGTGTCAGGGTTGACACAGTCGCGGGGGCGACCCCGTGGTTCCGCTGGGTTGGCGGCTTTTCCCCGGGAAATGGCGAATTCCCCCTAGTTACACGTGACTTCCAGTACTTAGGTCGTCCCGGGGAACTCCAAGTATATCCCCTACTTGGGTAGTCTCGATTTTACCCCTTTAGTATAGCTAAGTCCGCCCCCGACCACACCTTTCGCGAAAGGGGGATTGGGGGGTCGTACCCCCAGTCGCACCCCTAGACGAGCCATCTAGGTGCGGATACCGGCGCCGTCACTATGACATCCGTGTCATAGCTGGCCGGCCGGCGCCTACAGCACCATGTAGGCCAGCGCCGCCCACGGTACGACGACCAGCGCGACCCAGGCGACGACGTTGGCACGTCGGTTGCGGCGCGAGGACCGGACCGCGTCGGCAGCGCAGGCCGCATCGCGCGCCACGTCCGTGTAGCCGCGGGCACCCGGGCGGTAGCCGCTGAGGCCGGCCGGCGGCGTCGGCGCCGTGCGGACGACGGGGGCGACGACGACGGCGGGAGCGACGGCGGGCGTGCGGCGCACGAAGCGGCCCTTGGCGTCGCGGGCGCGGGTGGTCGGGGCGGTGACTGCGCTGGGTCGGCTCATGGGCTAGGTCATTGCAGCTGGCGTGCCAGTACCGGGCACGGTGACATCGACCCAAGTGACCGGTACTGCTAGGCCGCCGACAGTGACCCACCGTGCGGTTGCGCCACAGTGCTCGCGGGCGCACGCCGGGGTGCGCGGTCTTGACTCAGTGGGCGAACCCAGTGATTGCGATGACTTGGCCGCCGACCGTGTCACTCGTGCGCCGGCACCGTGCGTTGATGCCACAGTGGGCGATCTGGTCGCACTGCGGCGGCTTGCAGTATCGGGTACTTGGCGCCCTCTGTAGCTGGCACGCCGACTGCAATGACCTATGACCACGAGAAGCGGTTCTGAGAGGAACCCCGGACAAGCTGGAAAGCCCAGCCGCCGCAACGAGGGTATGGTCCCCAACAGCGCAGCCACAGAGCCTTCATTGCTCGGCTGCCCGCCCCGAGCAGGACGAAGCTCGCGGCCATCGAGGCGCAGACTCCTTAGCGAAGCGCCTCATAGTGTAGCGGGTTACGCACCCGCCTGACGAGGCCCGGTTAGGCCGAAACACTTAGGAGACCACCATGTCATACAACGCCACCACCAACGCAACCATCGAGCGACGCCGCGCCACTGTGCAGCGGGCGCTGTCACGTGCTTGCACCGTCACCGGCGACCATCTCACGGCGAGCAAGCTCTGGTATGCGGCGCAGTACAGCGCGCGCCGGGCGCAGCTGTGGGCGGAGGTGTCGTGATGGCGCGCCCCAAGCGAGCCCCGGCCCGCACTGGCGTACACGTTCACGCTGTAACATCCGCGGCGCACCGTTGGTTCCGCTGTCACGTCATCGGCGGCGAGTCGCCTATCGCGATAGCCGCGGCCGATGGTAGCTACACCGTGCTACGCGAAGACCGCTGGGCGCACGTGCTCGCGGCAGCGCCTGCAAGAGAGGACGTGTCGTGATGCGCAACAGCGGCTACCACAGCTGTCCATGTCGCGACTGTTTCGAAATCGCTATCGGCACAATCGACGCCGATGACGACCAGCCGGCTTTGTGTCACCACTGCGACGACGCAGGGTGCGACCCGAGCGGCGAGTCCGAGTGCGCTTGCGACCCGGGCTGTTACGACGACGACGACGACGACGACACCGAGTAGGGCTACTCGCCAGTTGCCGTGTAACCCACGCGGCAACGCACGGGCTACCTACCCGAACACACAAGGAGCGACACGATGACACCCCGAGTCCGAGCAACCCCGGCCACTGTCCCCTACGTCCCCTGCGACAGCGACCCGGTGTGGGTCGATGGGAACTACTACCACGCAAGCGCGGTCTCGCCGGTCCAGCGCGTGCTCGCGGTTGCGCGGGCGGAAGTGCTCGCGGCCAGTCGCCGCGGTACGGCGGTGCGCCCATGACTCGCGACGAAACCGCCGATCACTTCTACTACATGTCACAGTCGTTCGACTCGAGCCCCTCGCTCGAGTATATGGCCGAGCTATACGGTACCGGCGCAATCTGGGCCGAGCTGGCCGGACACACCAAGACCGCGACCTGGTATCGCGAGCGGTTTCGGCACTACATGCACAAAGTGCTTGCGTAGGCACTCGCCAGGCGCCGTTATGCGGCGCCGCACGGGAACCCTACACGGGAGCGTCAATCATGTCACGTAAGTTCAATTGGTACGAATTCCGGCGCGACCTGAGCGCTATCGTGGGCGGCCCCGTCACCGGTGCACTCTGTGGGCGTTCACGAGGGTAACCGGGTCGATGCCCGCGACTCGAGGTTCGCCCCCGGCGTCACGCTGGCGGCGGCGTGCGCCTACCGCGACACGCACGGCTACACACGGCTCTACACAGGCTCGTGATGCGTCGCCAGGCAGGGGCCCGGCAACTAGCCCCGGCCGTAGGTGCCCGATTGGCGTTCGAGCCGTCTAGGGCAGAGGTCGGTTGCGGGTTCGAACCCCGCCCGGGGCACTACGCGGCTCATGCCGCAGGAGACACCATGATCGCCGCAATTCTCAGCCTACTGCTCTCGTACGAATGCCATGTCGTCGAGCGCCCCGAGTACACCATGCGCGTGTGCACGTGGTCGGTCGTCTGGAGTGTGAACTAATGTCGATGCAAGCAATGTTGACCCACTTGTCGCCGAGCAACGCCAACGCATGTCGCGAGGGCATGGCGTTCGCGCAGTCCCATACCGACCCGCGCACCGCGTACTACGCGTGCGAGTCGATTGGTTGGTTGACCTGGTTGGCCGGTTCGCTGGGGCTGCGTGACGAGCTGCGGCTGTTCGCGCGCCAGGCTGCGCTCAGCGTGAGCCATCTGTGGGACATGCCGGATCTCGTGCGCGAGTACCTGGTCACGGGGAACGAGACACTGCGGGTCGAGGCTCGGCGATTGTCGCTTGCCGCCGCCCCCTGCCCCGGCACCGCCGCCGCCGCCGCCGCCGCCGCCGCCGCCTACGCCGCCTACGCAGCCGCCTAC
>ERZ1292642.129-Hain-H14-01um-R1-129-length-46285-cov-16_pt1 | contig 44307 bp, 65 predicted proteins | sample MGYA00564403_ERZ1292642 | MGnify/ENA primary metagenome ERZ1292642 (study PRJEB36523, sample SAMEA6512643) | groundwater metagenome | collected 2019-01-09 | study: AquaDiva: Metagenomics assemblies of 32 groundwater samples
GTGGAGGGTTTTATCCTAAGGATGTTTTCGAGAAAGAAGTCCAGAAGCGCGTGGGCATTAGCGACGATTCCGGGCCGAATGCGTTACGAATGGTCACTTGCTTTGCACGGGTAGATATTGGGGGTACTGGACTGCCAAAAGAGGTAATTTATGAAATTCCTAAAGAACATGGTCGTTGTGTTCGTGCCCGTTATGCTAATTATTTGCATCGAAAGCGGCCACTGGTTAGGTTTAGCTATAGCCGTAGGCTTGGTTCTGCTTATAGCAAAGGAGTACCAGAGCTACTTAAAAACCTCCAGAAGATTCTAAACACGACAATTCGTGACCACCTGGACAACAATAAAGTTCAAAACACCAAGATGTTCATTGCGCGAAAAGGAAGTCCTATTGAAGAAAACATGCGTGCTTATCCGGGAAGGGTTATATTCACTGATAACCCAACAGACGATTTCATCCCAATTGATCTTGGCACTGGAAGGCCCACTACACAGATCACTGATATCGGAACTATTGAGAGGTGGGGCCAGTTTATCACCTCTATCACAGATGTTAATCTTGGGAAAGAAGCAAAGAGTCGTACTCCTGCCACAACTACTCTATCTTTACTTGAAGAGGCTAATAAGAGGGTAGACCGCACAATTCAAAACATGCGGGATTCCATGTTAGAAATCTGGAAACAAGTTCTGATGTTGTATTTCCAAAACGGCGATATGAACGCAATGGCCAACATGGCGGCAATAGAAACAGAAGATGTGCCGAAATTTGTCACAGCATGGGGAGCCGCGAGTCCACAAGATGTATTAGAATTTCTGACCTTCCGGGCCGAAGTAAGTTCTTCAGCCTTGAACCGCCAAGCTCAACGTCAAGAAGGTCTGGCTCTATTTGCTCAGATCGACCAATATTACCAGCGCCTAATCCAAATGGCTTCATTTGTTGGTGGCGCACAGAACATGGACCCAGCATTCTTAGACATGCTAGCTCTGATGTTAAAAGGCTACGAGCGTTCCATGTCCAGGGTTCTAGATACTTTTGATGTTAAAAACCAAAAGGATTTCAATCCTGATTCATTAATTAAATTAGTATCACAGGTACAAACTATAGATGCAAATGCAAATGCAACCGCTGGGGCATCACAAGGATCTTCTAGCCCTGCTCAGCAAGCTCAAGGAATTCTTGCAAACCCGTCTGAACCAGCTCAGCCAAATGAGGCTGAAGCTCGTCCGGGAGCGGGCGGCGCAAGGGCAAACGGAAGCCTTATTAGTCCTAGCGGGTAACGAGAGCGCGTTCATTGAAATGTTAGAGTATTTAAACAAACTAGAGAACGGTTCGAAAGAGCCCAATAAGGGTGACTTTCTTGGAGCCGATTTACTTCCAAGGCTCGAAGATACTTCTGAGCTAATGGAACAGTAAGGGGATATATGTCAGAGATTAAAGAATGGGAAAAAGGACCAGCTGCAGCACCTAGTCCTGTGACACCTTCGGGGCCTACGCCTGAAGAGCAGTCACGAGAGCGTGAAGCTCAAGCGGTAGCTGCTAAGCAAGCGGCTGAAATTGAAGCGGCTAGGGCGCAGGCTAAGGCTGAGACTATGGAGAGATTTGTTCAGGAGAGCTTTGCACGAGGTAGGTCTACTCCACCTCCTCAAGAGGCAATTAGTGCACAAGAGACTCTTGGGCTAACTGACGAACAGATCTTAACAGATCCTGCATGGGCTATTGCTAAGCTCCAAGAGCAAATTCGTCTGGAGCGGGCTGCAAGAGCAGACTATCAAGAACGAGCTAATTCTGTTATTGGTAACTTGGCCAAAAACAGCTTCAAGTCCGAAATGGGCGCAATAAGTAAAGAACGCTTTGGAGAATGGTTGGTTCCTCATGTAGAAGATTACTTTCGTAAGAACCCCGAAGAGGCGTTTAAAGACGGAAGTGTTCGAAGAATTTATAACGAACTCGTTGGACAGAATATTGAAGAACTCGAAAGGCTGCATAAGGATAAAGTTGCTCTTCCAAATCAACAACGTGAGCGGGTAGTAGAGATGCCAATTGGATATTCTACAATGCCCGAACCTCCTCGCAAGGAAGGAAATCAACTTCCTGAAGACGAAGCTTTCATGCTCGCGTCACATAATGCTAAATCACCTCAGTATGCAATGACCCCTGAGGAATGGCTAGAAATTCGTACCGGTAAGAAGTTCCCCAAGAAGATTTCTACTGATATTCAACATAGAGGAGCTAAACCAAATGTCAGCTACTAATGAAGTGAAAGTTGCAAAGAAACGCGGTAGGCCCGCAAAGGTCAAGGAAGAACTACCTGTTGCTCTTCCATCCGTTTCTACCCAAGAACAGGCAAGAAAAGCAGTAGAAGAAATTCTATCCCAGGCTTCTGCACAGGCATCACAAACTGCACTGGTTTCGCCAGTTTCTATAGATGATGCAAAAACAGGAGCATCCAGCCATGATAATCTCGAAGACGCACAGGATGATTACATCCCTGGTACGCGTGTTCTTGACATCCAAATGGTTCCCAAGCGTGCATACGATGAGAACCTTGGGCGTAGTAGGCAGGTGGGATTGCCTAACGATTATCATTATTGCTGGGTTCATACTGATAAGATCACGCAGTTTAGAATACAAAGTTATAAGTTTTGCGGATACAACGGAGGAGCTGGCAGCGGATTAGCTGATGGAGGTTTCTCTGGGACTGGTATTTATGAAAAAACTTTTGACAATCATGTAAGAAACGGTGACATGTTGTTAATGTGGATTCCTATGAGGCAGTACGAGGCCATTGGTCAGGAAGTTGCAGAATTTAACGACCGTATGGAAGGTATCGCCGAAGGGGAAATCCACAATGAGGGTTATCGGCGCGGTATTAGGACTTTTAAAGAAGTCGATGGCGTGCTGATTTATAACTAAAGGATTTTTGTAAATGGCCGCAACTAGACAGACCCTAATTTGGGTCAGAAATGAGCGCGGTACGCCAGCTAATGTCGTTACTCTTCCAGAGGGTACTAGCCAGACGTATAAAAAGGGCGCTCTTCTTATATGGGACGTTTCAGATGTTGGTGTCGTAGAGGTTCCCCGTGGAGCGGGTATTCCTACCGACGACTCTGCATTTGGAATTGCCTATGAAGATGCTTCAGGGACAGATGGTGATAATCAGGATGTTCTAATCCCACAGCCTGGAGATGTTTTTGCCGTTTCGCTAGCGAGTGACGCAGATACTATGGTCGCTCCTTCCGCAGGCACACATCTTGGGCTCGGGGTGGGGATTGTCAAACTTTCAACCACAGGCGGAGCCGGGACGGAATATGTCGCCAATACTGGCGATGATGATTTTGCTCAAATTGTAGGACTCTACGGTCCAGATGTTGAAAAACGTGGCGGGCTAACCGCAACTTTTTCGGCTGGAGATCGGGTGCTGATTCAATTTGCTTCAGATGCTTTCCGTAACCGTGTTGCTCCTTCAGCAGCTGCTGATGGTCAAATAGCTTAATAAAGGAAGGAATTAAAATATGGTAATGCGTACTAGTGACTTCCCGGAGCTACTTGATACTCCTCTGCGGAAGGTATGGTTTGATTATTTAAAGAATACTCCCGCTGAGTATTCACAGTGGATTAACACTGTTGAGACTTCTAGACCGTTCGAGGATGATCTTCGGATGGCCGAATTCGGTGTAGTTTCTCAGCACACAGAAGGTAGCACACCTACTTTCGAAGATGCCGGTTATGGGACCACAAAGAGGTATGAACCTCTTGAGTATTCTCATGGTTATGTTATCACACAGCGTATGCGTGAAGATGATCAGCACGGGATTATGGTCCGAATGACTGAAGCATTGAGAAAGTCGTTTAGGAATCTTTTCGAGGTTCAAAGCTATCGGATTCTAAACAACTCCACTTCTACTTCTACTGCACGCGAAAAGGGTTTTGATACTCTTTCACTGCTTTCAACTGCACACACAATGCTCGGCGTTGGCGTAAGCACTCAGGCTAATAGACCTTCAACGGATGCAACTCTTGGCCAGACCACGATTGAGAATGCTGTAAAGGCTTTTCATGATTGGAAAGGCGAAAAGGGGCTTCCTGCGATGTTCTCTCCTTCAATGGCAATTGTAGCAACTGGTGATCAGTTTCTAGCAGCTAAGCTGTTTCAGAATGCCATGAGGTATGATACCGCGAATAACGAAGATAACTGGGTCAAGCGTGGTCCGGATTCTAATGGTATTTCAAAGTTCATTGCTTCGAGGTATTTCACCACAGCTAACCAATGGTACATCGTTGGCAAGCCACATGATCTTAACCTCTTCATTCGTATTCACCCACAGTTTGAGACCAATCTCGATTTCGCGACTGGGAACCTTCAAGCTAAGGGCCGGGCAAGACTGATTTCGTCTTACGGTCTCTGGTGGAATGTTTATGGTTCTAAAGGTTTCTAAGGAGGTATAAATGGCAATTACAAGTTTTTCTGCTGTTTCTGCCGCTTTAGGGCCATCTTTACGACGTGCTGAGCAAAATCGGTATGTCTATGTAAAGTTCGATCAGGGAGTTCCCGGGGCTATTCAGGAAGTAGACGGAACTGCTGCAGTTGTTACAGACGCGGGTATTAATACCTTCCTCTACGGCAATCAGCAATTCATGTACTTCGTTGAGCAAGCTTTCGCTGGTACTGCTCCTCAGGTTCTTGATGCTGCAGGGGGCGGGCTTAAGCTCGTTCTTGATGCGGCTGATAATGACGGTCTTTTCCTTTCACTTCCTTGGTGCACAAGCGCCGGGGGTGGAACGCTTAAAACTGCCGGACCTGGAAAGTTCGAATCGCGGACTGATGGGTTTTTCATTCGTGTAAAGCTTGAAGTTACAACTGTAGCTAATGCAGATGAAATTGCTGTTGGTGTTAGAAAGATTGTTGCTTTCGATACCAGCGCAGTTACCTCTACAGCTACTAACCCAGACTTTGCATGTTTGAACATTGCTAACGGTCAGGTCAATATCGTAACGGCTCTTAACCAAGGTACTGCTTCGACAACTGACACAACTCAAGATGTTGCTAACGCGGGGACAATAACTTTCGAAGTTCGCGTAAGCGAGTCGGGATTTGTTAAGTTCCTTATTAACGGTGTTGCTCCTACTGTAGATGTTTCAAGCTTCCAGTTTGACTCAGGCGATGATCTAATGCCTTATATCGCAGTAGTAGTTGATGCTACGGCGGCAGACCCTGTAGTGATTATTCATGAATGGGAATCTGGACTTCTGACAGAACGTGGTCTTGATGGGATTAACGATCTAGTCAATTAAAGTTTTTGTGTGGTGGGGAGAGGGTAACTAACTCCCCTCACTTTTAGAAAGGATTTAAATGGCAAAGGACGTAAGCGCAAATCCGTGGGTTTTTGACGCGGTAGGGCAATGTGAAGGTTTCGGGCCTAGTTTGGATGCAGAGATCAGTGTCTACGAGCCCGAGGGGACAGAACCTAGTATTAGTGCAGCGAATAAACCTAATTTTAATACACCCATCTATATCAGTCAGGTAAAGATTACTACTGGCGGGACAGGTGGAGATGTATTGGTCTATTCTCGTAAAGTTGTAGGAACTGCGGACCCTACTGAGGAAAACAAGCCTGATCAGCATAAGAGATATGAAGTTCTGTTTGCAGATGCTACTCCAGCAAATGATACTCTCTGGTGGCCTATTAATGCAAGAGTAGATGGTTTTTATGTAGAGACACTACCAACTGGCGCAAAACTATACGTATTTCACGGTGAGTAATGGCTGCACCGGATTTTGACGGCTCAACCAATAGGATAACTAGAGCTTCTAAACTTATAGGAGCCACAAGTTCCAAAAAAGCCACGTTAGCATTTTGGTTTAAAATTGCTAACGGCGAAGGTAACATGATTTTCACTGGTGGGCCAAGTACTACACATAGGATCTCGATGCAATCTTCATCTACTGATGGGGATTTAGCGTTAATTCTAAGAAATTCTTCAGGAACCGCGCTTTACAACGCTACAACTACCGAAGGAGATTGGGAAGATTCTCTTTGGCATCATGTGCTTGTTAAGATAGATTTGTCTGTTCCTGAAGTTATTTGGCGAATTGATGCAGTCGCGCCTACGTTAAGTGAAACTACTGCAGCAACAGATGGAACGATTGATTTCGAAGGCTGCACTGAATGGAATATAGGCTCTAGTTTCGGTGGGGCTAGTTACTATGGCGGGGCGCTTTATGACTTGATGTTTAAAGCTGGCGAAGTAGTAGATATTTCAGATGCAGATAATCTAGAATTGTTTATTTCAGATGACGGTAGGACCGCAAGTGGTGATTTATTCTGGCAGAACGTTGGGCCAAACGCAGGAAGAAAGCCTGTAGGCTATGGAGTATCTCCTGGAGTTAATGGCTCTGTAGCAGAAATTTTCTTTTCTAACTGCTTTCAGGAAAACAAAGGCACTGGTGGTAGTTTTGTTCTGACAGGAACTTTCGGAGATGGGGGTTTTGAGCCTCATGTTTACAGACATGCAGCGCATTATGATAACAAAGAACGCTGGTTTGATTCAGAATTGACAGGGTTTAGCTATACGCGTTCACGGACTTTTATTGAATTACGAGAAGGCCACCCGAAGAAGGGCTTGCGTATGGGCGTGGATGAGCGAGATGAGCACTTTAGGCAAGAGCGTCCTGCGGATAGCTTGCAACATTTACTCTTCAACGACAGTGAAGACGATACAGAGGAATGGGATAGATAATGAGTACCACACATAATGCCATGCTTAGTAATATTAAATACATGTGTGGCAACAAAAATGGAATTGATGACAATATTACTAATAATATCAATCATGCAATCAAGCAAGTAATTTTGCAAACGAGACCCCAGGAAGCATGGACAACTGTCAGTTTTAATACTTCAGGAGTAGCAGCGTATGCTATTGGCAGCGGATTAGCCATCAATATCACAGACTTCTTAGCCGTACTTATGGTCCGAAATACTACGGATGATATTGAAATTAAACGTGGGGGAATGCGGGATTTCAATAGACAACTCCAAGATACTACGAATTCTTCTGCATTGGGGAGACCAAATAGGTGGACACGACAGGGAACTAGTTTGATTCTTTACAGTAAGATTCCTGACTCAACGGTTAGATCTATTAAGATGACGTATTTAAAACTTCCCGCTTCGATATCTGGAGCTACAGCTTTTCCGCTAAGCGATGAATGGATTAGACCATGTGAGTTACTTGCTGCAGCTATGACATTTACAGACTTACTAGACACAGCAAATGCTAGTTTGAAGTTCTCGGCTTATGATAAATCCATAGGTTCTTACGACAAGCCAGAGAATATCGAAGACGAAGCACCAGAAGCGTCTATTAGATTAGTCCATAACCTAAACTATGGCGATTATTAAACTTGCTCCGTTAGACAAAGAAGGCGTTAGATTTGACAGACCTTCAAATGAAGTCGTCTGGACAAAACTTACTAATGCTATGTTTAAAGAAGGTAGTCTTGTGCCAAGGCCCGGCTTCGGACCGTTGTATGACGCAGGCGCTGATGAATTAGATACCTTGGCATTGGAACTCAAGAGTATTGTTTATATTGGGCAAGTAAGAAATCCCGGTAGTACGGTTACCGGAAGAGAGAGTTTTACAGTAGGAACTGAAACTGTCAGACCAGATGCAAATACAACGATTGTTGCTGGATGGACAGGAACATTTGCTGATATTGATGATGTCGTTCCAGATAGCATTACAACTATCCATACTGCTACTACTGGAGCAAAGATTTCTGTTGGTTTTGCGGCAATGGGGACCGCATGGGACGGAATTTACGGGGCTATCCTTCGCGGCAGAGCTAAAGTAGATGAACCTAATACTTATGGAACGTTAGAGTTTTTTATTAACAATAGCGCATCTTTAGGAACTTTAACCGTTGCGGGAGTAGGAGCAGAATCAGATCCTTGGGTAGAATTTGCGTTTCCTTTAGCTGGATATCCAGATGATTATCCCAGTCTTGCTTGTACACAATTTGCTGATGGTAATTTTGATACTACTACTATTCAAGTAGAACTAGATTCTACGCAGCTTTTTGAAGCTGAAGTTGTAGCTCCAGACGCTAATGGGACTTATTCGCAATGGAAAGATGCTAGTGACAGCGGAACTGCAGCTTTTGGCGATGTAGATGATTATTTTGATCTTATACAAAATCTTATTCCAGATGGAACATTACATTATATGGTTCCGGCATCTTCTGGTAGTGGGAATGGTAATAAGCAATCTTTTGGCTTTACTTCTAATGCCGTTACTTTTAGTAGTGTTGCAAGGGTAAAGTTCGGCGCTTATTTTTCAAAACCTGAATCAGTAACTCCATCTTTTTCTTTATATTGGAGATCAGCGGGAGGAACAGAAACTCTTGTAACTACGGTTACTGGTAAAATTGGAAGTACTGGTATGGCTATTGAATCTAGCATGACAACAAATCCTGGTGGAGGGGCCTGGACACAAGCTGATTTTAATGCTGGAGAATTTTTTATCCAAGGAGGAATTGGGACTGGATCTGGGACAGTACTTTCGCATGTTGGGGCAGGATTAGAAGGAATTTCTTCCGGAGCGGCTGAGGTACATGTAGATTATTTAGCAATTGATATTTGCGGTTTTACATCTAGTGTCTCGGGAACAGGACTTCCTGATTACACAAGGCTTTTGAGCTATCAGCCCGCGCATATTAGATTAAGCGGAGATGGGCCTGCTGGGGTTGGTTTTACAAATGTTACTAATTCCGTGGGGTTTACTCATCCGCCAAATATCCCTGTAGACAATGCGGTGCTTTATGGTCAGGTTTATTTGGTCAATGGTAAAGATGCCACTAGGACTTACCCCACAGCAGGGAATGTTTATACATCTTTAACCGCTAATGGCGCTGCAGGGAACCTGTTAACTGGCCGAACAGTCGCGGCCCATGGGAATAGAATTCTATATGGATGGGTTAAGGATAACACTACAATTACTCCAGAGCGGATTGCTTATTCTAAGTTCAATGACGGATCGACACATAATCATGTAAGTGCCGGTGATTTTGATCTTTTAGACACTCCCGGAGGAGTAGTAAAGCTTATCCCGTTAAACGAAGATGTACTTGCAGGGCTAAAGGAAGAAGGAATTTATAATCTAATAAAAACCGGCCAAGCTGCATTTCCGTATAGACGAGATGTAATCGATCCTGAAACAGGCTGTATAGCCAAGATGACCGCGAAACGGGTTGTTTTAAAAGACGGTTCATCAGCAATTATATTCTTAGGAGAAAACCCCAGCAAAGGTGGCGTTAATGTCTTTCTTTTCGACGGAGGGCAAGTTGTTCCTGTAGGCAATCCTATTGCTAAGAAACTCCGCGAAGACGCAAATCAGCTTGTTTTACCCTTTGCTTTTGCGGAAGTTGACCCCGTAAGCGGGACTTATTGGCTATTTATTGCTGAGAATTGCCAAGATCTAATGCCTAGGGCTGCTTGGGTATTAGACATCAATTCATTATCTTGGACTCGTGCTGAATTTCCTTTTTATATTTCCGCCGCAGGCCAATGGAATATTACTCCTACGGCTATTTCATCTTCCGTCGGAGCCCGGCCATTACGTGGAATAAGATCCATGATTCTAGGAAGTCAATATTTACTTCCCTATGAAGCTAGATACAATACCGCTGTGGACGTTTTAAAAGGCTCAGGAACCGTTGATACTCCATATGGTGCTAATGGAGATTATTTAAAAGCATTCACAGTTACTTTGGAAACCGGAGATTTAGTAAGACCTAATGATATTCAAATAGCTAGCTATAGACTCCATATGGCGCTTACTTTAAAAGCTATAAAGTTAAGAATGGTCGTGTCTTCTAGTGTAGATGGCGGTAAGAATTTTAACACTGAACAAGAATATACAATTGGAACCGATACGGATTTTGACTTGGATGAAAAACAATATGTTTATCTAGATCTAACTCCTTCGCATGCAAGTCAAGTGAGATACAAAATGGAAATAGGCCCGGATACTACAAGTACTTTCATGAATGGGCTAGGCCCAATCTCTCCTTGGCAGATTGACGATATCAGAATAGACCTTAAGGAAACTGCAAGTGGCGCTTAAGACACAAGATAAGCCGTTTAGCGGCAGGATGACGTTGTTTGGCTCTACATCTATCACGAGCGAATCAGGAGTAGGAATACCAATACTTATTGAGTCCGATGGGACATTGAGATTTCAGAGTGTTTTGTACCATTCTGGAACTACACAGATTCGTGAAAAAGCCGAGACTGACGGTAGTCCGATATCTTCCAATTATGGCAAAGCCGGCGGAACGTTAACTGCTTTTAAAGTCCGCAGTACTGGCGAGTTAGATATGATGCTCAACGGGACCGACTCCAGCGGAACTATTGCTACAGTTAGAACAGACCCTAACCGAATTCTTTGGACCAGACCTTATGAACAAGTAGTACAGTTAGATAACACGGCCATACCTTCAACAGATGGCATTCTGCTTGACGGATCGGTTTTGCTTGCCGCCAGTGCGGTCTATGAGATCACATTTGAAGTAATGAATGTGGATGGGACTAATGCCGTTGTTGTAGATGTCTATGTAGATATTGCTGCTGGAGGGACGGCTTCAGCTCCTGAGTACATTCTTCAAGATTGGACCATCCCAGCAGGTGGAAGTTCTGGGGAGATTCATTTAACTATGGCATCTGATGACGATATCCGAGGAATTGCCGGAGCTGCTGATGACGCAAATATTCGATGGATTAAAGTAAGGAGAGTAGACAACGGTGCTTAATGTTGCAGATTTGCGCGCGCAGTTATCAAATGCAATTCCTACTTGTCGTGTTTACCACAACACAACTCAAGTAGTTGCTAGTGACGTAGTTCTAGCTTTTAACAGCGAAAGATATGACCGTTGGGGAATGCACGATAATGTAACAAACAACAGTCGAATCACTATCATAGTACCTGGAGTTTATGATATCGGGACACTTCTTCAAGCTAACACCGATGTTTTAGGATATTCATTTATAAATGCTCGAATACTCAAGAACGGAACAGATTTCATAAGTTCTGGGATATCTAACCCAGTTGATCCGAACATAGGTCCCAGAAGTGCTTCATTTTGTAACGCTAGATTAACAAAGGGTGATTATGTAGAAGTAGAGTGCATTTATCTTCGCAACTCTGGGGGAGATGCTACTTTTCAAACATCGGACACTACTACTAATCAACACAAGACGGAATTTTGGGCTACATGGATAGCAGGATATTAAAAGGAGAATCATGGCAAAACCAAGAACTACATTAACCATGGACATTGATGTAAAAGCTGGCGGAACTTTAAGATTAGAATTGTTAGATAACAACACAATTCGACGCTTACAAACTCCCGCGAATAATACTTTTACTGATCGCGAGCTTAGAAATATCCAGAGCGCAGAAAAACTGTTTTTAGATTTAACCAAAGTAATTGAAGAACTGACCTAAAGGAGAGTTGTGAAGATTACAGAAATGAGCCTACCGCTAGCACAGGAGCTAATGAAATGGTGGGTTGATACTGGAGAAGCTAGAGTCGATGAAGCAAAGAATCCAGATGTGATGTATCGGATGTTATTCCAAGACGGCGCGATGACACAGTTTTATACTATTCCAGGCGTGTTGTTTATACTTACAAGTATTAATACTGGAGCTAGCGGGATTCTTTATGAAATGGGAGTTTTAAACGAAGAGTACGATGCTAAAGAAGCCAAAAATGAGTTAATTAGCATCGTAAGAGAATATGATTTAAACAGACTGACATTCGCTTGTCCGTCATGTGTAACTGCCTATTCAGGCAAACTGAAAGCCTTGGGTTTCAAGTTCGAAGGAAGGATGAAATTTGCGGCGACTTATAACGGCAAGCTGTCTGATATTGATCTTTACGGGTTTTACTCAATCAAACCCGCAAAACGAAGGAGACGCGGTAGACGTGGCAAACAGGAAAGTGCCTTTCAGAGTGACCACAGGCCAGGTAATCTTGCCGTTGAACAAGACAGTTCACACGGAGAAGAAACACGGCGTGGAGACTCTGAAGGGGAATTACTCGCAGGATGAGTTAATCGATCTAGAAGCAACTAGACGAGGGCTAGATCCTAAGCTGATTCGCGGGATTGTTCGAACTGAGAGTTCTGAGGATCCAGCGGCAAAGTCTCATAAAGGCGCTAGGGGTTTAATGCAACTAATGCCTGCAACTGCAAAATGGCGGGGATTTACAGGTAATGATGAAGACCTGCACGATCCTAAAGTAAACGTCTCTTTAGGCGTAGATTATTTTAAGTATCTTTTAGACAAATACAAAGGTGATGTTCCCAAGGCATTGAGCGCGTATAACCAAGGGCCGGGGAACTTGGCAAAGGAGGGTATTGATAACCCGGAATATGCTGAAAAGGTTAAACAACAGTCGTTTCAAGGAGGCGGAAAAGTGGGAGTTTTTGATAGACCGGTGAGTCCACAAAGGATGAAGCCTGGGCAGAATAGCGAAGATTTGGAAGCAATTATTGAAAGAGCCCTTGGCAAGGTTCTAGGGAATTTTGCCGGAGGAGGGGAAGTTCCGGGATATGCCGGAGGGGGATATGCTGGAGCAACGTCAGGAATGCCTTCTCCAAGAACAGGAGGAATTCGTACGCAAGGGGGAGGGTTTGGAGCACTACTGCCACAAGGGGCTCCAGGGGCTCCAGGTACACAAGGTGGGCTTATTGGTGAAGCAGCGGGTGCAACTAGGGGTATTAATGCAAATCTGACTGGAGTAAATCAATCTATAGAATCTCTAAATCAATTCAACCCTTTCAGCGGCCAAGGTGGGCAGACAATGAACCAATTGCTCGCTACAGGGGCTCCTGTAGATGTCAATCCTATTACGCAAGCAAACATCCAGCAAGGTTCGCAAGTATATAATCAGTTAACTGCTCCACAGATTGATGAGCAATTCGGAGCTATGGGCCTGGGGTCTTCGAGTTCGCGGACTGCCGCACTTGCAAGAGAAGCGGGAAATGTTGCTTCAAACATCGGCGCTGAGGGTCTAAGGGCGGGTGTTGGTGCACAAGAATCTGCCCAACAACGTCGCCTTGGGGCATTGAGTCCTTATAGTGCAGGCCAAGGGCAAAAGCTCGGGGCTATTGAATCTGGCGGACAGTTGGGACTTGGCGGTGCGGGTTTAAATCTGCAAGGGCAAACTGCCAAAGCTGGAGGGCTGAGTGGATTAGGTCTAGGGCTGCTTCCGACGTTTAATCAACAATTTGCCGATGGTGGATTGGTTGAAGATGAATATGCCCAAGGGGGTAGAGTTGATGTTGGAGATTATCTTAGTAATTTGATCTTTGGGCAGCAGTTTAATAGAAATCCTCGGCAAGTTGCTCCTTCCATGAGATCTCCATCAGGACAAAATTCTAGAATGTCCCTAATTCAAGAGGCCATGGGAAGAGAACAGTTGAAACAGCTGCAAATGCCTAGGAAGAGATCCATAGATGATGAGAAGTTAGATATTGTTCAAAGTCTAAAACGCTTATCGTCACAGCCTAGGGAAATGCAGGATTTCGGCACGTACAAGCAAACAAATGAATTGAAAGCTCTACTTGGGCAAATCTCTGGCGGAGGTGGCGGCGCAGGATTGAGTTTTGAAGGTATAAATAGAAATCCAGGCGCAAGGGTACAGAACCAAAGAATTGCTGATTTTTACCGAAGATCTGGGCAGGTTCCTCCGCAGCAAAAAGCCCAAGGCGGTTATGTAATGGATACTGGAGAATGGGACGATGGGGGACAGGTTAACGGCCCATCTTTTCCACCAGATCGTGTACATGTAATGGCACAGGGCGGAGAGGGGATTCTTCCGTTAGAGATGATGGATAGGTTGAAGGAGTATGATTCTGACGATCCTATGCTTAATGAGATTAAAGGATTGTTATTTGATCCTGAACAGAAACAAAAGTTTGCTGGCGGAGGATTAATTCACGGTCTAACTGAAAATACCTATGGAGTAGATGAACTTGCAGAAGCTGGGGGCAAAAATTATCCGGAACTGCCAACAGGTAGTCGCCATCACGCAGAAGGTACTCGAAAATTGTCTGAGTTGGTGGGGTTTTTGCCAACACAGCTTGCTGGTCTTGGAGTAGAAGGTGTTGAGAGATTAATATCTGGGCAATGGGGGGATATTGGTCCAGATTTGATAGCTAACATTATTGGAGGGGCTGAAGGTGCGGTAAATAGACAAATTCCAGGGTTAGATCTAGGAACTAAAATTAGAAAAGGTGTGCAGGGGAAGGCCCAAGGCGGAAAAGTCGAAAAAGTAATGCATGAGTTTGGGGCTGGAACGTTGCATTCTGGATCAGCTTCAGGACCGCAGGTTACAGATCGTAAACAAGCTATTGCAATTGCTATGAGTGAACAGCGAAAGGCTAAGGCTGGAAAATATGCACACGGGGGACAGATTCCTACAGGGCAACAGAGTCGAATTAACTTACAAAATCCTTTAGAAGTAAATTTGGGCACAGGACCAGGTGTTGCTTCTTTTGGTAATCAAGATCTTGCGGGATATGCTCAGCCCTCTAGTGCAGGAGTTACATATAACGCCCCGGAGGTAGATATTGATTCGATTATTTCACGTCGGGATTTAGAACGTGAGCAGGAAAATTCCCGTGCTGCATTATATGACATGCTCGGGGCTACTGCAAGTGCTGGAGCACGGGCGAAACTTGGAGCATTGAGTGAAAGATCTAGGGCTAAAGTAGATGCAGCAGATAAGGAACTCGAAAGTCTGTATGCAGTTAAAACCGCAAGAGAGCAAGCTGCCGCACAGTTGGCTTTCGCTCAAACACAACAACAAGCTTTGGAAGAATATCGCAAGGGGCAATTAGGGCTTGGACAGGGACGTTTAGATGTTTCTAAAAGTAGGCTTGAAGGAGATCTTGGTCTGGGGGACGGACAGCCACAAGGAATCTCACAACTTCCTGAAGAACAGGCAGGAGTGGTAAATCAAGGACTATCAGAGCCTTCAGGAACTCAAGCAGTAGCTGGAAGAACAGAGCCAGGAAATATTGGAGCTTCTGCCATGGGCGCAATCACCCCCGGAGCTACTGGTTTTGGTGCAATGAAGTCCCAAAGAATCTCTCCTGAAGAAGCTTTTGGATTCAAAGCTGGATCCGTTCCTGGGGCAAATGGCCAAGAAATTGCCCGCAACGCGGCAATGATGCAGACACCTGCTGGATTGGTACAAGTAATACAACTCTACGGCCCTACTCCAAGTTCTATCGCACAGGCTAAGAAATTCGTGGCGATGTTTGCTAGTATGCCGGTAAATGACCAACAAACAGCACAAGCGGTTCAGCTATTGTCACAATTTCTAGCAACAGGAGGGTAAATGGCAGAGTTTGATCCTAATGTAGTCCCGTGGTCTGAGATTTTTAAACGGGTAATGGCCTCAGCGCCTAATTTACTTAAACACGGCGCAGCAGGAATTGGAGAAACTGGATTAGACGTAGGTTTTAGTATGCCCGGAACGCCCTTCCAAGCAATGAAGGATTTAGGAAATATCCCAGGGCTCGGATTTCTCGGGGAACAGACTAGGGATTATGAAAAACAAATCTATAGTCTTTTACCCGAGGCGAAGACGACTGGGGAAAAAGTATCCCAAGGGATCGGAAATGTTCTTGGGTATGTTCCTCTAGGAATTGGAAGTGCTCCATTAGAACGGGCTGGAGTAAAATTTGCTGCCTCTAAACTAGGCAGGCTCGGGCAGAGTAAACTTGCACAGGCTGCAGTTGGAAATCTCTTTCAAGAAGCTGCATTCTTGCCATCTACACTTCAATCTACTGAATCCACGGAACAAGCTGCTGTAGTTACTGGCGCAGGACTTCTATTAGGTACTGCGTTAACTAGAATATTCAGTCGTGAACTTGGGGAACAAGTAGCAAAGAACCTTATAGGGGAACTTCCTTTTAAAACAGGCATTGCTGAAACTGATGACATCTTGCAGAAACAGTTAGCAGATGAAGCAGTTGACAGTAAAAATCTCGAAGCCCTTGAGCTTTTAAATCGTACCGCTCCGCCTGAAAAATGGATGCCCGAGATTGCTGAACATACTGCTGAGGGAGATTTGAAGCGTTTAGAAAGCTATGGGGAGGTTGTTAGGACTAGAGGTAAGTCTGCGGATGAACTAGGACAAGAAGGCGAAGAGGCTATTGCAACTCATTATACTGCAGACGGGCCGATTAGTGAGCATGAGTTCTTGCAAAATGAGACTTCTAAAGCACTAGCTCAGATAGACCCTACGCTTACAAACCGTTCTATTCTTGATCAAGTCCGCCCAGGGCCTACATTGGCAGAACGAAAGTATATTCTTATCAATGCCGATTCGGAGAGTTTTAGAGAAGTCTCTAGAAGGTTTAAAACTCCCGAAAGAATCATTGAAAAGATCATTGCAAGGTCTAAAGATCTGCCTGTAACTGCTCGTGGGCAAGCTCTTTTTAATTCTGTTGTAGAACAAGCCAAGATTGCCGCTGAGCGTGGAGATGTTGATGTTTTTCAAGTACCTAAAAGGAATCCTGATTTTGAGAACTTTCAAACATTAAAGCTACAGAACGAAGAAATCAGCCGCGAGTTCGACAAAATGGACGATGCGTTGAGATTAGTTATAGAGGCCCCGCAGAGTGCTTCTTCTTCGTCCAGAATATTGGAATTAGAACAACAAATTGCTGAAATAGATAAACGAATAGCAGATGCTACAGGTTCTCCAGAATTTCATGTAGGTACAGGGATCGTTCCAGTACAGGTTAAATTTGGAGAAAGGCGGTTTGATCCTTCCGCGAAGTCTGAATTTGTTTTACGGGATAAAACTATAGTCCATAGACTTCCTCAGGAACAGATTAGTCCACAGTTCCGGAAAAACCTGGAAAACAAAAAGAATACTCTTCAAAGAATATTAAAGGAAGAAATAGAAAGAACATTTTTAACTGCTGACGATCCTCAAAATGCTGCTGGAGTGCAAATTCCCAAGGAATGGGCCGATAGGGATAAAACATCTGCAGCAAGATTTGCTACGGGAATTGATGTCCCACAAAGAGAAATTTTAGAAGCAGTAAGAGATAGAAGATTGCTTTCTATCAAACAAGTTCTTGAGAAGGGAGATTACAGACGAGCAGATCTAATGCTGCAGTCTCATGTAGGCCAGACTGCGTTAAGAAAAATGGCTGATAGCGCGGTTAATGATTTATCGAATATTACAAATGCTTCGAATGTTCCAATGTTTAAAAAGTTTGCTCAAGAATTTATCTCTCTCCGAGGAACTAACTACGATGTTCCCGGGATTGCAACGCATTTTCCTCAACTGGAATTTATACTGGGGGACAAGCACATAACAACGGAACTGAAAGGGGTTCTGGCAGCGTTTAAAGACGCTGCAGAGCCTGATAAGGCTAAAGCAGTAGAATGGATTATTAGGCATGAATATGCCCATGCGCTAGAAAAATTTTTAATTAAGCAAGTCAACGCAGATGCTAAATTACAGAATATATCTCCTACTGCAACTGAATCCTGGAAAATTCTTAAGACCTTAAGGGACGCCGCGTATTTACACGATGCACGCTCTTGGGATCCTATTGCTAAAGCTGTGGACGATTTGAGAGGAAGACCATGGCCTAAGGATATTGATCAAAGATTCGCAAAGCCCCCTGGTTATGAAGTTTCTCATGACAGTTCACCTACAGAAAGATTTGCTGATGTAGTAGCCCTTATGACCACAGCAGAAGGGCGTAGCCATTTAAATCCGCTGGTCAGGGGTAAATTGGAGCCGTTTTTCGGCCGAATTGTCGAATCCTATACCCCTGCATATAAACTTGATGACGTAAAAAAGCGATTCTATGAAGGTGGTCCTGGATATTTAGGAGTGCAAGTTAAGCAAGCAAAGGGGTATGACACTACTAAGAATGCTGGCAAGATCATGACTACTCCCCAACAGGAGTCGCAGACTCAACTTGCGGCACTTAGAGCTGCTGTAGATGATGATGGAAATATCCCTAGAGGCGTTCAGGACGTGATTAAAGAATCAGGTCCGGTGGCATCTCAAGGATTTGAGCAGATGTTAGATAGTGGTAGTCCTTTTAACAAAGGGCCGATGCTTAAGGGGATTGAAGCTTCAGGGCTAGGAAAGAAAAAAGATCTTCCCGGGTTTATTGAAACTTTAAAAACTCTCAGGGCTGCTTCAATGCTTTCAGGCATGGCGACACAGCTAGCAAATATTCTGTCAAATACTGCCCAAGCTGCAATACAGCCAGGAATCACTGCTGGTGCTGTAGTTGCAGATATTGCCAAGACTGCATTAGGGGTACAAAAAGGTAGACAAGTATTTGCAGGCGAGGTTCTTGCAGGAGTTCAAGGACAGCTTTCCCGCGCCTTTGGAATGAATGCTGCGCTACCCGCAAGTTTGAGACAATTTGCAAATGAATTGAGGCATAGCAAGGAATTTATCAATTCTAATAGCGTAATGCAAAGACTTGCTAGGGGAATTCCTAATCCTACACTACAAAAAGCTGGGCGAGTAGTTGCTACTGTTGTCGATTTGCCTTTTAGTGCTTTAAGATCTGCTGATAATTACTTCTTTGAAGTTAACTTTGCCGGGAATATCTATAAACAAGCCTACGCTAAAGCAGCTAAAGAAGGGTTAAGTTTCAATGAATCTCTCTCTAAGGTTTCCAAGAATCTTTTAAACTACGATGCACAGTCCAAAGGAATTATGGAACAGGCCGTAGATTATGCCAAAAGGACTATCGATCCGGAATTCATTGGGGATAGAAACACAGAACTTGATAGGCTTGCTACACAGTTTAAAATGCAGAATGCTCCACAGGATATCGATGAAGCTAAAATCTGGGCCGAGCGGTCAATTTTCGTAGCGCAAGAAGGAAAGAAATTAGATAAGGTTCTGGACTGGCTAGATGAGATGGATAAAGAGCTTTATGGAATCGTGTCTGTTCCTCTGCCCTTTCGTCGTACCCCCGCAAATATTGTAAGAGAAGGGCTAAGGACATCCCCATTAGGCTTCTTGCCTATTCTGGGGCAAGCATTAGGTAAAAATGGTGTGGCTGAATTAGGTTCTCGTGAAGCTTCTTTACGTATTGGTCAAGCTATGTTTGGAACTTTAGCATTTTACACTCTCTGGCAACATGTCTCAAATGGAAGTATTGCCGGAGATCCAGTAGGATATGACCCAAATAAAGCCCATAGAGATACATATAAAGCCCTTGGGCAAAAGCCGGGGTCATTGCATCTTAAACTATTCGGTAAAACTTACACAGTGCCTTTAGACCGAATCCAACCTTTGGGTGGAGCTATCCAGACCATGATAGGGTTGAAAGACCAGCTTGATCAAGCCAAAGCTCAAGGTATAGATCCTGCCCCAATTCATGAACAAGCTGTAGCGTTCTCGTGGGATCTGGCCAAGAATTTAGGAGTTGGAGATTTTTCCCGTAATCTCGGCGATCTCTTCGAAGCAATTCAATCCAATGAGGAAATTGGGGCTAAGAAAGCAGCTAAGAGATATTTTGATCAAATCGGTGCATCTTTAGTACCTGCAGCAATTAGGCAATACCGGGCTGGGCAGGGGTCACCTTATCTTTACCCCAATGAAGACGAACTTCCTGTTGTAGGGGGTATCAAAGCCTCTCTGGGCTATTCCGGCGAGCCTAAACTTGGTCTGTTCGGCTCTACAGAACGCCATACAGTAACAGGAACCACTGGAACCATTTCAGGAGGTTCTATCGGGACATTAAAAAACGATCCAGTTGTGGCCAAAATGGCCGAAGTTGGGGCATTTCACCAATCCCCTAAAATGGCCGAGATTGTTAAGGACAGAACAAAAAAAGAACAAGTGGCGTTTCAAGTAGGAAAGGGTAGGTTGCAAAGACAGTTTGTCGAACGAGTAGTATTGAATTCTGGATTTGCTGGTCTAGACCCAGAAGCGCAGAAACGTTTGATTGACAAAGCTTTCGTCCAAGCATCTGAACTTGCAGACAAGCGGGCAAAGGCGATTATTAAACTCAAAGGGAATATTAATGAGAATGTTATTTTCAAGGGCCGGACTTAGTTTACTGTTTATAATTCTGGCATGTGATAATCCATTACCTGCAGGTCCAGATCCTTATGTACCACCTCCAGTGGTTACTGAACCTCCGAGAGTAGATCAGAATTTTGATATGGATAACTACAGAGGAGTCATAGCTTTTGGCTTAGGACACGATTTACAAAGTAAAGAGAATGTCTTGTCATTTGTCCATGCCTTAATGGGCCGGGGCTGGAATACTTTCGAAATCTGCTCTGAAACAGAATTCTGGGACGGTACTTTTGCTTATCCAATAAAAGTTAGAAGCCCTGAACGTTTAGATTGGCTGTTAGATATTATCGCACGAGTGCCGGGTGCTCAGGTAGCTTTAATAGGAAACTGCACTTTAAAGCGGCAAGTTCCGCTTAGCGAACAGTTTAATTGGGCTATGCAAGTTGCAGAAGTTGCAAAGAATTACCAAAACATAGCAATCTTTACCCATAATGAATTTGACAATTGCAGAGGTCGAGAGGACTGGGGCGGAAATCGCAATTATTGTGCCGGAAAAGAAGACGTTGCTAGGCATGTTCGTATGTACAAGAGCTACGGATTCCGCTACGTCACCGCAGATGATTCATTTCTATGGCCAAGACCGGGGGATCCGCCTAGTTTAACTTATAGTTTCAGGCTCACTAACATCGGTGCAACTCCTGCAAGTTTCCACCCGGACAGAGAAAAACAAGGCCAGCCTTGGGATCCTTCCCCAAATCAACTCCAGCAACTTGCAAGGTTCAATGGTGAATATATCCTATCCGAGACCGTAGCATGGTCAGACTTCTCCGGAAGATGCGATGGGCTAAGAACTTGTGACCAGCAGAGGATTCAAAATTTTATAAACAACTGTGCAGCTGTGCCAGAATGCCTTTTTACTTATCACTGTGAACATTGTCTCAACGGCGAAGTTCCTACTTTCATCCCGGAGGCTCGATAGATGTTGAAACTTGTCTTAGAATTTATTAAACTATTACCCACCTTGGTACCTATAATTTTGGAGCTATTTAGATTCAGAAAGCCTATTCCTCCAGACCCAACTCCTGTTCCAACTCCTGAACCAGTACCAATGCCTACACCAACTCCTGAACCTTTACCTCCAAAGGACCCAAAGATTTATATCCCTTGGAAAGATCGCGAGGAATGGGCCGCAAAAGTAGATAATTCCTATACCATATGGCGTGGAGATAGAGATTTAGCTTTTTTGCTCAGCCATCATGAAGTAGTTGAGGATCTTGAGTTTAATGTTAAAGTACTCAGTGATCATATTGACTATATGATACAAGAAGCAGGGGGGAAAAACCATCTCGCTTTTAGAATTAGGAACCATGAGCATCCTGAATTTCCCGACAGATCTAGAGTACGAAAATCTGTAGCGAACGAGATGATCCGGCATATGTCAGAGGATGTTACTGGAATCTATGACCAGTATAAACAAAAAGCCGCAGCTCTTGGTGTTGTCTGGGGTGTACACTTTGATAGTTTTCAAGGATTTATAGGCATAGGAGACGCTACAGGTTCTCCGTATCAGTATAAACAATGGAAAGCAGCACGAAATGGGTAAAGAAGATTTAGTCTTGAGTATGCTTGCGTCTATATCCGAAGACATTAAAGCACTTAGCGAGCGAGTAACACGATTGGAAGAACGTATATCTTGGAGGGGGATCGTCGCCGGAGGAATCCCGTCTTTAGCTGCTCTAGCTTATGTCTGGTTGTCGAAATGACATTACAAAATAAGCAGTCTAGGTTCGTTTTTTTGGTAGGAAAACTGATTGACTTCGCGTATAATAGGAAATATGCGTTTACCTTTGGAGACGCGGCAAGAATGGATGAAGAGGGGCATAAGCCTAACTCCTTTCATTACCGGAGGTTAGCGATTGACCTGAATCTGTTTGTTAACGGTAAGTACAAGGATAAATATTGTGCTGAATGGCAGATACTAGGAGATCATTGGAAGAGTTTAGACATTGACTGTACCTGGGGAGGAGATTTCGAAGGTCTAGACTATAATCACTTTTCCTTTGGAGAAAGAGAATGAAAAATTGGGTGTTTTGTGCTATTGCATTGTTCGGTGGATGTTCATGTAGTGAAAGAATTACTAGAGACCCAGGAGAAGCATTAGGTAATCTTCCATTAGATAAAGACCCTTCAATTGCTCTGCAAGCTTCTACTGGTGCAGCAGGACATGCTTGTCCGGTTAATGGTTATGTCTTAACCGCGAGTCATGTCTTGTGGGATGCGGATTTAAAAATATATGTTCCTACTGCATGGTCTGACGGTTATGGAAATGAAGGATCTGCGTATGTTAGCGGAGGGTATAATTTTCTGGATCTGATTTCTTTGACCATGTGCCCTGACAGCAAACAGCTAGACTTTCAGCCTCCAGGTAAGGCAGGAGTGGGGAGTAGAGTCTATTGGTATGAATATGACTTGAGAACCCGCGAGAACGCACTAAGAGCCCGAAGGCGGTTTGCGGATGTTTTGCGGGTAGTTGCCGGGCATTATATCCTTGATGAGATGCCTGTAGAAGGGGCTTCGGGGAGTTGTTTGTTAAACAAAGAAGGAGAAGTTGTCGGGATTGTCAATGCTGGATGGGATACTGATGATGGGTTAGGTGTAGGAGTCGCGGTTAAGTTGCCAGAGGAGATTCTTTTAGGGATTATTGAACCGTGAAAGAGCATATTATAGAAATGGTGTGGACAGCAGGAATTATTGCCGTGGTGTCCATTTTTGGCACAGGAAAAGATGAACTTAAAACCCCATATAGACTAACAGTTTGCATCAACGGGCAAACTACGGATGTCTGGTCCGATTATCGTGACAAGGATTTTAAACGCCTAGCACAGCCTGGATACCCTGAACCAACGTGCGGTAAATGTGGTGTTCCTATCACGTGTCCAGGGAAAGACAAGCAGGTTAAAATAGATTGACTTACAAAAAGGTAGGTGGTATACTCTCAATTACCGGGCAGGGAAGAGGCATGGTTGGCGTCCAAACCTTACATGCCCAACTTTGAAATGGAGAAATTCAACTTTTGAGTAAGCCAGCTAAGAAAGAGACTGTTTTAATAATTAGCGATTTACAAATCCCTTTTCAACACAAAGATTCATTTAGATTTTTAGCCGCTGTGGCAGAAAAATATAATCCCACAAAAATAGTCTGTATTGGTGATGAGGTAGACTTTCATGCACTTTCTGATTACAAAGCAGACCCTGACGGAATGTCTGCTGGAGATGAACTTAAGAAAGCTATTAAAGAACTCAAGAAGCTCTATGAGATTTTTCCTAACGTTATGTCTTGCATAAGTAATCATACTGATAGGATACTTCGCAGAGCTTTTAATTGTGGAATTCCTACTGCTTTTATTAGGGGATATAAAGAATTCCTTGAAGCTCCAGAAGGCTGGGATTGGAAGGAGTTTTGGATTATTGATGGCGTAAGATATGAACATGGCCATGCAATGTCTGGAGGAGTTGCTACTGTGTTGAATACTGCTTGCATAAAGAACCAAAGGAGTACTGTTTTTGGGCATTTTCACACAGGAGCAGGGATTAGATACATTTCGACGCCAGAGTCACTGTTATTCAGTTTTAACGTCGGAAGCTTAATAGATCGGCATTCCTATGCTCTTAAGTACTCTCAAGCAGCAAAAAGCAGACCAGTGATAGGATTAGGTATCGTAGATAAAGGAGTGCCTACTTTTGTACCGATGTTGCTAGCAAAGGGCGGAAGATGGGTAGGAAAGTTAACGGGTTAGGAAGGTAAAAAATTCAATGTCAATTAGTTCAGTTTTTCAGATCGTTCAGCTAGTCATTCCCGCGATTCAGACCGCTGAGGAGTTTATTCGCGGTCGCGGTAGAGGGGGAGAAAAGAGAGAAGCAGTTCTTGCTACTCTTCTCACTACAGTTGCTAAGTTTAAAAAGGAAGCCACGGAAACCGCAGGGATTGATCTCAAGAGTTTCAATTGGGTCAGGTTTGCACTTGCTAGTCCAGTGTTTCTTCAAAAGGTAGGAGTGCTGGTAGATGCGATTGTAGATCTGGCGAATTTCATTCAAACATTCGATGATAAGCCAGATGATGTTCCGGTTTTAGTTAATTAATCAGCTTCAAAGCACAAAAATAGCCTAGAAGAGACCGCAAATCTTCTAGGCTTTATTTATACCCTTTTGAGTTTTAGATATCCAACAAGATAAGAGGTTGTAGAGACACCAAACATAGCATAGATTGGTTGATAATAGTCCTTACCCTTACAGTGTGAAATATTGCACTCACATTTTAGGTCACATTTACAAATGTTTGGATTCTCATTAGCATGCTCACAAAACATTATGCTTCTCATACAGTAAAATTCTCCTCATCTTCGTCAAATAAACATTCTTCGTCTTCTGGATCAATTATATACCATGTCCTGCCAGGGTAAAAAACCCCTCGAAGCATTGGTTCAAGCATCTCAGCATGGTCTCTTCCACTTAGTTTATTTTTCTTACTAGCTTCCATGCAATCTTTCCTTCCCAAGGGTCCGCTTGAATCCCTGTAACAACACCATTGACTTTCATTGTCTCCAACTGCTCTTGAAGTTGCTTTTTCGACAACCTCCCTGACATCCTTCTACCCAACTCTTTCTCTTCCATTTGCCCTCCGTTTCGACGAATCAACTCAAATATACGATAGTGATCCGTACCGAATTGGTTACCTCCAAGGTGAGCATAGATGCGTGGAAGATACTTGTGGATCCAATCAAGAATTTCCTTGGCTTTAGAGATATGTTTTTCAGCTATAACAGGTTGATGAACTTGAGGATATTCTGAGATAGTTAATAACATTGCCATACGTAAGATATGGTCAGGGAATCGTTCATAAAACGGCTGGACTCGTTCATCGTCTGGCCAGTTTTTCTTATGATGTTTATACCCCTCTGCAAATAGCCTATCTGCTTCTGGAGTCAGCATTGCTTCTACATCGATGAACCTAACTGGCTCGATAAGATTTAAAAGTTCTGTTTTCGATTCTTCAGTAATTTTTGTAGGTCGCGGGAACTCTCTATCTGTAGAAGCTTGGTAAAACACAAGCATTCGACCAAGAAACCCGCCGCCGAAAGCACTAGCAGGAATAGAGTCCGCGAGCCAGTCCTCATTAGAGCAGAAAAGAGCCGAGACAGCAACATTCTTGATGATTTGATCTCCTCCTGCCATAGTCTTTCTTTTTCTATACGCAGGAGAGTCAAAGAAATCAGTGAGCGTTTGGATGAGTCCAACATTATACTCCTTCTTGTTTAAAAACGTAGAGAGTTCTGATACATAGATGAGACCATCGGCAGAGCCGGTCTTTTCTGTATAAACTGCCAGTTCTTTCCACAGAGCCTCACCCGTGCCGGTGTCTTGAAGAAGATTAAAGAAAGGCTTACGCCCTTCACGGGGTGACGAGACCAGTCTAACTCCGTAATTCGCGGCAGTGGACTTTTTTACCTTGCCCGAGGGTCCTACAAGCAACGTTTGGACTGCAGGGTAGAGTTGATATGTTCCCTGATCAACAAACGTCTTACGCTTCAATGCTGCGCCAAGGACGGTTAGAGCAGTGGCGAAGTGGAAGGCCGTGGGCGCTTCCATACCTTTTGTGTGGTTGACGTACTCGGCCAAGAAGCCTTTAATCCCATACATTATAGGCAGAAAATCGTCAACATAATCCAGATTCTTTCCAGGCTCTTCGATCTTGGAATCAAACACGTCAGGAGTTATGCCATAATTCCTTTCGATAAGATCCATTGCATGGTCTAGTTCGTCATTAGTTAGTTCTTGAGTATCTAGCCAGTTTTTTAAATTCTTTAAATCTGGCCTAGCTCCCTTGGAGATCTTGTCCAGCATCTTTTTGACATTATCGTTCATTCCCTACCTTCCCTCAGGCTATCTTCGGCAGTTCCCTTCAATCTTAAGCATTTCTTACAATTCACAGCTTTCCAAGTATTAAACCAGTAGGCATTTCTACCGAATTGTCCACACAAAGTACACCATAAACCGTTTCCTCCAACACGTTTATGCTTTACTAATCTCTTTATACCCATACCCTCTACTTTCACATGTCCTCTCAAGGTAAAGATATTTTTCGTGCATATTGCCACAAAGATACAACTCCTCCAATGGCTCCAGGGATAAATACTAATAGAAAAGAAAATAATAGAACTTTTTCTTCACAACTCATTTTGCTCCTTCTAAATAGTAATTACTGACCAACTTAAGAATCTTTCGAGAATTAAGCGACTGCACAACCAGACCTTCTGATACCTGCTTTGCACCATTGTGTAATGCTAGCTGAGAATTCTTATGATACTCTAAAAGCTCTATAAGATGCTCAGGGCCGCGATATGGTCCTTCATAGAGAATAGGCACTGTAGGAACACCATAGTTTACCATCACAGCCAATGCAGTATCCTGTCCCCACCATCCCATTCCTTGGTCCCAAATATCAAACGCTACAAAATGCGGTTCTTTTACTCCATATTCCAGTTCTTGGACTCCTCGTCCGTAAACCTCACCATATATGGATATTCCGGGAAAGTCTTTGAGCAAATCTTGTAATCCTGGTGTTGCTCTGTAAGCATCTTGCCACCAATCCTGTTTAAATGGAAGTTTCCACATGGTTCTTGAACGCATGTATACTTTCGTATTCCGGGAATACCATGGATGTTTGCTGGTGTATAGAGCATTTGCTCCGTGGACTTTTTCGGTAACAATGATAGGTTCGCCAAGCTGGAATAGATTTTGGAGTTTCCGGAAATTCTCAATGTCATAGTAAGGGTATTGTCCTCTTGGCCGTTCTCGGGCTTCGCGGTAGTATGCGAAAATTCTACGGTACCAAGGTAATGCCCGTCGATTCCTAGATGAATTTCCTTCCCTTCCCGAACTTGGTGGTTCGTAAGGAGTGATTCCAAGGTCATTAGCAACATTTGTGCCAACTGGTTTTGGCTCCATGATGGTTGTGAGTAAACCATGACTCCATTCTCCACGGAACTTTCTAACTCGTATTCTCCTGTGTCGCGGATCACTCCCCAACCATGACCATTCCGGTCTGTCAGGGACGACGGAGTCCGGGGGGATAAACACTGCCGTTCGTACATCTTTAAACTCCTCTGTTTTTACTACAATTTGATAGCCTTGATAACGGACGATTGATAAGGTTTCGGCGTTTTTATGGGGCTCTAATTTTATCTCAATTATAGGGACTTCAAAAGTCGAGCTCATCTCCCAAATTCCTCACGGTACTTGAGCTTTTTGATCTGGTTAGTTGCTATTGTTTCTAGATCTATTCCATTGCGATTTGCTAGATAAGTCAAGCATCCAAGAACATCTCCTAGTTCATCCGCAAGAGATTCTTTTAAACCTAAATAGCTCTCACGCCTCTCACGCCTTAGTTCTTTAGCCACTTCGCCAACTTCTTCTACAAGATGAATAAAGATATCAATACTGCTAGCATCTCCTTCCCATTTTAGATTTTTCAATTCATCTTGATATTCTTTAAAGGTTTTCATTTCTTTCCTCTTCAAATAAATTCACCATTCCCATAATTTCATCGTACAATGTACACATGTCCTCTTCACCACAAATCTTATGGTCATCACATATTTCTTTAAGGGTGTCTAGAAGTTCTTCAATAGTCATAATACTTCCTCACTCCAACTCCAATTTTCCTTATTCCATAATTCACTATCAAACTTCCCCCCTGCTACATGCAACGTCATCTTATCCAACTCATCAGGCTGGATAAATTGGAAATAATGATCATACTGCACTCCACCAAGATACTGAGGAATAACAATATTGCTAAAGCCTGCTCGAAAAATTGTTTTAATTCTCTCGTAGGTCTTATAAATTGGTACTGCGGTATATACCTTCGTATTGGGAAATCTATCTTGTATTCTTGCGGAGCATCGGATGTTGAATTCAACGTTTTCTGGTAAATAGGGCGCGAGTAGTCCATAGATATTATCTCCTGCAGCAAAATAATCGTTCAACACAAGTTCCATTGTGTCTATGTCAATATAAGGCAAACGTAAGATAAAAGGCTCTTCTATTCCGATATCTGCTTCTTCTCCCCAGTCTAACATAGGAATGTTATTCAAGACCGTCTATCTCCTCTTGATGTTTCTTTTTTCTCTCTGTTGGAGAAATAAATCCCATTTTTCGCGATTTAGACACTTCAATAATCCAAGCTTTGTCTTTCAACTGCCATAGCTCTTCGGCATTTTTTTCTTCGTGTCTATTACATTCAGCAACATCCCCGCGAAGTGTGTAGTTATCCATAATTGGAGACCCAAAAGCACCACACTGAGCAAAAGAGTTACCGTTCTGGTAAGTCAAGCGTTTGAAATGTTTGCAGCTTTCACAGAGGTTTGTGCCTGGAGGAGTTCCGCCTCTTACTTTATTGCTCATAATTCCTCAAGTTTTGTCCAAAGAACTACTGCAGAAGGAAAATTAGCTACTTGTGTAGCTCCTCTATACTTTATTCTTTTGGGCCATGGGTACACCAGTTTGGCCAAAGGCTCATTTTTTATGCAGTCATTCCACCATCTTGTAGAAGGATCACACTTAATCAACCCCAATACGCTAATAGCAGAGCCTTGCTTTACCATTTCTATTGCCCTTTCTAGCCAAGGCCGAGGTTTAGAATACGGAGGATTCATAAATACTCTGCCTTCCCACAGAATAACAAATCCATCTCGGGCAGGCAAATAACAGAAGTTCTTTATCTCTAATGGATTTTCCCTTACAGTACAGGGATCAAAATCAAAAGGCCCAAATCTCTCATTTAGTTTATGAAATAAATCTAACGGTGTTCCCCAATCGTCTCCTTGTGCTTCGCTCACATCTGCTCCAACATTAACTGCAGATCTTCAATAAGCGCCTTAACTTCGTCCTTTCCACCAATTACCCATTCATCGCAACTATGGTCTAGATAGGCTACCATTATGCCAGGATCTATGTCGCCAAAAGATCTAAATGCCTCATCATCCCACAATTGCCGTTGGTCTAGATCCTCGTAGTCTAGATTTTCTGCTAAGTGCAGTTTTCTTTCTATGTACATTATAAACCAAACTCCTTTAACTTCATAGGCCGAATTCTCTAGTAACCTTGACTAAATCACGCCAATTGTTTCCAATTTCAATATCCACATTAAAGACAAGTCCGCCTGCCATGTTTAAAACTGGAGCAGATAGTTCCGGCACGGGCTTTCTCAGCCAATCAATCGCACACTCAATAACTGATTGTCTCATATCTTTTGGGTAAGTCAAGAGAATTTCATCATGAGATTGCATCCATAATCGCGCAGGTTTTGGAAGTTCGCGGTGTAGGCCGATCATTGCCCGGCCAGTTACAATGGGAGGGATGTTTTGAATTTTGGCATTGCAAGCCTGATTTGCAGCTCTCCCGTACTCGTTATCAATGAATACATAACGACGGAATCCGAATGGAGACTCAACGAATCCCAAGTTTCTAGCTTCGGCAATTGTGTCTCTCCGGTACTGTAATGTACCAGGTAGCATTTTGAAATAAAATTCCCGTGCTTGCTTAACTTCATCAATTGTCTTATGCAGCCGCATAGCAGTTGCGCGAGGCGACTCACCGTAAAGCAAAGCAAACGTAGTAGTTTTGTAATCATCACGGATCTTATTGTCTTCATCATTATCAAATAAATCTCTTCCTACAATAGCCGAAGCTAGCCTTCTGTGAGCATCCATCCTTTTGCATAGAATATCTTCCAAAATTCTCCACTCTTCGGCATACCATAAGAAACCGATAACTTCCGCTTGGCGCAAGTCAATAGAAGCAATCTCCCAATCAGGATAGTCAGGAATAAAAATATTTCTAGCCTTTTTGGGGACTTGCTGTGCATTAGGATCAGAGCAACTGAACCTCCAAGAGGCTGTTCCTCTTCCAGATTCATGCTTACCACGCGAACTTCCCCCCATGTTTAAAGCAGGATGGACGTAGTCTGATCCTGATAGTTTGTAACGTAAGAAATTTCCTTCCAGTTTTGATAAATCCCTACATTCTGAGATGTTTTGAATTACTCCAATTGCTTTTTCAGTGTCATCAGCCGATAAATGTCTAACTGAACGGTGACCCACTTCAAGCCTAGATCGTAGCTCCTCCAAAGCCTCGCCATTCCCGGTGGGCTTACCAGTCTTTCGATTGTTAATGACAGGCAAGCGGGACTGTTCATATAAAAATCTCTGTACTTCAGCGGATTGATTCTCAGTTCCAGCCGTACCATCTTTCCTATCCCAAGGTAATTGTGTGCGTTTGACTTCCAAGTCTCGAAGAATAATTTCCCTAGTCTCATCCATTTTCTCCTTATCTATTTTCATTCCCGCCCAACGCATGTCAAAAACAACCTTGGACATAGGAACGATGTATTCTTCTACTATTTTAGTCTGGCCGCGTTCTGAGATTTTCTCCATCTGGCCATGAAAGACTCGAAGCGTAGCATCCACGTCAATACAGCCAATTCCTTCCTTGTTAGTCTTATACTCTTGCTTTGTTTTCCAATAACCCCTAATAGGCGGATTTGCAAATTCCCCAGTAAGGTAAACAAGATCATTAGGGGTATCTGGATTAAGAAGTTTACCCAAGTAACGAGTATCATAAATCTTAGTAGTATCTGGTATATCATAGCCTTTATGTTTAAACCACCATTGGTCGTAAAGAACGAAGTTCTGACCAACAATCGTTTCAGAGTTTAAAAGTCTCTGGACAATCGGGTCATCTGGGGTGAAAGCAATCCCTCTAGTTGGGCTAGTTGTTGCCGCAACGCAGTAGATGTCGCCATCAGTTGGATCAAGACTTCCTGTTGTTTCGATATCGATTGATACGGGCCAGCCATCGCGTGCTGTTTCGAGCAATTTCTTGACGCTAGAAGAGTCCGGTAAAGGATAGGTTTCATATTGTGTAGTGTCCTCTATGTTTAGTTCTTCCCGTAAATTAGATAATCTAGAAAAATCCCGATTGACTACAGAGATATAGTTAGGGTTGTGCATTAGGGCTGCGGGGTGAAAGGTCAAGAACAAAAGCTGGTGAGGTTTTAAACGATCACAGATGTTCTTTTTCTCGGGGTCTATGGATGTCTGGCCGCTTCCGCCACAAGGCCCGCAGTCTTTTAAACTGGTTTTTTCGGTCTTCCCCGTTTCTTGACAATCCGAGCATCCACTGTAGCTTCGAGACTTTCCTCTTCCAGTTCCAACCTTACCTTTTCCTTTGCAGGTCTTACAATTGATGCTTTTTCGTGTCTCAACCTTTCCATCTCTACATTCAGTGCAGGCAATAAGGATTCCAGGTTCGTAAATACTTCCGCGCATTGACTGGATAGAGACTGGTCGTTGAAGGAGATACTCCGACGGCACTTTCCCCAAAGCGACAATATGCTTTCCATTGAAACGATTAATGAGTAAATCAGTATATCTTCCCGCGCATTCACGGATTTGGGCTTTCGAGGGCTTGGCATTTACATAGTCTCCATTATCTTGGATAAGCGGGACTTGATTTCCTTGTCCGTCAGTAGTCCACACAACAGGCCGACAGCACACGGTATTAGCAACAACTTGATGGGAACGGGAAATTTTTGTATTATCTTGTAAGAGTCTATTAAAGGTTTTGCCAGTTCCGCCGACAGCGTTTCTTCCTTGTTCAACTTCGTCATAACCTAATGCCTCCAAAAGAAATAGAAATTCAGTATTGATATTGCCGTTTTCATCTGTAACACCTTCGGGAATTGACGGAGGTGCCCAACCGAATGAGGTTTGTCTGAAAGGACATCCCCCGCAATTAGGCCCTTCTTTAAACTTTGGCTTCGGCGGGCCTTTCCAGTAGCTCAATTATCTTCTTCTCCACTGATATGCAGGATCATATCCATATCCTCTGCAAGGAGAACTATAATGTGGTTCTCCATATGTTACTTCCTTATCACATATTGAACAAACCTTTACTAGCCCTAATTCCTCCATAGCTTGATCAAATTCTTCTTGACTGACTACTGTTTGGCTCAAACGGTATAATCCTCCTCGTCTTCATCGAAATAACATTCTTCGTCAGTATCATGCCAATAGGGATCTTGACTTAGAATTGACATAATGCTTGTTTGCATCCAAAATCTCATGCCATTCTTCATATCATCTGCCATTTGCTGACTCACAGAAAAACCTAACGAATATTCCTGAGGAGTATATTCCCACTTGCTTTCCTTATATTCCATACTCCTCGCTCACTTCGTAACTAACAAACTTGCCATCTAGCTCTTCTTTACGAAGATAGCTCGCACCATGGATATGAACACTTCGAAGAAATCTTTCGCAGTCGCGGCAAGGGCGCGAAGTGATAGGTTTCCCTTTTCGTGAAGCGTATACTGAGATAAAAAGAGGAAGATTTGGATGTTGTATAGTACGATTATTAAGCCTACGAATAGCCATAGATTCGGCATGCTCACCATAACCTTGTCCGGGATTATTCCAGCCCCATGAGACAATCTCGCGTTTGTTGTAGACCACTGCGCCGACTTTGATTTTGATAGTTGAGCGGCCAGATAAGTCTTTGGCTAACGTAAGAGCTTTAGTCTTCATATACATCGATACTAGTCACTTCTACTCCATAAAAGTAATCAAAAGCAGATCCTGCTGCTTGTTCGATGTCTTCCATAAGGTCAAGGTATTCTTGATCTTCTTCATCAAATTCAAGATTCATATGAACTTCAATTTTTCTCATTCTCTAAAACCTTTCAATATCTCCAGTACAGCTGAAACTAAAAATACTGTTCCATTTACTGCCCACAATATAGAAACCCAACCATCAGACATTTTCATTAATACAATAGAAAGCATCATTGCCAATAGTGGTCCGAAGTTCATCTTCTCTCCTTCAGTGCTTCAATAAGTGTTTCTAAATCACCATACACACCAGTTGCAAATTGATACATAATGTCGAATCTCTCTGGATTAGTCTCCTCTAAAAGTATAAACCCCGGCTTAGTTCTACAAATATAACCAAGTTCCAGATGACCAGATTTTCCTGCTGGTAATACTAACACACCTGCATCTGCTTCGTCGATATGTTTCTTGTCGAAGTCGAAGATATTTTTAGCTGCATGACCTTCAAGTGCTTCGAGATAATTCCGTCCTCGTTGGATTTCATATGACCTCCAAAATTCATCCGCTTGTGGCCCTGGAGCAAACCAATCGTCGAAGACTTCATGGCCTGTAGACCGACGGATTCTATTGGCTATTTCTGGAATCAGAGGATTTCGTAGTGATCCAATTAGATATATTTTCATTGTAAATATTCATGCCTTTGGATATAATATTATACGCTGTTTTTCTCCACCAATTAGAAGTTGCTCCGAGAAACACAGGAAATACAACACAAAAACTAGACTCTAAAAGTAACATTATATTCCCCGCAAATAACAATAATGCCGCTTTTCTCATTTAAATCTCCTCAAACATTTCTCTTTTTCATCTTCATGCTCAAACTCTCCCCAGCATTTATGTCCTAATGTGTAAAGAACCGCGTGACCAAGCTCATGAGGAACACAACCGCTTTCCCACTTGTCATGCCCAATGTAAATGCTGGTTGGTTCTCGAAAGTAGCAAGTGGAATTAGTATCTCCCCGGAATTCATACCAATTGTAAGCATTTTGTACCCCAGAGGAGACAGGGATAGCATAATCTGGTAATCCCAAGGATGCCTCCCAAAGTAAAAACCTACCCTGAAACTGTAGATAATACTCGGCGTATGATTCATTACTTACCTCTACTGGATAGTTTTCGTCGTAAGGATGAGTAGATAAAAAACACGCATGCAAACATAGCGCAATAATACAACCAAAGAACCCAATCGAACGGTTGCCCTGCTTCATCATACATGTATACACTCCATCTCTACCCCCCAAGTCATATCGCCTTCCCATTTGAAAAAGTAATCTACACCAGTACCGTAACATTCCCAAATACCGTTTGGAGTAACGTAGATTTTTTCTGGTTGTCCGGTAATGTTCATGGTTCTCTATAACCTTTTCCCTTTGTGGCCCAAGTAAACATAAACAACAAACCCAAAACTGCTATACTATACATCATTTCTGCATTCCTGCCGGAAGTTGGTCATACCATCCGTTAGCTAAGCATTCGTCATAATGTAATTTCATCGCCATAGGATGGGCCATAAGGGCTGCTAATCCCAACTTTGGTGCTTTATGGTTAGTTCTTGGAAGAGTTCTGCCTACGCCCCCTGAACCTTTCTTGAATCTATATTTACCTTTCAACAAAGCTCTGGCATCTTTGCAGTATGTGCAGATATTAGCTTCTTTAGGAATTATCCCATTGCTCGCCTGGTTTTTCAAATGTGCTATATGAAAGTCTAAATCATGTTTTTCCACTTTTTAACCTTTCCTGGGATTGAGATAAACAGCCTGGGCAGTTTGGCAGGATTCGAACCTGCAATTTCTCTTCATTTAGTAGAAGTGCGTTTTTCCATTTTCGCCACAAACTCCCCTGGGATTGAGACGAACAACCCACCGGAATCGGCCGGTACCATGAAAGTCTTCGTCTCTCACCCACGAAGGTTAATTAGAAATCATAATCATCTTGCTCTAACTCTATCTCCACCTCTTGAGTTTGTAGCTGCTGCTGTAGAACAAAAGCTGCAATAGTATCAAAGTCTTGGACGGGTAGAATCAAAAGAGTTTCGCCATGGTCAATCAGAACTTCTCCATCCTCTAAAGATACCCGAACTTCTACGGGAATTTCGTCCCCTGTACAATCATAAACATCATCTTCAGTCCAGGGAATCGTTAGAAAAGCTGACATTTTAAACTTCCTCCTTTGGAGTATATACTGACTTCGGGGCCTTGGACTTGAAGGTATTAGTCAGCATATCTTTCCAGCCGATAGATCCGTCATCACGCTTGTAGTCTGCATGGAAGACATTATTCCAAGCACTACCTCCTACAAGTTCCTCAGCAGCAGCAAGAAGATCTACGGTCTTGCCGTCTGCGCCAGTGAGAGGACGGCCAGTAACAGCTTGATAGAGAGTTCTAAGCTTTCGCGCCCCAGTTCCAGTGAGTTTAAACTCCTCGAAGTTCCTAGAAATAGGATTCTCAAGCTCAAGCTCCTCAACTACCTTTCCATCTTCATCGACTTCCACTGTAGCAATTGCTGTAAGGCGCATGGAAATAATAGGGAAGGCTTCCCCGTCGCCATACTTCTTCTCTGCACCACGAACACTTTCTACTTTCCATAGATACGCTCCAGGGGGAGCTAGTCCGGCCTTGTCAAATGCTTGTTGGTCCACTACGAAACGATTGTCAGACATTTTTGTTTTTCTTTACCTCGTTTATAAATTTATTCAACAGTTCAAATGCATTCTTACCTGTCCAGTCAATTCTTGGGGGCATATGCTCAGCCATTTGGGTTCTAGCGTGAAAACCCTGGTGGTGAGGCTTTGGATACATGAAATATTCCACTCCTTTCGGTGATTCCAAGTATAGCAACATTTCTCCCGCGAGTCCAGAGATATCTGATTTTGCAGAGAAACCTTCGAGAGATGGATAGCCCATCATAACTGCATCATGTTTAAGATCTTTATCGAGTTTTGGATCTCCCGTAAATTTCTTGATAGTCTCGGGCGTATAGTCTTTTTCAGCATGTGCAGTAATGATTGTGTGATAAGGCATCTTTTCAATGGATCTTAGCAGAGAACGTAGTTTCATGTCAAGCAGTCTGTAGCCTTTATTTGACGGAGTGTATCCGTCCCCTTTTTCTCCCTCTTGCACTGCCCCAGGCATAGCCATTACTCCAGTAGATTTAAACGCAGGTAGTTCCATCGCTCCTTCAAATATTGTTTTTTTAGTCTCTCCCGCTTCGCCAAATATGATCATTTGAAGATCTTTTAGAACATCAAACGCCCACGTCTTGACTACATACCCAGGAAACACCGGGTGGATTACCTTTGCAATCACTTCCTCGGGCATTTGCACGATGGCGATAAGCTCTTCCAAAGAACTAGGAACAATAATAGGGCAGTCGGCCCCTTGTAATTCCAATGTTCTGGAAGAGTTAAAACCAGCAACGACGGCAACAGACTGACCAGCAGTGTGAAAATCTGCAATGAATTTGGTTTTACCGCAGCCGGGATAACCGTAGATGAAGGCATGGATGTTCTCTGCACTTTTAGCTCTAAAGACTTTCATTCGTTTATGTATCCATACTTTCTAGTATCCTCTGCGTTTAATTCTATTGCATGCCCATGGGACAATGTTACTTTCCCTTCTGCAGATTGTATAAATTCGTGAACACACTCCCTATGTATCCAACAATCCCATTCTTCGCAGAAATATACATAATCGTCATTGGGTCTAAAACGTCCCCCACAACTTAAACATAACCTCTGTGCGCCTGGCAATAACATGTTTCCATTCTCACTGTCAACATCTTTTAATCCCACAGGATAAATACCCCCACAAGGCATTTTAGTTCACCTCCGGCACAACAATCATACTCTTCGGGTCTTCTTTAATTGTAAAACTCACTGTGTCTGTTTCTTTGTCATAAGCCCAATCTAGCGGGTTATCAGGAAGCGGCACAGGAGTAGCAGAAGCGTTAGGAACACTAAGCTTACAGCCAGTAAGACCGTTGGCGTCATCATAAGATTTTTCTCCGAAGTTCATGACTAAGAAATAAACTATGTTCACCCATTTAGACTTCTCTTCTGTGCAGTTTTGCAAAAGCATGAAGAGATGCTTTTCATTATCAATTTGTGGGATCATTTAAATACCTCTTCCATACTCCTGCCACCACTTAATGTTATTGCGCTGCTTAAAGCAAGATTTTCCACAGAAACTAGCATGTGCATTCAAATCCTTTTCTTGGTAAATAAGTGTAATTCTACTGGGGTGTTTATCAAGAATTGCTTTGCATACATCACATTTATTGCAGCATTCATAAAGAGTTCCTTTAAGATGTAGATAATCTAATTCTGTTGTCATATCATCTCCTCCCTAGCCATTTGTTTAACCGTCACATAATCCAGGTCTTTGGGCTCAAAGTTAATCAACTGATCATCTGTCGGCATATACCACTTCTCTGGGTCATTAGGAGTATAGCACAGTTTCCAGAAAGGGCAACGCCCCATTTTGAAACATGCTTTTGGATTCATTGGCCAAGCTGCGTCAGGTTCGTGTTTAAATCTTTCCTGTTCGTCCTGAATTCTGGTCACTGTGTTTAACCTGTTGCGAACAAAGATCTCTTGTTTATACGAGTTCCAAGAGTCTTCCTCACGAACAAAAGGCATGTCGTCTGACTTTACTTCCCGCTGCACCTTACCTGATGATGAACAAACCGTACAATTGAGCTTCTTTCGCGCCCCATTTCGGCATTCAGGACATGTTTTAGAAGTCTCTTCTTCAAGCCCAATGCCTTTGAGTTTTCGGATAATGTTGACCAAGTAACCGCTGACTTCAAGGCCAGATTGTTTTTGATATCCATAGCAATAGCCCCATAGTTGGAAAGAGTTGTGCCATTGAAGAAGGTAGTTTTCGCCCAAGGAACTTGTAGTTTTGTGATCAATGATTTGGACTGTTGGGTGGTGTTCCCCGCGATTTACGGCTAGATCAATACGAAAGACCCAATGGTTGATTTCTGTAGCACACTTCGGGCAAAGGAGCAACTGTTCAGGGTCATTTACTGCTGGATAAGCATCTCCGCATCGGTAACAAATTTCCCCTAAAACCACACACCCTTCTGCTTCAATTTGAATAGTTGTAAAATCATCATTTTGTTGCGCAAAAGTGCCATAAGCCCCAAGAATTCTACCAATCCAGTCAAAATGATCGGCCCATTTATTTCGATCTTCGAAGTACATGTTATCGAAATCTAAAATCTTTTTTCCTTCTTCACGAGATATCAAGGGGGGAAAAGCTTCTCCAGAATAAAAAGCCCCAAGACCGATATGTACAATAGTACCAAAATCCAAATTGTCGTTTCTGAAAGTGGACTGTAGACCTCTATCATTGAATTCCTCTTGGAAAAAGAACTTTCGCGGACAGTCTTCGAATAGTTCGGCTTTGGAATTATTGAGAAACATAGGTTAGAAATCCCAATTACACTTATCTAGAGGATCCACTTCGCCATTTCTTTCGTAATATTCTCTCCTGGCTTCTTCTCCTGTGGGTTGCCTAAATCCTCCAAGGTCGTGATTAAATCCGCAATAAGAACACTCATTTTGTTGATCCCGCAACGTCAAAAGATAAATCGCTTGGTCAACAGTTTCATCAAGAGCTTGATCAATGAGTTCGAGAATGCTAAACTTTTCCCACAAGTTACCTCCGTGTTCTTCTTGACCCCTCTTGTACTTTGCTAGCATTCTATTGCTGAATTCATCCGCAAGTCTAATAGCATGTTCACGCTGTTCTCTAGTGGGTTTGTTCTTTGGACTAATTTCATCTTCGAACAAAACTGTAACCTTTTGTTCTCTATTAAGTGTACTCAACAATCACCTCTTGGTAGAATGCATAGTCAAGATTATGGATAATTTCATCCATGTCTTCTTGAACTTCATCTAGCGTAATATCATCATCAAATAACGTAAAGGAAATATTGATTAAAACCTCTCTACCCCTCTCTCTCACTTTTTCTATGCTCCTTTTCGGCATCAGTAGCACGTTTCAGGTCTTCAAGGACACTCTTGCCTGCTTCGGAGTAGTGCCGTTGTTTAAATTCCTTTGGAGTCTTTGCGCTAGCATTGGATTCTTTTTGTACTGTTTTCTCTTTCTTTTCAATCTTCTTTTTCAAGTCTTTCAATCTCCCTGTTAATGTACCATTGGGCCTTTTTGAGATCTTCCAAACCATTCTTTAAACTTGCCCGCCAGATGTATTTAACTACATTGCCGAGACAGAAGTTCATGTGTTCGGTGATTTGGATACATTCGATGCCTGAGGGGTGGTCAGTATAGTGCTTTGGACGATTTATTGAATCAAACCCCTGACGCACAAATTCGTCTACTTCCAAATCGTTGTTAAGCACTGGAGTTTTCCCTAAATGTTTATTGCAAGTAGGTAAAACTTGTCCCGGAAAACTCGGCCTTACTCCTTCGCACCACCAACAATTTACCGGCGATGCAACTTCTTCAATATCGACTTTCATTGTACTCCTGTAGGCTTCGCAGCCGTAGCATTGGCATGTATTCCACCAGACACTTTTGTCATGGGTTTTAGTTCTCAATCTTTCTCCAACATTTGCCACATGTCATCTAGAGACAATTCTGCCCAGTTAGGACCAAAGGTTTTTCTCAAAGTATCTTCTTCTTCTTTAACTAAATTTTCCCTCCTAAGCCCTTCTCCTAATCTAATGAGCAATTCTTCAGTTCTTGTGTACATTTTACTTACTCCTTCTCCAATAAAATATTCATTTCACGAATTGCTTTGGTCTTTTCAACCAACTCGCCAACTGTTGCAGTAGAGGATTTAAACACCGGAAAACTATCTAGCTCCTTTTGCCATTTAGATTCAGCAACTAGCTTAAGTCTTTCGGAGAAAACTTGAACCATGTTTATCATATTTCGCATGTCAATCACCGTTCGTTCAGGAAACCCATGCTTGACGAGTCTATCAAGAATCTCCTCGCCTGTCAAGCCCAAACTCACTGCCTCATTACCTTGAACTATGTAATCCGTCAACGCAACTTCTAGTGCGCCGGAGCGTTCTAAATTCAACAAAACCATTACTCGACGATCCAACTGTTTAAACCGGCGTTTCCAATAGCCTTTTGAATTATAGAGTTCTTTGCGTTTCATTCTACCATATCTCTCTTATACTTTCGTTTAATTATATTCCCGTCTGGTAATGCCGCATAAAAGGTATGGTGATTATTGTGTTTTGTTTTAACGTCAACTATCATTCGTTTGTTATAATTAACGCTAACGATTCTAATGTTCAAGTCAGGAATTTCTTCTATTGTTCTTTCGTTAATATATATTTTCATTCTTCTCCCTTCATTACAAAATCCGTATTGCATCTCTTGCACATTGCAAGCAATGCTTCTTTACCACATCGAATCTTAAATCCGCAAGTGCAGATAAATAATTTCATTCGACCCTTTTGGCTCTTGACTTCTCCTCGACCTAAAGGATCCTTTGGCATTTCCGGGAGCATTTTTACTGCTGCTTCTATGTTCCCTTGTAAGATGCCATTTCTTGTATCAAACGCGCCTTGGGCATTTTTCGATAGCCCCACGCTGGTGGCAATTTCTATAAAATCTTCCCCATGCCCATCGTCTCCTTTCTTTGCAGGCTTTCCAAGCTTGGCATGAATACATTCGTGCAATAGCACAGTCAGTACTTCAATTGGATCTTTCCACTCTGCAGGATGTATAATAATAACTGGCCTTCTATCCTTACCCTTCTCATCAGGATGATGGCAAGCTCCGCGAAAACCGTCTGAAGAATTCGGCGCAGGAAAGCCATAAGTTGCTACGGTATCCGGAAAGTCAAAGAAGTTTTGTCTAAACAATTCCATTGCTGCTTTGAGCCAAGCTTGATGGAGGATTTCGTCTTTGATTTCGGTCATTCTTTTTCCTTCGATTTGTCTAAACAATTCCATTGCTGCTTTACTCACTTCTTCTCCTTTGCTATTAAGTAAGTATATAACCAAAATAAAGTTATTAGAATAACACTCACCTAATAACTCCATTGTTTCTAAGAATCTTTAATGCTTCCTCTACCGCTGTTTCAGGCTCTAGCATTGCTTTTCTAACATGTCCATGGTCTATTATAATTGTAGTTTTTCGTGGACTTTTGTATGCTGTGTTTGCAGCATAACGATGGCTTGAATTATATGACTTACTATCCACGGCATCAAACAAACTAAATCCTATTCTTCTAGACGATGCTGGAGAGACTAAGTAGAAAGCTATTAGTGGAATATCTAAAGGCTGAGAATAGTCTTTGATCGTGATGGCGAAGTCATTTCTTACGTCATAAGCATCATTAGTATACCCTATAATTATTCTAGTAGCAATCCCCATCCGTTCGGCAATGATCGCAAGTGTAGATGCAATTATTCCTCTTGCTCGAATGACATCCGTATCTACACAAGCAGAAACTACAACATTGCAGATAATATCTAGCCCTTCATCTCCTAGAGTATGTTTTCGATGAATTTCCGGAATTATACAACACTCTGGTATGCCCAATGTAAATGCTCCGGGATCAACAATTGGGCCAAATACATCGCTAGGTAAAGCATAGTCAATTCCCCATTGGTTTTGTTTTCTTAGAATATGCACAATTGGACCTTTTACTAATTCTGCACAACCTTTGCAACCTTTTGTAGTCTTTTCAAATGCTTCTTCTAGGGTTTTAGTTCCGGACCAATTGGATCCTAGATCCCAGTATATCTCCCCTGCATCTTTCTTCCTTTCATACAAAATCATTCCTTTAGATTCTTTTTCAAGAATGAATGGGACAATTTCGTGAGGTTTTAGAATATACAAATCTTTGTCAGCTTGCGGGGATCTTTTACTCATTTGCTCTCACAAATCTTTCTACTGCATTTGCTAGATAAGAAGGGCATTCCGTAGAACGAAGAAGTACATTATCAATAACTTCTCCTTTTTCAAAACCCATTTCAAGGTCTTCTGCTCCTTGAATAGTAGCTCGGGGAGTAATTAGAATTACTTCGCCGTTCTCCTTGGCAAGCTTCCTGCAATTCTGCACAAACTTAACCCAAAATTCATATTTCTTTGGGACCATCAGAAATTCAAGCTCTTCATCAATTGGCCAATGAAGAAATCGAAATCTATCTCTAGAAGCTCCAGATACTGCACGGGAAGTTACATAATGATTCTCTGCGCCAAGTCCGATAGTATTTCCATCGACGGCCATTACAAAATCAGGGTGACGTTTGATGGTTTCTGTAGGAAATGGGTAATAACCATTAGCAAGTGCAACGTTAACGGAAGTAACTACAGACGGAGCCCAGTTATCGAATTCTGAACCGAAGAATACCCCACCGTTTTTATACGCTTCCCAAAATGGAGTCATGACTCCAGATTTATCCATTAGATCTCTATAGCCGGTTAGTTCGGACTTTAGTGAAAGTTGTGAAAGCTGTTGGGCGTAAAAGGGCATTTCTAGCTCATCTGCTGCTTGTTTAATCGCGGTAGTTTTACCGCTTCCTGCCGGGCCATTAACCCATACGTCCTTTCTGTTAGCAATGTAGTTGAGAAGTTTTGGGTATTTGAAGTGCTTGCCGACTACTGAAATTTCTCTATCTTTGTAAATGACGTTTATATGCTTAGGAATTATATTATTTTTCTGCTCTTCAATTAAATCTGCAAGTACATTGATTTGTCCACTGACCCTTTCGGCAGCATTTCTAATTCCATGTACATTTTTAGATACTTCACTGGCGATATTATCCAAATTTAGATCTTTTATCTTCTCCCTAGTCTGGACAATTTGATCAAGATCTTCAATGCTTATGTATTTCTTAAGTTCCTTGGCAATTTCGTGAATATCGAAGGGTTGTTGTTTTGCACTATTTGTGGTATGTTCATTGCATACCCAATTGCCCTCATGATTTACCTTTTCAGCAACTTTGCCACATACCCAACAATTTGCTTTCATTATCTTTGCTCCATTATCAAGGCGCGATGACTCGTTGATCCTATCCTGCAACTAGGATGAACCATCCTATAAGTTAACTCATTCTCTTTTTTTGGCAACCATTCAAATAAATTACCTATGCCTATTTGTATGTTGCATTTAGCACAAATAGAATTGTTCCCTTCAAAGCCAACTCTTTTTTCTTTACTCATTGTTCCATCTAAAGAATGTCTTCGTTAGCTATAAGTGTTTCTTCCATTTCGATTTCCAACGCAAGAGCAGCAGAAATTCTATTATGAATATTATAAGCTTCCTGGAGCTTTGTGGTCAATCCTTGGCTTGAGTAGAAATCTCCGTAGTCCTCCCATTCGCCCAATTGCATATCCAGCCGATAATTCAACTCATCTAAGGCATCTGAAAGCGTTTCAAGTTCTCTTTTGTTAAAGTTCATGTCCATTTTTTAATCCTCTATTGTAGAATTTTCGTCATCTTCCAAATACCACAGATCAGGAATATCATCGTCAAAACTTGCAACAGTTATAGTCAGAGCGTCTGACCCTAGAAGGTAAATTTTGTCTGTACGAAGGTCATGTTCCTCAGCAAATTCTACTAAATCCAATAGAGTCAGACCATCTTCTCTTTTGATGCTGTTCATCTCTTTACCTTCCTTGTAGATAGAAATTGAAAAATTCTTTGGGCAGAAGCGTCTAGGTCAAGATCACATTGAGAAGGAAAGCCTTTGCAGGCATTTACTTCAATATCCATAATACAAAAGTTGTAAAGGTCTGAAATGTCCTGAGCTAATTGTTCATCAATTTCGTATTTTTGCATTGTTAGTTCACCTCAAAGAAATCAGAATAAGCGGTCATGATTTGGCCAATTACCTCAATAATTGCCTCTCCCTCTTGGCCTTTTCGAGCATACAACAAAGCAACAAGATATTTGTCCAACGCCATTGAAAGCATTTCTTTGTCATTCATTGTTCGCCCCTTTACGGCTTTGTGAGTAATTGCAGCATTCATGATTACCCCCTGCAAGCGTAACATCGCGGATTGCGGCAATTCTTTCTGTGCTTTTGCAATTCCTTGTGAGCCTTTTCGAGTTCAGTCATTAGTTCTATCTCTTTGCTTTCCTTGTAGATAGAAATTGCTAAATTTTATCAGTAATTGCAACGCAATACTGCCAGCAAACAGAGCACAAACCTTCAATTAGATTTTTCGGATCACACCAGTAACCACAGTGATTGCATTTGATTTTCATATCTCTAAACTCCCATGCACTTTCTGGAATATTCTTGAATACTGGCCTGTACGGATTTTTCGTTGGTTTTCTCCCCTATGCGAAGTAAATTGCTGCAATTAATAGAATAGTGCACACAATTCGATCACTTTCATTAAGTTCGTGGAATAACCACATTGATAACATAAACCAAAATTTCCATGACATCAAATCCTCCAATCTACCTGATCCTACCATCTCTCCTCTGTCGTGTCAAGATATTCTGGATTGTTCTGTACACTTCTGGACACTTTACGTGCCAT
>ERZ1292642.153-Hain-H14-01um-R1-153-length-44279-cov-36_pt1 | contig 44279 bp, 56 predicted proteins | sample MGYA00564403_ERZ1292642 | MGnify/ENA primary metagenome ERZ1292642 (study PRJEB36523, sample SAMEA6512643) | groundwater metagenome | collected 2019-01-09 | study: AquaDiva: Metagenomics assemblies of 32 groundwater samples
GTCAGCAGATTGTGCTGTACCACTATCTAGGAGATCGGCGGTCGTCCGTGCCGAACTGCCTGGCGGTGCGGGCCGCGGTGTTTGCGGACCCGGATGCCAACATACTGGACATGGCGAAAAGGCTGCGCGGTAATTTGGACCGCGCTGCGTCAGCCGACTTGTCGCCCGTAGGAGGCGACCCAGAACTTGGAGCACTCGTAATTTACAACAGCGGCTCACTTAAACCTCCTCAAGATCCGTGGTGGAGCATGTGGGCTGGGAACGTGGCGAGCTATCGGCGAGCTCAGGCTCAGGCACTCCAGATTCTTGGATAAGGATCTGGAGAAATCCGCAGTTGCGACAGCGTCCCCAAAGAGTGGGACCTAGGTACCCGAGTGGAAGAACCCAGCCCCGACAGTTGATGCACTGCTCGCACTCATCCATGCGGATGAGCCGTGAACTTGATGGTGCCGTAATGACGTTGTGGGCCATTTTCGCTACACGAGTCATTGGTCAAGATCGTGACGCAGAACGTGGACGCGTTCGTCTCTCCTAGGTGGATCGTCGTTGATGTAGGGCCAGGTGCGCGGATCTCCAAAGGCGGTCGGCCAAATGCTCGCGCGGCCGTTCCCCAGCGTGGTCCACCGAACACCCTGCGCCAGGCCAGCGCTATACCCTTTCGCATAACCCACATCGCGAGCATGCCTAAGTGGCACCAGCCGAACTCGGGCTACCCAGTACACTCCAAGGCATGCACACCACAGCAGACCGGCGAGCAGTAGCTCAAGCATTTACCGGTCCTCCCCTGTTCGACGGGAGCGAGAACCAGCTCCTGGCGCCATAGACGGAGCGCCGCAAGAACTCAGACCACGTTGGATAGTGGTCCACGAGCGCATAAAACACGTTCTCCACAGGCCCAACCACGATGAGCTGCTTGCCCAGTGCCATTGCGTAGCCGAATTCCGCATGCCGTCCGCCACGCGACGTAGTGGATCGTGGCGGGTCCGTGAACGCGATGAGCCCGTCACACGCTCGGATGTCGCTGAGGTCCTCTTGGGCAATGCGCGTGCTCAACTCGTCGCTGAGCTGAAAGTCCTCGGCGTGATGGTTACCGCGGAGCCATACGCAGTCTACGGTGTGGCCCATATCACACAGATCCTCGGCATAGTCGTTGAGCTCGTGGAGGCGACCATAGCGGCCAGCTAGATAGAATCGCATGTGTTCTCCACCTTCTCCACCTTCTCCACCTTCTCCGGAAGAAATGTCGCCACGGCGCGCTCGATCCGCGGGTGATCCTCATAGTTGAAGCGGCCGTCCATCTCATGCAGGACGTGAACTACCTCACCTGCCACATCTGCGAGACGTTGAAGGTCGGGCTCGTCGCGGTCTAGGTCCAAGTCCCCACTCCACACCTTCGTAAAGTTCACCAGCACGTTGGCATTGGGTACGAAGCGTGGGTGATTCACGTAGTACCTAGACTTCGACAGGGTCAGCAAACGTCCGCTCATTCCCAGGCAGTCATGGGCCGCCACTACGTTTAGCCTCGCCTCTTCACAGTCGGTACCGATAAGCATAGTCATATCTCCACGTTGATGTCAAGCCGCGGCGGCTTGGTCCAAACTGGACGCACCTTGATGATAATGCCGCCGAGCGTCACGGGCGTCATCATGCCCTGCTCGACGTAGCCGCCGCGCGGCAGATCGGGGTTCCCGACGGCTCTGCTCCCCTGCATGTAGCCACGTGAGAATCCTCCCGTCCCCGCGATGATCTTCTTGCGCGCTATGAGCTTATACGGCGGCTTCTCAGACATGTAGATCCTCGGGACCGGCGCCGCGGCCTTCTTGGTCTGGTGGCCCATGAGGTACACGTCGGCGTCGAAGGCGTGCATCACGGGATAGAGCTTGTTCAGTGGCGAGTGTGCCATCGCGCCGCTCCCTGTACCGTGGTGGCACCAGATGGTGCAGGTCATTCGCGCGGTGCTCTGGACGAACCGCAGCCGCACGAACGCACAGGTCCCCAAGTGGGTGGTCCCGAGCGCCTTGGCGATCCGCGTATCCGATGTGGTGCCGTCCTCGAACTGGAAGAAGTGGTGCCCCTCCAGGAGCCCCAGCCACCGCCCGTGGGTGCCGTCCACCAGTTTGAGGAACCGCTGTGCGTACTCCTCGGCCTTGTCGGCCATCATCTGCTGCGCCACGTCGTACAACGGTGTCGCACGCCACGCTTGGCGATTCGACGGCGACAGGCAGTCCACGTAGTCGCCCATGCCAAGGTAGTAGATCGGCGGGCCGCCGCGGACCTCTTGTTCGAGCGCCCAGTCGATCTGGCGGCGCAGCCGATCCTCGTCGCAGTCGAGCGTGCCGCACTGCACGTCCCCGACGGGCATGATCTGGACCTCTTCCCAGGGCAGCGTCAGGGACTTCCGACTCTGTATGCGGATGTCACGAAGCTCCAATTGATCTCCTTTCAGGTACTCCGTCGACGGCGAGAATGGTCAGGACGCCTTCCGCGCCGTCCCAGCGGAACTTGAGCAGCGGCTCGTCCCACTCGGCCAGGCGATGCGCACGCTGGCGCAGCTCTAGCAGGCGGTCGAGAGTTGATTGATCGGCCAGCATGCGGCACACGCTACAGCCAGCCTGGTTCGAGCCGCAGTTAGTCTTGTAGGACGTGGGACAGTTCTCCTCCGCCCGCTCCAGTAGGAAGATGAGGAGCTGCGTTGGACCCTTCCAGTCCACGTTACTGGGGAACTTCATCATCTGGCTCCTTCTGGCGCTTGTTGTGCCGCCCGCGCGAGACCGGCGGCGCGGCATAGCGGCGCGGCTCGAAGCGACGCGTGTACTCACGCTGACATTGGATGCACTCGAACTCTTCAACTAGTGTGTCGGCGACCCCAGCCTCACTGGGCGGACCAGTAAGCGTCCGCCCAGTGAGTGACAGGTCGCCGCGGCACACGAGGCACCCGCGCAGGATTAGCATCGGCGCCCTTCGTCTCGTCTTCTCAATAGAGCGGCAAAGGGTTGAGCTCTGGAATGTAGAGCTCAATCCCCTGCGCGTCAGGACGCCGCTTCATCACAAACCCGTCCCATTCGTAGACCATCACGGTGTCCTCGTGATCGTGGACTATCAGGTGCAGCCCAGCTATGCCGTGCTGACACTCGTGGTGCTCCAGAAGAAGTTCTAAATCCGCCAGCAGCGCGTGCAACCCCTTCATGAAACCTCCCAATCCGCCGCGATGTCCGGGGCAGGACTTACAGTGAAAGCGCCTTGAGAATGAGAGTCGTCGTTGTAGCGGAATAACTTGGAATCACTCGGCATTCGTACCTCCGCTGTACTTCTAGTAGTTTCTTGACAAACGACTGGACCTTCCAACCCCTGATCTGGTGGCCGATCTGGACGAAGCCCGAGGGTGAGACGGTCCACTGTCCTTCGAGGAGCAGCGCGCTGTTGCCGCTGCTCTCAGTGGCGCAGCCCTCAAGCTGTCGGTCCAGGCGGCCCTGGCCCCAGGATGACAGAAAGTCCGCGATAGTCTTGCGCTCGATGAGTAGACCACTCGACAGGATAGAGTAGTCGCCGAATTCGAGCTTTTGCACGTCGCACTCGCCGGTCGGGAACGTCGAGAGGATCTTGAGGCGCAGCCCCGCCGGCTCGCGACTGTCCACTATGAGTTTTAGCTCCGCCCCTTGCGTCATACTCATTCTCCTCCAATGATACCAGAAAGGAACTCGTAACTCAACTCCGCGAGCACGAGCCCCTCGGCCGACTTGCTCGCCTTCCCCAGGCGACAGTTGTACAGCCGCCCCTGTGGGTCCTCTTTGGGGCTGGATCGAAACGCCTCTATGGTGATCTGCGTCTCGATGGGCGTCCGCTTCCAGCCCGCGAGGCGTGTGCGCCCTGTATCCTCCATCTGGCCCGTCGCCGGGTTCTTGGCCCACACCGCCGCGTCCTTGTGAATGAACACGGCGTTGAGGCCGGGGACCCCCAGAGGAGACGTGACGACCCCCTCCATGAACTCATTGCGCGGCCCGTAGTCGCGCGCGATAGCCTGGAACTCGTCTGAGGATTTTCTGTTGTTGTACTTGTAGATGCGGATATCTTCCAGCGTCACGGACTGAACAAGGTCCTCAAGCTCCGTTGCCGTGTCAACCACGATGGTGCCTCGGCACCCGTTGGCATCGAGCGGGCGCTTGGCCGCGGCGTTGATGGCACGCTGGTAGTCCTGACGAAAGCGGTCTAGAACGGCCTTACGGGCGTCGTGATCGCCGAAGAGTGTGCGCTGGTATGTCGTGATCTTGATGTGATCGTGACCCCCTGGCAGATCCTCGATCACCCCCTCCAGGCCCAGGTTCCAGTCGAAGAAGTCGATGGGGCCGGGCCAGCCTAGAGCGAACGAGGTCTTCCAGCACTTGGTGCCGCCCCAAAGGCAGCACGTGAGGCGCCTCATATGGCGCCCCTATCAGGCCAGCTGTTGGCCGAGACTGCCGCGGATGCTATCTGGGCGCGCAACTGCGCGGCAGCCTCTGAGTCCAGGATCTTCGGGCTGCCCTCCAGGTATGCCTCAATGACCGCGGCCTCGGCCACGAGATACGAAGCTGCACACTCCTTGTGTATGGCGATGGCCATCTGGATTGCGTTGTGGCGGATCATGCACTGCTCGTCCATCTCACTCCCCTTTACTCTTTGGAATCGTACACGGCCCACCACGCAGGTGGGAGAATCTGCACCCCCTGCACTCCCAGTCGAAGCGCGGCCCGCCTGGCGGCTCGTTGCCGACCACGCGGAACGCGCGCCGCTCCAGCAGTGCCTTGAATTCTTCGAGCTCCTGCGTGGACCACTCGAACTCGAAGCACTCGATGGTAGGCTTGCCGGCGCGGATCAACACGAGCCGACCCATCGTGCCGCCCGTGGCGATCACGTAGCTCTTGAGCTGCTCGACATACTGCTCCGAGGCCCACGGCGGGTCCTTCTTGTAGAACCACGTGAGCTTGATCTCGACTGGAATCACCAAGTCGTCGAGTTCGCCGTAGTCTTTGTTAAAGACGAGTTTAACCTCGTCGCGGTCCACGCGGCCCGAGATGATCCCGGCCGCCGTCGGGATCTCGACGCGCCGCTCCGCCTTGTTTACCAGCTGTCCGAACGCCTTGCCCAGCGATACCTTAAGCCGTGTCTGCACGTCCCAGCCGTCGGACATCGGTGCGTCAGCAAGGCTGTGGTGCGCATACCACGCCGCCCGCAGGCAGAAGGTGAGCTCCTTGATGGAGCACACCGCCGTGCCTGCGGAAACGTAGTCGTCATCGCTGTGGTCCATGAGCTCCTGCATCAGGGCCGCAGCAAGGTCGGGGCGCGACATGACTATCATACGCCCTCAGCTACTGGCGCCGCCACCTTCACCGTGTTGTCCTCGCTGATCTTGGCCAGCCCAGCTTCGATCAACGCGTTCAAGAGCGCGCCGGAGATCAGGTCCTTCCGCACCTGGTCGTCGAGCGTGGCGTCCGTCATGGCCTTCTTGGCCACCTGGGCGCGCGTGCGCCCGTCGTAGAGGCTCAGCGCGAGCTGCACCAGCGTCTCGTCGCCGAGGTCGAAGCCGTGCTTGATCGGCGCGGGCGCCGACAGCGCACTTGATGTGTCATCGTGGGTCTCGAAGGTCGGGATCTCGATAGCTGGGAGCGCTTGGCATTCGGCCCACTCTTCCAGCGTGGCTTTCGCCACGGGTGTCGGTGCAGGCTTCGAGTCGCTGATACCCTTGCCGTAGCTGTAGGACTTCTGCTGGAACCATGCCACGAGGCCGACAAACCTCTCCGCGGTAGAATTGCCCTGGGCGTCCACGAGCCCGCGGACTACGCCGTCCTCGTCGCGCTTGCCGAAGATTTGGCCGAACGCCGTGAAGGTGCGCATTAGCACTGTGCGCTCGCCTGGCACGCCCTCGGGGATCTTGATGAAGCCGTAGAGCAGGCCCGTCTTTGATGGTCGGATGGGGACGCCGCTGGCGTGTCGGACCGGCCGCACCATGAGAATCCACTGGTTCTGCTTCTCGCCATTGTACACCGAGCGCGACAGCTCGGAGCTCACGATGATGCCGAGATAAGGCTCGGACTCTTGAGACTTGGTCTCTAGCGTGAGCTCCGGGAGCTCAAAGTGGGTGGGTCCGCCGTGATCGTCGTGATCGTCGATGTGTTGTGTCGTGGTCATGTTTCTCCCTTTTACTTTCTACTTGAAGCCTGCATCGGCGTCGTCGAGGTCGTCGGGGTAGTCGGGGTCGTCGGGGTAGTCGGGGTAGTCGGGGTCGTCGAGGTCTGGAAAGCGGACTCCTGAAAAGAAGTCGTCTGGAAGGGCTTTGTCGGGATCGGCTGGGTCGAGCAGGTGCGCTAGGACTCTTTGGAGTACCCCCTTTCTCTTGAATGGTGTTGCATGATCGTTGTACGCCATGAGCCCGTCGAGATTTGTTACCGTGATGCCATAGAACTTCGCGACTTGGTCCCGGCACCACTCGGTTAAGAGACTGGTGTTCTGAATGAGCCGCGTTGGCACCCCGTCCAGTACCGCTGCCCAGCCTACGAAGCAGTACTGCTGCACCCCGCAGTCCACTTTGGCGAGATGGTTGTCTATGAGGTCGTCTGGCACGTTGTCGTGCAGATATTGAAGGCGCTCACGCGGCGTGCATGCCTTGAGATGTCTGCGCTGTGCCGGTGTGACGCGCATGGTTTCACCCTTTCCTTTCATAACGACGCCGGTACCACCGACTCCATGAACCACGCGGGGTACGCCTTCGCGGCGGCGTGGCGGTGCCAGCGAAAGTTCTCGTCCAGTAACCACACGGTCCCGAAGTCCTCGGGGTCCCGCATCACTCGGCCCGCACCCTGAACCAGGGTCACTGCTGCGTCCTCGACCGCGAGGCGCTTGCCCCACGGGTCCAATGCACGCGCTTGTATAACGGGGTCGGAGCGATTCGGGAATGGGATCTTTGGCAGGATCACGAAGCGGCACTGATCGAACGGCAGGTCTACGCCGCTTGTGAGTGCGGGACTCAACAGGACCAGCGGCTCGCTGGAATGCCGAAAGTACGCTAGTGTGGTCTCCCTTTCTTCGGGGCCGGGGGCTAGCACCCGCGGGCTCCGAAGCTGCTTTTCGAGGTACTCGGTGAACTGGTAGGACACCGTATGGACGATACCCTTCTCGTTGGCGTGATAGCGCAGCACCTTCGCCACGGCGTCGGCAAAGGGGGGCCAAGTCTCCGGCTTGATCCCTGAGATTTTACCGACCGGCCAATAGTTGACGGGGCGCCGCCGCTTGTCGAAGAACGACGGTATGGTGACTATATCATAGTCTGGCGTTGCGATGCCAAGTACCTCCATGAAGGTCTTTGGGTCGCCGGGCGTGGCGGTCATTAGGATCACGCGTTTGGCATCGCCGAATAGATGGTGTGCAAGATGCTTTGGCCACACTTGCCTAAGCGACACGCCGCGGCCCTCGACCATAGGCACGACGACGCAGTTCTTGCCGTCCCAGTGGATCGTCTCGGCCGCGCGCCGCAAGGCGCCGTGGGCTCGGGCTATGCGGATAGCCGCTGCGTCTGTTGTTGGCGCTTCGTCAGCATGTGGAAACTCGTCGAGGTAGCCCGCGGCCCAATGGACCCAGTCGGCAATAGCGTAAGACTCCGCCCCCTCGGGCCATTGGAGCTTGGCATTGCGGAACGCGTTGATGGAGAGGTCCGCCGAGCCGAAGCTGAGGATTTGGTCGCGCACCAGATGGGCCTCATCGCAGATGAGAACGGCGGGGCCTGGGAACCGCTTGACATGGCGACGCTCCTGCATATAGTAGGCATAGTTGAATACCACGGTCGGCTGCCCCAACGCATGGCGAAGCTGGTCCCAGTAGCGGCAGCCTGGTAGTGAGGCGTCGCCGAGCCCGTTGTACTCGCACGGCACGCCGACGGTGCATACTGCGTTGCCTGCGTGGTCGTGCGGGTTAATCAGACACTCGAAGTTGGCGCGCCCGCGCACCGTGGCTAGAGGTCCAGACGTGAGCTGCTCGACGTACTGGTCCTGGAGCCCCTTCGTTGCCGTGAGGATGTAGGCGGGCTCGTCGAGGAGCTGAGCCAGCGCGAGCCCGATGCTCGTCTTGCCCGAGCCCGTGGGCGCCTCGATCAGCGTGAACGGCGCACCGCTCGTGGCAACGTGGACGATGGTTTCAAGCTGGCCGGGATGCCAGGATGGATGGGGCAGCGCGAAATCACTCGGTTGCATACGCCGCCGCCGTCTCAGCATCAAGTCCGAGTGCCTCACTCAAGGACGAGATCGCCCCGATGTCCCACGCGGACACGAACTGTGAAACAGCACGCCGTATCGCCTCGTGATTCTGCCACGTCCAGGATACCGTGTGCTTAGTCTGAGCAAGGAGGGCCTCCACAATCTCTGGCACGCCCGGCGCCTTGTAAACCAGTGGATTGAGTGCTGCGCCCAACGGGCAGTAGCCATCCTCCGTGCGGCCGTGGTCGATGTAGTAGTATCGGCACGCGCGAACCTTCTGCTCGGTGGTGAGGTAGTCTGCGATGGGATATCTCATGATCTTACTCCCTTTCTCTTAATCTCTTCTTGCTCGCCCCACGTCGGTCCGCAACTCGCCGTGAGTTCTAATGGTACCTGAATACCCAGGTCCCTGCCAATGTCAGATATTACCTCCTGGAGCTTCTTCGCCAGCGGCGCTGCGTGTTCTAATAGCACTGAGATCCCAAGCTCATCGTGGACCTGGACCAGCAGCGTGCCGCCGTGGTCCTCGATCCAAGGATAGCCGCGCACCATGAGCAGCTTGAAGATGTCCGCCGCGGTGCCCTGGATACGCGAGTCCACGGCGCTCCTGAACGCGTCGGCGGACTCACCGTCGTTCGGCGACCAGTACGTCGGGAAGTACATCAGGTGCCTGCCGCGCGTCTCAAGATAGCCCTGGGACTCCAAGAGTCGCCGTGTGTTGTGGCCCCATTCGACGAGCCCTGGCATGGTCTGGTGGACGTGCTCCCAGAATTCTGTGGCCGCCGTGAGCGGGATGCCCGCGGTGTGTGCCAGGCGCTCCTTTCCACCGCCATAGGCGATCTCGAACATCGCGTTCTTTGCAGCGGGTCGCTCAATGTTCATGGCGTCCGCGGCCATCTGATGGATGTCGAGAGAGTCTGCTCCCACTGGGTACGCCGCGAGGAGTGTAGGGTCCTGAGTGTAGTCTGCGATGATGCGTAGCTCTAGCTGAGATGCGTCTAGGCGCAACCACACTTCGCCCTCGTTAGGCAAAAATACCTTGCGGATTTCCTTGCCAAGCGCGCTGCGCACGGGCTGATTCTGGAGATTCGGGTCAGAGCTCGATAGGCGCCCCGTGAGCGTGACCATCTGGTTCCACAAGCAGTGGACGCGGTCGCCTTTAAGGCGGCGCTGGAGGCCCTTCACGAACGTGGTCTGGAGAGTCTCCAGCTCACGGAGCTCTAGGATGCCGAGCACCAGGACCTCTGCCGCAGTGGTGCCGTCGTTGTCGCCACCGTGCATAGACGCTGCAAGGTCTACGACCGACTCGAATCCAACAGCGTGGAGTAGCGCTAGCTTCGAGATCGCAAGACGGCCCGCCTCGGTGCGCTCGGTCAGATTCACACCATGCTCCTGGAGCAGCTTGGCCAGCTTGGGCGAGAGGCTTGACTCGAACCCCGGCAGCGCGCGCTCCAGCCAATCGCGCTGCGCTGCTATGTCGTGATCGAGACTCTCGCCCATCGCCGCAAGGCGGGCCTCGTCCACGCGCACTCCGTCGTGCTCCATCTGCGCCAGGATGGGGACCAGCGGCTTCTCCACGTCGCGGTAGCGCGCCAATGCACGCGCGTCGACATGCTCCATTAGGTGGTGCCACAGGCGGTATGTACCGACGGAGTCGGCTACGGCATACCGTTCCGCGAGCTTGGGCACCCACTCCAAGCAGAATGCGAAGGACTTTGCTTCGGCCCCCCCGACTTTATGGCCCACCCTTTTAGCCTCGACCGCCGCCGCGCGGCAGAGGTCCTCGTAGGTTGTGGACTCCATGTTGAGGCACTTCCTCTCCAGCGTCTTGAGCGAAAGCTCGGGGTAGCGCTCGACGTAGGCCAAGAGCATCGTGTCGTCCCATGTGGCCGTGTCCCAAAGGTCTACGGCGAGGACGGGACCGTCGAACTTGGCGTCGTGCATGATTGTGTGAGGCACCGGCCACGTGCCCCAGGGCGTCGTGGGATTGGCGCTGTGGACCAGCATGCCGCCTTGGCCGTCGGCTATCGTAAAGGCTACCAGCGCCTTGTCTCGCGTACCCGTTGTCTCGATGTCCGCCGCGAGGCTCTGGTACGGCGGCGTTACGGGGCCTATCACGAATGGTGCCGCGGGCGCTTTCCACCCGCCAGCCAAGCGGAGCGCCACGGCCGCTATAGACTCCATGAACCTCTCGTGGAGCTGCGGGCGCCTGAGCACGGCCGCTGGATGATTCCCTTCGAAAACGGCTATGTCGAGGGTTCTATCCAGAGCATCCTCTTTAAGTGCCACACTCAGAGCGCTCCGTGCGACCCCACCTAAGCAGAGTACAACTTCGGGGCGCACCGCGCGGAGGTCCCGCGCCAGCCAATACGCACATTCCTCCACTTCCCGCTTCGTGGGGTCGCGGTTGCCCGCGCCAGGCCAGCAGCGGATCGCGTTCCCAACGTAGTAGTCGTGGATGCCGCACTCCACGAGCGCGCCCTTGAGCTTGCGGCCAGCCGGTCCCATGATCGGCTCGCCGAGGAAGTCCTCATCGTGGCCTGGCGCCTCCAGCAGGATGAACAGGCGGCGCGCCTTGACTGGATCGCCGTGGCGCACTGACTCGACGATCTGAGAGCGTGTCGCCACGAGCTGCGGGCACCATTGGCAGTTCACGTCACGTGCCAGCATCTTCGTCGTCCAGCAGGAGCTGGCCCAAGCGCTCGCTAAGAAGATCAGAGACCAAGGCTCTAGCATCTTCGTCGTCCAGGAGCTGGTCCAAGCGCTCGCTAAGATCAGAGACCAAGGCTCGACCGCGGTCGAGCCCAGGCTGCGTCTCGATGAAGTCCATGAGGCGCGCCGCGGTTCCGGGGTGGTCAACGCCCAAGAGCAAGCCAACCAGCACCACGGTACCTGCGACATTCATCGCCGCGGTGGAGAGATCAAGCCCGTTGATCTCGGCGGCTGCTTGTCCGCAGAGTACCAATAGATCGCGGGACCGTAAGGGGCTCTTTATGTTCATGTTGTTTCACCTTTCCGCTTTACGTTGCTATGTGGTGATCGGTACAGTCCACTGCTGTCGTGCAGCGCCATTGGGTTCGGCGCCACACGCGGTACTAGCTCTGGGTCGGGCACGAGACCGGGGAACCTATAGGCTACCTCCTGGGCGATGGGCAGGGTGGCCAGGACGCGCAGGCCGTCATCGCGCAGATGAATTGGCAGTGCCTCGGCGAATCGGAAGAAGTCGGCATAGTGGCGCAGCGCGTCCTGGTCGTCGCCGCGCGTGATGGCCGCCACCACATCCTGGTGGAAATCCGCGGCGCGGTCCTCAAGCGCGGATTCGTACATCAGGCGCGTCTCATGCTCGGCACGCGCACGAGCCGCCAGCGTCATGGCGCGCCACGCTGGGTGTTCGACCTTGATGAGCGTGTCGAGGGCGTCCAGGGTCACGTCGATGCAGGCGCGCACGATGTCTGCCGTGACGCGGTGTGGGATATCAAGCTCCTCGCGGAGAATGTCGAGGCGGCGCACGGTTGGCGTTGCCACGGCGAGATCCACCTTACGCGAGGATTTGCCAGGCGTGACCATCGGAAGACCACTGACCGCGAGAACTTCGCCGACGGCTCTTGTGAGCGCTGCGGTCCTAGGGTCCTGCTGAGTGGAGGACTCAAGGGTCAGCGCGGCGCCGCCGCCGCCGTGGCCGTCGATTGTGACGCGCAAGTGGCGCACCGCCTCGACTATGAGCTGTGAGCGCGAGCGGTAGGTCTTCTCGTTTCCTGCGTGGGCGTCCATCCACGGAATTAGCTCGTCAGGGAATGCTCCCGTGATAGGTTGAGTCAAGATGACATCCTCTTCCTTGAGAAGGGTCGAGTGCAGCCCAGCGCCCTAAGTACCGCGCTCCACGGAGTATGGGGAACGTCTGCCACCTTGCTTATAAAGCGAAAACCGACCTTGCGGATGGTCTCCGCGTCTACACCCGGATTCTGGGCCACAAGGATGGCCAGCCAGTTTTCTGAAATATCGTTGGCGCTCCCGTCCCTCCCGATGGCGTAATTGAGTGGACACACGTGCGGCCTTGGCCAAGGGCAGTCAGCCCACATCTCGGGAACTACGGTACGGATTCGCTCGCGCTGGGCTGGCGTGAGGTACTTAGCTATTTGATACATCAGTTGCTCCCCTTCTTCGGAAATATCGTTTGGCCGTCCCACGGACAGTTTAGGCACTCCTTGCGATGCAGTGCCTCCAGCTCTGGCAAGACTTCCATGTAGGCGGCGTCGAGCCGCTCCCAAGCGGCGCCGACCTGCTTCCAAGCGTCGCAGGTCTGCTCCCAAGCGGCGTCGGCCTGCTTCCAAGCGGCGGCGTCGACCTGCTTCCAAGCGGCGGCGTCGGCCTGCTTCCAAGCGACGTAGGCATCCTCGTAGAGGGCGAAGATCTGAGAGAGAGCCGGCGGTACTTCGCCTTTGACTTGCTTTAGGAGTCGAAGCCGTATTGGAACTTCGGCTTTCTGTTTGTACATCTGGATAAATCTGATCCGCTCCTCGATGGGCTGGGTCAAAGGCTCGCAGAGCCAACCCTCGTGATGGATGTGCCAGGCCCAGACAATCATGAGATTTCCTCCACATCGCGGCTATCCTTGATTTCAACCTTTCCCGTGCCACGCACCCAGATTATGAGCCGATACGGCTCTTTCGTCGTACCCAGCCGCAAAACCACCACACTCCCATGGCCGGGCCGCTCAAAAGCAGCGATGCGTTCAACAATGGCAGATCCCCACTCAAACCCGTAATCCGTATGCTTGAAATGCTCCGTCACCGGTTCCTCTCCCACGCCTTTACGCACTGCCGATGCCCAGTCCCCCTTGCATGCGGACGAATGCGAAGGGATTCATAGTGATCTTGCCCATTTAGCTAGGGTGTCATACTCACTGCCGGCGCCACTCCATCCGTTCCCCTGCCAGTAGGCGACGGATGCCTTGGGCGGAACGGGGATAAAAAACCTGCGCGCGCGCGAGGTTAAACCGTCCCAATCCAAAGGCAGACCATCGGAACCGTAAGCGCCGGAAACCACGATTCGTTGACCGCCTACACGGGCAGTACCCATCATAAAATGCCCGAGCTGCTCCAGCGCGACCGTGCGGACGCACCCGTACAAGCGCGCGTAGTACCTATGCCCGCCAATCTTGCCGAGTTGGATCACCTCCGGACGGTCATCATCGCCCCCCGGCAAGATCATTCGGTCGGAGTGATCGCACGCCAGGAGCAGGAAACTCCCGCGCGAATGACGTTGCGAGCCGGAGTCATAGTACGTGAATCCGCTTTTCGATCCACCTATGTAAGCCATTCAATCCTCACTTTCGGCCGTCGAACCGCTAGCGGCGACGGTAGACGGCAAGCACATCGCCGTCTGCGTCTCGGTCTTTCCGGACCCGGACGAACCCCTGCGCGAGCAGGCCACGCTTGGCCGCGCTAAAGGTCGGGTAGTCCTCGGAAGCGTGAGACGGCATGCTGCCGTCCGAATGAAAGGTGACATAAACATTCGTGGCGTATGTGTCGCGTACTACCGCTTCTACCATGATGATCCCTCTTCCTCTTCCCCTGGGACTACAGGTTTCTTCTCGAATGCGAATGGATAGCCACCGAGGGCGACGGCGAACCTGCCGTCCGGATAGCGACCGATGGCAAGCCCTACGACGTGCAAAGTCGAACCAATAGCGGCGACGAGAGCTTTGACCCGACCCATCTCGCGGTCGGAATAGTCGGCCGTCCAGTCTACGCCGTCCAGAAGCCCGCCATCTGTCGCAGCCCGGCCTGGGTAGTAGGTGTAGCATTCGATCTCTGGCATCGCGGTCATCTTCTCGCTCCCTCCATATATACGCGTATTAGCGTGCCATTTTAGAAACCCGCCGTAGAGAGATGTATATACCTACTCAACAGCGAGGGCCCGAATCTGGGTCCCACTCAGGGAGCCAAACCCGAATCCTGAGACAAGGCTTGCCACGCGTCTTCTAGTTGAGTGCATACATCTATGTATTTCGCCGATATACGTTGGCACTCAGCGTCGCCGCGTGGATTCTGCCCGTCGTTGAAGTGTCCCCGCGGGCTCATGATGCGGTGGCGGCGCAGCGCCTGCCAGGCATCATCACGCTCGTGTTGCAGGTCGATGATGTAGTCGATGAGTGAGGCACTCATGGCTCACCTTGCCTTGACCACAAACCCGTCTTTGACCACAACGGCGGAGTACCAGCGGTGTGGTTGTGGGTAGTGCGGTCCCTCGACGACGTCGGCGCCATTCTGTGGCGTCGGGAACATGCCTGATGGGTTGAAGGTCTCTAGCAAGCCCGCGTGCGCCTTGACAGCCGCCAGAAATTCCCGCTTTGTCTTATAGTCTGGATTCACGTATGACATGATTCATCCTCCATGATTGTTGTTGGGTTGTGCCCGCTCCGCGGCGGCGAGTGAGGCACTCATGAGACTCATTCTCCACGATGTTGTTGTGTTGTGATGATATGATGGGTCTTGATGCGTAATTATAGCACAGTCCTGAACGGCTTGCCAAACACGCCACTGCCGGCTCGGAAGCGGCTCGGAAGCGCTCGACTTCCGAGCCGCCCCGCGCCCCGCGCGCGCAATCCCCCGCTCGACCTGCCGACGTAGGGTTCGGTAGGCGAGCGGGGGGTTTGCGGGGGGCGAATGGCTTTATGCGGCTACCAGCTGCTCCGCTTCCATCGCGGCGTCCAGCGCGGCTCCAGCCTGCGCGCGGATCTCGTCGTCCGTGGGATCTTCCATAGGTTCGGGTTCGGGTTCGGCCCGCCGCTCATTGGCGGTTCGCTTCTGTTGCGCCACCTGCACGGCAGCTTCAACGTGTTGGCACCACGAGCGCAGCCGCTCGACCGTCGGGAAGTGCTCCAGCATCGCCATGTCGTTGGCCATGATGGCGCGCGCGGCGAACGTTGCGTCTATCGACTCGACTGCCTTTGCGGCGAACCGCAGGAACCCGAGAGCTTCGGCGTTCTTGACCGCGTCGGGATCGGGCGGCGGAGCAACGACCGTGGGTTCGGGCGCATCAGGCGCATCAGGCGCATCAGGCGCATCGTGATGCTCATTCGGCCCCGCTTCCTTACTATTGGTGGCCGGGACGCGAAACAGTCCCCGCGCCGCGATTTGCTCGTGGTATGACTTGCGCTCCTCGTCCGAGAGGCGCGGGTCAGCCATTGCATGAAGCTTAGCGGCCAGCGCTTGTGGCGTTGCGCCGCTCGCTTTCCACCCTTCGATCAAGGGCTGAATTAGCTCGGGTGCCCGCGCGGGTGCGTCGTCGGAACCCAGCGCTTTGTATATGGCCTGACATACTTCGTTGCTCAGCAACTTGGACGCCTCGGGCGCTGCGCGCTTGACGCTGTAGGCCGCCCAGTAGTCGCGGATGGTGGACTGGGCGCGCCCTAGTGCCTCAGCATAGTCGCGCTGCGTCCAGGTCGGCTCGGACTCGAACAGCCATTCTGCTGCGCGCCGCTTGGTGTCCTTGCTGCGCGTGAGGCGGCTGTCTTCGTCTTTGTCCGCCAACGCGACCAGCTTTTTAAGCTGGCGCCACGGTGCTCGCGTCACCATGCATGGCAGTACATCGTCGGCCCCGTACCGCGGACCAAGCGTTTCGCGCGATACGGACTCGCCGACCGTGAATTCGGTATCGCCTAGTTCACGGACGGTCAGGGTGACGCGGGAGAACGCTGTGATGCGTTGGCACCCGTTGAGCGCCATGTACCCGCTGAACGTCGGATCGTCCGTGGGGACGCCCAGCTCGATTGGTGTCGGCATGTGCGCGGGGTTCATGATGGATCGCGCGAGAGTGCCTGCCCACACGAGATCGGCGGGGCGCAGGGTGAACGCGGGGTCGAGGTGAATCTCAGAGATTTTGACCATCTCTGGAACGCGCGTGATGCCCGCGCCTGTACCCGTGCCGGCGCTCGTGCCTGCGCTCGTGTTCGTGCCGGCGGCGGCTTTGGCGGTCTCCGTTTGGTGGTGCTTCGACATGACTCCCTCTCTTGAGTGGCCCACCTGGCGCACCCTACGATTCCAAGCGGGTCAAGGCGTTTTTCAATTTGGGGGCGACCTTCGGAATCGCCCCATGCGCCTTAATACCCCGCCGGCGGCGGCGGAGTACCCGTCGGCGTTTGTCAACTCGCCCGGAGACCCCGAGCGGCCGCGTCAACACACCACTTGAAGTCTGGACCATGCCAACCGCGACTGACAAGATTCATAAGCTTGAACGCCACGGCTCGCCTGCCCCAGTCTTCGCGCGGTGTCCAGTGTTGAGTGCCACACTCACCGTCCATCGCGGCGCTCCTCGCGGCGAACGCGTCTGCTGCGCTCTGATACTCGTCGGTCCCGTCGATCCCTGTCACGATCATCTCTCTACCCCCTTCGGTGATGCCCAATTATACAGGGTGGGTCTGGGCCGTGTCAAGCCCAAACGGCCTCCACCTGGGTGCAGTGACCAATCTGTGACCTGTAGTCCTCTAGTCAAGCAGTCAAAGCGGCCGCTAACCTAGTGGTTGCAGCCTAAAGTAACCCGCTGGGTTAGCACAGCCTGCTCTAATGCGCCTCCAAAGCACGCACTAACTGCTCGAAGAAGCCTCCACTAACCGCTCGAAGAAGCCTCTGCTTCACACCCAGAGCAGCCTTAGCTAACCCTCTTTCCCAGCCTTGGCTGCTTGCCCGAGCAAGCACCGGCTGCACTCCAGGGTTAGCATAGGCTAACTTCCAGGGTTAGCATAGGCTTCACTCATGGCCGAGTGCAGCCTATGCTAAGGGGTGAGTGAAGCCTGTGCTAACTCTTCTAGAGGGGTACTAGGTGGGGTGGGAGCGGATCTGGCCGGTTTGGCGCGCGGCGACGAAGGAGCTCCTACAACGAGAAACACACTAAACTACACCAAATCACCACTATGACCGCTTCGGCATGGTCGCCTATGACTACCTAGCCGCGCAATCCGCCCTAAAACTTGCACCCGCCCGTGGCATCGCTTATGATATAGATAGAGCAGAATGAACAGTCGTGACAGCGGTGCGGACCTTGAAGGGCGCCGCTCCGCGGCGCTTGAATGGGGCACTCATGACAGCAGGTGACTGGCGCAGCAGAGACAAGAACGTCGGAGGGCAGCTTGTGCCTGCCACGGTTTTCAAGAGGGTCGACGGCAAAATCATCCTGATTCCCGCCGAGGTCGTCGCGGCGGTGGCGCTGGCGGTGCGCGGCCACACGTGGTCCGAGATCGCGGGCAAAACGGGGCGCGCCACCAAGACGGTCTCGGCGTGGATGGTGCGCTATGGGGAGTACGTCGAGGAGCAGTTCCGCGTCCTCTGCGCCGTGAACGAGCTCATCAACCCCCTCGTGCCGACGGCGCTCCAGGTCTATCGCCAGGCGCTCAAGGACGGCGACACCCGGGTCGCGGGCGACGTGCTGGACCGCGCGCTGGGCAAGCCTATCGTGCGGATCGCCGAGGAGGCTCATCAGGTCATTGAGATCAACGTGCAGCCATATGTCGCGACGCCGCCGCGTGAAAGCGGCCAGTGAGGGCGGTGTATCACACGGTGTATGCGCACACGCTGTCCATAGCCAGTCACTCGACCCACTTCTTCGCTCAACCACAGACGAGTTTAGCATGTATATATGGGGGCTCTACGGCGTCTTTCCAAAATGGCACGCTAATACGTCGTATATTAGAGGCGCCACAGGCGCCAGAAGGGAAATAGCCAATGGCCGTCGCAACTTTACCCGGCTCGTCCGAAGTCCGCCCCAACGCGATCTACACGCTCGCCGAGGTCTGTACGCTCCTAGGCATCTCGGCTGGCACGGCGCGTCGCTGGATCAAGCGGGGGCGCCTACCAGCCGCCCAGATTGGCCGCGAGTATCGCATCCTCGGGGCGCAGCTCCTGCGCACCATCGCAGTCGTGCCGCCGCTCCGCGCCAGCGACGCCGAAGGTGCATCATGAGACCCGAGAACGAGTACCACGAGCACACGGTAGAGTCGACCATCCTTGCCGTCGCAATGGCAGCGGGTCTCCTGTACTCCGGACTCGTGATGGGGTGGCTCATCTTCCTGTGGGTGACTCGATGAACTCGCGCCTTTAATGGCACTGGCGCCCATCGAAATCTTCGGGTTCCAGCTCGCCGCGCGCGACGGCAGCCCTGGCTTCATCCACCTTGGCGCCGCACACGGCCGCGCCGACCTCGCCGCCTGGGAAGAGCACCTAGTCCTCCTGGCCCACGGTGGCCGCGGCAGCGGCAAGACCTGGGGCGGCGCCATCCGCACCGCGCTGTACTGCCTCACCTGGCGCGGCGCCCTTTTCATCGTCACCGCGCCCACGATGTGGATGATGCACGACTCGACGTGGCCCGCCCTGGAGGCGACGTTCGATTCCGTCGGCCTTAAGCCCGGCCGCGGCGGCTACACCTATAACCGCGACCGCGAGGAGGTCACGATCCATCCCACGGGCGTCACCATCCTCCTGCGCTCCACCGAGCACCCCGACCGCCTGCGCGGCCAGAGTGCGGCGGCGGCCTGGATGGACGAGCCGCGCGACAGCCCCTTCGAGGCATTCACGAACCTCACGGGCACGCTGCGCCAGGACGGCTACCCACATCAACTGTGGCTCACCACCACGCCCGCGGGGCGGCGCCACTGGCTTTGCAAGATCTTCTACCCCAACCGCGCCATTTACATGCCGCACGAGCGGATCATCACACCCACCGCGCCGATGGCCGGCGGCAGCGCCGTGGGCGCGGGTGCGGGTCGCTACGTTCCCTTCCCCGCGCGCACGCGCGACAACCCCTTCGGCGGCGAGGGACTCTACCAGTTCATGTCGGGCACGATGGGCACGGGCACCCTCCTGGCGCGCCAGGAACTTGAGGGCGAGTTCGTGCTCATGGAGGGGCTGGTCTACGACCAGTGGGACCCCGACTTCTACGTCAAGCCGCGTGCCGAGTGGCCCACTCAGGTGCCGCGGCGCGTCATCGCCGGCGTAGACTTCGGCTTTACCAACCCCTCGGCGTTCTGCATCGAGGGGCTTGACGAGCAGGGGCGGCGCTACATTATGCACGAGCTCTATGAGCGCCACCTGTCGGAGCAGCAGCTCGTCAGCCGTGCCATCGACATCGCCAACGAGTACCACCCCTATCGCTGGGAATGCGTCGCTAGTGAAACCCCGATAGAAACCCCGACTGGACCACGCACGGCAGCGGCAATCCAACCCGGGGATTCTGTGATAACGCGACACGGAACAGGGGTTGTCACACGGACCCAAATGGCGGTCCGAGACGACCTACGCCACGTAGTCTTTGGAGATGGGAGGGTGCTCGACGCGACACCAGAACATCCAATCTGGATCGTTGGAACCGGATGGTGTAAAGTGTCCTTAGTGGAGCAGAGGCTCCACAGGGGAGAAACGCTGTGTACACTAGCAATGACCCAAAGTGGTCATATCGGTCCCGAGCTATCTGGACCAAGTTTGTGGGTCCGATTCCAAAGGGGTGGGAAATCCACCATAAGGATCGCAATAGAGCAAATCTCGCGCTGGAAAATCTGGAGTGCCTTAGTCCTGAGGCACACAAGAGGTTGCACGCCGACAACCACACCCTGCGCCCAAGACGAGATGGACCTGCCTGGGCACCATTTACATGCTTGGGATGCGGAGCAACCTGTTCGGGGCACTCCCTCTCCCAGAAGTTCTGTAGTGTTAACTGCCGCCACTCCCACTATCGGAGCCTCGGCCATGGAAAGGAAGATAGGTCTTGCGAGCTCTGCGGTCACACATTCTCCGTTCGCCGCGACGCACCAACAAGAACTTGTTCCCTTACGTGTAGTAACTATCTTGTCCCTCGTGGGAAAGCACTGCGTCCACGATCTCGCCGTCGAATCTGAGCACGAGTTCTTTGCGAACGGTGTCCTGACCCACAATTGTGACTCCGAGGACCCGCGCTGGATCGAGGCGATGCGCAACGCTGGCCTCCCCGCGGTCCGCGCTCGCAAGACCAAAGGCTCGACGCGCGACATCTCCTCGGGCCTCGGTCGCTGCTATGCCGCACTCGGCCGTCCCGAGATCGGCCCCCAGCGCTTCTTCGTGGACCCCGACAAGTGCCCCAATTTCCAGAACGAGATCGAAGGCTTCGTCTACGACGTGTCCACCACGATGTCGGTGAAGCAGACCAATCCCGCCGAGCGCGGCCTCCTCTTCGCGAACCACCTGATGGATGCCTGGCGCTACGACGAGGGCGGCATCGCGTACTATTGGCCGGAGATACTCGGCCCCGACGGCGCCCCGATCTATCCCGCGACTCGACTTCTAGCCGACTTTGGAGAATAATCTAGTAGAGGAACCAGGAGGATTCATGTCTGCACCCCTGTTGGCGGAACTCGGACCTCTAGATGCCCGCTAGGGGCCTGCCCGAGGGCGGCGAAGGCGCACTCTCGACCTATATACAGCCGTGGATCGCCTTCGCGGAGTCCAAGTATCGCAAGCGCAACACGCGTATCCATGAGGTCATAGAGCGCCGCACGCGACGCAAGGAACCGCGCATCCCCAAGGCATATGCCAAGACCGCGTTCATTTACAAGTCCTCAATGCTCAAGGACCTACTGCGCCGCGGCCAGTCGATCATCGGCTCAGAACTTCCTGAGCCCACGTGCATCCCCTTGAAGCCCGGCCCCGTGGCCGCCAAGGCCGCCGCTAAGAAGGCCATGTGGCTCAAGGAAGCGATGGTCCAGATGGACCGCGGCATTAACGTGTGGGGCCAGATCACCGACGCCGACCCCGCGGACGGCATGGCCGTGTGGAAGGTCGAGACGCGCCTTGACGAGTATTCACCCGAGCGCGGCTACGAGGACGAGAACGACGAGGCCGCCGAAGGTGCCGAAGGTGCCGCTAGAAAGCCTGAGAGCACCAAGAACTACGCGAAGCGCCTCGACACGGCACACAAGCAGTTCTTCCCCTTCGTGCGGACCCACGTTCCCAGCGCGTCCTACTACCCCATCGCGTGGGACTCCAAGGGCGTCAGCGAGGTCCTGGAGATCACCTATCGCGAGGCATATCCGCTGTTCCAGCAGTACGACCTTTACAGGGAATCTGGAAAGAAGAACTCGATCAAGCAGCGGCTCGGCGAAATCCGCTCTGACTATCCCGAGGCCCAGCCGCAGGACACCGTGCGCTACGTCGAATGGTGGAACCGTACTCACTGGGCCTGCTTCGTCGAGAGCGTGCTTGTGGACTGGGGCGAGCACAACACTGGGCGCCCCCCCTACTTCTGCGCACAGTTCTCGCCGACCTCGATGCACGACCCCGCCTACGATACCGAGGGACTCGGCGACACGATAATCCCGCTCCAAGACCTCGAAGATTCCTTCGTCTCGTCGATGATGAGCTGGATCATGCGCCACGGATTCCCCGCGCTCACCCTAAAGCCTGTGGGTCCCGACGTGCCGCCGGTCCAAGTTCAGGACCAAGTGGTCAAGCTGATCTCGGGTGAAATTTCGGTTCCGCCGCCAGGCTACGAACTCGTCTACGCGACGCCACCCGAGATGTCCGGCGACGTGGCGCAGTTCCTCACCTACATCGTGGACCGCATGGACAAGGTGTCGCTGTCCAAGATCCTCTTCGGCGAGGCGGCGGACATTAGCGGCCCCGCGGCCAGCTCCTTAATTGCCTTGGCGCATGCGATCTTTGGCCCCGCCGTAAAGGACCTCGGGCGCGCAATGGACGAAACCGCGGCCTACGTCCTTGAGATCATCGACACTGTCATCGGCAGCCCCGTACCCCTCTGGCTCGCCAGCGGCGGCGACGGCAGCGGCGAGTGGGTAGCGCTCGGCCCAAAGGACATCGACGGCTACTATCGCGTTCACTATACGCTAGCACCAGTAATCCCCATGGAACGCATGCAGAAAGCTATCTTCATCGCCAACGCCATGCAGCTCGGCGGCGTGGACATCAACTACTACCGCACCGAGGGGCTCGGCATCACGGACCCCGAGGACATGGACGTGAAGATTCGCGTCCAGGAGTACCGCAAGCGCCCCGAGTACACTGGCATCCTCATGGAGGAGTTCCAGAAGCGTGTTCGCGGCAGGCCGCCGGGGCCGCCTCCAGGCCAGGGCACGCCGGCTAACCAGCCAGTGGGTCCAGGCGGTCCTGGTCAGCCTCAGATGGCCGCGATCCAGCAGGCGCCGCTGCCAGGTATGGAGTCCGTGGCGCCAGGCGCTGGCACGAACGTTCCGCCGCCAGGGACTGTGGGGCCGGATCTCCGTCAGGGTGCGCCGCCCGCGGGTCCACCACAATATGCCTAAGCGCATCTACGAGCCATACAAGCACCCCGACGAGCGCATCGTGGATGCGCTGGTGGAGGAGTTCGAGGCCGACGTGGAGCTCCTTGTAGACTTCTGGTCGATCAACGGGCGCCCAGCGTTCACCCATAAGCTCACCGAGGACGAGATGATCCTGCGCTTTGCCAACCCTACGACGCGGCAGGAAATCATCGCGAGCCTTGAGGAGCGCGGTGGGGGCACCGCGGTGGTGCGGTACATGGAACAAATGACGCGGCTGATGCGGCGGTTTATCTACAAGTCGGACTTGACATAATGCCGCACGGAGAAAATCCACGAGAGGGCGAAGGCTCGCCAGAGTTCATCCAAGGAGGCGCGTACAGGGGCGGGGTAGGCGTTGGTTCTCCACTGTCTGGTTCCAGCCGGGGAGGTGTGTTCAACTCCCGCGAGGAGGCGCAGCGAGTCTGGCGTATGGCGTGGCCAAATCTCATCGCTCCCCCGATACTGCCAAACTCGATAAATACCAATGACGGTGCCACGCCGACGCAGATGCGCAACGTGATCGTCAATAATTACCTCCTCAACTCTAACGCTGGATTCGGCCCGAAGGAGATGGAGTTTGTCCACATTGTGGACCAGCTCCTTCCGGCAGACCTTGTGCCACATTACCAACACACAATGCTCGCACTATCGCCCGCGCGTCGCTTACAAGCCATCGAGTCACAGGAGATTGCGGACCACTGGGCAGACGAGGCTCAGAGGCTCGTGGACGAACGTACGAGCGCGGCGCTGGGAACGGCGACAGGTGCTGTGCCGCTGACTAAGAGGCAACAGGAGGAGCAGGACAACAGTGAGTTCTTTGTCAAATATGCCTCTCGCGCGCCGTCGGCAGACCAGCCCGACCACGCCTCGCACTTAGGAGCTCAGCAGTACCTTGGGCTCTTAATGCAGGATATGGAGGCCGACCCGCGGTGGATTGATGAGAACTTCACGAAAGTTCGGTCGGCCATCGAGAGCTCCGCCCAGCGGCTCTATACGCAGCTCGGCCAGAACGGCCGCGACCGCCTCTTCATGGGTGAGTCACGGGCAAACCAGGCTGTGGCAAACGCGCGGATCGGCAAGATATACCACGACATGGCTATAAGCAGCGCGCGGCTCATTGCCGACATGAACCTCGGCCGCGCGAAATTCGACTACGCCGTCATCAAGGGCGAGCGCTCCTTCGAGCAGCAGCTCGCCGTAGACGACTACATGAACCAGATCCGCCAAGAGGCCCTTGAAAGTCGACGCGACGACCAGCTGCTCCAGCAGCGCCGCTTATTGAACCAGAACAATGCCTACCAAGTCCGCGAAGCGGGTCAGAACTATGCCGACCTCATACGTCAAAACGCTCAGGCGCTCGCCCAGCATGCCCGCGGGCTCGACGAGAATCTGCTCAAGTACGGCGGGAAGCTCACCCCTGGCGACCAGTACGTGCGGAACTACGAGCCCGGCGGCGCCGTAGAGAAGCTGTTTGGTAGAGCGGGCATCCCATTTAAGCCGCAGCACGCCTCGGACAACATGCCGTTCCAGCAGGAGCTGCCGCTGATGAGCCTCGCGCAGCTCCTGGATAGGTCCGAGATGGAGCATCCGTACAATACAGGGGTGCCACAATCTAACGTTCCAGGGCTCCCCCAGACATTTCAGCCGCGCCCGCCGGTGCCAGACTTCGTGTCGCCCTACCAGGGAGCGCGGGCGCCAGACGTGTCCGACGCGTTCTTGCAGGAGCTGGAGGCCCTACTGGCCGGCGCGGACCAGGGCGGCGGCGGGTCTGGCGGGTACGACGAGGACAATGACGACGAGGACGAGTAGCGAAGGGCTGGGCTAGACATGGAAGTATTCAACCCTGAAACCGGCGAGATGGAAGACGACGGGCAGCCGAACCCGCTGGACCTGCTGTTCGAGCCTGAGCCCGACACGGGCGACGGCTCCGAGGGCGACGGCTCCGACGGTGGCGAGCCGTCGGAAGGTACCGATCTGTCCGACCTCGACTTCGACCTGTCCATACCACCGAACGCTGGGCTACCCTACTCTGACTATATGGACACGGTGGACGCGCCCTCACCGGGGGACCAGATGGGCGGTCCTCTCCCGCCCGCGTCCCCTGGCTACGGCGGTCCTGGCCCGGAGCCCCCTGGCCCGAAGCCCCCTGGTCCGAAGCCCCCTGACCCCAGTGTGGACAAGTGGGGCAACATGTCCGACAAGGAGATTCATGACGCGCAGCTCGCCGAGGCACTGAACAATGCCCAGATCGCCCTCCTCAAGAGCAAGCAAGCCAACGAGCAGGCCCAGATCGCGGCGCTCAGGGCCAAGTCAGCCGCCGGCACCGCGACGCCACAGGACCGTGCTAACCTGGCGCGGCTAGAGTCTCAGTCTGGCATGACACAGAACGACCTCCAGTCCGCGCAGCAGTTCGCGCAATCATTGGCGCTGCGGCAGCAGGAGATCAATCAGGCCCAGGCGCAGTTCGCGCAGCAGATGGGACTCAGCCAACAAAAGCTCGCCCAGGACGCCGCGCAGACGCGCGCCGCGCAGCTCATTGACCTCAACACGGCGCTCACGAACATGAGCGGCAGGCTCAGCCCCACCCTCATCAAGATGGCGACGCAGGCCATCATGAATGACCCCGCCATCGCCAAGGGTGCCGGCCTCACAACGCCCGCGGGCACACCACAACCCGCGCAACCCGCGCAACCCGCGTCGACGAGTGCCCCACTCACTGCGGAGACGCCGCCAGTTCAGCCCGACATGCTCACGGGCGTACCTATGCCCGGCCAGCAGGACCTCGCCACGACAGTGGGTAACGCAGGGTCGCCGCCGACGACGTCAACTGCGGGCTTCGACTCCTGGCTTTCTACTCAAGGTGTAAGCCAGGAATCCTACGCGGCCATGTCCGTCGCGGACCAAAACGCGTGGGTGTCCCGCTACTATACGAGCATGCAGTCTCCAGCATCTACAGCTCCGAAGGTGGGGACTGCACCGCCGCCGACCTATGGCTCTGCATCGCCGGCGCCGCGGCCATCTGCTCCGACTCCAGTGGCACCGGCTCCAGTAGCTCCGAAGCCGGCCCCCGCGCCGGCCCCGACTCCAACCCCCTTCAACCAGATCGGCGGCGGTACGCTCAACACGGTTCAGCCGAACCCATATAAGGTGTAACCATGGACTTCGACACTTGGCTTTGGACGACTCACGGGATTACTTCAACGGACCCGACCATGCAGCCTCAGTATTACACTGACTACCAGGCGTCGCCCGAGTATCAGCAGGCAGTGGGGACGGCACCCGCGCCGACCCAACCTGCGGCGCCGCCGCCGCCAGCACCAGCGCCAGCACCAGCGCCAGCACTAGCACCAGCACCAGCGCCGTCCGAGCTGAGCACCGGCCCTCAGACCGTCTCAGCCCCGCTTGGGCCGCCCTCCAGCACCGCGCCTAGCACCACGCCTAGCGTGGCTGAGCCACCCGTGGACCCGTGGGACTCCATCTACTATGAGCTCCAAACTGGCGAGAACACCCTGGCGCGCGACCAATACGAGCAGGATCAGGTCCAATTTAGCCAGCAGCTCGCTCTAAGTCAGCAGCAGTTTGACGCGCAAGTCGCCCAGATGCAGGCGACGAATTCTTACAACGAGGCCGCTCTAGCCGAGGCAACTGCTGCCCGCGAGGCGCGCGACGCCCAAGTCTATGCCCAAATGGCTCAGAGTCAAGCCCAATTCGAGCAGTCGATGGAGCTGGAAGGCCAGCGCCTCGGCCAAAGCCAACAGCAGATCGACGCGCAGATTGCCGAGTCTGAGGCGAATATTGAGCTGGCTCAGCAACAGTTGGGCCTCGACACAATCTACGTCAACGCACAGATCGCCCAGATGGAGTCCCAGGCGGCGCTCTCCGAAGGCGCACTCATGGGAACCTACAATGGCCAGCAGACCCAGTCGATGCAGCAGCAGCAGTTCGAGCAGGACATGCAGCTCGCCGCCCTCTCGGCCAACCCTGAGAGCATGGTCCAATCGCTGATTGCAATGGGGATGTCGCCCGACGAGGCCGCGGCGACGATGAATGCCACGCCCGCGATGCAAGAATTGAATGCGCGGACCTACGGCACAACGACGCCGCCGCCAGGGGCCGCCACCGCTCCGCCCCCCGCCCCCGCGCCGACGCCACTTGGGCCACCACAGCAGGCGGCCGCGCCCTCACCGGTGGCGACGCCGACCGCTCAGTCACAGGCGGCCGCGCCGACTCAGCCGCTGTCCTCGCTAAACACGTTTTCTGAGCAACCTGTGGCGCCGACGCCAGCCCCTGCACCAGGATATCTTGGGCCACCGGTGCCAGCGTCTCAGCCTGCGCCAGCTCCCGCTCCCGCGCCAGGCTATACTGGGACGCAGCCAACGTCCAATACAGTGGCGACTGATCCGGCGCAGCAGGCGTCTCTGACGGCCCAACTGCAAACGCTTCCACCTTCGACGCCTCCCCAGCCGCCGGCCCCTGCGCCAGGTTATCTTGGGCCGCCTACGCCAGCTCCTGCCCCCCTGACGCCGGAGGACCAGGCGCGGCAGGCGGCTCTACAGGCTCAAGTGGACGCAAACGCCGCGACACTGCCCCAGCCCGCGCCCCCCGTGGCTGACCCCTCCGCTCCGGGTTATGTACCAAGCCCTGCGGGAGTCGCCTACGACCAGTGGTCCTGGGACCAGAAACAGAAACAAGCGGCGGCACCCATTGGGCCGGCGCAAATGGGACCTACAGGCGATAGTGGAGTTGCCCCGATAGGTCCAGCGCAGATGGGACCCACCGAAACGGCTCCCGCGGCCCCACTTGGGCCGCCGGTGGCAATGGCTCCCGCACCGACGCCACTCGGGCCGCCTGTTGCGGCGCCTGCATCAGGGACCGGTCCCGTTACAGGCGCGGCCCCTATGGGTCCAGCACAGCCTGGCCCCCTCACGGGTGAAGTGACACCTACCTCCGAATACTCCGACACGCTATTTCCCACGGACTTCAACGAGCAGGGCCGCAACGAGGACTTCCCATTCGTTTCGGGCCGCAACCTCGACACACGAGAAACGATGTATCAGCAGCAGACCAATGACCCCTACATCGGCACCCTCAGCTCCCTCGCGGCGTTCTCGGGGCAGGACCCCGATGCCTTCTGGGGCGATTTTGAGGCGGCAAAGCCGAAGGGTCAGCTCACAAGCCTCAAGAGCTTCGTCTAATGCCGCATTCCAACGACCATGACTTCGAGTATTGGGCCTTTGAGGACTCGGACACCTACGCCAATCGGCAGAGCTTGGCGGAGCAGCCCGCGCCGCAGGCACCTAGTGGAAACCCCTTTGGGGACGCCATCGGCTCCGCCGTCGGTTCCATCGGAGACGCCTTCAACGCCGTTGGCTCTATTGGCACGCCATTCGGCCCGAGCGTGGGGGACATCGCGGGCTACGGGCTGAACGCTATGCAACGCCCCGGGAACACGCTTCGTGGCGGCCTCATCGACCTTTCCGAGCTTGAGAATCCCCTCGGCGGTGCGTCCCGCGCGGCCCGCGGCTCTCAGGGCGAGCACGTCGAGAGCTTCGGGGACGTCTACAACCGCCGCAATATAAAAGGGCCGATCACCGATGCTATTGGCATTGGCGGCGACATGATAATCGACCCTCTGAACATCTTCGGCTTCGGCAGCAGCGTGGCTCGCAGCGCCAGGTTGGCCACACTCGGCGCTCGCCGCGGCGAGTTAGCTGGCGGCCTTATTGCTGGCGGCCTAGACTTTGACGTTGCGCTCGCTGAAAAGGCAAACCCCACGAACGTTGCGCGCGCGCTCCAAGCCATCGCCACGTCACCAGGCGGCGCCGCCGTGCGCTGGGTGGACACGATTTCCCCCGGCATCCTGGCGGGCGCCGGCGACGCCTCCGACATTGCGCGGGCGCGGCTCGCGCACTTGGAAGTGCTCGCCCAGATACAGTCGCAGCCGGAGCAAGCGCGTGCGGGCCTGGAGTGGGCGCGGCGCCAGGGTACGAGCGAGAGAGCGCTGGCTGAGATCGTGACGCAGAACATGGACAAGCTGCGGTCAGAGTTCGAGACAGTGCGGCGGTCGTTGCTCCCCGAGTTTCGGAGTCGTTGGACGCTCCCGGCGTTGGAGCGGCCGATACCGCTTGGGGAGGCTACGGACCTCTTGCGCGCGCCTGCCGCACGCCCAAAGCACATGACTGGCGAACAGCTCCTCCTAATCGACTTATCTGAGGGCCTCGACCTCGGGGACATAGCTCTACCGCGTCGGACTTCGCCGGGCCGCACCTTTCCCACGAAGGGTCCAGCCCCTGTAGTGGCCGACTATCTTGATCCCGCAAGTTCGCTCGATGACATTCTCGCGGACCGTATCGTCCAGGTCCGTAGTGCCATCGCCGACATGAAGCTCTTTAAGGCGGTCCTGCCCTACGCTGAGCACGAAGGCCCCGAAGTGATCACCGACATCGCAGGCAACCTACGTCAAACTGCCACGCTGGGCGGTGAAGGTGCCGTCACTGGCGGTGGCCTCTTTCGCGACCTCAAATTCTCGGAGGCCGGCATGAAGGCACTCCGCGATCTCGTTCCCTCTACCGACGACGCCACGACAGCGCGGCTCAAAGGCGCGTTTACGCAGGCGGCGACCGCTCTTGAAGTGCCTGCGAGCCTCCAGCGTAACACGGCGCTCGGTGCCGACGACGCGTGGGGCGGGCTCCAAGGGCTGTTCCTTCTGACCCGCTTTCCCGACAAGTGGCTCCTGGTCCAGGCCCAAGCGTTGCAGTCCCTCAAGGACCCTAAGCTCTGGTACGAGATCGCAGGCCAGCCGCGCTTCCAATACACTATGGAGCACATGCCCGGTGCAATCTGGGAAGGTATCCACTCTGGCATCAAGCCCGAGTTCTTTTCGTCCACCGAGGCCATTGGCAAAATTCCCCTAATCGGGAAGGGGCTCAAGGCCGTCTACGAACGATTCGGCACGGCCTTCATCACCGCGGGCAATCTGGCGCGCCTCTATTGGGGCGAGGCCATGCTCCCCGTCGCCGAGAAAGCGAATATGGGGCCACACATGGTGGACTTTATCAACCATGCCACCGGCGCCATGGACACCGCCGGGATGGGCATCGGCAAGGGTCAGCGCGCTGTCGAGGGTGGGATGCTGTTTCTCGCGCCGCGCTATTTACGCTCGGTGCTCGCAGTGACCGGCGACATCCTCAACAGCGGCGCGGCGCCCGAGGCCATCAGGTCCGTCTCGTCTTTATTCATCGGCGGCACCTACGCCTACACACGCCTCGCCGAGGCGTCGGGCCAGGAGCCGATCTATGACCTTCGGGACTCGCGCGCATACTCGCTGAACGTCGGCGGCGTGCGCGTCGGGGTCGGCTCGGCCGTCCGCGCTCTCGTTACCTTCGGTGCAAAGCTTGCTAGCGACCCCGAGGCCCTACTCAGCGGGGACCCGAAGGTCAATCCAGCCGTGCAGTGGTGGCGCCCGCGCCTCCCGCTAGGCCCCTCGGTCGGCTATGACATTGCAATGAATGAGGACTTCCGCCACAACAAGATCCGCGGCGAGGAAAATTGGATCGCCGATTCGTTCAGCTTTATCAGAGTGGTCGGCCAGAAATTCTTACCTGCTGCGGTCGACGGTCTCATGGTAGAGCGCGGCAATGGGCTCCAGAAAACCGGCGGCGCCGTGGCCGCCTTCTTCGGCGCCCGTGTCAATCCCGAGACCATCGGCGACGTGCGCGAAAGGGTTGCCGTCGAGACGTTTGGCCAGAAATATCTAGACCTCGGCCCCGTCGAGCGGCGCCAGGTGGACAACGACCCGCGGGCCAAGATGCCCGACCTCCCCAGCGGCCACACGTTCGAGCGCCAGCGCCAAGTCAAGTCGGCGCATGATAAATATTCTCGTGACCTTGAAGTCGCCGCGGCGGGGTATTACTCCTCTCCGGCGCAGCACACGGGTGCCTCCCTGCGCAAGTACATCGGTGACATCGCCACGAGGCGAAATGTCGAGCTGGACCTTGTTGACAACATCTTCCCCGAGACACGGCAAGCCCCCGCGCTGACGCCCGCCATTGCGGCGGACCGTGCCCAACGTAAAGTCTTTGAGAACTACCTGGAGCTCCTCCGTAAAGAGAACGTGGTCACGGGCGTCGTGGACCGCGCGGCGGCCGAGGACTACAAGAACACACGGCCACAAGCCGAGCAGGACTACATTGACCAGCGCTTCCTTGCCGCGGCCGAAGGGCTTGGTTCCAGCGGCAGGCGTGCCTCCCTGGAGCTCCGTGCGGCACGCGACGTGCTCCAACCCTATTGGGAGCTGCGCCAAGAAGTCATGACGGACTATGATACTTGGGAGCCGTTCACCAAGATGAATCCCTATCAGCAGGCCGAGTACATGCAAACTCGCGAGTACCAGCACATGGAGACACGCTGGGAGCGCTACCGCGACATCATGCGGAGGAGAGATCACGAGATAGACCGAGCCCTCGTTTTGTACTACGGCGCGAAGCCCAAGCCGGGCCGCGACTACAGCATAGGAGAATAGAAGGAATCTCATGCCCGATATCCAGTACGACGCCTCAATCCTGCCAGCCGAACTCGTAGCAAAGCTCGGTGCGCCGCCGACCGTTGAGTCCCCCACTCAGCCGTCAGGGGATGCCACCAAAAAGGCCGCTGCGGAGCCGCCCTTGAAGGATGCGCCGAAGGGCATTCCGTCGCCGCCGAAGGTGAAGCCCGCCGCCGCCCCAGACAACCAGCCGTCGAAGGAAGCAATCAACGCCTATCTCAAGACCCTCACGCACGACGAGCTCAAAGAGTTCGAGGCGTACAACGCCCACATCTCGCGCGCTCAGGCAAAGGTCCAGACCGACCACCGTAAGGCGGCGCAAATCCAGGGCAAGCTCTTTGAGTGGGACACTTACTTCACGCGCCTCTCCAAGGCTGCGCTCGCCGACGCCCGCGAGGATGATAAGGTGGACGCCATGTACCGCGCCATCAAGAAGTGGCGCGTGGAGGGGCGCACGGTCCCCGGCCTCATCGGCAACGGCACTCCTGCCACGACCGACATCGCGGCAATTTCCAAGAAGATGCGGGAGTACTACAAAACTCACCCAGAATGGGCTAATATAGTAACAGAGGACCTATGGAGCGCGCTCTCTGAGGAGACTGACCCGTCCAAAATGCTCGTCATGCTGGCGGACGCCAGGGTGAAAGCCCTTAGCAAGGCCGACCGTGAGAGCTTCGAGGACGAAGTCAAGGCCGCTGTCGAAACCGCTCTTGCCGAGACCCACCACAGGGTGACTACGCCGAAGCAGCCCAAGGGAGCCGCCGCCTCAGGACAGGGGCTCACCGTCGAGCAGTATCAAAAGCTGTCACCCCAGGAAGCTCGCAACCTCACGTCCGAGGAAATTGACCAACTCACGCGCGAAATCAAGGATGGAGCGCGTTCCTAAGGAAAACTCAATGGCTCTAGTAACCACCACCACAGCAGACGTGATGCTCCAGGACATCTGGGCCGCCGAGCTGAACCGTGGCGTCAAGCTGGACATCGTGATCGCCGCCAAATTTAGGGACCGCTCGTCTGAGCTCGCTGGCAACAGCGGCAAGGCTGGCGACGTGCTGCGAATCGTCTCGCGGCATCACCTTACCGCCAACACGAAGTCCGGTGGCACGGCCCTAACGCCCGAGGCAATCACGGAAACCGCCCAGACCTTCACGGTGAACACGCACCAGGCGACCGCCCAGACCATCGAAGACATCGCCGAGATCCAGACCAAGTACGACATTCGTGCCGAGTACAACACGGACGCGAGCTATTCGCTGGCCCGCGCAATGGACGTGAGCGGCGGCAACCTGTTCGACGACAACACGCTCCAGACCGTCGGAGTGTTCGGCTCCGAGCTCCTCGAAGATAATCTCCTGCGCGGTCGGCAGTACCTCCGCGACTCAGGGTTCCACCCCCCGTTCGAGCTAATCATTCCCACGGCGACCTACCACGGCTTGGTGAAGCTGGAGCGGTTCTCCCGCGAGGACTACACTGGGGACGAGTCCGGTATGGCAGTGCATGATGCCCAGGTGGGCAAGGTGTACGGCTCGGTCGTTTACGAGTCGCTTCTCGTAGTTGGCACCGCACCAAACGCGAGTGGGGCACTCTTCAAGGAAGGTCATTTCTTCAAGATCGTCCAGCGGTCCCCGACGCCGCACTCCTGGTACTCCCCCAACGACCTGGCGTGGGTTCTGTCCACCGACCAGATTTACGGGATGTTCGAGCTCCAGGAAGCGGTCGAGGCCGCAGCCGGCACGACTTCGGCCCGCCTCGGCGGCGTCGAAATTCGCTGTCGCAAGTAGGATTTGACGTGCCGATAACGTCCCGCAAGGTGTACCGCCTGCGCTGTGCGATGGTGCTCAATCCGTACCCGTCCCCGCGCCAGCTTGAACTCGCGCGGGGCCACACGGCCGAGCGCTTCATCCGCGACATCGAGCGGCAGGACTGGCACTGGACGGGCGGCACGTTCGTCCTTGAAGGGCCGGTGGCCAACATCGATCCTGGCCTGACGCCGCGGCGCCGCGAACAGACAGGCGACCCCGGCCGATACGTCCAGAATCGCCCGAGCCTCCTGGAAGCTGATTCCTGGTTGTACTTCATCGCGGGTACCTTCTGGCGTGACCTTCCCGCCACCGAGATTCTCGTACCCAGCAATTCCCACACGGACCAGCGATATCTGGCCCAATACCCAAAGGGGGTACTATCATCCCTGCACTCGTAGAATACGACGAAGCCGACGTCTTCGACTCTGCCGTCGAGCTCCCAGCAGGGCTCACGCCGCAGATGGTCCTCGGCATCCTCGGGCTCGGCCCCGATGGCGGCGCGATCCACGACACCCACATGTACTGGCGGAAAGATGACGGCCGCGTCACAGTCAGCTACGCCGACGACATGACGCAGCTCCGCAACCTCAAGAACCAGTGGATTCCACTGCACGAGTACGGCACGTTCCAGCTCGCGGCGTACTTCCCTGACCACCCGTTCGAGACGCTATTCATGCGCAACGGCGCTGGGGAACTCCCGCTGGAGCAGATCCTCGAACAAGGCTTCGACCACTCGCCGCCCAAGGTGCCCACGTGCGGACTCGCGGCGGGCCAGCGCGGCCCCACCGGCTACGCTCACGCGCACAGTGCACCATGCTGGACCAAGGCAAAGGTCGTGAAGTTCCCGCAGCTCAAGGGAACGCAGGTGGCCGCCGCGGCACATCACTGCCAGTTCTGCTCGGGCACGTACCCGACGGAAGCTGCGGTGGACCAGCACGTACAGGTGATGCACATCGACCGCCTCCAGGCGCGCGACTTCCGCGACGCAATCACGAGCGGCTTTGCGGGCGTGCGTGGCGCAGGGGCGCCGCCTCGACCAAACGGCTACTCCTCCGGTGACTACGTCTGTGGCCGCTGCGGCGACGGATTCGCGGCCCCAGTAGAGCTCACGCGACATCTCAAGGCGTGCCGCGCCAACGACGACAATGGCGACACCCCTGCCGCCGACGAATTGGAGAACTAGATGGCTGCATCGGCAACCTCAATCCTGGCGCGGCTGAGCCGTCAGCCATTCTCATTTCACCGCAACACGCTCGACCGCGGCGATTTCTACGCGGCCCTGTGGCCGTTCAGCCTGTCGGCGGATCGCCTGTTCGACGAATTCAACGGCGACACCCTCCAGACGGCACTCTGGGCCACCGCAGTCACTGCTGGCGGCGCTCCCACAGCGTTCGCACAGCTCGTAAACAGCGCCGAAGGCTCGCAGCTTGAGGGGCGCACGGGCACCACAGACGACGGTGTCACAGCCCTCGTGGGCGCGCGGCACTGGCTCGGCGACCGCAACTGCATGCTGGAATGCCGCTTCATCCTGGACACGGTCTCGGGCATGGCGCTGGAGATCGGATTCGTCGATACCAAGACCGACAACGCGCTCAAGGCCGTATCGGACCTAGACGTTCCCACCGTGGCCAACGGCGCGGTAGACACTGCGGTGGTCACGATGGACACCGACCAGACGCTCACCACGATGGCCTTCGTCTCAGAAGGCTCCACCGCCTCGATGGTCCCCACCAAGACAGACCTCGGGACCCGTGTCCCCACGGCCGCGACGTGGATGACCATCCGCGTCGGCATCGTGGGAGACAACCCATTCTGCCACGTGTACAACTCCGACGACCCACAACAGCTCGTGCTCCTCGAAGAGGCGTACCACGGCGCCAGCATTGCGTCGCAGATCGAAGGCGGCGTCGTGCTGGCTCCCCACATCCTATTCCAGACGCGGAACACCACCGACAAGATCGTCCAGCTCGACTACGTACTCTGCCTCCAGGAGCGCTAACATGGTAGACATCTCAGACATCTACGGGCTTGCATCTGTTACGCCGGCACGGGCGACCTCCGACGATGCGAGGTTGCGCCTCCGAGTTGCGCGAGGGGGCGAGCTCTACATTGCCGACTACTTCGAGTCGCTTGCAGCCGAGGGCCGAATCTTCGGCGCCAACATGGGAACGGTCACTACACCGATCACGTTCCTCGCCACCGCAGCCAACCGCCCCGACGCATGGCTGCGAGTACCCAGCGGCACCACAATCCTGCCGCTGGGCGTGAACATCGCGTTCGACGCGATGGCGGGTACGGCAAACGAGATCGACATTCGATCTGCCGAGAACGACATCGGTGATGGTACCAGCTCCGCAGCGAGCATTTTGGCAAGGCGCCACCGTACCGACGGGGGGATCACATCCGCCGTCGTGGCGCGGCAGCTCGCCACAGGCGACACCACGGCCGAGACGAACCCACTGAGCCTGTTCCGTCACACAGCCGTTAGTGTGGGTACGGCCATTGATACCGCAGTGCTCCACGTGAACCGTGAGATGCTGGGCTACCCAGTGCTCGTTGGCCCTGCGTCGCTCATTCTCTACGTCGCATCGACCACGACACAGGCTACGGGCTTCGTAGTCTTCACGTGGGCCGAGGTTCCCTCCACGGTGTTCACGGGCTAAGGGCTGATGGCGGATAGGAAGGAGGACCTATGGCTGCTGGTTCGCTAGGCGACCGACAGTGGCAGACGCTCCGCCGTGCGGCGCTCGGACGAAGCATCTCGATCTCAGTACAAGACGGCGGCGGAACGGCCGCCGAGGAATACGCGACGGCAGTGGTCGGCGCGAAAGGCGAGAGGCTTTTTTCCTCGACGGAGTGCCTCCTCGCCGACCTGATCGTCTCGGTCGATAGGCTCTACAGCGCCTTCGTTCAATCTGGCATCGTCGAAGAAGTCGATGCCAAAGACATGCTCTAGCTCCGCGTCTTAGAGACCGGAGACTGAAAGGAAAACCTAATGGCTACGCTAACCCTTCCCTTCCTTGGCCGCGGCGGCCGCTACCACGACAGCGACGGCGCCGCTCCAGTAATGGGTGACGACCGACAGCTTCTCGCGGACTCGCTCCACGGCAAGTACTTCCAGGCCGCAACGGGTGGCCGACTATTCTCGATCACTACGACTCCCCTTGGGGTAGCAATCCCGATCTACACGTCTACGGCCCCGGTGGGGAACCTGCTCTGGAACCCCGACGGCTCCGGCGTCAACGCCGTGCTGGTCAGCTACTCCGCGAGCATCGTCTCTGGCGTCGGCGTCCAGGGCGCTATCGGCCTGATGGCTCGGAATGGCGCGGGTTCTGCTGTTGCTACAGCGGCCGTACTCTCGGCGTTCGCTGAGTCTCGCCCCGTCGGTGCCAACCTCACGGGCATCGTGAGCACACTCGTTGCAGCCGGCAAGGGCGACGACCGCGTATCGCGCGTGCGTGCCTCAGCCGCAGGCACGAACACGCTGACCACAGCGCCCATCGCAGCCGAGTACATCAGGAACCTCATGGTCATGCCTGTGAACTCCGCGGCAGTCGGCCAGCCAGTACCCGAAATCTACGAGTTCGAGGGCCGCGTGATCGTTCCTCCAGGCACGATTGTGTGGGTAGCCGCGACGCTCGCCTCCGTCGCGCTCTACGCCCAGACGCTCGAATGGGAAGAGGTCCCACTATAGTGCGACGCGCACTCGCGGCGTTCATCGTTAGTGCTGTTCTACTCGTGGGGGCTACTCCGCCCCCGCGGGTAGAGCCGCTCGAATGCAACCTCGGCGGCATCGTTCAGCTTTCCGTCCACTCTGGCGACGCATCATGGAGCGGCACCGGCTTTGCTGTGGCTCAGGGCATCCTCACCAACGCGCATGTCGTGGGAGATTCTGACGCAGTGATCCTCGTTTTTCCAACATGGCCCGTGGCGCGGGCGTTCCTATCGCGGCCTCTAGCAATAGATGCCGCGGCGGACCTCGCACTCTTGGAGCTGCCCATTGATCTGCCGATCACGGCGCTGGCGCCGACGGCATATGTACCACTGGGCACCAACGTCCGCATCGTGGGGTTTCCGATGGATGTCAAAGATTCCCCATCTATGACCCGCGGCATCGTCTCCAAGACGTGGGACAATGACACAGGCGTTACAAGGGTGCTCACCGACGCCGCGGTGAACCCGGGCAATTCGGGGAGCCCGATTCTCGCCAACGACTGCACCGCGCTGGGGATCGTGAACGCGCGGGTGCTGGGCAGCTACGGTATGGGCCTCGGGATCGGCGCCGATACGCTCCACGCCTTCCTAGAAAGGTAGATTGATGATGTACACCAAGAGGACCATCGCCGAGATCACATACGTCGGCGACGCCGCGAACTCCGCGCGGGTACTGTTCAAGGATTGGGTCCACTCCAACGAGCGCGGCTGGGAGTACTCAGATCAGGAGATGCGCATGTGTACCGGCGCCGAGCTCCACGGCATCCAGCACGCCTTCGAGCTCGACCACGACCATGACGTCGACCAATGGATCGTGGACCGCGGCGCCGGCCGCGTCGAAGGTACGTCCGACGAGGAGCTCCGGGAGATCCTGGCGTCCGTCGAAGCCGATGAGCGTGCGGCTGAGCTCGAACCTGAGCCCGAACCTGAGCCCGCACCTGAGCCCGAGCTGACCACCACGCTGGGCGCCATCACTCGACGGCTCCGCTCGCGCGATGACGACGGCGATGTCGCTAGCGTTTAAGGGAATCACGAGGTGGCTTCGCGTACTCGCCTCCAGATTGAACAGGCGGTGGCTGACTCACTTGGGCTCCGCGTCAGTGGAACGCTGAACGCCTCCACCACAACGCTGCTCACGGCAGCGATCTACCCCTTCATCAACAACCGCACCGACGCCAGCGTAAAGTCCTACGAAGGCGACGAATTCTACACCACGTCCGGCACCGCGCCGACCCCCGGCGCTGCCGTTCTAGTTGCCATATACGACCCCACTCTTGGCACCTTTAAGCCCTCCGTGACCTACGTCACAAAACCCGACGCCACATCCACCTTCGACATCTATCTCGGCGGGCTCCGCAAAACGGACCTCGACGACGCTCTGAATCGAGCGCTCCGAAATCGCCGCTACCGCACAACCTACCCCCTCACCATTGTCACCGACGGCGACATGGCCACGTCCGGCGTGACTAACTGGACTGACACCACCGACACGCTCACGAAGGACACCACCGCGGGCGGTGTGTGGCGCGGCCTCCAGTCCCTCAAGGGCGTCGCCACCGCGGCGCTGGGCCAGGCACAGTCGGCCAACATCAAAGTCGCGCCGTCGATGCGGACGGGATTCTACTGTAGAGCTCTTGTGCGCGCCGACATCGGCACCGCGCGCTTCCAGGCGTATGACGTGACGAACGCCGCGGTCCTCAAGACCGTGGATTGGGCTGACGAAGGCTGGGGCCTCCTGGACTTCAACGCCGACGTGATCTCCACCACGCGCGACCTCGCCATCCGCCTCATCAACGTGGCCAACAGCGACGCCGCATTCTGGAATTATGTCCAGGTGCTCCCCATTGGCGCACGCGAGATCGCGCTCCCATCCTGGATCGTCCGCAAGGGCCAGGTGCGCCGCGTGTTCAGTGCGCGCAGTGGCGCCACCCTCCCCGACGACGACGACTTCGACGAGTACCGCTGGTTCCGCGTCGTCGAAGATTTCGCCAACGCCAACAACCAGTTCCGCCTCCAGCTCTCGCCGCCGATCACAGGTCCCGTATTCTTCGAGGCGTCGCGCGGCTTTGACGAAGTCACAACGGACGCCACTGCCATCACCGCGGACCGCGAGTGGATCGAGCTGGCCACGTCCGTAGAGCTGCTCAAGATGATGGTCAGCAACAATTATGCGGATCGGCCGCGCTGGACTTACGAGCTCGGGCAGCGGCAGCCGCTGCTCACCGCGATGGACCGCACGCTGCTCCCGCCGCCGATCATCGACGACCAGTGGGACGAACCCTTCTAGCGCGCCGGCGCTAAGGACATCCTATGCCGATCCACGAAGCTGAGGTCCTCGACAAGACCACAGTCCTGCTCAACGCCAAAGAGTATCGCCTCCTCGGTGGCGACTTGGCGCGCCAGCTTGAGCAGGAGAGCAGCGCGCGGCGCTGGAACGTGGTCAACAAGCGCGTGGCCCAGACGCACAACTACCCAGCGAACGTTCGGCCAGGCCCCATCGAGGACCAGTACGTCATGACCATCAACGACTGGAGCAAGGGTATGGCCGCGGGCTCGGACCAGCGGCCCGGTACCCTGTCAGGTGGGACCGCGGTCAACGGCTTCATCCCCGGTACCCTGCGCGTGAACGCTAGAGAGCTCCAGCTTGGAATCACCAACGCGACGATGCTCGACCCTACGTCCGAGATCACCATCCTCATCATCTTCAACGCGCAGCTTTTCCTGATCTCGGGACGCTACGTCACCAACGTCACGGCTGGCGGCACCATCGCGGTGGACAAGGACTTTGGCGCAGGAATCCGCGTCACCGACGCCATCGTCTGGAACAATGAGCTCGTGGTCGGCTTCGGCGGGTCCACCACGAAAATTTGGAGCAGGGCCACCGGCGGTACTTGGACCCAGGCCACCGACGCCGTGTACGCCGACCACTTCGCGCTCGTCATCGACCGCCTCTGGCGCGCCACCGCAACGAACCAAGTGGGGAATATTGCCAGTGGGGACAATCCGCTGACGCTGGCCAACTGGTCGGCAGGCATCGCCATAGGTGACAACTCCATCGGCATCACGGATCTCAACGTCCTGGGGCAAAGAGTGCTGGTCAGTAAGCCAGAAGGTCTGTTCCCAGGCGACGCCTCGGCACAGTTCAACAACGTCCTGCCGTCCACTGGCCCCCTCACCGACCCCGACAATGGTAAGAACACGCTGGTGACTGGCGAAGTCGTGTTCTACCCGATGCCCTTTGTCAACGACCTCATCCGCTGGCAGGATGGCGTCAGGCCATACAACGTCGGTCTTGAAAAGTATCTCGAAGCCCTCCAGATCACCGGCACTTCGACAGCATTGCCTGAGAGCCCAAGCTCCAAGATCCTTGCGATGGCGGCGCAGGGACAGTACCTCTGGGCCGTAACAGCACCCAGCACCTACCCCCATTCCGACCCTCTAGGCTTTATGAAAACCGTGAACTCCGGCACCTCTTACACCGACTACACCGCGGTAGTCAGTAATAACCTCGACACGTCGGCAGCGCTCGGCGCTCTCGACACCCTGGCCAACGGCGATTGGGTAGTAGTCGGGTTCGCCACCAACGACGCGCTGGGCCTCGACCTGGAGCTCAGCGCCGTTAACAGCAACGCCTCGGTACTCACAGTGGAGTATTGGAATGGGGCCTGGGTGGCAGCGCCGATGGCTACGGACCTCACAGTGGCGCCCGCCCTAAACTCCCCCAGCACTCGCGGCACGGCGACGCTCTCACGGTCTAGCCAAATATACTGGGACCGCGCCACAATGTCGGCCGACTGGGCCTCTTCTACCCTCAGCGGAATTACCGCCTATTGGGTCCGACTGTCTGTGAGTGCGGCACTCAGCGCTCCTGTACATGTGCTGGAATGCCGCATTCTGCGGGCGCCGTTTATGGCCGAGGAGTTGAGCGGCCTATTCCGCGGGCGTGCGGCCCTCTCCGACGACATCGTGGACTCACCCATTGTGTGGGAGCCGCATGGCCAGGTGGCTGGGATCTGGCACCCGGGTGCCATAGCCTTTGGAGATCCGCGCACCTGGCCCTTCCACCACGCCGGAGCAATCATCGTGGCTGGCCTAGCAGAAGTGACGGCTCACGCAATCAGCGGGGACATCAATACCGACGGCTACATCCGCGCCTCTGGACCAGGATTTGGTACCAATTTCGTGGCGTGGAGCCCGAGCTATGACTTCGGGATGCCTAACACGCTCAAGCGGCTGATTCGCGCTCAGATCAAAGGTCGTAATATTGCGACCGACAGCGTTCAAGTCAACTTCTTTGCCGACACGGCCGTTCCCGCCCTTGGTGCTGCGGCCACCACAATGGTATGCGACATCGACAACGAAGTTGGCGTCGTCACCGCCGCTGGTACCGGCCCCGACTTCTCTGTAGCGGACTTCTATCGCCTGCGACTTATCTACCTCTTCTCACCATCAACAAGCGACGCGCACGGTATCCTAGAGGCTCTAGAGCTCACCGTTATGGAGCTCGGCACCTTCAAGAAGGAATACGAGATGCTGCTCCTAGTGGCTGACGGCCTGACCAACTCACGCGGCGGCGTGCTGCCCAACGCGAAGGTGCAGCTCACCAATCTCGAAGCGCTCTTGGGTACCGGTGGCAAGACCCTCATCGACCCAATTGGACGCAGCGTAGTGGTGTCGGGGTTCCGCGTGAACGTGGTCGAGGCGTATCAATTTGGGTCCGACACACCCGGGCTCGCTGTCTCAGTGCGCTGCGTAGAGGAGTAGGAGGCGATACGATGGTTGTCATAGACGTCCCACTTGTTCTACATCACGTGGACCACGAGCTGGGCGGCCGTGATGAAGTCCGCTACGCCGTGCAGAACAGCGGGACCCGCCTCGCCTCGAAGCACCGCGAGCTGAACTTCTCCACCGGGCTTCTTGCGGCCGTGGACGTTGCGAACAATCGCGTCACGATCACCAACACGCTCGACACCATCGGCGAGCTGACCGGGACCGCCTGGCGCGTGTTCTACACGAATGGGTCGGGGGTGATGGTCGAGCTGGCACTGGGGGCGAGCGGCACGTACTTGAAGAGCAATGGAGCTGCGGCAGCGCCAACCTTTGAGGCGCCGGTGGACCCGACGCCCTTCATGATAACTCCGGCTAGCAGACTCTCAATAGGAACTGAGCTCGCGGCCCTTGGCGCTGGAGTGCCGGCTCCCGCGACCTGGCCTGCAGCCAACCGCGCCATCTACATTCCATTTGTCCTCGCGGAGAGCGTGACAGTAGTAAAGCTTTTCTGGGTGAATGGCGCAACGGTATCGGGGAATGTTGATGTTGGCATCTACGGCGGCGTCAGTCAGACGCGGCTTGTCTCTAGTGGCACGACCGCCCAGGCAGGAGTTAATGATGTCCAGTCCGTGGATGTCACGGATACCGCGATGGGGCCAGGACAATTCTACCTCGCGCTAGTCTGTGATAACACCACTGCCACCTTTCAGAGATGGCCAACTGCGACGCTAAACTTGAAAGTTGCGGGTGCAGCGCAACAAGCTAGTGCCTTTGTGCTTCCCACGAGCGCGGTCCTAGCCGCCACAACGGCGGCCTATCTACCAGTCTTTGGCCTCTCTCTCCGAACGACGCCGGTATAGCGGAATGCTCGGAGTCCAAGAAGTCGTAGCACTTGTCACGCTCGGCGGTATAGTCGGCGGGTTCCTCGGCCAGCGCCTGACGCAGTGGCAGCGCCCCAAGAACGGAACTCTCACGGTCGAGAAGCTCTGGACGCTCGTCGCGGCGTTGCAGACGCGAGTCGCCGAGTTGGAGGCGCGCCTCGACGAATGTGAGAAGCTCCGCGAACGCGTACAATTTGAGTAGGGCACTCAAGGACGATGATGTCGGACGATGACGAACGACGAGGAACTGCTATTGTTCTGGACGTGCTTTAGCTGCCTCGTCTGCGGCATCATCTACGGCGTACTTTTTGCTTGGAGCTGGAGCTGATCGACGGTGGGCCAGCGAAGGGTGAGCTTGTGGTCATAGACCTTGACGAAGCGGTGTTTCCTTGGGCGGGGGCGCCACTCGCCGCCGCGACCTTTTGTTGGGCCACGCTCTTGAATACGTCCGTCAATAAAGTAGTCCGCTTTGGTTGTGGTGAGCCCGCAGGACACAAAGCTTGCCGCGCGGTAGATCCCGCCGTTGTGCAGCGAGGAGTCGGCGTAGGAAATCACGGCTCGCACTACATGAGAGACCCGAAGAGACTTGAGCGCTCGGCTCAGGAACCACGTTCCAACATTATCACCGTTCAAGTGTGGAGCGAGCACAAGGCGGCCCAGCTCCCAAAGCCCCGCTTGGTCGGTACGCCCGAGGCCAAAGGCACCCACTGCCGTCTCTGGAGCTGAGAGGCCGTGAAATACAGCAGCGCCCACAAGTGCTGTGCCGTCAAAGAGACCGACGGCGTGGCCGCAGCGGAATGGCTTGTTGCCGAGATAGTGCCAGGAACTAACAGCCTGTCGAGCTACCGACGGCGAGATACTCCGAACCTCGAATTGCACTGGAGCCTCCAATGGCCGCTGATGCTACCGCCAACATAATCTACCAGGCCACCGCGGCCACGGTCCTTGTCAAGGCTGGCGTGGACCTCATCAAGATCGGCTGGGGTGGCGACGGGGGACGCACGCCGATGTGGGTGCCGCCGGTAGCGAGCTTGATTAGCGGGCTCGGCATCATGGCGCTGCTGGGGATCTCCAATGGCCAAGACCTAATGGTGCCCGCGGTGGCCGCACAGACCGCGCTCGCAGGGATCATGGCCGCGGTGAGCGCGGTCGGCGTAACCGAGCTGCACAAAATTGCACGGCCCCAGATGGAGCCGCGCGCGGGGGAAGTATGGGCTGGGACGAGCGCAAGCCCTGGCGAGAGCGGCTTTACGACATCCTACTCGCCGCGGCCGTCGGCATCTGCTGGGCCGCTTCCACTCGCTGACCAGTTGCCGCCCATGAAGCGCTCGTTGTTCGGATGAGACACATCCCTGACGTAAGTCACCATCCCGCAAGTGCGGCAGTAGGAGCGCCAGAAGCCACTGTCGCGGAGCACGGGCGTGACCTCGGCGTCGCTCCCGCACTGCTGGCAGCTAGTCAGTGGCAGACAGACGTGCGGCACTAGTCCCGCTCCGCCCACAGCGCGCCCAGAACGAGAATTCCCATGAGGAGACCTCCATGTTCACAGTGTACGAAGGCATCTTGACCAGGATGGTCGAGCTCGGCGACGAGCCCGCCACCGACGAAGCGGCCGAGCTTCCTGAGCAGACCACCGTGGCCTACGGTAAGTCCGGGACTCGGTACGTCTATATCAGGTCCACAAACACGATCCACACCTTTCGGCCGGACCCCGCGTGAACCGGGGGTAGACGCGCGGCCGATTCTCAATACTGGTGGGGTAGATGTCGGGCCAGCACTTCGAGCAGCCGCGCAGGCGACAGGTACTCCACTCCGGCTGGTACTAGCCTGTGCCATCGCCGAAAGTGGATTGAACCAGTATGCGGAGCGGTGGGGACGAGAGACTGCGGCCGCGAAAACTGCTGTAGCCGCAGGAGATCATTCGCAGCTTGCAGCAATTCTGGATCGAACTTGGCCCGATATATCGTTCGGCTACGGTCAGCAGATTGTGCTGTACCACTATCTAGGAGATCGGCGGTCGTCCGTGCCGAA
>ERZ1292642.154-Hain-H14-01um-R1-154-length-44176-cov-14_pt1 | contig 44176 bp, 58 predicted proteins | sample MGYA00564403_ERZ1292642 | MGnify/ENA primary metagenome ERZ1292642 (study PRJEB36523, sample SAMEA6512643) | groundwater metagenome | collected 2019-01-09 | study: AquaDiva: Metagenomics assemblies of 32 groundwater samples
TGGAGCGCCGCAGGATCGTCGCGTACTGCTCGCGCCCCATCCAGAAGAGGCCGCGTGGGCCGCTAACCGACGCCACGGGGATGCCGCTGGCGACGAGCGTGTGGACGTGGGAGCACCGCACGGGGCGGGCCGTCAGCGTGCCGATGAAGCTCACAGGGATGTCGCGCGCCACGGCCTCGCCCTGGAAGTCCGCCGGGTCGCGCGGGTCGAACAGGCCGAGGCACTTCTCCGGCCGCTTGGTGTGCCGCGTGAACTGATCTTGGGTGTCGAGGAAGAGGTTGAAGCTGACGCAGTCGGCGTACTCGTCGGCGACCCGCACCACGTCCGGCGCGACGCCCTCGTGCCAGACGCCCACCACCGGAACCTCGCGGAGCATCGCCCCGTAGACGCCCTTCGACACGTTCTTGTCGCCGTACTGCATGAGGACGGTGAATACGACTAGGTCGGGCTTCTCGCGCAGCCACAGGGCCGTCAGCGCCGCATCCGGCTTCTGCCAGCCGTTCGCCGCCATCCACTCGTCGTAGTAGAAGTAGGTGGCTTCGCCCAGGCCGAGGGAGTTAAAGCAACGGACCATCCCATCCCCGTCTGAGGGGCCGAGCGCGGGATCACACGCCCACTTCTCGCGGACGAAGAGGACCTTCGGTTTCATCCGGACATCTCTTCGTAGCCCGCCCTCATCGTTTGCTCGTCGAGACGGATAACGCCGGGAGCTGGCCGCCGTTCGATCTCGTGGAAGGCGTCGCGCACAGTGTTGGCGAATTGCTGTAGGCTCGCGTCGAACCGATAGACGATGTCTCGGTCCTCGCCTAGAATCGCGTCCGCCGAGCCGACGAGGACAGGGACCGCATCGCCGAAGTGCCGCCTTAGCGCCCGCGCGATAACGCAACCGTCCGGCTTGATGTAGTCCGGCACGCCCTTGTCGATATCGTCCTGGGTGACGGGAATCTCGATCATCTTTTCCCGCTCCCCTTATGGAGGTGGGTAGGGCTGATTAAACTCATGGTAAGAAACGATGGCGTCGCCGTATTTGCTCCTATATCCGTCAAATCTCTGTTGGACCGCAGTCAGCTTCTCATCTAAATGGGTGCACCGAGAACATCGGTCACATCTAAAAAATAAGCGCAAAGAATCAAGATCGGGCGATTTGCCCCAACCCGCCGCACTCCATTCATGCCCCTTTAGGAAACAGAAAAGAGAATTCAGCATAGATCGCTCATGTCTGTTTCGGGTGCCGCATGACCGGCTCCGGCGGCCTCCACTTCATCAGCCTCGCCTTGAGCACCCGCAGAATGTTCCAGATTTCCAAGGCGAAGCCGAGGATGCCGTGCTTCCGCCACATCGCCCCCCACCGCCACGGCTTGGTGTAAATCTTGACGAATCCCTCCTGCTGCATCTCGATAAGCTCGCGCGCCGTCAAGTCGCCGACATTCGTCACGGCGTTGCCGTAGCGCATGTACTTCGAGAAGTCCTCAGACAGAAGCTCGACGCCGTGCTGGCCGCTCACCGCCATCTCGTGAAACTCCGTGCCGGGGTAGGGGATCGCGATGGCGAGGTTCGCCTGCATGATGTCTCTCTGTGACGCCACCCAGTCAAGCGTCGTCCGTATCGTCTCTCTGGTCTCGCCGGGGAGCCCGATCATTAGCGAATTCATAGCCTCGACGCCGTGCGACGTGCAAATCCGGTTCGCCACGGCGTATGCTTCGATAGGGACCTTCTTCTGCATCGTGACGCGCATCTTCGGGTCGATCGTCTCAAGGCCGAAGGAGAGCCGGATTAGGCCGCTCCGCGCGAGCCGTTCGATCAGCTTGTCGTCAACGAGGTTCGCCCGCGTACTCGACTCGAAGGTGAACTTCAGCCCCTCGGCGTCCATCCGGTCGCAGATTTCTATGATGTGCTCCGGCCAGAACGTCAGCACGTCGTCCACGATGTAGATGTGCTTGACATAGGGATAGTTCTCCGCGATGTCCGCCATCTCCTCGACGACGCGCTTCGGAGACTTCATGATGTAGCGTCTGGTTTTGAGAGAATCGGAGCAGCAAAAAATACATTCCCACGGACAGCCGCGAGCCGTTTGAAGAGAAGTGAAATGATCTCTGCCGTTCGGGGTGCCGAGCCTATACGACTTCATAGGCAGCAGATGACGCGCGGGCAGCGGCAGGCGGTCAAGAGGATGCTCTCCGTGAATTTCCTTTTTAGTCATCGACTCAGTTCTAACCCACCGTTCGCCGGTATTTTTGATCTCACCGTCCTCGCGGTACATGATGCCCCGCACTTGCGCCAGGGGCTTCCGTGACGAGAGTGCATCTAGGAACTCCGGCAGGCTGTCCTCCGCCTCACCCATGAAGCCGTAATCGAATTGCGGCAGCATGGCCTTCTCTTTGTTAATTGTGACGTGCGGACCGCCTATTAAAATCGGCAGATTCGGCTCTAATTTTTTAACTTCAATGGCCGTATCAGCGCTCAGGTGAAAGAAGGGACTATATCCACTGAAACCAATAATATCGGGTTTCAACTCCACGAGCCGTTGAGCCAACCTTTCTTTTTCAAGGCTCTGGACTTCGCCGTCAAGAATAAATGCCTCATGTCCAGCCTGCTCACACACGGCGGCAAGCAGTGCGAGATTTAGGGGCGGCCATGTGCTATTCCGGCGAGCGAACCAGCCGAATAATTTATACTCGGCTGTCCATCGCGGATATGCGAAAGCTATACGCATTTTTTAATTTCCTAAATTAAATCTAACCATACCAGACCAAACCTAACCGGGCCCTGACTTACCGGACCCAAGCTTGCCGCAACATATCAGACCAAACCTCGCCTCATCAGACTCCAGCACAGCTTACCACATCTCGGAACCGCTGTAAAATTTCCCATACCAAACCATATCCCACTCCACCCAACCCGATCTCGGCTCACCGCACCAAATCTCACCTTGACCTACCGAAGCTGACCTAAGCCGTCCCCGCCTGATCCCACCCTACCTTGCCTTAACTTAGCGAACCCGACCTCACGGCAGAATCAAGAAACGATAACCTCATACTTCGTGACCTGGAACCGCCCGAACTCCGGCCTGAAGTCGCAGAAGCCGACGAGCGCCCCGGCGCGGGTTATCGTCTCGTTGAGCAGCGCGGGCTGAATGTATTCCGGCTGTACGATGTGGACCATGAATGAGACCTTCCAGCCTTCTTGCAACGCAGGGCGCACGCGCGTGATGCCGTTGCGCTGAATTGTGACGCGCCGCTTGTCAAGGAAATCCCATGTCTTCTTTCCGAAGCTGGCGATCGGCGGTGTAATGAAAAGTCCAGCCTTGAACAGATCCATCGCGCTTTTGCGTGGCGAGCGCGGGTCCTGTGTCCATCTCGCGGCGTTGATGATCGTCGCCTTGATGTTCGCCGCCGGAATGCCGAGCGTCTTGTCGGGGCAGCGATAAACGTAGGCTTCCAGATTATCACTCTTTTTCTTCTTTGAGCCTTTAGCCGCTCCGGCCTTATCTGCCACGTCGGAAATGTCCCAGGCGTGGAACAGGATCGGCGCGACGCCCACGACTGCGCACTCGACGATATACGGCGCGATGATCTCGGCGGTCGATCCCGTTTTTCCCTTTTCCTCGTCCGCATTGGCTTGCGGCGCAAACCCTCCGTTACCTTCCATTTTTCTCTTTCCTCCTTTTATTTTTTACCCGACCCCATCTCGACGCGGCAGCTAGTCGCGCTATCTCCCGCCTTCTCTTTCGGGACAGCTTCTTTGCCCTCGCAGTACCGCCTAGATACCCCATCTCCGATGGCGTCAAGTTACTTTTACTCATATACTTAACGCTAAGCAAAGTCAATAAAAAAGAAAGCGGAAAATCACCGCCCCCGGAGATGATCGCTTCGCTCAGCCTCCTATCGGCTTCCTAAGACCCGCATCGCCAAAAACGTCGCCGCGATGCTCTTCGCGTCGCGCACCTCACCGTCCTCGACCAGCCGCAGCCACTCCGGGATCGGCAACTTGAGAACTTCAATGTCTTCCGTGATGTCCTGATTTTGCCCGCCCGCCGGCTTGCAGCCCTGGGCCAGGAAAACCTGGAATGCCGTCCGCCAGGAGGCCGGATCGAAGTAGAGCGGCTCAGGCGTGAGCGCGATGAGGCTCTCAGCTGCATATCCCATCTCCTGGGCAAGCTCGCTCCGCGCGTTCTCCTCCGCCATCTCGCCATCTCCCGGAACGCCGCCGGGAAGCTCAAGGGTGAAGTCCTCCGCGCCGTGGCGGAACTGCTTGACGACCAGGACCTCTCGCTCCTCGGTCAGCGCGAAAACGATCGTCGTGAGAGGCGGCCCGCTGAAAACGACATAGTCATAAATCTCCCCCGTTTTGGTGCTGGCGAACGACTGGATCGACGCGCTCTTGCCGTGGAGCGTGCCGAACAGCGACTTCGGGGGGCCGAGCTTCACCGGAGGCCGCATTGCCTACTGCTTCCCTGGAACCGGCAGTTGCATCAGAAAGTTCTGCCCTTGGGGGACGATCATAATTTGCACCTTGTCGCTCAACTTCTCGATCATCCTGTTCTGAACGAGCAGCGGGGTGAGCGACGCCGCTATCTTCTGGTTCGCCAGCGACTCCTTTTCTGCCCTCGCCAGGGCCGCGTCTCCCGCACCGCGTTCTTTCTCTATCGTCTGCTGTGCCTGGGCTTTCGACACTTCGATGAGCTGTTTCTGCTCAAGGGCCTTCTGGGTGGCGATCTGCTTGTTCTCGATAGACTGCTGAAAGGCGGGGTTGAACGAGACATCGTCGAGCAGCAGGTCGACGACGTGGATAGAGTACGGCGACAGTTCGGCCTCCAGCCGTTTCCGCACCGCTTGGCGGATATTCTCCCGGTTGGGGGCGATGTCAACGCTGGCGTACTTGACGGTCTCGTCCTTGAAGTTCTGCGCGACGCGCGGCTCGATCAGAACGTGGTAATAATCCGCGCCGACGTTCCGGTAAAGATTCTGCACCCCCGTGGCGGAGGCTTGGTAGTTCAGGCTCACCTTGACGTACACATCTTGGCTCTCTCGGCTGAACGACGCGACTTTCGTCAAGACTTCTCGCTGGACGCGGATGTTGGCGTGGGTGACGAACACCCAGGGGGCAATGAAGTTGAATCCCTCATCGACCTGCCCGATGATCTTGCCGAAGCGGTAGAGAATGCCGACGTTGCCGGCACTCACGATGGTGAACGGCTTGGTGAATACGAAAAGGATCAGTATCAGAATGATACCGACAATTCTCAGTTTATTTTTTGAATCATCCATGTTAAATCTCCTTCTCCGTTTGCTGAATCAATATCTAGCATACCTTTTCGATGATCACCGTCGTGGACATTTCGGGAAAATCACTCTCGCGCTTGTTCAAGACGTTCAGCCGCACGCCGTACCTCTCGCAGAGGGCGCGACGCTCCTCGATGCCGAATGCGTCGTCCTCGATGACATATGCATCGGGCCTCAAGAATGCGAAGGCATGCTCGACGCCGGCGAGCGGGAACTCCGGCCTGCTGATGATGTCGAGATAACAGAAATCGACGAATTTTATAGAATCAACCATCGTGATCCTGACCGCCTCTTCAAGGATTGGCCGATCTGGTTTCCGGTTTCGGATTATCTTATCGCTCCCGACGGCGACGCCTAGGTAATCACCGAGGCGTTTACACTCTCTAAAAAACCACACATGGCCGGGGTGGAGCAGGTCGAAGCTACCCGAACAGAAGACTATGGACCGACCGAAATGTTCAATCCTGATTGTCGATAGGTCGCTGGCTTGAACGATCATGATCCAACTCCTTCACGGCCCACCACATTTGCCCCTCGCGATTGAATCCGGGCAGCAGCTCGCGCACAGCCCGCGTCACGCCGAAATGCAAGCCGCTTGATTTGTAGAAGTCCTGCTCCGGCTCCGCGCACAGCTTCTCCCACGCCTCCGATCCCGGCTCTACGTCGCCCGTGAAGGCGTGCCCGCACAGGATGCCGCCGGATCTCAGCTTCGGCCACCAGTCCTCTATGTCGCGCTTGAGATTGCTGTAGCGGTGGTCCGCCCCGATGTAGACGTAGTCCAGAATTCCGTCGGCGATCACTGGAGCGACTTGGCTCCCTTGCGCCACTATCACCGAGACGATCTCGCCCCAGCCCTGGACCTCGAAGTTCTTGAGCGTCTGGAGCAATACGCGCTGAGAGTCGAACTGGCCCTCCTTGCCAGCTTTGCCCCAGTTCCACAGGCCGACCTGAGTATTCACCGACCCCCGGAACCAGTCCAGGCAGTGGTAGCACCCGCCGTTGGCGGCGAACACCGGGATGACCTTCGACGCCGTCCAGCCGGTGTAGCAGCCGATCTCGAACCCGATCATCCCCGGCCTGGCGACCGACTCGGCGAGCCGCCTGATGGTGTCGCCGCCTAATGAGTCAAGGCCGCCGTTGATAAAGTCTACCCCGTCGCCCTCTTTGCTCCAGCACAGTCGTGCGTCTTCCGTCATAGCAACAGCGTCTCCTTGTCCGCCGCCACGGTCCCGTCCTTGAAGGTCCGAGCGAGCCGCGCCGTCCTGAGCCTGCTCAAGTAGGTCGAGAAAGTCCCCGAACTGCCTTTCTCGGACGTGAAGCCCGCTTCTACGAACAGCGTCTCCTTCGGGATCGGCTCGCCGCCGTAGTTCACCAGCACGTCGAGCATCCGCTGCGCCCCGACGCCCTTGAGCTTCGGCTTCCAGAGGGCCACGACTTCTTCGGTCGTCGTCGGCATATCGACTCGCCTCTCGCCGCAGTAATCAAGCCCGGCATCAGTGGCGTAATATGAGCCGTCGCGCTGCTCGATCAAGTTCGCGCTGCGGAGCCGCGACAGGTAGGTTGAGAACGTGCCGCTCTTGCGGAGGCCCGCGTGCGCCCGCATCTGCCCCTCTTTCATTCCCTGCGGATGCCATTGGGCGAGGGCCGAGAGCATCCTGAGCGCGCCAGCGACTATGCCGCTCGGTTCTGAGCCGTTGTCGGCGGTAATTCGCAGAGATTCCCCAGGTATAGACAAATTACGATAGGTTTTTTCTGCAACGCGCTTGACCAATTCTCGCCCGCGCTCGATCTTCTCCGACGGCAACGGCAGCATCTCGATCTGGCGAAGCTGCGGCGCTTTCTCCACGACCGCGCGGAACACCGCCACCGACTTCTCGATCTCAATCGGAAAGTTCAGGATAATCGGCTGTAGCCTGTTCGCCAAGCGGTCGAGTCCGGCGCGGATCGCGCCGATATACCTCTCCTGTTCTTTGATAGCAACTCTCAGGGAGTTCTCGGCCCGCTTATCCACGACGATCTTTTCCGGGATCGCGGCTTTCCGCTCGCCGCGCTCCGCCGCCTTGAGGTTGATTCGCAGCTCGCGGACCTCGCGCTTCAGATCGCTTACTGTCCGCGCCTCTTCCTCCGCTGCTCTCGGCAGGTCCGACAGCTTCGGGAGCATGGCCCGGATCGCCTGCGGGGCCGGAGGCGGCTCGGCGGCATGCTTCGACGACCCTGACTCCGGGTGCGTGGTCTCGACCGGCCCTATCTTGACCAGGACGCGCTCAAGCGAGATCGCCCGCCCGAGCGCGTAGAAGTTGCCCGGTTCAAGGACTTTGATCTTGTCAAAGAACGCCTGCTTATCAGCGCGCGCGACTCCCAGAGCATCGGCGGCGCGGTCTCTGTCCGCGTCCATGAAGGTCGGCCCGACCAGGATATTCTGCAACTCAGCGGCGGCGTCTTTGCGGAGCTTCGAGAGGCGCTGCGTAGCGAGCACGCACGCGAACCCGCGCTTGCGCCCGCGCGTAGCCAGGGCGATAACGGACTCGGACGCCTCGGATTCCCCCGCGCCCTTCTCTGGCGCGAGAATATGGGCCTCGTCGATAATAACCGCCACTGGATGCCAGAGCTTCTTCGGCGCGTCGATCAGGCTGTCCAGGAACAGCTTGACCCATCGGTGGCGCTCCGACGGCTTCATCTCGTAGAGGTCGCAGACGGCGGAGGCGCGAAGCTCCAGGAGCTTGTGCGCGAGCATAGAGGCTGATCGCACGTCGGCCGGCGTCTCGCCGCCCTTGCCGACGAGCACGTAGTCGAACTTCTCGCGCAACGTGGCGAACTCGCCTTCGGGGTCAATCAGGATAACCTGAACCTTTCCAAAAAGTTGCTCGGCCAACCTTCTTATCGTGAAACTTTTGCCCCCCCCGCTGTTGCTCGTTATCAGCAGGCGGGTGCGCAGGAACGTGTCGATATCGAGGTGGACGTTCCCGCTGGCGGCCTTGCCTATAAGGATTCGGGACATGCTACCTTTTCCTGTTCGCCCATATCAAAATCATTATGAGCATTCCGATAAGTATTCCCACCATTAAAGTGATTTGGTCCACAACGGGTATACCTCCGGTCAGAAATTCCCATAATCCACTTGCAAGCACGTCAGTCCGAGCGAACGCCATAATGCGACAATCCGGTCACGGTCATCGAGGCAATACTCGACGTTGAATTTCCCCGCGATCTCGCGCTCGTAGATTTCCCGCTTGACGATCACGTCGTTGCGCTTGTCGCCCGTCGGACGCATGAAGAGGCGAAAGAAGGGAATGCCGTACCTACGAAGCCATTGTTCCGTCGTATCGCGGAACTTCTCCTCGCGCCCGGTCAGAATCATAGTATAGCCCACGTGGACGTAATCCCGCACAATTCTAGCGATGGCCTCGTTCAGATCATCTTCTCCGACCTTCTCGAACTCATATGGACCCCGTCCGTTCGGCAGTGCTAGCGTCCCGTCCACGTCCACTATGATCGCCTGCGGCAAGTCCGAGTCTCTCTCCGGCTTCGACTCGCGCTTGAAGAGAAACTGCGTGTGCATCTGCCGGATGACCTTCTCGCCGACGTAGTTCTGCCGCTTGCGGTCCCGCTCGATGCACTCCTCCGGTGTGACGTGCGTGAAGTCCACGACCTCGATCTCCGCCTTCCCCTTGACGAGCTGCTTAATGCGGGCGAGGTTCGACGGATGCAGGTTGCAGTCGTCGATCACGATATGCTTCCCGGCCTCCAACGCCAACAGGATCAGTGCCGACTGGATCTTCACGACGAACTTCTCTCGGTCGCCGGAGAATTCCCCGCCGTCCAGCATCGCCCTCAGGTCGTCACGGTTGATCCGCTTGATACCGTTCGGATTCTCGGCGAGCTTCTGCCGGGCGTATGTGGTTTTTCCGCTGGCTGGAAGCCCGCGCAGAATAAATACCTTCAATGGCATATCGTTGCTCCTAAGATATCATCTATTAGCGGTGCGTACTTTGCAGTAAATTGTAGCTGCCCGATATCTAATAATCGGCGCATGGTTTCTCGTGTTGGGATTTCGGGGTCAACCATATTATACGTCCACCCCTTTGTCATGCATATTTTTATCGCCGCCAGCCGCTTAGCCCGCACAGTAGGGGTATCCCATAATCTCTTTGGCTTGCATTCGTATACTTCTCCCGACTCAACAAAGAAGTCTGGAAAATAATTCTTGGTTGCCCCGTCATATGTAGTATATTCTATCGCATCATCGGCGCGTTCCATCGTTCTCCAAGTCAGCCCATGCAAATCGGCGGAAATCATCCATGATAATTCCCGCAGACTACGGAAGTAAAATCCTCTATACCATCCCTTCCATCCATAACCTGAACCGAACGGAGGCGGCTTCCTGAACATCCCGTTTTTATTGCCAGAACTATTGAAGGAGTGCCTTGATTTCAATATTGCCAATCGACGATCGGCTTCTTCTTTACCGTACCTTTGAAGCCAACATTTATGCACCGGAATCCTGTTCGTTTTACCATTCATTCCCGTTCGTACAGCTTCAGAAAATCTAACCGTCTTTGTATATTCTTTCGTTTGCCTAGATAGATGTAATTTTGTTTCGGAGGTATGCTTTCGTCCGAAAAAGCCGTTGTTTTCAGGTAGACGTAAGTGTGGATTGTCTCTATAGTGTTGCTCGAGTCGTGCAGAGGCGGATAATAAATATTCAGGCGTATTGTGGCTAAGAGAACTTGCGCACCATCTGCATAGCCTCCCGCGTTTTTCTGAGGAACGACAAGACCTCCAACTTCTATATTTTATTAACCGATCACAACGCGGGCATGATCGTTCATCGGGGTAACTATCTAACCGTTTCCGACTCATCCTACGTCCGCATCTTCCCTGAACGGCTTCTCGAACTTCGGGCGCAGCAGTTTCCAGACGACCCCCGCGTAGTCCTTGCCATCGAGCATGTTGAACAGGATCGCGGGATGCGGGAACCGGCTCTTGAAGTACTCGGCGACGATCCGCCGCTCGTCCGCTATTGGCCGCGCTTCGTAGACGCCCCGCGCCGCGTTCTCGAGGCAGGCGAACTGGGCGAGCAGGTCGGCCCGCGTCCTCTCGACCCACTTGTAGAACTCGTCGGGGACGCGCTCGAGTATCTCGTCCAGCGGCTTGCCGTCGCGGAGCGACTCCCAGATCGACTTGCTGCTGCATTGGGTCAAAATCTTGTGCAGCCGCAGGTACTCGGCGAATTTGATCTTGCAGCGGAAGCCGGATTCGAACCGGACGACGAATCCCTCGTCCTCGTCGTTCTCGAACTTCTTCAACTCAGATAGGTCGGCGATCCAGTCATACCGCTTGGCCTTAGGTTGCCAATGGATATAATCGAGCGGGGCCTCTTGGCCGGTCTCGGTATGAATGGCGGCGAGCAGAAACAAGTCCTCCGTCTCGCCGTAGTCCACCACGATCCGAAAATGGGGCGAGACGAACTCCAAAAGGTACGTCCAACCCTTCTGAAGGTGCGGAAGCCAGTCGCGCTTTTTCGTCCTCAAGACCTCCGTCGCCCTCACCGCCTGCTCGCTCTCGAAGCTGCCCCGCGTGGCGATGAACGGCTCGTCGCCGATCCAGTAGAGGATCGCCAGGCAGCCGTCGAGCTTCTCGTAGACCTCGAACGGCTCGGCGGGAACCTTCCCGTCAAGCTGCTCGTAGTTGAAGAACTTCTCGAACGGGCGCGCGATGATCTCGTCCCGCCCGTCAGCTATCAGTCCTCGGCAGGCCATCGTCTCCGGCGTCCAATGCCCCTCCCACATCGCCTTCGGCGTGTAGTTGTAAATGAACAGATCGGCAGTCGGATGCTTCCTGGCGGTAATGTATTTCGCCGCGACCTGCTCGCGCACGGCGTCGAAGTCGATAATCGAACTCATTGCCTGTATCCCTTTACCAGCCGCCAGCCCAGGAAGGCGCAAGCGGCGAGGAGAACGAATAGAGCAAAGGTGAAGAAATCCACGGCTCAGTCCTTGACCTTCGCCCTAATCCCGGCCAGGAAACCCAAGATGCCCTTCTTGGCCACGATCTGCGCCAGATTGGCATAGCCGCCGGACCTGCCGAGCATCCCCCTCCCCCGCTTGATCTTGAGCCTCAGGGCGGCTCTTTTGTCGCCCTTGGCCATGTAGGTGTCCATGCTGCCGGTGCGCGGGTCGTAAAACCCCACGTAGCCCCCGGCGGCGACCCCGAACGAGGGAAGATTGGGCGCGGTCGGCAGGTAGCGGTTTGGCCTTTTGGGCTCCTCGTCCACCGTGAAGTAGTGCGGCAGGACGAAGTCGCTGACCGATATGCCGTTGATCGAGTAAACATCGTTCTGGACGGCATCGCACATTTCGAGCCAGTGAAACACCAAGCGAGAGGATCGCGGGTGCGGCCCGGCGGCGAGCAGGTTCGTGAGCGGGTCTGCGATCAGCTCAAGCGCCTCGTGGGACAGCGTGACGGTCCACGGCTCGCCGATCCGCTCCGCGATGTCCAGGAACACGAAGCCGTAGGGCGTTCCTCCGTTGTTGGCCGCATGGTAGCCGAGCGCCCCCTCCACGTCAGCCTCCCGGACCACATAGAGCACGGCCCGGTCTTCGGTCTGCGGATCGGATGCCGGCCCGTCGGCCTTTTGATAAACGAGCGTCGCGGGCATTCCCCACGCCGGGACGAAGTGGTTCCTGATCTGGTAGTTGACGGCCCTCAGTGCGGCGATGAACTCCGTGTACGGGATTTTTCCGCCAGTGCGGTTGTAGGTGAAGATTTTCATGGAACTCCCTCCGCTCTTTTTTTTCGGTGCGCCTTCGTCTGTGACTCGCAGAACTCCGCGATATCGCGCAGGCAGGTCTCCTCAAAAACATTCTCAGGATCGGCGAAGAAGCCGTACTTTCTCCACCGCCCGAACCAGCCGACGATTCCGAGGCGGTGCGGGCGTGGGGCGTCTTTAGTCACGACCTCCCACCGCCCCGTCTTCGCGGCAGGCTCAAGCTCCCTGAACTCGATCCACTTCGGCATGGTCGCTCACTAAGTTTGCCCGATCATGGGCGATGGCTCGCTCCCGACTCATGCTCGATCATAAACCCCGGCTCGCTCCCTTTTTACGCACGATCCAGAAACGTGGCTCGCTCTTATACTCTGCCAGATCGTATAATTCGGCTCACTCACACGGTGTGCTCGATCATTGGACTTTGGCTCGCTCCGCGAAGTTGCCCGATCACCAGTTGAGGCTCGCTCGAAGGGTACGCTCGATCTCCAAGCAAGGCTCGCTCTATAAATATGCTCCATCTCCCAGATTGGCTCGCTCGTGTGCGGTGCTCAATCGGAGGTTGCGACTTTCTCGCCGCCTACTCTCCGCTACTAACCTTCACCATCTGCGCGTCGATCAGGGCGATCTTCGCGTCGATGACGGCCCGCTCTTTCTCAAGCTCGTTCCTCCTGGCCCGAAGCCGGGCGATCCTCTCGGTCGCCGTCTTCGCCTTTTTATCTGCCATGACTTTTTCTCCTTTCCTGAAAATTATTTCCCGCTCAGACTCAGATAGCTCGCTGTACTGCTTGCCCACGCCTTCCGCCACGCCCACTGGTCTAGGACGTAGATGGCAAAGTCAGTTTCGGTCAGCTCGATCTCGCCGCGTAGCTCCATCTCTAGCATCCCAATGGCGCGGTCGTAATCCTCCGTGTGATCCTCCGGCTCGGGTAGCGAGATGAAACGGCTTATCTTTCTGCCGCTGCGGGCGTCCTCAAGCATCCTGTCGAGTTCGGCGATTATCGCCTCGCGGTATTTCTCCTGCGCCCTCAAGAAGATATCCCTATGGGCATCGCGATTCACCCGCACCTTGTTCAGCAGATCTTCTTTCTTAACTACGATGTCCCTCATTTCATGCCTCCTTATTTAGGATTCTTTTATAAAACAACCCGGCGCGGAAGTCAACTCAAATTTTGATTAGACGAAGTACCCGTCTGTGGGGCATGGATCGAACGGTGTTTCCCAATTTTGCCCCGGAAAATGCTCTTGATCTTGGCTCTCGTCCTCCATCGCCAGGAAGAGCGCCGCCGCGTAGCCGAGTCGCTGAAAGTACGCCGCCTTCCTGAGCTTCACGGGGCGACGCGGGTCGTAGGATTTCGCTCGGTGGACGCGAAGATACCACGTCGCCAGCGCGAGGCTAAGGACACTCGCCATGTGCATGTTCACCTCGTAGCGGACTTTCTTCGGCGAGACCTTCTCGATCTCCCGCACTAGGTCGGCGACCATGTGAGCTGTTTTCGTCGTGCCGTGCCACGGGTCTCTCGTCGGCCTGCTGTGTTTGGTGATGAGGGCCTGGATCTTCGCCACCCACCACTTGCCGTCGTGGCCCGTAGAGGCGGAGAGCCAGTCGGTCGGCTTTGTCTGCTTCACCTGTTTCGCCTTTTTCCTGCGGCGAATTGGACTTCGTTTTTTCACGGCCATTGTTAGGCTCCCTCAAAGCAGGGAGCGACTACGCGTCGCCGCGATGGTTGGCTGGGGTGCTGGTTGGCAATGATTTCTTTTTGCGCCTGTTCACAATCAGCCTTGTATTTGAATGGGCCGAATTGCGTAGGTCTGGAATTACAGCCGGGTATTTCTACTATGAAAAACCAGCCGACGAGAATTAAAGCCGATAATTTTTTCATCTATCTCCCCTGATATTTCTGCCGCATTTTATTCAGTGTAAAGAGAACCCTCTTCCACGAACAGCCACGCACCGCCGAGACTGTAGGCGTGCTGGTACATCGCGACCGCAATGTCTGCGGTCTGCAAGTGGTAGACGTTGACCGTCGTGAGCATCGCCTTGATCGCCGCGACATGGTTGCCTGTGTGTTGAGGCCCGCCGTCGAGCGGCTTCTTCGGCCCTATCGCCGTGCGGATGATGATCCGGGGCCTCATCTTCCCGTCCGACATGACGCCGATCTTGTCGATGTGGTTGACGAGCTGGTTCATGGCGAGCAGTAGGAAGTCTATGCGCGGGTAGACGGACACGACGCAGAAGCCTTGCAATCCGAGGCCGAGCGACATGCCCATCTGCATCTCTTCACAAACGGGAAGTTCGACGCGTTTCTCCATCGGAACCCGCTCAAGACTGCTGGCGAAAAAACTCCCTCCGTAGACGACCGTCTGGCCGATGAAGATCGTGTCCGGCTGCTCGCCGAGCCACGCCATCGCGTCGATGATGGACTGCTTATAGGTCACGGTTCCGGTTCCCAACCTGGAATATTGAGGCGTACCAGCGTCCGTTTACAATCCGACTCCACTGGAAATGACTCATGGAGCATCGAAACGTTTCCGCCGTAAATATGCCCCGCTCGTAGAACAACTTCGCGCATCCCAGCGGTAGAAATATGCGCGCAATCATTCCCTGGTTCCGGTATACCTTCAAATTCTCCCTCAAAGGCACGAGATGCCGTGACATCGGAAGCGAGAACAATTCCCTCGCAGGGATACGGAGCTACGCCTAAAAAGCGATGACCCGGTGGTCCCGGTGCCGGATGTATCCCCCCAATAGGGTCCCATGAACCATCAACATGTAAACCGGGACGACGATGATACTCGCCAGCTCTGACTTCCCGTTGGTCGATCATGAGATAGATAGATCCGTCGGTTTCTATGCCCCTAAGCATCGCGTCGATGGTCGGTTGCCAGCGCCGCAAATCTTCCGGTAATCCTCCCACCTTCCGAAACTCACGCATATAGATACGCTCCCCAGTGAATTTCGGAAATGCGACGAGTCCGCGCTCTTGAATGTGGCTCAGCATATTATTTCTCCTCAGAACTCCCTCTGCTCCTTGCCCGTCCCGCGATGGATTGCTTGTAGATCATAAATCGTATTCTTTCGCGATGGCTTTTTCTGCGCCGTATGCGAGCCTTTCCGCTTCTTTCCGCATCGCGTCCTCTGCTTCTTTCAAAGAACCGAATGAATCTCTCCCATAACCGCCGGGAAGGAGTGCGGTCAAGAATGCATCCCGCCAGAATAGAAATCCGCGCTTCTCGACTCGGTAGCGTCCGTCAGATAAATGAACGATACGAAATTTCATAGAACCCCCCTCCTAGAACCCCTTCTGCTCCTTCCCCGTTCCGTAGTGCGGCCAGGAGAGCTTATACTTATAGCGTCGTACTGCCGGCCATTCATTGCGCTTGTAGTTTATGCAGCCCCAGGCGGCCTCGGTAGGCGTCAGCACGCTCTGGCTATTATCTTCGATCATGAATCGAATCGGTAGGTCAAAGTTGTCCGCGTACTTCACCGACTCGTAAAACACGCCCATCTCTGCGGCCATATCGCCACAGAAGCACCAGACCTTCCGACTCTCGCCTCTCCGCTTTATCGCCATCCCTAGGCCGACGGCTATCGGCAGAATTCCGCCCGCGATGGAGGAGGCGTAGAAGCAGTGCTCCGGGCTGTTCACGTACATGCTACGACCCGCCAAGATTTGACGCATGAGTTCGTCGGGGGGAATTCCCGATAAAAGAGCATGTAGATGATTCCGCCATGTGCAAAGTTTCCAGTCATCAGGAGAAATATTTTTGAAAATCTCTAGCAATTGATCTTCGTTCCCCGATCCGAGATGGATCGGGGCGTGAATCTCCCCAGCGTCGTAACGATGAGCGACTTCTTTCTCAAAGGCAATTAAATCTTCTTTTCGTATCATATATGCTTCCAACTTTGCCTATAAATAACACAATTGATCGTTCCGAGGGGAATTTCTGGAAATATCGCACGTAATCGTTGAGGTCCGATTCCGTTCATGTGAAGTTTACGCAATTCCAACACTTTCGCCTCAGTTAATTTAGCAGTAGGATTTCGTTCACCTTGTCGTATATCCAGGCGACCCTTGTTTTTGGCGTCAATCGCGTTATCTTTTGTTGTTCCCAGAAACAGATGGCTCGGCCTCACGCAGGGCGGATTGTCACAATGGTGACAGACCAACAGTTTTTTTGGCACTGGTCCAACAAATAATTCATAAGAAAAAACGTGAGCACCGATAATTATTCGCTTGTCATTCTCTTTCCGTAAATGGAATTGACAATGCTCACCGCTTTTTTTGCCCCGATATATCCAGCACTCATTCCCTATTGAGATTTTTTCAAGGAATCTTTCGATCGGGTTATGGTAATTATTCCGCCATCCCCATTTGCTGCCACAGCGTCGGCTACAACACAATCCTTGTCCCTCTTTACGAGGATATCTTTTATCTTTCGGGATAAAGGAACTTTGACAGACGATGCAGATTTTTTCTTCCATCGCGCCCTAGCCGCTTTCTTCGCGGATTCGCTGCGCTGCTTAGCGGTCAGCTTTTTAGCTCGCGCCAAGCCGCCGAGCCGTCCCATCTCTTTAACTGTCATATACGAACCTCTACGCATTGTCAATAAAAATCTCCGCGTCGTATCGCCGGGCGACTTCCCGCTCGAAGGCTATGAGGTCGGCGGCGGTCATCCAGCATCCCCGTTCCGCGCCGACTGGCCCCACTCCGGCAGCGTAACGCTCTTCCCGTTCGCCTTCTGCTGGCGAATCCTGTCGTACATGACGATGCTCCCGGCCACGGCCACGTTCAGGCAGTCATTGCCGGGAATCTGGACGAGCGCGTGGCACTTCTCAAGTGCCCGCGCCGATAGCCCATTGTCTTCGGCTCCGAGTAAATAGATGGCCTGTTCGAAGTGCGTGAATGATTCGAGCGGCTTGGCCCTCGTGGAAATCTCGATGCCTACTAGCCGTGCCTCTCGCGGCATCTTCGAGTAGAAATCGTCGAACCCGGCGAACTCCAGCAGCGGGATGGAGCGCCAACTCTTCTTCACGTCGCTTGACTGGTAGATATAGCGCCGCCCGATAGTGAAGATGAACGCCGCGCCGAAAATATGCGCCGAGCGCCAGAGCGTGCCGAGGTTCATCGGCGTCTTGACGTTCTCAATGCCTATGCCGAAGAAGCCTCTAGTCACTGACTGCCTCTTTCAGCTTCCCGAAAATATAATCTATCTCTGCCTCGCCCAGGTACGGATGCACGCCGACGAAGAAGCCATCACGCATGATCCGGTCGGTGTTGTCGAGGCTCCCGGCGAGCCGGTGCTCGATGTGCTGGAACGCGGGCTGCCTCAGGAGATTGCCCGCGAAAATAGGCCGCGTCTCGATCTTGGCCGCCTCCAGCTTGTGGACGATCTCGTCTCGGGCGACTCCGCGACCCGGCTTGACCAGCAGCGGGAAGGCGTATGGTGAAGGATTCGCCGCCGGATGAACTTCGGGCAAAGAAAAAAAAGCGTCGAGTGATGCGAGATTTTCATACAGCCTCCGGTAGTTTTGCCTGCGCCGCCCGACGATGAAGCCGATCTTGTCGGCCTGGGCGCAGAGGACGGCCGCCTGAAGATCGGTGGCCTTCAGATTGAAACCGATATCCGTGTAGGTGTATTTGTGGTCCCACGCCTTCGGAAGCAGCGGCCACTCCCACCCGAACCGCTGGCCGCAGGTGTTCGACGCGCCTGGAACGCACCAACACGCCCGTCCCCAGTCCCGCATCGCCCGCGCCGTGGCCGGGAACTTCGGGCTGTTGACGATGACCGACCCGCCTTCACCCCCCGTCGTATGGTGCGCCGGGAAGTGGCTCAGGCTCGACATGACCCCGAATGTGCCGACGAGCCTGCCGCCGAAGGTTGCGCCAAGGGCATCGCAGCCGTCCTCGATGAACCACAGGCCCCTGCGCTGGCAAATCCCCGCCACGGCCTCCGCGTCGAACGGGAAGCCCATCGGGTGCGGCAGGAAGACCGCCCTCGTTCTAGGGCCTATGGCGGCCTCCACGGCCCCAGGATCGGGGTTGTATGTCCGCCAGTCAACGTCCATGAAGACCGGGACGAGCCGATGCTGGATGATCGGCGCGAGCGTCGTCGGGAAACCGAGCGCGACCGTCACCACCTCGTCGCCGTCCTCCAGATGCCCCTCGACGCCCGGCGAGCAGAGCGCCGCCAACATTAGCAGATTGGCCGAGGAGCCGGAGTTGACCAGGACGAAGTCGCGCGAGCCGAAGAACGCCCGCATCCGCCGCTCGAACTCCTCAGTCCACCTGCCAGCGGTTATCTTCCCGGACAGGGCGCAATCGACGAGGTTGACGATCTCGCGCTGGTCGAATATCTGCGCCGAGTAGTTCACGCGCGTCTCGCCAGGGACGAAGTCGGGCCGCCGCCAGAAGCCGTAGGCGTAGCTCCCGACGGCGGTGATGATCTCGGAGCGGATTTCATCGAGGGTCATTAGACGCTCACAAAAAATACTCAATCTTGACTTTTGGCTCGCTCTTGCACAATGCTCGATCCCATACAAAGGCTCGCTCTCGCAGCTCGATCAGTCGCACGGCTTGGCTCGCTCTTCGGGTTTGCCCGATCCGACAAAATGGCCCGCTCGCTTGGGGTGCCCGATCCGATAGCATGGCTCGCTCCCTCAGTTTGCTCAATCCGAGGCAACGGCTCGCTCCTTTATTTTGCCCAATCCTGGGCAATGGCTCGCTCCGGTTGGTTGCTCGATCTCCAATGGCGGCTCGCTCTGCCGAAATGCACAATCCTTAACAATGGCTCGCTTTCCCCATATGCTCAATCTTGTAAAGCGGCTCGCTCAGCCTGTCTGCTCAATCCATCACTATGGCTCGCTCACTTGTCTTACGCGATCTGTTTTCCAGGCTCGCTCAGTCTCGATACTCAATCTTGAAGATTGGCTCGCTCAGACTTCCTGCTCAATCTAGCATCGCGGCTCGCTCTCACGCCCTGCTCAATCTAAGAAGATGGCTCGCTCTGCTTATTTGCTCAATCGGCCCCAACGGCTTCCGGGTCCTCGATGAAGTGCGCGTGGCCGAGATGCTCGATCACATACGGCTTCGGCGGCTCGGCCTTGTAGTGCTGGCGGTACGCCTGCGCGAACCAGAAATAAAGGAAAATCTTCACTGTCCACCTTCGCGCCCGCGCGTGGATGTGCGCCGGAGGCAGCATCGGAGCCTCGTCGCCGACGCTGGTCGCGCCGATCATGTAGAGCTTTTCGGTCGCTCCCAGGTCTAGGAGATTCCTGACGGCGGACGGCGATATCTTTCCGGCGTACCACTTGTGCGCCTGCGTGCTTTTGCCGACCTGCGCCGACCGCGCCTTCGCCTGCTCGGAGAACTCGCCCTTCAAGTTCCGCGCCCACTCCTCGGCCTTCCGCTTGACGAAGAGCTTCCCGTATCCGCTCTTGTCCTGGAACTTAACGAAGCTCTCGCCGAGCTTGAAGCAGAGCGTCTTCAATGCCGCATTCCAGGGCCGCTTCGTGTGCGGCTCCCACTTGCTCGTCGGGTCGAGGCCGGCGAAGCGCCAGATGCCGCCGACCGTCTTGACTTTCGATATGTCGATGTGGGCGAGCAGCCCGGCGGCGATGCAGGGCCCGATTCCGTGATGTGCCTTCGCCCACGAACCCATCCCCGTCGGGTCGTTGTCCGTGTAGATGTCGAGCGCAGTCTTGATCTCGTCCTCGACCATGCGCATGTTGTCGTTCGCCCAGCCGATGACGGCGACCGGCTCATCGTGCTCCGACATGGACCTGATCTGGTTCCCGGTCCCGATCCTGACGCTCTGCATCTGGTAGTAAAGGTCCACGAGGTAGCGCACCTCGGCGTCGCTCAATTTCTCGGCGGCGGCCCGCAGGTCGCGCCGGAGCCTCTCAAGCAGCGGGATGTCGGGGCGATCCTGCCTGCCCTTGCGCTCTTTGGCCTTCTTTTTGGCGGCTTTCTTCATCGGATTCTCCTTTCAAAATTCGCTCTGCAAGAATGCTCAATCATCGCATTTGGCTCGCTCCCGACTCATGCTCGATCATAAACCCTGACTCGCTCTCCGCGAATGTTCGATCTCCACTAATGGCTCGCTCCGAGAACGTGCTCGATCTCTCAGTGTGGCTCGCTCCTTTGCATTGCTCAATCTACGAATACGGCTCGCTCAACAACCTTGCCCTATCTAAAAACTCGGCTCGCTCCCTATCGTTGCTCAATCCAGAACGTTGACTCGCTCTAACACCTTGCTCAATCTTATCCTATGGCTTCCGGCTTCATCGACTCATGGACGCGCATCAGCCCACCGCGCAGCGAGATACCGGGTCGCCAGCCGCACAGATCGACTACCTTCCTGATGTCCGGCTTGCGGCGGCCCGGCTGGTCCCGCGTCAAGACGGGCGTAAGGTCGTCCGCCATTCTCGGCCTGCCGTCGAAAAGCTCCTGCGCGAGACGAACGACTCGGATGACCGACAAGTCTTCTTCGTCGTTGCCGACGTTGTACGCTTCGCCAGAAATGCCGTCAACTAGAACCGCGAGGAGCTGGATAACCGCATCGGAGACGTAGCAGTAAGAGCGCGTGGCAGTGCCGGAGCCGTGGACGACGAACTCCTTGTCCTCAACGACCGCCGCCATGAGCGCGGGGATGATCCGCCCGTCGTTCGCCGCCCCTATCCCGTAGATGTTAAACGGGCGCGCGATCTTGACCGGGACGCCGCGCTCTTGGTGATAAAGATGACAGAGAGTTTCGCCGAAGAGTTTTGAGACGTCGTAACAGCTACGGGGGCCGAGCGGCTGGATCGTGCCGACGTAATTCTCCGGCGTCGGGACGATCGAGGCGTTGCCGTAGACCTCGCTTGAACTCATCTGCAAAAAACCCTTGACGCCCTTCTCGCGGGCGAGTTGCAGCGCGTTCCACATCCCGACGGCATTCACCCGCATCGTGTCGAGCGGCCTCGTCCGGTAGACGGCGGGCGACGCGATGCTCGCGCAGTTGACGATCCAGTCAATGCGCGGCAGGCCACGGCGCAGCGGCGACTCGGCGATGTCGCGATGCAGAATCTCTACGTCCTTCCGCCCCTCAAGGTGCCTGAGCCGCTCCCTGCCGCCGACCGAGAAGTCGTCCTCGCCGATCACGTCGCACTTCTCGGCGAATAGGAAGTCGTTGCAATAAGCGAAGAGGTCCACGAGATAGGAGCCGATGAAGCCGCCCGCGCCTGTGATTAGAATCGTGCTGCCAGCAAATCGCTTCAGGCGCTCGGCAGAGGCTGCGATGATGGAGTCGAAATCTTGGATGAAGACGGGGTGCATTTATTTTCGCAATTTATCGGTTCGGCTTAGACGTTCGATTTCTCGCTGCGTATACCATACGGCTTTCTTCAAATCTTCGATGCCACCTTTATGATCGGCGCGCCAGATATATTTGATTGCGTTGCCTAAGTTGAAATTCATGTGCTCGACGACCTGGATGCACTCGATCCCGGACGGATGCGCGTTGTAATGCTTCGGATGATTCACTTTATCGGCCATCGCCTACCGGCCTTTCTTGAGGTTATCGGCCTGCTTCGCCAGTGGCTCAATATCCTCGTAGAAGATCGGAATCTTCGCCTTGAATTCCTCCAACAGTGGGATCGTCACTTCGCGCATCTGTGGGTGGGATTCCTTCGTTGTGCGCATGAGCAGAAAATGCCGCCAGTTGCGGAGATTGCCGGTGATAACGATCCGGCTGGCGAGCGCGTTCGGGAAAACAGAGCGAGCAATCTGAGGCGGTACGCCCCTTGAAGTCATGCACTTATATGCTCTCTCGCTAGCATCTATCAACGCCTCCCATTCATGTAAAATGCCCGGCCCAATTTTTTCATCAATCTCATCCTGAGTGTAAGTAGAAAATGGATTAACAAAATTCGGCGGCATTTTCTTTTCGTAGTTGACAAACCGAGTGCTCTCCTGCGTAAAGGCAAAGAGCCGATGGCGCACCAGTTCATGAGTGATGCCGCGATCGACGTAGAAGTCTACGCTAACTGAGGCGTGCTCAACGACGGACCAGTCGCCATGTTGTAAAACAACGGAGCGCAGCAAGCGGTCGTAGGAATCTTCCATAACCGCATCCTCGCTCCGGTGGCTGATCCGAGCGCACCACTCGATGCGGCGTAAAAGAGCGATGCCATCCTCTTGCGTAAAACTAAGAATAACCGCACCGGGTGGCTGCATTATTCGCGCGTATGGTTTGATGGTATTCATCGACCTGTCTCTCTTATAATTTACTTGTCAAACTTTGTCAACGGAAATCTCTCCAAGAATTTCCGCTCATTGCCCACAAGCTGGCGATGGCCGTGCTCTATCCGCTCCACCTGCTCTTGCCAGCCGACTTGTCGCGGTGGTTGGTAAGCATGCGGGTTGTATGGCGCTGGCTCACTAATCGCCGGCAAGCTCGCGTTGCCAAGCTCTGCGATCGTCGGGAAGAATTTGCACGAGCCGAGGCAGGCGCGCACGCCGATCTTGAACTGCTCGTCGGGAATCCCCTTGAGCATCTCCCAGTAGATATTTTGAGACTCTAGCGTTACGCGTTCTGCGGCGTATGTGTACGCGTTGACAAGTACCGCGAATTGAACGTTGAAAATATCGCGCGTCATTTGTTGTTAAGTATCGCTTTGGTTTTTTCCCGAATCTCATCCGCCTTGGATTGCCGCGAGTAACCGCTGAATCGCCTCGCGTTCCTAAGCCAATTACGAAACGCTGCTTCCCAGTCTATAAACCGCGAGCCGTTTGAAATGTGATAGTCTCGAAAAGCATCAATTTCTAAAGAAGGATCTGGAAGTTTGTTGTTTAGGGCGAATACCCGTATACCCTCAGAGATGCCGAATCCATCTGGATAGCTGGTCTTACTCTTCCTCTTCTCTTTAGAGTTAGGTTCGGATAGGTTAGGAAGGGAGGGAGTTTTAGAGTTCCCGGTCGGGATTTCTTTAGGCTCCCGTGTCCTATGATATTTCCAATAGTTAGCTACCCTGAAACCGTCTCGAAGTTCGAGCCAACCTCTATCCAAACACCAGTCCAATATGGCACGAACCTTAGGCGAATATACCCTGCATTTGCTACCCAATACGGCATGAAGTTGAGGCGAACTAGGTCCCAATAGGCCGTCATTGCGGTCTGCGATGCTGAGAATTTCAAGCCAGACGAAGCCCGCGCGATCACCAAATTCTTCCCGTAATTCCCAAAGTTCAGGGTCTGCGTTTATATCGTGCGTCACTGGAAACCACCGGATGATTCGCGGCATTTCATTCCCTATCTCAAGAACCCACAACCAGCCGCAGCAGGGGCCATGACCCTGGCAGAGTTGTACCCCCCGCGAACCGGGAGTGCGCGTTGCTGCGGCTGGTTGTGAATTCTTTTCGACTTGCCAGGGTCATAATTTTAGCTATCTATATAATGACCTATTCGCTAAGTCAACAGCTTTCTTTGAGGCCCTCCCCGACCCGCTCGGCGATGTAGTCGATGTCCTCGTCGGTCAGGTATTCCGAGCAGGAGAAGTGAAGTCCGGTCCGCCCGATCCGCTCGGCGATTGGAAAGTCTCCAAACTTGTGGCCGAGGAACTCAAACGCCTCGTGCTGCGTCGGGAGACTGCCAAAAAGAGTTTTTACTTGGATACCTGATTGCTCTAAGTATTGGTAGAGCGGCATGATGTCCGCCGTTGGATCACGCAAGACTATCGGAAAAGCATGGGGCGCAATGATCTCGCCTGGTCCGTCGGGGTATAGAATCAGCCGATCCTTGAACTGGCTCAAGCGGTCGAGCAGCTTCGCGCGGTTCTCTCGCCGCTTGGCGAAAGTCTCGTCGAATTTTTCGAGACCTTCCAACCCTATTGCTGCCGTAAGTTCATTCATCTTAGAGTTTGTTCCAAAAAATTTGAAGTCGAAGCGCGGCCCCGGCCCGTAGCCGTGGCACTTGATGGAGCGGCACAGGGCGGCGATCTCGTCGTCATCGGTGCATATCATTCCGCCCTCGCCAGCGACGATCATGTGCGCGGCGAAGAAGGAGTAGATGACGGCGTCGCAGAAATGGTCAGCATATCTGCCGCGAGTAAAAAAATACGGTCCGGGCGCTCCTAACTTCTCTGATTCATCTTCTATAAATCCAGCCCCGTGCCCCTCGCAGAAGTCTCCTATGATGAAGAGGTCGTGAGCCTTCGCGAGCAGCGCGATCTCCCTGACCGGCGTCGGCTTGCCTATCGTAGCGACGAACTGGATGCCGATGATCCCGTACATTTCAAGCGCGTGATTTTTATCGAGCAAGTGCGGATCGAGATTGAGCGTATCCAACTCTACGTCAATGAATTCCGGTGCTAAGCCAGCGGCTAGTATGCAATTTGCCGTAGCAACGAACGCACAGGCGGGAGTCGCAACCTTCGCTTCCTCGAATGAGTCGTGGGATATTCCGCGTATTTCCCTAATCGCCGCCCACACCACGATCCCCGCGTCCGTCCCGCTGCTCGTCGCTATCGCGTGCTCCCAGCCGAACTTCGCGGCGAACTTCTCCTCGAACTCGCGGACGTTCTCGCCCTCGGACACCCAGTTGCGGGAGAGCGCGGCCTCGATCTTAGCCCTGGCGAGCGGGCCGATTTTCAAGTCGCCAAAGGGAATGCGACGAATCACCTGATTGACCTCGGCGAGATGCCCTTCTCGGCGAGCAGGGCTTCGAGCTTGAGCAGATTGTCGGGGTGCGGTCTGACTCGCCCCGTTCGCCAGTTCCATAGTGAGGCGGAGGTCAAATCAAGGCGGAAAAGAATCTCCGGCTTCTTGACGCCCTTACGGATTAGCGCGTCGATAGCTTTGTCGATTTCCATCGAGGACATTTATAATATAGCTATCAAACTTTGTCAACAGAAATTTCGGGCCGCCCTTTCTGTCTTAGCGCCCGCGCGTAGAGGAAGGCCAGGGCCAGGTGCTTGACCATCGCCGCCGCGTCCTCGCCGCCGCAGACGAGCGCCCCGTTCACGGCGTCGGCTATGCTGTCCTCCATGCTCACGCCGTTCGCAGACCTGCTCTCGCAGCGCAACTTCAGCGACGGATACTGAGTTAGGACGGAATCAGCTTGAGATGTCGGCCTTTGGCTCATGGGGGCTTTTTCCTCGGGTCAATCTTGCCCGGCCTCGCTCTCAGCTTCTTCGTTGCGGCATCCACCTCGGCCCAGGTCTCCGGCGAGGAATCATAGTCCGCCAGGCCGACTTTCACGGCGTCCGGCCTACTGCGGTACGCGGAGTCGTCGCCGACCGTCACGCGGGCGGATACGATCCCGGTCGTCGGGTCGAATATCAGGTACATGGCCATTCCGCTACCTCTTGAACTCTATCGCCTGAAGGCGCGTGAACGAGCACTCGAACGCGCCGGTCCCGCCGCCGCTGTGCGTCTCCGTCAGGACATAGTTGACGCCGCTCGACGATCCGGGCGCGTCGATCTTGACGAGCGTTATGACGGCATTTCTAGTGTTGTTGACGAACTGTCGCCCGGTTTCTAGCAGTACCCCTCCCTCGTCCGTCCCGCGCCGCATTCTCATGGTCACGTTCCTGTTCGCCGCGCTTACGTTTTCCACATCCGTCTTGCCTATTATTTCTATGAGCCCGCCAAAGCACGGGATGGACAGCGTGGCGACGATCGTCTCGCTCGTCGCCCCGTACAGGTCGGTTATCACTCCGTCGTTGGCGAACTCGACTTGATTCGTGATCTCCACCGAGCCGATGTCGGTCCTGATTATCCTGCTCGCCACGAACGTTATCGGCCCGATCCACGACCCCACGTTGAAGCTGAAATCCCTCGGCCTCGCCCAGTAGGAGTAGCTCGTCTCGAAACTGATGTCCGTGTCGTGGTACAGCTCGCTGTGGAACCCGATGGACGTGGCCGCCGTGAAGCAGTTCGCCGTGTGCCGGAAAAACTCGTGCCCCCAGAGGTCGGCATACGAGGTCGGGTACACCCGGACCGTCACGTCCTTGCCGGTCCCCTGGATCGCCGAGATGCTGCCCGGCTGCGGCGGCGGGACCGTGTCTCCGTAAGTCGTGATCGACGCGACCCAAGCGCCGATCTCGTTTCGCGGGCCGAGGGGGGAGAACGGCACGATGCGGAATACTTGGCTGTTGTCCTCCTGCGGGCCGAGCGGTATCTCCGCCGCCGTTCCGTAGTAGGTCCCGTAATGCGAGAATCCCTCGCCGCTCCCGACGTTCATGACCTGCTGAAGATCGAATCCGGCGAATCCCCCGCCCTTTTTTTCCAGGTTGTATGGATCACCGGAGTCCGGCGCAGCAACGAATATAGGCAGTACCGTGGCGACGCGCGTAGCGCCGTTCCACGCCGCTATCTGGACTATCGCGCCGGAGGCCGCCCCGGCGGTAAAAGTAAGCCGCTCGCCTATCAACGCGTCATTGTTGGGATTGTGGGATTGGGCCAGCGTAGCCGAGGCGGTCGTGCCGGGAACCGTCACGCGGCCGCCCTCCTGGCGCATACTCGGCGTCACATCGATCATGATTTTAGAGGCGATGAATCCGTCTTTGGCTTCACGGCGCTCCTCGCGCACGCTGACGGCGAGCGGCTGCGCCGGCGGCCCGGCCAAAACCGGGGCCCGTTGACTCACTAGTAGTTGGCGCGGAGTGGGTGTCACCGGAGCTACGGTGCGGTATTCCTCGACCGTGAGCTTGTGCCTGCCCAATTCGTCCCGGCTGACTTTCTTCGTAAGCGCCAGGAATAAATCCTCGGAATTGATGCCGATCGCCCATCTGTCGTTCGGCCTGATTTGGTACGAGAAGCCCGTCGTCGGGCTGACGGTTATCGTCGCGAAGCTGGATGTCCCGGTCGGCACGGTCGTCGCCACGGTGCGCTGCTCGACGGTATCTGCGGCCATGTGCCACACGAACAGGTCATAAGCGTAGCCCGACTTGACGACTATCTCCCTGTCGAGGACGATATGGCTGCTCGATCCGTCAAGCGCCCTGCCGCCCCACCCGGCTTCGTAATCCGTGAGCAGCACTCCGGCGCGGCACATGTCGCCTGGCTCGACTGCGATCCCTTCGAGCCCCGTCGAGAACGATATTTCGCGTCTCTGCTGACGCTTGCGGTTCAAATCAAACCCAGCGTTGCGCTCCGCTTCGGACTGCCGCGTCACGCCGAGAAGCTGGATATCGTAGTCCCTAATCGGGTCGCCGGCTCCGAAGACAGAGGCGGAATCCTGCACAAAGATCGGCTCGACTTCGTAGTCTAAATCCTGATTCGCGAAGCGCGCGTTGACTTGGTTCGGGCGCATGGGATCGGAGGCGATCTTAATCTCCGTTCCTCCGGGTATCATATTTCCCGCGTGAAAAACCTGCCGCACGGGAAGGTCTTGACGGTCAGTGATGACCTTGTATCTATCCTGAGAAAGAATAACGGCAGAGCGATAGTTGCCGAGGATGTCGTTTACCCACTGCCAGTGGGACTGCTTCTGGTCCATCACGAGGTCTATGCGATGCTGATCTTCCGTGCCTCCGCGCCCATCGGGAACTTGCGATCGGCAGAGCGTCGCGAAGTCGATGAACGACTGAATGTCGCACTGGCTGTTCGCAATGAACGGCCCCATGCCGTAGACGGAGTTCGTCATGTAGTCGAGGACGGCCCATGCCGGGTTCTGCGACCATGTGACGGTCGAGACCGCCGTCGTGCTGTAGACGAGGACTTCCCGCCCCCGGACGAGCGCCGTCACGTTCGGCTGCCCGCCGTGGAACTGGCTCGTCGCCGCCCCCTTGATCGCGAGGAGCGCCGTGCCGGAGTACGGCTCGCCCGCGCCCTGCCGCTCGGTAACGTGCGTGAGCCAGAGCCGCCCCTTGATGCTCGTTCCTTGTTCAAGTTGATTCGGATTCGACACGTCGACGAGCGTCACGCGCACGTCGTAGGCTCCCGCAGACGGGAGCGTCGTCGTGTAGGTTGACCATACGGGCGCGGCGATTTTGTCCTGCCAACGCTCAGGGGACGTGACTATAGTGTAGGTCGTGGTTCCGGTCGTCCTGCGCTCGACGGAATACTCAAGCCACACTGCCGAGCGGGTTCCGTCCTTGTTGAATTTTATCAGCCCGTCGAGCGCCCCCAGGACGAGGTCCACGGCCACGACGCTGTTACCGTTCGTCGTGTAGGTGATCGGCGTGCCGGATGCCACCTCGCGCCCGTCCTGGAACGTGTTGCGGATCGTCTCGAACCCGGTGATGACAGCCTGGCTCGACGTCCCGAGGCGGGTCTCGGAGGTGACGCTGCCGATGCTCTCAAGCGCGATGTTATTTATCCTGACGCAGTTGACGCTCGTTATCGGCCCCTCGCCGAGGCCGAGCAGTAGGTTCATCTGCTGCAAGCGCCCGGCCGACTTCACGTCCACGCTCATCCCGAGGAGTTGCCCGCCGACCATATCCTGTCCGTAGATGACCGGCACGACTCCGCCGGGAGTTATGGCGGTTCTTATTCCTTCGAAACCGTAGGTCTGCGACTGCTTCTTGCCGCCGCCGGACAGCGATGGTTGGTTCGGCTGATTGAACAAACTGACGACGAACGTGACGGCGGAGAAGACCAAGGACGCTGCGCCGAGGAATGCTCCGAGACCATAGGCATACATCCCGACAAGCGTTGCGCCCGCAGCCCCGAGTGCGCCGCCTGTGAACCCGGCCGCAAAAGCCGCAATAAACGCTGTCACTGGCTCCGTCGGGCGGATGACGAGCCGCACCCTGTCGCTCTTACCGGGCCGCAGGGAACGCCACTCGCTCACCCGGACACCGTTGAAGTGGCACTCTACGACGGCATCGAGCAGTAGCTTGGCGCGTCGGTCCGACTCCATCGCCCCGGCCAGCGTCGCTCCGGCGGGGAAGTTGACATGCCCGTGGGCCGCGCGACGCTCGGTTATGTCCTCGATCTCAAGGATCATCGTTTCTCAAGCCTTCCCACGTTGACTATTCTGTGCGCGTACCTGCGGATCGGCTCCTGCACGACCGATTGCGCCGGGCCTGATGCGTGAATAAATTCAATCGGAGAGACGGCTATTCCAACATGATCGGTTAACCCGTAATCGTTCGCCATGCAGAAGAAGACCACGTCCAGTGCCGCTATTTCGGCGTCCCTGCCGAGTAGTTTCCCGTGCCGCCGCCACCCGATTGGCCTCTCCGGCAGGTCGATCCCCGCGCCCTCCCGCGCGACGTGGCGCACCAGCCCGTAGCAGTCGAACCCCGACTTATCTATGCCGCCCTTTTTGTACGGGACGCCGACTAAGTGGGAGAAGTCCATCGTCTCAGACTATGGCGAAGTGCCTCATGCCGTAAGGGATCGATGGGAACTGGTTGCGGTTCCACGTCCGTCTCGGCCCCTGCGCGTCGTAGTTGAAGTTGTACCCGAGCATAAACCGCCCGACCTCGCCGGCGAACACCGAGCCCAAAATCTGGAGCGTCACGAAGTCCTCCGCGCCCGAGTTCGTGAGCGAGACGTTGACGAGCCTAACGGTGACGTTGTTCAGCGTCAGGTCATTGTCCTTCGCGAACTGGAAGGCCATACCACGGTAGTTGAATACGTCGATCGTCAGCTGCGGAAGCTCGTTCCCCGCCGATTGCTCGTATTCTCCAATCATCATCGGGACGGGCATGTAGGTGTTCCCGTTGTGGGTCAGCGTCTCGGGCGAGGTCGTAAAGTACGCCGTCGTGTTGGCGTTGACCTGCAACTCGACTAGGTGCGCCCAGGCGCGCGTGCCCTCTAATTGATTCTTGAGAGCGGTGAAGCTCGACACGAATTGACGCATTTGCTACTTCCCCTTGTCCGTCCAGCCCTTGTCCCGCATGACCTGGTTGACGTGCGTCCCGTCGCAGAGGTAAACGTCCACTATGAACCGGCCCCAGCGGTCCCGGATTTGTTTCTGCGGGATTTTCACCCCCACGAACTTCGCTCCGATGAGGCTCTCGAGATCCGCCTTGGCTTTGGCGTAGTCTGCCTCTTTTCTCTCCGGCGCTCTCACGTTGTAGAGGCGGAAGCCGGAGTCCTCCGGGAAGGCGACGTAGGCCGAGATCACGGTGTAGGTGCGGGCGTGGAACGTGTCGCCATCGCTTACGCGAGAGACCCTGAGATCGCAGTCGGCCCAGGCGGGAGCGGTGAGCAAGAGCAACAGTAGAGGCAAGGTTTTAAATTTCATCGCGGAACCTCCTTCACTGGCGCACAAAATAACATAGGCGATTTGCCCGAGACGGGCCAGCAGGCCATGTACGGGTGGTCGAGGGGATCGGGGGGCCGCGCCCAGCCGCACCCGATGATCGTTAAGAGAAAAAACGCTGCCGCGAGCGACAAAAAGACTTTCACTATGACTTGCCTCCTCTTCGCGTCAACGATAAAAGAAAAACGGCGAGACGAATCATTGCGGCAGATCCTTTTCACTCAGAGCTTTCTTGCTCGCCGCCTCGTCCTCGGCCAACTCTCCTGCTTCTATCTCCTGAACCAATCTGTCCAGCTCCGCCCGCATCGTCTGCAAGTCGGGCTGGCGCTGCACGATCGACAAGAGGGCCTTTCTCACTTCCTTCTGCGCGTCGAGAATTTCCCCGGCGAGTCGCGCCCCGATGGCCGATAGCCTGCCGGTCGGTATCACGCCTCTGTGACGTCCGGCCGAGAGGGCGAGCAGGTATTTCTGGTCGGCGTCGAACAGCAGCTCCAGGCCCCCGTTGTATGCGTTGGCCCGGTTCACGGGGTCCACGAGGCCGATCGCGCGCGCGAAGAACCCCCAGATGCCGACCCAGACCGACACGGCCTTCGCCGACGCGCCGCCTATCGCGGCGATCGAGGCGGCCACCGTCGCACCGTCGAGCGCGATGGGACCGACCGTGGCGATTATCTGCGAGCGGAGGCTCTTCCCTCCCCACTCCTGATACTGCCTGTCCAGCATGTCGTAAACGTCGGCGTCGGTCAGCGCGCGCAGTCTTTGGGTCGACGGCGGCTCCTTCAGCAGCGAGCCGAGGGTCAGCGTGGGCTGAGACGAGCAGGCGCTCAAAAACGCCAAAGCTAAAATCGCGCCTGTGATCCGCTTCACTTCAACAACTCCCACCATCTCCTGGCCGTCCAGAGGTCGGCGTCGAGCAGCCCGCTGTGAGTCTGGTCCGGCTCGTAGATGTTCTCTGCCCCCGGCATCTTTCGCCGCGCGCTTATCTCCCCGTCGCCGAGTTCTCCTAGAAGTTGCATTCGATCGCCCGCGCCCGTGTGGATGTGGACCCAGCGGTGAATCCTGCGCCCGACCAGATGGCCCAACACGTCGTCCCTTACGGGCGTCGCGACGGTGACGAGCGTGCCGATCTCAAGGCCATGCTCGGTGGCGAGCAGAGGGAGCTGGCCGCCATGCGAGTGGGCGACTATGTTCGGCTTCTCGATCCCCTTCGCCTTGCAGAACCAGCGGAGCGCGGAGGCGGCGACTATCCACTCGCGATTGTCGCCCTTGACGCCCTCCAGGGCCGTCGTCCAGGTGAAGGGGTCGTCGGGCGCGGCCAGATCAAGCCCGCGATGCTTCGCCGTCTGCCAGAACGGCGAGGCCACCTTCCACCACAGGTCGGACTCGAGCCCCCAGGTTCCTGAGATCAAGATCGTTTTCGCCATCGCCTTCCTCCTCAAGCGCACCGCGAGCTGCACGGCACGGGCACCCGCTTCACGAGCTGCCCCGTGAACGGGTTGAAGTAGTCATCGAAACATCGCCCGCCGACGTTTATCCGAAGGACGCGGAAGCCGTCACGCTGCGTCTGGCAAAGAATGATCGGCCCCTGGGCAACTTGAAAAGAGGGGGCGGCAAAAGCGAGCGCAAAATAGCCGAGCGATGTTTTCTCCATCAACACTTGAGGGCTCACCCACCGGGCGATCTCCCTGGATTGACCTTTAACGAGAACCAGAACGTCACCGGAGGGGCAGAGCAAGACGGATACCGAATAATGGTACAGCTTACGCTCCTGCTCTATTTTCTGCCCTCCGAGACAACCGGCGTTTTTCGTCCAGAGTTCATTTTGCGTGGTCGCCGCGTCCACCTCGCCGAACGGCACGCCGTAGGCGTAGGACTGGTAGACGCGCTGCAACGTCGGCAGGGACGCGAGCGCGGCGACGGCGAGCGTCGGGTACATCAACACCCACTGCCACCAGGACAAGCCGGGCTTCTTCACCTTATTTCGTCCTTCTTCTCGAGGTCTATGGCCTTGACGATCTGGAAGGCGGATGTGGCCCAGCCGGCGATGAAACCGGGCACGACGGTCATGATCGTCGTCAAGGCCACTACCCGCTCGACCGTGAACTGCTCCGGCGATATGCCGAGACCTTCCTGAAACCACCACAGCAGCACGACGACGCAGGCTCCGCCGAGACTTCCGCCCGCCGTTCCCATCGCGACCTTCGGGTTGATGTTCATAGTCAATTCTTCACTGCGCTCCGAACGTCCGCGCCACGATGTAGCCTATCAGCGCCCCTATGACGCCACCGGCGGCATTCGCCATCAGCAGGCCGCCGAGCACCTTGCCGCGCAGCAGCGTCCATTCCTTGAACTCCCGCTTGATCCCCTCGTGCTCGGCCTCGTGCTTCATGATGAACCTCTCTACGACTTGCATGAACTCGTCCGCCCTGCTCAGCCTCGTCGTCGCCGGGTCGTTGCCGTTGCCCTTGTAAAGAAAGTTCTCTATTCCCTCCAGACGGTGACGGATTTCGGCGTGGAACGTAGCGTCTATGTCCTTGTGCTCGTCGATCTCCGCCGTGTACCGCTGGAGCTGGTTCTCCAGTTTAATCTGCTTTGCCTGCATCTCCGCGAGCGCCTCTATCCGTCTCTCAAGGCGATTCACCTGCTCGCCCAAAAGACGCTGTACGGTCTCTATCTCCCTAAAATCATGGTCCAACTGTTGCCGCAGTGTCATTCAATGATGTCGTCCTTTTGGAGTTTATATGTCCACTCGCCTGAGCCATCCTCGGATATAGCGTCGGACGTGCTCCTGGCGCGCGATAAAAAACGGCCGCATGTACTCGACCACGGCCCTCACGTTTTTTGAGCCCACAACATAAGTCGTGATCTGAAACCAGTTCTGCGCCGCGCAGAGCGCCCGCTCGTCCAGAGTTTTCGCGGCGGCGATCGTCGCCGGGCCAATCCGGCCGTCGGGCGCTATATTTTTCCCGAAAAACCTGCACGCCCATTGCAGACACATGATCGCCACCATCGGCCCCTGATTGAAGGCGTTGTCGAACAACTCCAGCGCGATCGACAGCGGCAGCTCATCGCACCGAAGCGGCAGCCACCAATCGCGGTGATAAATCTCCTTGGCCTCCTCCAACGTCAGGGCCTTAATGTCCCGTTCCGGATAGCGCATTGCGCTGACGCCATACTTCGTGCCCTTCAGCTTTCCCGCGCCGATCACGCCATCGGTCCAGTTGCCGGGATCTTTCGGATCGTCGGAGAATCCCCCCTCGTGTCCGATGGTATTGGAGAAAGCCGCCTCGAATGCCTCGCTGCCCATGTTGCATCTCTCCTCAGTCCGTAAAAAGCGTCTCAAATAAGCTCAGTTCGACCCTGTAAAGGCCGCGCGCGAAGTGTGTCACCGTCAGCCCCTCCGGCGAGAACAGGCAGCGGTACTGGTTCCCCCACGCTGCATAGAAGTCGTGGCCCGATGCCGGTATCGTGTTCGCCGAGTTGGCGAACGTGACTAGGCCGGGGTTGGGGTTGAGCGAGTAAGGCCATGCGTTGGCCGAAGCGGCGACCCATGTCGACGTGACGCCCGTCGCCTGGTTGCGCGTGTAGATGGTCAGCGATCCGGCTCCGACGTACCGCACCGGCAGGAAGAAGTCCCGCCGCGAGTCGTCCCCCTCGCCGACGAGGTTCGGGTTCGCCACCGATCCGTAGATGTCCCCATTCCATAAAAACGACTTGCCCGCCTGGTGAAAAGCATGGAACGCCGAGAGGCTCTCCGCCTCCCCGCGCGTGAGCGGGCCGAGCGTCAAGTCGAACTTGTACGCCGGGCGCTGTCCCCTGTTGAACACGTGGAGCAGGCCAGGGTTGTCGAACTGCACCCCGCCCGTGAATGTGATCGCCTCGCGCGTCACCTCTTCGCCCGGAGTGCAAGTGAATGTCCTCAAGTGCGGCATATATCAAGCGTGCGTCCTCAGTATGTTCCTTGTTGCCTGGGCGGTCTTCCCGCCGCGCGCAGTGTCCCCGGCAACGATCATCACCACATCGTTCGGGCCGAGCCGGGGCGGCCTCTGGTCGACTAGGTAGATGTTCTGCACGACCTGCCCGCCTCCCTCATTGCTTGGCCGCATCGGCCTCATGCGGGCCACGATCTCCGGCCCCTCTTCTGCCAGCTCGCCTATGACGCCGCGCCCGCGCGATCGCTGCACTATCCCGCCGTGCTGGAATTCTTGAAGCGCCCCTTGAGGTATGACCATGCCGCCGTGGGCGAACCCGAAAATCTTGCCGATCCCGCCGAGCAGTTGCAGCAGGCCGCCGCCGAAGCTGAACTCCCCCGCAGGCTTTCCGCTGCTCGCCATCCACTGCTTTAGAATCCCGGCGAACGGGACGATCAGGAGTTCCTTCAGCATCGCCTGTATCATCATGGTGACGATGGACTTGCCTATCCCTGCTGCGATCTCCTGCAACGAGAATTGCTCGCTGCCGCTGAGAAACATGACGAGGCGGTCGGTGAGCGTGCTGGAGAACTGGTCGGCCATGCTCTCGGCGGCCTTCCTGATGGACTCGTTGCGCTCGAAAATGGCCTCCCCGACCACGCGAGGCCAGCGCTCAAGCTCCTCCCGCATGTTGTCCTCGTCTCCCCGCGCCGCCTCCTGTAGGACCTCCCTATCGAACTGCTTCTTGCGCTCCTCTTCGAACAGCTTGAGGACGGACAGGTTTTCCTCCAGCGCGTTCTTTTCCAGCAGAAAGCTCGTGGCGAGGTCTCTTATCCGCTTGGCCGTCTCGCTCGTCACGTCGCCGAGGGATTTCTTCACCGTGGCCATGACGCGTTCCAGGTCCACCGTCGTCTGGACTATCTTGTTCCCCTGGATCATGTCGCCGAGCATGGCCCGGCGTGCCTCGATCTCCCCCTGCATCAGCTCGACCGACTCGCGCAGCGGGTCGAGCGCCTGCCGCCTCGTGGTTATGGCCAGTATATCCTGCTCCGTGGAGGCGCGCTCGGCCACCTCGCGTTTCCTGAAGGCGCGGACCGTGGCGTCCATCTCGGTGCTCTCAAGCTGCCTCAGCCGGACGTTCTTCTCGGCTATGATGGCCCCCATCGCGGACGTGGCGTTCGCCCGCGCCATCGCGACCTCCAGTTCCTCGGAGGTTTTGAGCTGCTTCTCCTGCGCCTCGCGCAGCTCCATCCACTTCCTGACGAGCTGGGTCACGACCGCGATGACGGCGAGGATAAGGCCGACGATGAGCCCCGCTTTTAGACCGGCGAGTATGGCCGCGCCGAGCGTCGCCGCCCCCCTTGTGGCGTTAGCTATAGCGAACACGAGGTTGTCCAAGCTTAATATGATCGCCCCCAGCTGCGGATGCATCAGCGCGAGGGCAGTCGTCAGCTGGCTCGTCGCGGCGCGCGCCGGCCCGAGCGCGACGCGCAGGGAGTTCGTCGATCTCGATAGCCTCTCGGTCGATACCGACGCCTGCTCGCCCTGGCTCTTGAGGCGGCCCAATTCGGCCTCGGCGCGTTTCAGGTCCGCCGACATCTGGTCAACGGCACGGAGCACAACTTGTACTACATTTTCCTCAGCCATTGATCGCACTCCTCAAAGCATCAAGATGCGGCATAGTGATGGGTAAAATCTTAGTACGTTTTTTCTGATTACAACTCCGACATAATGGCCAGACGTTATCCCAACTGATTTTTCCACCTCTTGATAGAGGAATAAAATGGTCTTGAACTAAAGATTCTTTACTTCCACAAAGCCCACAAGCGTGATTATAAAATTCTAAGATTTTATTCCAGATAATCGTTCTTACGCTCATCCCGCAATATCCCTTCCCCGCTCTTCCTTTCTCCACGCATTCTTGCATGTTCTCAAACTGGTCTCCTAGCCGCAGATGCTTCGGGTTGACACAGGACGGATTATCGCAGGAATGAAGGCAAAGTAGGTTTTCTTCTATCGAACCATTAAAGAACTCATAGGCAACGCGGTGCGCGAGCGCGGTTTTCTTTCCGCGCAGTATCGTCCCGTACCCCTGCCTATTTTTACCGCCAATCCACAACCAACATTCCCCTGATTTATCTACCTTCGCCCAGAAACGCTCCTCGATGGTTTTAGTCCTGGCTATAAAGAAGCATTGACGCGAGCAGTACTTTCCGCCCTGCTTCGACAGAAACAGTTGATCGCAAATCATACATGGTCGCGGCTTGTGTTTTGTAAAGCAGCGGAACGAGCAGAACTGCTTTCGATTATTAGCGCCCGACAAGAACGGCGTCTGGCATCGCTCGCAATTTCTCATTTCTAATGGCTGTTTTCTTTTGTTGCATCTCTTCGAGCAGTATTTATTCAAATTGCCTCGATAGCCGTAGAATTGCTTACCGCAATACGGATTGCTACAGATAAACGGCCCGAAAGTTTTCCTTGATTTCGCCATTACGCCTTGCTCTTTCTCTTTTCCCGCTCCGCCTCCATCTCGATCACGTCGGCGCGTGCCCGGCGAATCACGTCCAAAGCTTGCTGCCGGTTGGTCACCTGTCCTCCAGTCATCTTCTTGCTTGCCTCTCTCTGCGCCACGACCTCCGCATATCCCCCTCGCAAGGCGACGTTCACATCGAAAGAAAGCCTCTCCATCGGCGACCTAAGCGTTCCCCTCGGGAGCAGGGATGACGGCCTCTGGCCGTACCTCTTCGCCACGAGGTCCAGTATCTCCGGCCCCTGTCCCGCGAAAAAACTTCTCCATGTCTTTCAGCCCCGACATCTCGAAGCTGAACTCGCAGACCTGCGCCGCCAGAAAGTTCAAGTCGCTGCCCAGGTCGGCGGCGGCGATCTCGTCCTCCGGGCATTTATCATAATCGCCGAACCAAATTCCCGGATGATCGGCGTCCTTCACAACCCCATACTTGATCGCGAACTCCTTCAGCCGCTTCTCGATGTCCGGATCGACGCTGGCGTTGGACCTGAGCGTGTCGCTTATCTGCTGCAATTGCTCGGTCACGGAGTCCGCGATGACTACCGGCAATGCCCCGGCCTCGCGCAGGTAGTCGCGCACATCTAGACGCCGGATCATATACTCCTGCCCGGTAAACGGGCTTAGGATCGTCTTCTTGAATCGCTCTTTCTTGATGGGCATTTCTTCCCTCCGTTTAATTGAACACAATTCTGAATTCATCATCACCGCCCCGCTCGTAGCACTGGTAGTCGGTGTTGAAGATCGCCAGGCCCGTCTTGTCTCCCCAGGCGTTCTGCTTGATGACCGTTTGCGAGGCGATCAGCGTGAACCTATTGCCCTGGCCCGTCCCGGCCTGGAGCCGTAGCACTGCACCTGAGCTTGACCGCCACGACCCGAAGAAGTCGAAGCTCGTCGGCTGCGATGCCTCCGGGTCGAACGAGCCGCCCGGCGAGCGCTCGGTGAGCAGCACGGCGATGATGCCGGAGCCGGAGGCCGCCAACGAAGCGCGCTGCTCCAGGATCGTGTTGTTGGTGTTGAAGTTGCAGTTCTCCACGTTGGCCGAAAGCGACTGGATGAAGATCGAGCCGCTTCCGATCCACCTGGGGGGAATCTGCGTCGGAAGGGACACTGACGTAGATCGCGTGGTGGCCGCCTCCGTGGTGAGCTGCCCTCGGAAAGTGAACTCGGCAGTCACGGGAGCCGCCGCGCCGTAGATCAGGTTCACGTTTCCCCGACAGCCTACCATGCGGTGTTCGTAGCCGTCGATGTGAGCCACGAGGGTCATCGAGTTGTCCGATCCCACGTCCTGGGCCGGCGCGTACTGGTACTCCGGCTGCCCGTCGGCGTTCGAGTTCACGAACGTCTCGAACGCTCCGCACGCGCGAAGCAAGTCTCCGATGGGCGGCTTGCGGTTCGCCGTGTACGAGCCGGAGTCCAGCCCGTGAACGTAGGTCTTGAAACTCACCCCCGCAGGCCGCACCGTCCCGATAGGGCGGCTGTATCCCCGCGTGAGCAGGCCCGCCGAGACCTCCACGTTCTCCTGGCCGAGGTCCACGGTGAACGGCTCCATGATCTTGATCGCCTGGTACGAGGCGGTGTGCGTGGGCGCTACGTCTGCCCCGTAGGTGGATTCGAGGCCCGCCATTAAAATTTGCCGGCGAAGTAGAAAAACATCAGCCATGTGTTGATTCTCCTTCTTTCTTGCGCTATGATCTAGTTATGCCTAGACCACACGGTATTCCCCTTACCCCACAAGAACGGGCAAGGATCGTTGAACTTTATAAATCTGAAGTGGGAGCAAAAGATATCGCTATTCAGATGAACGTGTTGCTGAAAACAGTCTATCGGCATCTGCACAAAGCCAATCTTACGTTGAATGGCAGAAGAGGGAAAATCGTCATAGATTGTAAAGATATCTTTAATTTTAATGAGCAGTCTGCTTACTGGATGGGGTTTATCCTGGCCGATGGATATCTGTCTCAGTACAAACAATTTTTCCTTCAACTGGCAGGTCGGGATGCCGATCATCTGCGTAAATTTATCGAATTCTTGAGAATTGAGAGAAAAATCTCCATTCGTATAAATAAACGTGCCAACAAAGAACATCTGTCTGCTCGTATATGGTTTTGCAATAAAGCTTTCACCGATCAACTGAATACTCTCGGTATATGTCGGAGAAAGCAATCGCGTATCATTCCCGATACTTTGAAAGACAACCGTCATTTCTGGCGCGGCGTAATTGATGGAGATGGGCATATCGGGGAGACAAATGGAATTTATCGGCTTACGCTCGTCGGAGATCAGACGGTCCTGAATTCTTTTTCTATTTTCGCGCAGCGTCAATTCGATGGAATCAAATCGACTCGCAGACCGTTCCTGCTTAATCGCGTGACGAAGCGAATAGGAGAATCTATCTGCCGCCTGCAATTCCATAGGCAAAAAGCCGCGCGGTTGATTCATTGTCTCTATGCCAATCATTCCATTAGCCTCGCTAGAAAACAAATCGTGGCCGACCGCATCATGAACCGTCTCTAACCTTACGCCGCCTCCGAGGCGACGCTCACTTTCTCCTCGGCATCCACGATCAGGACGACTCCCTGCGGGCGGCACCCGTCGCAGTAGTCGGCTTGCTCGCCTTCCCAGTAGTCTGAGAACGGCAGGATCGGCTTGCGGCATCCTGAGCAAGCCGAATATCCAGCCCCGGTGTTCTCGCGGCGAAGTTCGGCCTTCTTACTTTCCGCTGCCGCCGTAAAGTTCAAAGCTGACAGAAATCTTCTGACTGCCGACGAAAGCATTCTCCCCTCCCTGGTAGTCGATGTCGATGTCGATCGGCACGTCCGTCCTCACGAGAATCCCGCGCGTCTGGTCAAACTCGACGTGCTCGCGGAACCAATCCAGCACGTCGCCCGATATCCCGAAGAGCTGCTCGTCCAGATCCGCCTCGCTCTTCGAGCTGTAGCACCACACGGCGAATCCGATCCTGGCATACATGCGGCGCGTCTGGAGACTGTACGCCCCGGTCCCCCTATTGGCATCCTCCATGCGCGGGTCGAAGAAGACGTTCATGCACGGCATGATCTCGCGCGGCGGCGTCCTGTCGTCCGTCCTGTCGTAGTAGATTTTACTCAGCACTGACAGGCGCGGGTCAGCCTGGAGGGCTTTTACCACCGGCTCTATTAGGTGGTTATATAGGTCGAACGTCGGCATACTACGTTAGCCCCTTTAGCAATCCCTTCTCCTTCAGGAAGTTGATCGATGTTCGTATGAGCTGCGGCAGCAGCTCCCGCTCGGTCGGCAGCATCCGCCGCGCCGGGAGGCCGGGGTGGTGGACTTCCTGGGCGAAGGCGAGGTTCTGCCCTTTCCTGTACTTGCCGGTCCCCGACTGCGCCGACTTGAGCCGCACGGCCACCGTCACTGCCCTACCGCCCTCAGCCACCGGGAACGCCAGCGCCTTAGCCGTCTTGGGCCTTATCGTGTACGGCTTCGTCCCTTCCTCGTGCCAGAGCGCCTTCTTGTCCGCGCTGCCGACCACCGCCCGCTGGCTGTCGAAGTTCATCTGGAAGCTCTGCCTCATTTGCCCCGCGTCCTGCAAAATAAGGCTCGATCCCTTCCGCCGCCCCGCTATCGTGTTCGGCCTGAGCTTCGCCCACGGTCCGGTCGCCAGCAGCCCACCCTGCGCGCGGAAGTTGCGGTCGATCCAGTTCATCGCCTGTATTCCGTAGCGCATGTGAAGCTCGGCCCTGTTCCCGCCGATGGCCTGGGCGTAGTTTCGGAGCAGGTTGCGCATCTCGCGCATCCCCTTCAGGTCGATCTTTATGCTCACGCCCGCCATAGTCAGTCTCTCGCGTCCTCCGCCTCCACGATGTCGGCGTCCACCACCTGCCCCTCGAAGTCCCGCATCCCGAAGACGGGTACGCCGCCAGCGCCGGGGAGGCTCCCCGTGAGCGCCGTGATCGCCTGCTGCGTCCCTGTGACCACTCCGCCGCTGGTGACGAGCACCGCCGTGCCGGAGACGACCGAGGCGAGCAGCTCCACGTAGTCCTCCTTCCGCTTCAGGATCGCCGGGGGGGCATCCACGTTCTCCAGCGAGTAGCGGTCGGAGTAGAAGTTCGCCAGCGCGAAGACCTTGCTCATCGCCACGATCAAGTTAGGCGTCGGCGTAACCGGCACCGTCACGACTAGGCCGAGCATCGAGTCTATGAAGGCGTCCGCCTCCTCCAGGTACGGCCTCAAGTCCCTCTGGGTGATGTCCGCCCGCCCGAACACCTGCCTCCCCGTGCGCGTCACGTCCAGCACGTTCGCGTAGGTCCAGAAGCTGTGCGGCTCGGTCCGCACCACCTCGAACTCGCCGCGCAGCGTGTACGGCCTGCTCGCCGCGTCGAACGGCACCCACTGGTAGAAGTAAAGGCCGGCGGAGGTGGGCAGGACCACGTCCATGTAGTACACGCCCCCGCCGCTCGCCGCCACGAAGAAGCTCGACGCCTGGACGGCAGCCGGGGCGAGCGATACCCCGTCGGTGTTGAACAGGTTGAACGCGATCGTGCTCGGCGCAGTCTCCGTGGACGCCCACGTGAACCGCTTCGTGTCGCTCGCCTCGTAGCGCGGTATGCCGCCCGTTATGTCGACCGCCATCCTACCTCCTCAGCCCCTTGACCTTCGTCGTGCGCACCGCTCGGTCGATTATCTCCGAGACGCGCTTACTCGCGTCGCCCGCGCCGGCCGCGCGCGCGCTCATATCCGTTACCTGCGTCAGGATGTTCTCGACCAGTACCACCGCTTCCGACGGGACGATCCTCGTGGCGACGGCGGAGTCCGACAGCGCGGCGAAGTCATCGAACGTCATCCGGCGAAGTAGCTGGACGGCCTCGGACAGCAGCGCGCCGTCGGTCACGGCCTTCAGCAGCGTCCTGGAGATCGCGTCGGTCGCCGTCGCCGAGTCGCGCGTGTCGGCTTGGACCGAGCGCACCGTAGAGGTCGAATCCGATACGACCTGCGAATCCTGGAAAAATTGGGTCAGGATTTGGCGGACGGCGTCCGAGGCGACGGCGTTGTCCGAGAAGAACTTCGACAGGACGGTGGGCGCGAGGTCGGCCAAAATCGCCGAGTCGGAAAAAAATCGGGCCTGAATCGTGGCGATGGAGTCGTCCGCTGCGACCGCGTCCGCCAGGACTTTCAGTAGCGTCCTACTGATTATGTCGTCCGCGACGGCCCCGTCGGAGAAGAACTTCGAGAGGACGGCGAACTCGGCGTCCGACGCGACGACGTAGTCCGACGCGAACCGCCCGGAAGTCATCCCCATTCCGTCCGCCACGGCTTCAACATCGAGCGGGTTGTGCGTCCAGTTCTTGCTCATAAGCTCGGAGATCAGCGCGAAGTCCTCCGCGTTGACCACGTTGATGACTCCCTCCTCCCCCGGAGCGGGGAGGTTCACGAACGCCCACGCCGGAGGCGGAGGCGTCGGCTTCGGGGACACCAGCGTGTAGATTACGGCCATCCCGCCTACCCCCTGAACTGCGCGCTCGCGTCTATGGCCGCCGACGTGTTGGCGATCGTCCTGAACCCAAGCCCGTAGGCGCTCGCCGGGTCGCTGATGAAGCCGTCGCCCTCCGGCATCTGCCAGACCATGCCGCCGCGCTGGTTGAAGCTGAAGAACGGCGCGACGTAGGCGTCGTAGGCCGTCGGCTCCGCCGTGTACCCAATCCCACAACTGTGCGCCGCCGCCGTCGCCGTGTAGTCCAGCTTGATCGGGACCGTCGCGGAGCCGGGCGTGCCGATGGTGGCGTTGCTGATCCAGCCGACCTGCGCCTGGCACTGGAAGTCCCCCGGCGCGACCGCCGCCGCCCCGCCCATGAAGACCCACCCGACTTCAAACTGCCTGCCGGACAGACCGGCGATTTTCAGGGCCGTCTTCACCGTTGTGCTGGAGGTCGGGTAATTTGAAATTCCGAATTGATAGCCCGGCATTTTTACGTCCTGTCCTTTCCCCGCTCGCGGATGAAGAGCTGCGCGTCGCTTGACGGCGTGTTTCCGTCCAGCATCCGTATCCGGTACACGCCTTGCGAGATCGGCCAGCCGCAGCGCAGGCACCTTTTTCTGAACACGAACTCGTCGCCCCTGGAGCGCGCCTCCTGGTCGGCGTCCACGCCCATCTTGCAGCGGTTGCACCAGTCGTCGCCGACCGCCTTGAACGGGCCGCCCCCGGCTTCCGTGCGGTTCCTATGCCAAGGGATTTTCTCCATCTTCAAGCCGCCATCTTTAGATAGGCCGGGACGTATAGCCCGCTGTCCCGCCTGCGCATCTGCCGGATGCCGATTCCGCCGCGCCGCGCCGCGCCTTGACTTCCGACTGTCGTCGTGGGGTCGAATCCGCCCGCCACGAACGTCAGCGTGTCGGCAAGCTCCAGCCAAGGGTTACTATCAAGCACTGAAAGATCATCTTCCAACAAATCCAAAATCGCCACATCGCCAAGCCTCAAACTGGTATCGTGGTCAGAGCCAACGTTAGGATCGCCAGCCATGCCGAGTTCGAGCACGATGTAGTCGCCTGCGACGGTGGTGTAGTTTCCCGCTGCCGAGGTCTTTGTCCATTGCCTGTTGGTGAGTGAGGTAGCTGCTGCAACATCGTCTCTGCCAGTCACAACGCCCTGCAAGGTCTTATTGGTTGTAGTTACATTTATGATGTTTATTAGTGCCGTCACAAACATATTGTTCGTCGTAGCGACTTGACTCGCTCGAATTTGTATCTTTAACGCCTGCTCCCCCGTGATCGTCTGCCCCGCCGCAAGTTGTGGCGAATGGTACTGCCGATAGAGTATGTCTCGGTTGGCTGCATTAGCGTCCGCAAAACTCACCGTCGTCATTGCGGAGTCGCGTTTCGTAGTCGAGAAGGTCGTGCGGACGGCTATGGATGTGTCCTCCCAGTTCGCGTTGTATGCGGGCGAGTTCGGCGGGGCGATAGTGTCGGAAGGTAAATACAAGCGCGTGGGCATAAAGAGTCCGAAAATTAAGGCGTAAAAAACCATGTCATTGCTCAACTCAGAGCCATCGCGCAGACGGCTGCCGGTAGGGTTCCAGCCACGGCCCGCTTCGTTTCCAAACCGACGTTGATCGGCGTCCCTTCATCAGTCACGCCCTCCAACTTTTCATCGAATAAGACCGCCCGCGCCTCAATATCAGTCTCCTCGGTCCGCGACGTGCGATTTGCCGCCACTAGTCGCTTGAGCACTAAGCGAGCCGCTATCTTGTCCTCGGACGGTTTCCAGGTCGTGGTCCTGAAGCCGGTATTTTGGCCGTTGCCGTCAATCCAGCGATTACCGTTGAGCGTCCATCCCATCACCCGCTCGGCTACGTCGTTGTCGATCTGCGCCACAATCTAGCTCACCGTCGTCGTGTAGTTGACCTGCAGAAAGTCTGAGTTCGCCAGCACGACTCCCGTCCCTAGAACAGTCAACGCCCTGAGAATCCCCTGCCCGCTCCGCGCGTCGTTCGAGCACCCGATGGCTCGGATCGAGACCG
>ERZ1292642.161-Hain-H14-01um-R1-161-length-43754-cov-15_pt1 | contig 43754 bp, 64 predicted proteins | sample MGYA00564403_ERZ1292642 | MGnify/ENA primary metagenome ERZ1292642 (study PRJEB36523, sample SAMEA6512643) | groundwater metagenome | collected 2019-01-09 | study: AquaDiva: Metagenomics assemblies of 32 groundwater samples
TGGTGGACGCAGGGCCGATTACGACACGGGAGCCGGACACGAACGAAACGTACACGGCATACTTCAAGTCAGCGAATACAGTCTGGTTTGCGACTGATAGTGGCTATAGTCAGGGCGTCGAGTTGACGTGGAACAGATATGTGGTGAGTGCGTAATGGTGCCTGAAGTCAAGACGCTAAGGGACGACATGGAGGCTCGTCTGGACGAGCTGGACGAGGAGATCACGACGCGGATTCGCAATGTGATGCCGAAGAACGCGCGTTCTAGCGGGCTAACCACGCAGGGACATCTGCATCCGCCTGGAGCAGGTTCGACGGGCGGACTTATCCACTACGACATGGTGGTGGACGGCAACTGGACTGGGCTCTCCGGATTGACGATCCAGTTGGACGGGGGGTCGAGTGTCGAGATGTACTCCACACTCCAGGCCGCGATCACGGCAGCGGACGCGGACAATGCTGTTCGGTCAATCCTCATCAACGGGGGGACGTACACCGAGACGGTTACAATCGCGGCGACATTTGATTCTACGTTGATCCTCATTGGCGAGGCGCGAGACAAGGTAATAATTGACGGTGCGTTTAGTTACCTGCCAACAGGACGGCAACTATTCATCGAGCACCTGACGTTTAACTCTACGTGGACGGGCAACACCACGGCTGGTCAGTCCAACATAGTCCACGCTTTTGATTGCCGATTCATCGGTGCGTTCGACGGAAACATCGCCAGTACCACTACAGATATGGTGCAATTGACGCATTGCACATTTGAGGCCGCCGTTGGCGGTACGGGGTCGTGGGTAAACCCATTTTTCGAGCATTGTGACTTCGGTGCCGTACTTGAGTCTACTTCAGGGATATTGGGCGGATCATTCAGCACCTGCAACTTTAGGAATATTGCTGTCAGCGGTAGTGCTCAGATTGATGAATTGTATCTCTCGGATTGTCGATTCTACCTGACGGGCGTAACTAGTTTCCATGCCAACACGACCGGGACTATTAGAGAAATCGTGTTCAATGACTGTCGCTTCCCGCCTCTGGCTGTGGGGATCACCGCAGCGGTTTATGTACAAGCCTGCGCCCTCAGTAGTAGCGGCAGCGAGGGAATAGTTGTCTCAGATTGCACGTTTGATTATTCGAGTAGTCAGTCGGCAGTTAGGTTCATCAGGTGCGACACGGCTAATGCCGTGGGCTGGTCTATCGGCGGTAACCGGTTTATGCACCGGTTGTCGAATTACCTTGAGGACGATACCGGCATCTCAGTACAAGGTGTGTTCGTAGACTCGGTAATCGGCCCGAACTCACCGCCTGACTTCGCGCTCCAGGCCGACGCAGGCACCACAGGTACGATCTACTGCGGCACGGGCACAGTCTCCGGCGCCGCCGCGAACAGCGTCACCGTCACCCTCCCCCAGCGCGGCGCAGGCGCACCCTCTCACACCGCTCCGGAAGGCACAGCCTACTGGGACACTACGAACAACAACCTGTACGTCAACTCAGACGGGGCAACGACGTGGCAGTCCATCGGTGGCGCTACTGTCAGCAATCTCGTGGTGGAGGAGGACAACGTTGTAGTTGCGACGGGCGCGGCGACCATCGACTTCACGGACTCAGACGCTACGGTAACGAGCGTCACTGGAACTGCCCCCAGCCAGGAAGTAGATGTAGCCCTCAATCTCTACGCTCTGCTGGCAGGACGTGCGGTTCCTCAAAATCTCTCCGGCGGTGTTGCCTCCGCAGACGACCTGACGCTACGAGGAACCAGCGCATCCGGCTCTGCCGCTTACTCCCCGACAATAGCTCTCACCAACGATATCCCCGCTGCGGATGCGGCCTACGCCAGCGCAATTACCCTGACAACCAATATCCCTGCCGCGAACGCTGCCTACGCGCCTACGATCACGCTGACGGTGAACATTCCCAGCGCGGATGCGGCGTATTCGCCCGCAGTGACAATCAACGAGGGTGGAGTGTTTGGGTCTGGTGATACGACGCTCACCGTAAACGATGCGACAGATGTGGCGGTGAGCGACATTCTACTCATCGAGTCAGAGAAGCTGCTCGTCACGGCAAAGGCAGCGCCCAACCTTACCGTTGTCCGAGGAGTGGGTGGCACGTCAGCCGCAGCCCACGCCGACCTCACTGCGGTCACTCAGTCTGGAACTTCCTTCGCCTACACCAGCAACGGGGACGATGTTGAGGTCAACGATATCCTCCTGATCGAGTCTGAAAAGCTCCTCGTGACAGCCGAGGATACCAGTAATAACATTCTCACGGTGACTCGTGGCGTAGCGGGCTCCAGCGCAGCAGCCCATGCCGCAGCAGTCGCTGTGCAGCAGTCCGGCACGTCGTTCGTCTACACCTCTGCGGGAACCGATGCTGATGTTAATGACGTGCTCCTCGTAGACGCTGAGTTGATGCTGGTCACTCGTGAGGACGCGGCCAACATCCTGACTGTCACACGCGGCGTCGGTGGGAGTACCGCGACCGTTCACGCTGCTGCTGTTGCGGTCCAGCAGTCGGGGAATGCCTTTGTCTACACGAGTGCAGGTGATGCTGCGGTGGCCGACGACGCGATCCTGATTGACTCAGAGGAGCTACGGATCGCGATTGTCGATACGACGCAGCCGTCTGTGGGTGGCATCCTGACCGTGTTCAGGGGCCTCTCACCGGCGACCCATGCCGCGACGACAGCGATCACGAAGATGGTGGAGACGGGTTCAATTGTCAACGCGACCGATTCTGACCTTGAAGTGGTGACGCCGGGCAGGTTCCTGCAAGGGCCAAACCTCGCCAACGGGACGCTGAGACTGCGAGGGACGGCTAACGCTACGATAGCTACGGCGCGGGTCGAGATCGTCAACTCCGACCTGAGAATGGCCACAGCGGGCTACGCGATCCAGGACTCCAACGGGACGGACAGGATCGCGCTGACAGCGGTAGGGAACGTCGAAGTCGTAGGGCCACTGCGTGTTACTGCCTCAACAGCAACTGCATTACAGGTAATAGCTACTGGAGTTGCACCTTTCACAGCTTCTATGAGTGGGACCAGTATTGTGGGTGGTACGTTCAACTTCTTCAATGTTTCTGGAACGGTTTCACTCCCCGTCGCTACTACCATTATCGGTATGAACGCTTCCCCGACTCTTGGACTCTTGGCAGGTGCCACCTATACGATTATTGAGAATTTCCGTGCGGCGGCAGCGATCTCCGCTAACAGTTCAACAACGATTACGGATTTCATGTCCTACGATGCGGTTGGCCCCTCGACTGCGGCCACAGTGACCCGCGCCTATAACTTCCGTGCCCGTGACTGGGGCGCGACTGGTACGAACCTCCAGACTTGGTATCAGTTCTTCTCTGCCTCAATGACAAAGGGAGTCAACCGGCACCCGTTCTACGACTCAGGGACAGCGGCAGGGGACGCTCACGGGAACAGGTTCAGAAGCAATACGCAGTTTGGGAGCACGACGGGGCAGTTTGGTGCGGGGGACGGTGTGATCGGGATAGCTGTGGCCTCAACGCTACCAACAGCAGGTGGCGTCTCTGGTGGGGTCATTATGTGGAGCGAGAGTGTTGCTAGCGTGAATCGCCTTCGTATTCGCAATTCAGACGGGACGACTTTTACAACCTAATGCCTAATCGAGAAATTGATCTTGGTACGATTGACCCAAACACCAAAGGTGATCTTCTGTATGCCCAGAATCAATTTTTACGTGTCCGTACTGACACCAGTTCCGCAGTCTCTAATCAGGTTGATACATCGGCCCGAGAGCGTGGATTGCACCAGCTTGTTGTAATCGTTATGGCTAGACGTTTCGGGACACTGTACTCACCGACCGCTACGCTGACTAATGCCGAAACGGCTGCTGATACGAGTATTGAATACACCTCTGCAGGCGACCCTTTCGCTGTAAATGATGTAATCGTGGTTGGAACTTTCTTAGGAGGGCTGATGTATGCAGCAAGTGAGACTATGCGCGTTGATGCGATTGATACGGGAACGAATACGCTTACTGTCACGCGAGGCCATTACGGTAGTACAGCTGTTGCACACGTGGCAGGGGACACAATTTACAAATATGACAATACTTCACTGGGTGCGACATGGGGGAAAGTTCTAACCGTAACTGTGAACGCCGCTGGGACTTCGACTCAGATAGGAGCTGTTACTGATTTATTCCCTGCACAGAAGGACGCAGGCGCGGCAAGCTGGGATGTTAGTCTAAATACCACTGCTGGTGTGTCATTAACTATCGCCCTAACGGGCGTTTCAGGAACCCTCATCGAATGGGTACTCCAGAAGAACATGTTTTTTTACGAGTCGATGTTTGGTTAGATGGTAACGCGTGATGTCCGGCAAGAAGTCCTTCCTCTCCAGACAACTGATGCAACAACGACAACGATCTGGAGCTACACCATCTCTGATAACTGTGTCGTCTATCTTGACGTGGTGTTTGTGGCCTTCAGCAACGGCGTGGGCTCAGCGGGCTACGAGGCGACCGCAACGTTCAAACGCGACGGAGCAGGAGCAACACAGGTGGGGACAACCGCGAGCCTCTCGCTGATGGAGGACGCAGCGCTGGCGCTTGCGTCCATCACGCTGGACGCGAACAGTAACGATATTCGGGCCAGAGTGACAGGTGTGGCAGCGACGACAATCGACTGGCTGGCGAACGTTACAATGACGCTCTACTTACCGTAGGAGATGACGATGGAGATGGAAGAACTAACGATGAACGATGTGAAGTTGGTCGTGGCCGATCAGGTACTCTTGAACGTGCAGCTCCAGCAGCACATCGAGAAACAGGCCGCACGAATCACCGAACTTGAGGAGCAACTCATGTCGCCCTACCGTGATGATCTAAACGGAGTAAAGGAAGGAGTCACAAGTGGCACTTAGCACGCAGGAACGGGCCCAGCTCATGGAGAAGGCCGAGAACGTCGCTGCGAAATTACACCTGATCGCAGATATGCTGGCGCTGGAGGAGGTGTTCAACGTCCAGATACTGTTCCAGGCTGACCGGGCGCGGGACGCGGCGAACGAACTGTTCGACGCGCTGGCCGCAGATATCTCCGATTGAAGGAGACGTAGGTTGCCACACTGGCGGCGCACAGGACCATGAACCCGGCTCCTGGCCTCGATCTGTCTTTTAGCTCGACGGACGCTGACTGGTGGCTCCGGAGGGCGGCAGACGGCTTTCGGGTTTGTTCTGTTGCGCTCTGGACAGGGGGTTACGAGAACAACAGCGGGCTAAGCGCCGTTGCCGAAGACAACCTAAGATTTGCCCGGCAGGCAGGATTCCTCACCTCTGGCTATTTGAACGCTGCGCCACCCGATTGGTGGGAGGACGAAACCGCCATCGAGGAAGCAAAGAAGAACGCCGGCGCGGAGTGGGGCAAGGTTCCAGTTATGATCGTGGACTGGGAGATCGCGGGAACCACGGTAGACCGCGTGCTGTCCCTCGCAGCGGCTCTGGAAGCGCAGGAGAAGAAGGTCGCGGTCTATACGGCAAAATATGTTTGGGATCGGCTTGGCCAACCTGACATCGCAAAATTGGGACGTTGGCCAGTTTGGCTGGCTCAATTCGACGGAAATCCTGATCTGCTTACAGCACGAGGATTTGGCCCTTGGCATCATTGATTTTTCGCCGCGATAAGACTGCAAGCCGTCGGTTTTGGTCAAAAGTTAAAATTGTGTCCAATGGTTGCTGGGAATGGACGGGTGCTAAATTAACAAATGGATATGGATCATTCCGCTTTGAGGGTCGTAGTGTGTTACCCCATCGGCTTAGTTACCGCCTATTCATAGGTGAGATTCCAGCGGAATTAGAACTAGATCATCTTTGTCGCAACTGTACTTGTCTAAATCCGAATCATCTTGAAGCCGTAACGCGTAGAATTAATGTGTTGCGAGGCATTGGTCCCGCTGCTCAAAATGCGGCGAAAACGCAATGCATTAATGGACATCCATTTGATCTTCTAAATACGCTGATTAAACGAGACGGCTCTCGTCGCTGCCGACGTTGCCACGCCTTGCGCGAGCACGCTCGTTATCATGCAGGACTGCGACGATGACGGGTAACATCATGGGGAAGCAGTACGAGGACAGCCACGACCTTGAGGGAGTGACCGTAGACAGTGATACTTTTGATTTAGACTACTGGGAGGACGATATGGGATTTGAGCAAGCCGATCGAGACGCACTAGACCTGATCCGGCGTTACCTCATGGAGCCGCAGACCATCGGTGTACCGCCAGCCACGACCGAGGATATCTACGCGCAGCTCAAGGCGCTCAAGGAAAAGCTGGACGCTCACACAGGTAGCGGGGCACATTCCCACGACGGGTAACGCCCTTGCGGCGGCACTTCTTGCGGCGGTGACGGTCTTGATTATTGTCTGCTGGGTTGAGTTACGATAACGTGCATCGACTGCGCGATAGCCTCCAGCGCGGGGCATCGTCTTTGCTGGAAGCACTGGACCGAGTTTCTGCGTTGGCTGAGCGTGACGGACGGGCGGGCCTACCGGGAGTTATCCTCTAAAGAGAGATTGAAATTGATGCGTCAGTGGCAGCAGATTAGCGGGCTGAGATGAGTACGGAGATCATTGTCGCGGTGGTTGCTGCGGGCAGTGCTCTGGGCGGTGGTGGGATCGCTGGAATCGCGGCCTACTTTACTCGGCGCTATGAACTTACGGCGATAGAGCACAAGTCAGATGCGGCGTACCTCGCGGCACGAGATGAACGTCTCTGGGAGCAAGCAGAGAGGATCAAAGAGGAGGTAGAGAAATTTTGGAGCGAGCGGGCAAAGGTAGTCGAGGACGACCTGGCGCTGGAGCGGACCGCACGGAAGGCGGGAGAAACGGCCCTGAGTGCTGACGTGGCGCAGCTAAAGAACGATAACCTCAAATTGATACAAGCTCACGAGATTTGCCAGAAGAAGCTGGAAGCGTACGGAATCAGGCTGAAGAGGGCAGGCGCTGATCTTCAGGCAGAGGAGGAATGAGATGCCGTGGCGTGATCGCTTGGAGGCGTGGCGAGAACAAATGAAGATAGGAGGGGAAATGAACTGGTCTATGATTGTGCTAATTGTATTAGCGGTGATCTTTGGGCTATTCCTTTTAGGCGTGATTGAGATCACTCCCATCATCGAATGACCTGCTTCCACTGCAAGTCCAGCGTGGTGACTTACGGGGCCGGCTGGTACGTTTGCTGGACCTGTCACTCCTACGGGGGAAACTTCGGAGCAACGTACACAGGACGGGGGAAGTGCAGCACCTGCGGACGGCATACCAGCCGCAGACACCGAGGATGTTGGTGATCTGCTTCTTAGTGGGGCTATATTTGGGCTGGCTGCTCAGGGATTCGTGGGAGCCGCGAGAAATGGTGGTTCACCCAGAGCAACCCATCCGAGAGTTTAGCCCGCTGGGAGTCACGACAACGACGACCAACGATGGCTATCCGCCAGTGTACTACCAGGCGGACGGAACGTAATGGCGTATCGCTACGAGCATTTCGACTACATCGGGGTGCAGGACGGCGATACCCTAAATTTAATCGTGGACGCTGGGTTCTACTTCCATCGCCAGCGCACAGGGAACAAGCCCGTAGGCTACCGGCTGCGGCGCATTAATGCTCCGGAGATGGACACGGCGGCGGGAGTCGAGGCGAAGAAGGCGCTTCAGTCTTATATCGAGGGAGTGCCTATCCGCATCGAGACGTTCCAGAACCCGGACAAGTATGGAAGATATTTGATCGAGGTTGACGCTCTGATCGCGGACAACTGGGTGAATTTAAACGACCTTATGGTCATTGCTGGTCACGCTGCCTACGCGAGCTACTAATGCTCTGGATTGCCGCTGGCATCACTGCGCTGGTTTCGGTGACGGCGCTGGTCTCGTACCTGTTCGGGAAATACTGGCTGGGATTCGCCAAGTTCAAGGTTCATCTCGGCAGCATCGAGTGGAGCGTCGCGGCGAAGTGGGACGTTTGGCATTGGCGCATCTGCTTGAACGCCTGGTACGACGGAGCGCCGGGCTTCCACTTCGACTCAACAGGATTTGAGTTCGGAATAGGACCGCTCTTCTTCAGAGCAATGGGTAAAGATACGAATTGAGGGGAAGATGAAACGACTCTTACCTGTAATACTGGGGATCGCGGGGCTGCTCGCGCTCAATTTCGCTCTAGCGCAAAGCCCGAACGATCCGGGGGACGCAGCCTTTGACTCCGATTGCGACGCAGAAGTCTGTGCGCTCTTCGAGCCTAACGATACTCGATTCTCCGAACAGTATGGGCCGCAGATCGTTCAGGCTCCCGCCGCGTGGGACATCGGAACGGGGCTGGATACAACGATCATCGCCACCGTGGACACCGGCATTGCGTGCGATCATCCTGATCTAGCGGGGAAGTGCGTCGCCGGTTGGAACGCGCTTACGGGAACACCAATCAGCCCAACCAGCAATAGTGATGACCACGGACACGGTACTCATGTAACCAGCATCGAGGCGGGAGTGACGAACAACGGCGTTGGCGTCGCGGGAATCTGCTGGGGCTGCTTGTATATGCCGGTCAAGGTGTTGGATAGCGGCGGCTTGGGGGTTTGGGAAGACGCAGCAGAGGGAATCCTCTTTGCCGCAGATAACGGCGCGGACATCATCAACTTGAGCCTCGGCGGAGGAACTGCTGACCCCAACGTTGAGAGTGCCGTGAATTATGCGTATGGACTTGGCGTTCTTGTTGTCTCCGCCTGTGGCAACAGCGGCAACAGCACCAACTGTTTATATCCCGCGCACTTCGCGAACTCGATGGCAGTCTCCTGTTCAGACTCAGACGATAATATCTGTAGCTTCTCTAGTGCAGGCGTAGATCATGAGGTAGACGTTGCAGCGCCAGGTCAATCCGTACTAGCTGCCGTACCAACAGGGGCGTGTTCTCTCTGCGACCCAAGTGGCTACCGGCTTCTCTCAGGGACAAGTATGAGCACTCCCCATGTCAGCGGGCTAGCGGGACTAATTCGATCACACCGACCTGGACTCACCGTAGATCAGGAGTGGGGACTACTTGAGCAGAGCGCAGACGACCGAGGTAACGCGGGGTATGACCGCCTCTACGGATTCGGAAGGATTAACGCTTTCCGCGCGTTAACTGAGACACCTCCTGCGGGACGCTTAGCGAAGCCGCCAGGTGTTACACCTACTCCCGTGCCGCCCCCTCCTACCAATGACAACTTCGCGGACGCAACTGAAATATTCCTGGGTACGCGGAGCAGCAATAACGTTGGGACGACCAACGAGGCTAATGAACCCTTGCCCTGTAATACGCGGAGTACGGTTTGGTTCTTCTTTACGCCGAGTATAAGTCAACTGATCGAGATGAATACGAATGGTTCCAATTACGATACGGTACTCGCTGTGTACACGGGAACCAGCTTACCGGCTCTCGCCCTTGTAAAGTGCGATGATGATAGCGGGGACGGACTGAACTCCCTGCTCACGTTTGACGCTGTAGCTGGAACGACGTACAGGGTGCAGTTAGGAGGCTTCGGCGGAGGAACGGGGAGCTTTCTTCTGACAGTAAGAGATGCGGGGGCAACGCCTACGTCTCCTACGCCAACAACGACGCCAACGGTAACGCCTACCCCCTCGCCAAGCTCCTCACCTTCACCATCTCCCAGCCCTAGCCCGACGCCGAGTCCAACACCTTGTCCACGTATGAATCCGCAACTCAAATGTGTGGGACGCGGACATTAAAAAGGAGGGGAAGATGACTAACGAAAAACCAGGAGCGGCAGCGGTCCTCACAGGGTCCACGGGAAACGCGGTGCAAGACAGCGCTATCCGTGGCTCCTACATCGGTGCGCTCAACGCCGGCGCGACGCTGGCCTTACTGGGCTTCGGGGCGAGCGATGCGGTCACGATCGCAGTCATGACCATCGTGGGCTTCCTTTCTCTGAGTACCTTTGGACTTTACGACAAACTCTACCACCGATACCTCGCCTAGCCCGCTAAAGTCCCCCCATAATTTCTGCAAATTCTTACATTTAACCTCTTGACCGGAACATCGCGTCTATGGAATACTCCATCCTGATGGACTTGAAGTTTACCCCTGACCGCATACGTCGCCTTCGAGGGTCACTGACACAAGAAAAGTTCGCAAAGGAACTGGGCGTGACAATAAGGACTATCTCTTACTGGGAGAGCAAGGGACGACAGCCACGCGACCCTGTGGTCCTGGCACGACTTCTGGCAATCGAGCAGAATCCAGTCTAAAGAAAGGGGGACTGTGTAGGGACAGGTTAACGGAAGTGATGACGGAAGGCGGAGTCTGACAGCCTCGATCTCGGCTCCGCCCTCCACGCCCGGCCCGCTGAAACCTTGTTTCAGGATGCACCCCTTTCAGGAATTTAGCGGGCTGGACGCGGAGGATACATGAGGCCTATCACGAAAGATCGCATACTAGAGTTACTCCATGAGGGATGGGAACTTGGATTTAGTGGAGGCCGCGCCTCCCGCTGGTGGATGCAGCGTAAGTTGGGACATGGAGGGGAGTCGTATCGCGTCAACGCGAATAGCGCATGGGCGCTGCACAAGGCTGGAAAGATAAAGCAAGTCAAATACGGGTTTCCTACCTCTCGTTATGCTTTAGTGGAGGAATCCGAGTGAATCCTGATCTACTCATCGTCCCACGTGGCCGCTTCACGGCTATCGCAGAGGAAGTGATCGCGAAGTACACGAACCTAGACGCGCTAGATTCTCCGAATGAGTATAAACACGAAGTACGTAATCTCGAAATACGGATCGAATCCGCAATTGATGATGAAGTCTATAGCTATTTACAAGAACGGCGTTTGACATGATGCCTGTACCATTACGATTTGCTGAAAAGGTGCGGGCTATAGATTCAGGATGCTGGATTTGGCAAGCCTCGATTATTTACGGAGGATACGGCTGTCTCCATTTTGCAGGACGGACAGTGCGTGCACATACTGTGGGTGTACCAGGGTAACGGAAATCGCTGGTACGGGCACGTCGATTTCCACGATGGGTTGCGGCCTAAGCGCAGAGGGCCGTTTGAGTCGGAGCGCCAAGCAGCAGTGGTGGTTAGTCGAATGAACGGCCTACTGCCCCCTGAGGAATTTGCTGATGCCATCGATCGCGAATACTATCGGCAGGCAAGCGATGCGTCCTAAGCCACGCAAGGGCTACCACTACGGGTATCACTCACATCCTGGTGTGGAAGGCCACGACCATGAGCATCCCTTAGTGGGACATCACGTTGCACCCTACGCGAAGGTAATCCATGTCCCCGACGCAACGGACCCGTCAGGAGAGCCAGACTACACGCTGCTTTTAAAGAGGAGTATTGAGAACGAGGAGGCCAAACGTAGAGATGCCGGATAATCATAACGCAATCTTGCCGATGTTCTTCCCGATGGCTGAGAAACCGAAGAAAAAGTATCACACCATCGTTGCAGACCCGCCGTGGCGCTATGACTCAAAGCTGGTAGGGCTTCGTGGTGCGACCGATTATCCCACCATGACGCAAGAAGAGTTGATGTGTATGCCCATCGGTTTGTGGGCTGAGGACCGAGCGCATCTATATCTCTGGACAACCACGAAGTTCATTGTGGACGCTCACCATATAGCGAAGGCATGGGGCTTTGAGCCACAAAACATCCTTACGTGGGTGAAGGGTCGAAGCGAAAGTGAAGTCACCATGAGTGTCGGCTTCTATTACCGTCATGCCACGGAATTTATTCTATTCGCAGTGCGTGATTCTCTCACCGTTCTTGAGCACAATCAGCCTGACGTATTTTTCGCGCCGCGCAAGGGTCACTCCGAAAAGCCGGACACCTTTTACGACATTGTTGAGCGTATGAGCATCGGTCCTTACCTCGACGTGTTCGCTCGAAAGCAGAGATTCAAATGGGACACTTTCGGAAATGAGTCCTTTAACTTCGGCACGGAACTACCGCCGCATCACTTTATGGAGGCAAAGAGTTGACTCAGGAATTAGGAACGATTGCGGGGAAGGTTTCAAAGGTCGCCCACAAGGACGGGCAAGCGACAGGTGTCCAGCTTGAAGGCCGGGGGGAAGAATGGTTGAACTTTTCCCTGCCGGAGTACCGGGGTACGTTTGAAATTCCAGAGCGCGGCGACAATGTAAAGCTCGGCACGGCGCGAAGCAAAGATGGCCGGCTGTTCATCAAGACCTGCGAGATTCAGCACAAAGCCGAGTATGACGTTGGCCAGGTACCTACTGCTGGCCGCGACCTCAGCATCTCACGGTCCGTGGCGTTAAAGGCTGCGACGGACGTGGCGGTGGCGCTAATCAACCAGGGGCGGTATCAGGACGAGCCGGACTTCGGGGCGACGAAGCAACTGGGGGTGGACATTCCGGGGCTGGCCGCTGACCTGGAGAGATGGCTTGTCAGGGAGGAAATAGCTTTTGAATAAATGGGATTGGGCGTGGGTCGGACTCTACGGACTTGCTAGTTTGGCGTGGATTACGAACATTGCCACTGGCAACGAAATGACCCCGCCATTATTTCAGGGCATCGCTTTGTTTATTGTGGCGGCCTCTACAGGGTATTACTGGAATCGGATATTTTCGTGACCATCACTCGCACGGCGCTTTGTACCGTCGTCTACTGCCCGGCACCGACATCTCCTGAATGGCACCACTGTGCGGTTTGTGGCTCCAACGTCATCCACCATCACCATATCGAACCGCGAGGAGCTGGTGGGTCAAAAAGCCGGAAGATGAACAAACTCGGAGTCGCGCCGCTCTGCCCGAAACATCACGAGGAAGTTACGCTCCATAAGTGGGAGGACGAGATTGAGCACACCCCGATCGGAGCGTTCTACATTGTCCGACGTGGACCAAAGCGCGAGGACGTAAAAGCATACAAGATTGAGGATCATCCTGGAGCAGTTCTGAGCGATGGCGGTGATATCCGAGTCTCCCAGCCGCTACCAGTGGCGCAGGCTGGTTTGCCAGAGACTCCCTTGCCGCCGTCGCCCAGCGTTGCTCACCCCAGTGCTGGAGCGGGCGGTTCCTTTTCCCTTTCAGGACCGCCCGCTTACAATGAAGATGGCGGGGCGAGCCGTCGACATCAGGCGGATGCAGCCATGACCCTCGCCATAATTCCTCCCTACGTCGAGCACGACTACGGGATAGAGTTCGCCGGCGAAATGACCCATGCGGAGTTTAGCGGGCTAATCGACAAACTCCGGCACGAGAAATCCTCTCGGCAGTGGAAGGTGGGGGACACCTGGAATGAAGCTGACCTTTTAGGAGACTGGACGTACCAGTATCTGGAGGACTTCGGGTACGGGTACGCTGAGGCGAGACACTTTGCCCGTGTGGCGGCGGCGTACACGCTTCAGGAACGGGCTGAGAGACCGCTTAAGTGGACGCTGTTCCAGTCGGTCTACAAGCACCCTGAGAGGCTGGATTTACTTTCTAGAGCGGTCCAGGAAGGCTGGAATCGAGACCAGTTGAGGGAGGCGGCGGGACACCAGAAGTCTCAGCCCGCTAAAAAGTGGGGTATCGTGGAGTTGCGGGAGAAAGCAGCAGAGTGGCCGCGTTTCGAGGGCGTGGGCATGGTTCACGACTGGCTGGACTGGCTGGAAGCTGAGCAATGACGTACGTGCTGCGTGAAGAATTGGCGAGCAAACGACGGGGCTATCCAATCTACTTCGAGCAATGGACAGCGATTGGTCCATGTTGCACGTCGGATTTGGAGAAGGCGGCTCGGTTTGTCAGTGAGCAGGATGCTATGCACTCACCAGCATTCACACACTGGTTATCGTTTTTCAAGCCGGAGCCGCTGGAGGCGGGGCAATGAAGTGGATTACGTAAAACCTATACGCGATTTGACTGAGCCACCGCAAATGAAGCGGATTCGGGCCACCGTGGACTACCTAAAAGATAACCCTGACGCTTACGAAGATTTTATGAACTACACACCGCCACCTCTCTCTGAGAGCCACTATGCTTCTTTCCACAAGGAAAAGCGTGCCGATTGTCCTGTTTGTCAGATGCTGGAAGCTGGGCAATGAGCGACGAAGGCCACGGACCTGATTGCTGGCGTTCGCATCTGGACTGCGCGGTAAGGCGAGTGGAGGAGCTTGAGCGGGAGCGCGAAGTATTGCAGGCGTCGTGGCAGGATGCGCTCAAACTCACAGAAGGCAAGTTGGCTGAGGCTGTACAGCGAGCAGAGCGTTGGAAAGGCGAAGCATTGACGCTCGCGGAGGCATGTGTGATAGGGCGTCGAAGGCTCGGCAAGAGCGGTTGGTTCTGCCTACTCTGCCGAATGTGGTGGTCGCTAAATACCTCACCTGTTCATGCCGAGGCCAATGGTAATTTGGACGACTGCCCATTGCTGGCTGGGCTGAACGAGGAGGCACCGAAGTGACCCGCGACTACGATGGGTTTGAACTCCGTAATGCCCGTGCTCGTATTGCTGAGCTTGAGGCTGCGCTACAGCAGGCACAGCAGGCGTGGGCCAATGAACGCACAGCGAGACAAGACATAGCTGACGTACTAGGGGAGGTACTTAGGGAGAAAAAGGGGCTGCGGCAGGCGCTAGAGCATCTCATCGAGAGTCCGGTGTCACAGTTACAGAAGTACATTCCTACATCGCAGGTGCAGCAAGCACTTGAGCGTGCTCTCGCTGCCGAGCGTGTAGCCCACGAGCAATGCGTAGTACACGAGTGGAATCCTTATTTCGGATGCTGCTTGGCTTGTGGCGCTAAGCGCCCTGTAGCCCACGAGCAGACGACGGAAGAACGATGGCTCGCTTCAGGGCATCCTGATTACGCCGAGTGGGTGAAGACGCAGCCGGTGGACGAGGCGCGGGACTTGGTGCAGCGGCTGCGGGGGTTTACCTTCCATAAGTCCTGTGGGGGGTTTCGTGTTCGCGAGGAGCCTTTAGCTCAAACGATACCCTGCATTTGTGGACTACCAGAATTGCTGGCTGAGGCCGACGAGTATCTGAGGTGACGAAGTGAGCAAAGATGATTATTTCGGTCTAGGCGTGGGTGCTGGTATTATTGGGGGCTTTATTGCCGGGTTCTTGGTGGGCTTAGCAGGAGGCGCACCGTGATTACGTTCTACGGGCCACAAATGATCTGCGAGCAGACGGTAGGAGAAGGTTGGTTATGTACAGAGCGTGCTCATCGTCTTGATGTGAGACGAGACGCTTACCTGTGTCCGACACATTGGAGAGAACCTTCTTTGTGGGAGCCTTTGCATCGAATCAAAGCGCAGCGTATGGCTGAGGCTGATGCCTTGAAGGCGCGCGAGGGAGGCGCACCATGAGCGAACCCTGTATTGACTGTGGGCATTCTGTCACCGTCCATGCATTCAATAGAACATGGGACTGCCAAGAGTGTGATTGTGCTCGCGACGATGGGCCAGAACACGATACGGAGGTCGAATCTCTGCGCCTCGAACTGGCTGACCAAGTAGCGGGCTATAGACGCTTGCTGAAGGATTTAGGCGAGGAGCGAGAGAACTGGAGAGCAAGTGAGGAACACCTGCGTGCTGAGCTAGCCCAAGTACGAGCAGGACATGCCGACGAGTACCGCATTTGGGTTAAGACGATGGATACTGCCGTGGACGAGGTGCAGGCCCGTCTAGAGCAGGCCGAGCAAGCGCTTGAGCGGCTTTGTAAAGCAGATGAGCGTGACATTGGCCCTAAATACTTCGGTCAGACAGTGAGGCTCTATAACGATACCCACCCATTTCACAGTGCTAAGTGTAGCCATGCTGCACGGATAGCCGCTCTCTTTGTAGCCCGCTGTGCGCTCGTGCCTGTTAGAGAGGATGCATGAGCCAGGAACACGAACACTGTCGCGACTTATTAAGGATTCATATGGAGAACGAGCGCTATCTAGAGCGAGCCAGGAAACATCTGCGCTCGGCGTTGCGGAGTATCGCCGATGCTCAGCAAGCACGCCCAAAGCGCTTACGTGAATTGGCAGATGAAGCACTAGAGGCGGACACGGCTTCTGCGAGGACGCATAAGGCAGGAGGCGCACCGTGGGTAACGCCGATTCCGGAGAAAATATGACTTATGCTTCGGGGGGACTCAGGGGGCACAGCCCGCCAAAAACTGAAAGCCCCCAGCGGGAGCCAGGGGCTTGACTTTCAGCGCGTGACTAGCGATAATCACGCTAACTCTAAGCGCTTTCAGTTTACCGACTCTGACGAGCTTTCGTCAACGCCCTTCGCGGGACTGTTACACACTTTTAACGTGGAGGTTTCACTTTGACTAATGTTTTGTGCGCGCGCGGCTTAGTAGCCCAGCCCCTCCCCGGCTGGCAGGCTAAAGAGAGATAATTTATGTCTAACTCAAGCCAGCCTAAGCCTGCGACAGATGACATTACTCCGTCAGAAGCAGAAGTCGAAGAAATTTCTTGGAAGATGGCACAGGCGTTTGGTGTTCGAGTTGATCGTTGTCGGGCGATTGTTGATCAGTACGGACGATATGCGCTCTTAGCATTTGAGAAGGTCCAAGCGCAGATAGCGGCGGGAAGTGCAGTGCGGTCGCCTCTAGCGGTAATGCTGTCGAAGCTGCGGAGCGGTGAGATTCAGGCAGAGGCACGGGAGGTTGTTGCAGTCAGTTCCGCAGGGCGCAGAGTGGTCGGCACGGACTGGTATGTGTTGCGGTGTCCACGTTGCCGTGGCTTCAATCAGTTCACGTTTCCGAAGTACGATGGGCCACCTTATGAGGCCTGGGACCAGAAGCCATTTCTCAAATGCCTGGATTGCAACGAGTTAACGCCGACAGTTGGTTGGAGTGTAACGATTGCCTTATACGAGCCGCTTGTCGAAAATGAGGCGGGAAAACGTGTTCGGCAGCGGGCAGCGGAATCAGTCGGCAGACGTGAGGCGCAAGCAGAGGCGTTACGCGCCTGGCAGGAGGAGGGGGCTACGGTTGACGATGAGGTAGAGTGGCTCAGAAAGCGTTGGGAGAGTGCGCAGTCCAACCCGAATTTGAGTACAGCACAAAAGCGCCTAGGGAAAGGTATAACGCTTGCGGAATTGGAGGCGGGAGGCAAGAGCGCGGTCGAATGAGAATTCGTCGCTGCCCGGTGTGCATGGGCTCAGGGGAGCTACGGGAGGACCATCAGGACAAGCCTCGGACGCGATTAGCGAGACGTGAGCGGCATGATGAAATGGTGCGTTTATCGGGGCAGGGATTGACGCTGAATCAGATTGCGATAGCGGTGCAGCGGCAGTATGGTGGGCGGGTAAAACATCACAGCATAGTCTTGTATCATGTCAACGGGAAGTGCCAGTGCTATGACTAGCGCCCGGCAAGTTCTCGATCGGGCTATGAGCGAGCGAGAACTTCAACAGACGGTGATTGAGATGGCACGGCTGTACCAGTGGCGCGGTACATTTTGGGGTATAATAGATGCATGACAAAAAAGCTATCAGACTCAGAACGGAAGCGCCGCTATACACGCGGGACACCTGTTCAACGCGCACTCGCCCGCATCGACATATCGCTAGACGATGGCTGCTGGTATTGGCGAGGCTCCAAGACGCCAGCGGGTTACGGACACATCAACGTTGGTGGCGGCAAGTATCGTCACGCGCACATCGTCTTATACGAGGCGCGGTTCGGACCTGTTCCCGAAGGATTAGAACTCGATCATCTCTGTCGGAATCGCGGCTGCGTCAATCCATCTCACTTAGAGGCGGTTACGCATCTCGAAAACACTCTCCGTGGCAACGCTCCCATGATTACGTTGCACAAAGCTGGGGTCTGTAACAATGGGCACCCAGCGGCGGAAGCCACCCGGCGTAAAAGTACGGGCCGTGTCGCCTACTGTCGAGCCTGCCGCCGCGAGGCGCGTACTCGACAACGCGATGTCCGAGAATGACCTACTTCGGACAGTAATCGAACTCGCTCGCCTCCATTCTTGGAGAGTGGCGCATTTCAGGCCGGCGCAGGACCGTCGTGGGCGCTGGAGCACGCCAATGCAAGGCGATCCTGGATTTGTTGATTTGGTTCTGCTCAATCCAGAGAAGAAGCGGTTCATCGTCATTGAGTTAAAGTCTCAGGTTGGTAAGGTGTCAGAGGAGCAGGCCCGGTGGATATGGGCCTTTGACGCGGCGAAGATACCGGCTTATGTGTTCCGCCCGTCTGATCTCAGCGATGGAACGATTGAGCGCACGCTTCGGGGGGAGACATGAGCCGGTATGAGATTTTGGAGCGCGATTGCGTTTTGGTTCTCGGACGCTGGGTGGCAGTCGAAGCGATTTCGGTGGCATGTGGACTCCGGGGTGAACATAAAAGATCATGCTTGCTGGGGGGTGACAAGTTTGTTAGCGACGGTAACGGTGGCTGGCTTCGCATTTCAAAGGAACGTCATCGATGTCTCTGTCCGTGCCATGATCCTATGCTTCGGGGGGAGACATGAACGAGTACGAGAACACGCGGCGATTGAGATATGGTAGCGAGGACTGGCCGCGTCTCAGGTCTCTGTTGCGTCGCCACTTGCTGACGGGCAGCGTCTCGCATCACGACGCGTCCTACGACACACCGAGGTCTCATGCCAATGGTGGTGGGGTAGACTCAGCGGCACACTGTAGCCTCTGGAGCGCCCTCCTTGCGTTAAAAGTGATTCGTTCGCAGAACCGTGTGGCGCATCAGCTTCTGGTGAGGGAGATCGGCAGGCCGTGCGTTCAGAGGAGTCATGAGGTTCCGCAAGGCCACTGTCACCGGATACCGCTTAGGGAGATGCCTTTGTTGGCGGAGATGAGCTGGGAGGAAGCAGAGAGGGAGACGGAGCGGGCGGTGCAGTGGTTGGTTTCGGTGGTCACTTGACGCAATACAAACACTATGCTTGAATGTAGGCGTCACACTAGAAGTGTCACCTCACAAGCGAACGCCCCGCAACCGAAGCTAAGGGGCGCTTTTAGCGGGCTAAACGGGCTTGTGCTTCTCTTTGTAGTAGGCGTCACATTCAGTGCAGAGCCAATAGACGGGAACACACTGAATGAGGCTTGATATGACGCAGATGTCGCCCTTAGCTCCACAGTCAACGCAGCGCTGTTCCTTATGGGATCGGCGCGTCCATTGTTCGAGAGGGGCAAGGCCGGGATAGCCGAAGCGGTCAACCATTGAGTTCCAGATGCGCGCCTTCCACTGTTCCCACTCGTTGCCGGCGACCTCCATGTACTGAAGCCGACGGACCTGTTCGATGTCGTTCATGCTTCACCTTTCGCGCGGGCGACAGCAGCGCGGCACTTCACTTCGATGCTGTCTTTCCAAGTTCTGTTATCCTGTGAGGACACAGGGAAGGAAGGCCCGTAGAATGCGACCTCCATACATGCCTCTAGTGCTTCGAGCAGGTCAGGGGCAGCTGCTATGAGGCGAGCGTTAGCTTGACGTTCTTCTAGAAGTTTGCCATGCGGATAGCCCTGATGGACAGTGGCAACGTCAACAGCGCAAGCAACGGAGTAGACGACGGTAGCGCCAAGTCGCTCCTCTTTCTTCCACGGGCTAGGTGTGTGAGTCTGTGTCATTTCGTCTCCTTCTTTGCCCATCTGCGCGTGCCACATGACGGGCAACGCAGGGGTCTAGGGTTGGTTGAAGTCTGAGGCCGTGTGTACCATGCGTAAGAGCAGCGTACACAGCGGAGGATGCGGCGGGCTGTCATGATGGATGGTCCCCCGGCCATAGTCCGGCCTCGTATCCTTCCTTATGTGCTCTCTCAAATTGCCGCTCGAATCTTTCCTGATCACCGCACTGCTCCGCGATATATTCGAGGAATTCAACCACCGTTGCCTGGGCAGTATCACTGGTGACGAACCCGAATCCTTTGCAGAGGTCATCCAACTGGTGCATAGTCCAGCAGGGATTCGTTCCTCGCCGCTTCAATTCGTCGAGGACGGTTCTGACATCGGTAGTGTCCACATACCCCCCAAGAACATCCTCGTCGTCAATGTGGGTAGCAAACGCTTCTAGAGCTTCGATGGCTTCGCTCAACTGTGTCACGCTGTCACCTCCAGGAATCGTTGATTTTTCAGGTGTTTTGCCCAACCGAGAAATGGACACGCGATCGTAAGTGTGTACCAGACGTAGCGGCAACGACGGCACTGGAGTACCCGGCGGGCTGTCATGAGCTGCCATGCTTCGCGTCGTACAGCGCTCGTAGGCGGTCTGCTGCTTCTGCGTCATCGCAGTATCGGCACTGGGCAGCGGCTAGACGTTTCTCATGTCGTCCGGCCTCGTGCATTAAGTGATTGTGGTATCGGTTTGGCATGATATGATTGATGTCCTCTTGCATGTGCTTTGCTTTGTGGAGCATGAGCGCTCTATCGCTGCCGATGACGCCGCAGACTTCGCATTTGTGATGTGTCATTGTGTGTGTTCTCCTTTCGAGAGATTAGCGGGCTAAGACTTGCAGGCACTTTTTGCATTCAACGAGTGGCTTTTGGGCAGTAGCGCGCATGAACCCAATAACCCAGCGCCCACAGATAGTTGCCGATGCGTACGGGCCGGGGAACGGTGCGAAATGGATAACGGATGAAGCGCGACCCACCAGAGGTGTCGCCGTTCCGTGGTAACGGCAATACCAACGGTTATCTCTGCGGAGATAGTGGCCACGTAGCGCGCAAGGAGACTTCGTACGTTTGCCAATGATGGCAGCACATTGGGGTGCAGCGTTCGGTTTTGTCATGTTCTGTTCTCCTTCTGTAAGACTGGCTATGCGTCTGAGCGCAGCCGCTGGACTTCGCCCAGGATTTGCTTGGCGCGTGTTTCAATGGCGTCTAGGCGATGCTCGAAACCCGCTATCTCTACTGCTTCGCAGTGCGCCGCAATGACACCTGCATGAATAGCGATGATGTTCCACTCGATTGGCCTTCGAGGGCCAGCGACCGTGTGTATCTCGTGCGTTCCTGGAAGAAGCCTACAGAGGGCGCGTAATCAAGTCCGGCCTCAAATGCGTCCATCCAGTCGAGGAGTTGGCCGCTCGGTAGGCGTGGGGAGATATGGTTTCCGTCTCCGATGTAGACCCTGCAGCGTCCGTAGGCTTGCTGGATGTTGATGGGCAGGCCTGTGCGCTTGGCTAGGTGTTCAGCCTTGCGGTCGAGGTCTGCGCGGCTTGTGCGTGCCATTTGTGTTCTCCTTTCGATTAGCGGGCTAAGCCCACCAATTACGTGTCTGGCATTGCTTATTAGGGCAACGTATCGGAGGCTCTGACTTCCCACGCTGCATCCAGGTATGTTGGCAGACGACACATGAACGGATTGCGCGAGGTTCCGGTGCTGGTTTTGGAGGCAGTGGTGCACGTTCTACAATGACGCGTACCCGAGGTGGCGCAGAATGAGCACGGCGATGGCAGGAATTGCACAGTAGGATGAGGTTCTCAGGCTCATGGTATGTGTCGGCTTGAAGTAGCCTTGCACCTTGATGATGTACATGACCAGACTTCCCGATGACTAACTCGCAGTGTTCGCACCGTCCCTTCGCTTTTGAAACCACATACTCACGTATTGGTTTCGGTGGAGATAAAAGTTGCTGCACTCGTTGGTGGGTGACTCCGTAGATGGCTGCTATTGCCTTATACGTAGCACCTTCCAAGCGTAGCTCAAGCATCTGTTCGCGTCGTGTACTCATGGAAATTAGGTTAGCTATGCAACTTGTGCGTGTCAATACCTTATCCACTCGTGAGAGCCTAGAAAGATTGTTAGAATTATGACTCTGGCGACTGCACATCAATACAAGGAACCGTGGCCGTCCGAAGTTCGTGAACGCGCCTTACAACTTCTTCTCGAAGGCTACTCACTGCGCCAGGTCTCGCGCATCCTCAAGGGCAGGTACGGTAACGCCCCGGAGGTAGGTACTATCTGGGAGTGGCGTAACCAATCTGATGTCACCGAACAACTAGACAAAAACGAGCGCGCCATGGCGTTGCGCCTTGACCGTCTTATTGAACGAAAACTCGATAAGGTAGAGAACGACATCGGTTCTGTCCGTCTCCAAGAGCTCGCAATCCCTCGTGGCATCTATACAGACAAGCAGTTCAAACGTGCTGACCTTGCTCTCAAAGAACGCGACAACCGTCAATTCTCTGAGCTCCTCCAAGCTATTAAGGACCGCGCAGACTCCCTCACTATCGAAGTCAAGGCTAAGCCCGTCGCAGGGTTCGTCCAGGAAACTCAGATAGAGCCTAGTCACGAAACCAAGTTAATCTCCGAGCCGCAGGACGAAGTGCAAAGCACTTGACAGACAGGGAGATTCAGGGGTATTGCAGGGTGCTGAGCGCTGATTCTAACGCTAGCTTAGTGGGCATAGCCCTGGATTATCTGTGTAATACGAGCACTCTTCCTCGTAGTCACTCGTGTAATTGACCTAAGATATATAGTGCGAACCACTAAGTTAAGCCGCGCCGTCACGGGTTCCATGATTGAGTTTCTGTGTGTAGCGTTACGTTGGTTCGCTTCGTAGCGCTGAGAGAAAGCTAAAAGCTATGAATAGAGCACCTAGATGCAAGCTATGTGGGACTCAGCACTGGAGCTACGAGGGTCACGCTGGCGTTACGAAAGGGGAAGCGCCTGTTACGAAAAGAAAACTTGTTACAAAAGATGAACCGAAGATTTCCACGGGCCAGGTTGCTGCATTTCCCGTTGAATCTCGGCAGGAGTTAGAAGCCGTCGTTTTGGATGCCAGTCGTCGGGGTCGTCCACGGAAGTTTGGGACGAATGCTGAGAGGCAGGCTGCATACCGGCGGCGGCAATCTGAGCCTCACGGAGTTCAACGAATTGACTGAGGAGTCCGAAGGAGGGGAGGAGGGAATCGGTTTTGCCTTGGTTACATTCATGGCAGGCTGCGACAAGGTTACCGGGATCATCGGAGCCGCCCTTGGCTTTGGGCAGGACGTGCTCCAGTTCGAGGACAGTGTTGTGGTGGAGCGGGCTACGACCGCAATAAAAACAACGGAATTGATGTTTAGCGAAGATTTGAAAGCGGAGCGAGAGGCGTCCTTCATTGCCGTAGCGTCGTCCGGCGGCGCGACAGGGAACGGAGCAGTAGGAAGAAGTAACTGCCTCAAAGGTGTCGGCGCACCAGCGGCATCGGCGAACAGTTGGACGCTGAGTGGGCCTAGGAACCTCGACTTCGTAGCGCGCCACATCGTATTCGCGGCACATAAAGTGACAATATTCGTCGCGCCAGTTTTCGATCTCGTCTCCGCAGTAAGCGCAGTTACCTCGGCGGGGCGGAATGTATTCAGGCTCGCACACGATGAACGTTACGAAATTCAGTGGGGAAGCGCAAGTGGTTAGGCAGCAAGTTCTTGATTTAGCGGCGTACGAGGAGATCATAGATGGGGCGGCGCGGGCGCGGGTGGGGTTAGCTGGGTACATGTCATTCGTTCACGGGTGGGAAGTGCGGGGGCATCAGCGGGCGTGGGTGGAGGCTTTGGAGGCGTTGGTGAGGAAACCGGAGTGTGAGGATGACTGCTTCCGGTGCCGGGTGCACAAAGAGAAGCGACTTTTGATCGTTGCCCCGCCGGGGTTCGGGAAAACGGACACTTTGATTGAGTTTGTTTCCTGGGCGCTAGGGCTGGACGCGGAGGCGGCGGCGTTCGGGTTTTTCAGTTATAACGACAACATCGCGACGGAGCGGAGCATGTCCGTGAGAGACGTGGTGTGGTCGAACGAGCCGTCTGAGATGAACGAGAGATATGGGCTGGTGTTTCCGGGCCTGAAACCGGCGAAGGAGAGGCCGTGGTCGCAGGAACGCTGGTATCTTCAGAGGAAGGATAAAGGAAGGAAGGACCCGACGCTGGTGGCGGCGGGAATGACGGGGTCAGTGAACGCGCGGCGAATTAGCGGGATGGTTTTGGACGACCCGCACAACTGGGAGAACTCACGGACGCCGTACATGAGGGGGATGGTGCGGAATTCGTACAACACCACGGCCAGAAGCAGGCTGACGGCGGACGGGTGGCAGGTGTGTATCTCAACGAGATGGGCGGAGGACGATTTAGCGGGCTATTTCATGGAACTAGGCTGGCCGACACTAAGGACTCCGGCGCTGGACGAGAATGGACAGAGTGTGTGGCCGTACGAGGGGCCAAACCTGGGGTACAGGACCGAGGATTTGGTGAAACTTCGTCAGGAGGACCCCCGTTCGTTCATGCTGATGTACCAGGGGACCGTGGTGGCCGAGGCGGGGCAGGGACTTCTGCCGGTGCCGAAGCAAAGTTGGGAGGTGCCCCACACCTTCGCGAAGGTCATCCAGTCTTGGGACACGGCGCTGGAGGTGACGAGCGGGTCATCAGAGACAGCGGTGACCACCTGGGGCAAGGCCCACGACGGGCGGGTGGTGTGGTTGGATACCTGGGCTGGGCACATCAGTTTTAATGAACTGCCGAACAAAGTGCTGGAGAAATACTGGGAGTTCGAGACGAAGGGACTGAAGCCGGACGTGGTGCTGGTGGAGCAGGCGTCTTCCGGTGGGCCACTGCTTCAGCAACTGCGGTTCGCGACGAATTTGCCAGTGAAGGGCGTCACCGTGGGTGGACGCGGTAAGACCAAGACCGAGCGGATCATGTCGGTCGCCAAGTATTTCGAGACGCACGTTGTGGTTCCGGCGGGCGCCTTTTGGAAGGGCAAGGCGCTGGGCCAATTGATGGCCTACCCCGACGGCAAGGACGACATTTTGATGAGTGCTATCCAGGCGCTGGCGTACCTGTTCCCGCCAATGAACAAGGTGCCGCAACTGACGGTGCATCGGGTGCTAAGTTACTGATGTACACAACAAACCCGCGCGAAAACCCGAAGTACATCCAGACGCTAAAAACCTCGCTTGAGTCCCGCGAAAGCGGCCAGACCCGCCTTGACGAGCAAACGCGCGATTTGATATTGCAGCGACACGTTATCGAGGGCAAAGCGCCAGAGAGTCCAGATATCCAGTTTAAGCCGGTCGGAACCGGATACGCCGGCTTGATGGCCGATCAGGACATTTCCGTTCTTCTGGGCGATATTACGTGGCGGGTCTACCCCAGAGGCGGGGCGAAAGCCGAAGATCACGCCTCAGATAGATTGGAGCCGTTCATCTCGTCAGCGTTCTCCGTGATGCAGGAGTACCACGAGACGTGGCCGCTTATGGTCCAGGACGCCGTCACCTACGGACGCTTCTGGGGCATCGGGCCGCTCCCCGCACCTTCTTTCTGGGGCGACGACACGATCAGGAAGATGTACGAGCGGCTGGAGGACGCCGAGGATGAGAATAAACCGGGCGTACGCGGCGAAATCTCCGAGTACAAGGCAGGGAACTTTCCGATTGTCTGGAGACAGTGGGACAGTATTAATGTAAAGGCCACCTGGTCAGACCGGGGCGAACCAAGCGAGGTTTTGTATCTGAGAAAGATGTACGCCGCTCAGATCGTGGAACGCTGGGGCGACAGCGCCCTGCCGGACCGCAAACGGTCCGTGGGGCCGGTGACGATGGGCACGAAGGGCTACAAGGACGACGAAGAACTCGACGTAATCGAGTACGTCAATGGCACTTACGTTGCATCCGTTATTCCCGCCGGCGACGACACCCGAGTCCCCCACCAGTGGGAACACCACATGCACTGCACCCCCGTCACCTTCGGGGACTGCGGACGACTGGGGGCGAATCCCTACGGCTGGCGCTGGAAGGGGGCGGTGTTTAATTTAAGAGAACTGATACCGAGTATCGATGAGGCGATGTCCGACTGGCGGACTCTGATCCGCGAAGCCCCTACGTCGCCGTTCGCCGTGTTTCTGGACGCCGAACAGCGGGCTAGTCTTGAGGGTTGGCCGCTGAACCTTCAGATCAAGGCCGGTGAAACAGCCAACTTCCTCAAAGGCGAGGAACTCAGACGCGGCCCGATGCCGGAGATCAACCCCGCGCTTTTAGGCTACATCAACGTCGCGCGCGACCTCGCCCACATGGGCGGCGCCAGACGAGAAGCCCTCGGCGGGCCGGGGCTGGGGCCAAGCGGCCAGAGCGCCGTACACCTCAACGAGGCCAACCAGATCGCCAAAGCAGAACTGAAAAGGGCGCATCTCGGCCTCCAGCGCGGTCTCACACGGGCTGTCAGATTGCTCTTGAAGTCCGTCCCCGCTCTCTCCGAGGAATTCCCGGAAGCTCCCGACGAGGTTGTCGTCAGACCCGCCCTTCCCTCCAAAAGCTCAAAGGAGATCGCTGTCACACCGGAGGACGTGAGAGGTTGGGGCCACCTCGTGGAAGCCAATATTGACTTGAACCTGCCCATCGACCAGGGCCAGCAAGCCCTCATCTACAAGAGCCTCACCGAATCACTTGGTCTCGACCACGTCGCTGCTCGCCAGAGTATTCTGAGAATCGAGAACCCGCAGGAAGTGGATAGAAGAAGAAGAGAGTGGCAGTGGGAGGAGACCATTGCTCAGTTGGCAACAAATGTCCTCACGGCGAGGGCGGGCGGGGCGTTGGAGGCCGCGACCGTGGACGAAGGACAACTCAGAGAAAAGTTTAGCCGGCTACCGCAGTTCGCGCAGGAAGTATTCACGCGATTCGGCGACAATGGAAATGCCGCGCGCGGGTTCGCCAACCAGCAACGGACCGGGGCGCAGCAGCAGATGAGCCAGCTTCAGGGCACTCAGACGGTGCTTCCGTGAGAAAGGTTTATTGCTGGGTCCGCTACCTGACGAGACCATCGTGGGATAACCGTCGCCACGACTGGCTCCGCATCTGGCCCTTAATTGATGTCCCGATGCCCGAAGGACGCTATGACCAACTGTATCGTTGTCAGCGCTGCGGCCACGTCGAGGCGTACGATACCTTCGTCGCTGATTCGGTAGACGAACAGATTGAATCTGCCCGCTTTAACAACCACTGGAACCTCCCCTCTATATAGATGTAATACAGTAGACAGATTATGCAGCAGTTCGGCAGCCCCAAAGAAAAGGACTTCGTTGCGAAGATCGAAAAGAGCGTGAACGACGTGGTGGAACGCACCGCTCAGCACTTCGAGGAGACCGTAGACCGCATCGCACCACGCGCCATCGGCTCACAGAAAGTCCCACCTGATGAAGAGTTCGCTGAGTACTTGACCACGATAGCCGATACGCCTGACCCTACTGAGGCAGGCTTCCAGTGGGTCAGTGAGAAGGCACAGCAGTACGGCCTGCTCGGAGCCTTAGACCGCTTTGCCTCGTATGTCGAACGCAATGAGCGCAGATTGGCGAAATTTGGAAAAAGCGATAGCGGGGAGAAGTAACACTTGGAGGAACCAATTGAAATTTGAAATCAGGGGGCCTAATTTTGAGGATGAAGTCGAAGCGGCTTATACCGAGATACTCGACGGCTGGATAATCTTCCATGAGATTGATCCGGATGCGCCAAATGTGTCTGCTGAACGGCCACAGGTTCGCGAAGTGGCTCGTTTTGCCGAAAGTGCTGTTTACTCAGTCAAATGGGTGAAAGACACAGCGTCCGCCGGAGGCGGACCAGCCTCTGGCTGGGGCTAAAAGTGGCACTGTTCGAGCGCCCATCTGACCGCATCCGCAGGCTCAACGAGACGCTGATCGCGTCCCAGGCACGAAGTGAAAAGCTGCGCAATGAAGGGGCGGACATAAATCTGAGGCACCAGGCCAGACTCTCCGGCGAACGCGCGATACGAGGGACACAGACGGCGACGCCAACCCCATTCCCTTCTAGCGGGCTAAAACCTGTCCCTGGCCCAGCACCGAGTCGTGAACCTCTGCCGACTCCCGCTGCCGCTCAGCGTACTCTCGATCAGCAGATTCTCGACTCCCTGCGCGACCCCACAGTCGTCGGGCCTGCCTCGCGTATCGAGCAGAGCGAGCAACTCGCGCAGGCGGCGATTGATCTGGGGCACTCTCTCGGCAGGCCCGCAACAGGTGCGGAACTCGAATCGTTCGTGAGAGGAAAAACGACTATTGGGCCAAGAACGGAATTTGAAGCGGTAATTGCTGGACCGGGACCAGGATTATTGCAGCAGACAGGATTACGTGAGGCATTACCAGAACCGCTACGACTTCCTGCTGATGTGGCAGCCAGTGCACTCTCGCCCCTTGCTATTGGGAGTGCGTTTGCCGCTCCGGCAGGTACATTGACTAGCTTGCTTGGTTCAGCCACGCTGGGCGAGGCGGGACTTCTCGCAGAACAGGCAGGCGCTCCGCAAATTCCTACTCCACTCGGCGCAGTGCGTCCATCGACAATCGGTGTCCTTACGGGAGGCGCTCTAGGCCCACTTGCGGAGACTCAGGTTGCCCAACGGGCGGCTCAGCGTGCTGCAACCAAAGTGGGCGAATCCCTTGCAGAGACAGGCGGCGTCCGGGCGCTGCCGGGTCGAATAGTGACCGAGGAAGCAGGGGGAACACGGATACCAGAGGAGCCACTAAGCAGGCTAAAACAGGCAATCGCTGGTTATCGGCGCATTATTCCCGAAGCGCGACAGCAACTCAATGACGCTATTGCCGCAGGTGAGGACGAGATTGTGGTACGGGGACTGCAGCGCAATCTCGATGAAGCTGAGGGTGCTCTGGCGCGGCTTGAAGAAGGGGCTGCGCGGGGGAGCGAACTCAGGCCATCGGGAACACCATATACGGCGAAGCAGCAAGCACAGATAGACGCGGCTCTGAGGCGGCGTGCAGACGAGGCTATTGCCCGCCAGCAAGCTGCTCCTCCCGCTGGTGGGCCTCCAGAACCGCCCGTACCACCGAAGGGGCCGGCGCAGGAACCACCGACGGGCGGGGAAGTACCGTTTGAATTGCCTGAGCGCGGCTCGGCTTCTGCTCAGTCTGTTATAGATGTAAAGGAGCAGACGCTACTTCGGCCCGGAAAAGTGACTCAACTTCCTGGCATCCGGCAGGTTCTCAGCGGGCTAAATCCGTCTGTCTCCACGGAGCGCCCGGTTCTCGTTGCGGCCAACTCTCGACAGGCTGTGCAGTCCACTCTGGAAACCGAGTGGCAGGCGCTCCGTCAGCCCGCAAAGGATGCGCTGACGGAACTTCATGCAACGAATCCGCCGCGCTACGTTGGCCCTGCCGACAACCCATTTAAAAATACGCTCAAGGACTGGGGCGACAACCCTGAGTTCTACAATCTTACTCCCGAACACCGCGCCGCCGCTGCCGCCTACAACGCGACCAGCGACCAGACAGTTGCCACTGCTCGCGGTCAGTACAATGTGAATGTCCCGCGCTTTCCGGTCAAAGACGGCGGATTCTACGTTCCAACGGTGAAAGCACGAGAATCGGTGGATGAGGCAGTCCAGAAGATTGCCGATTCCTACACCTCGGCGGGCGTCTCAGGGAAAGGCCCGCGCACAAAGACGCGTCTCTACGAAGGTGCCTACCAGCGCTGGAAGGCCGACCCGAAGTTTCAGGCAGAAACCGACCTCGACGTTCTCACGTCGCTGCATGACCGAAGCCTTGCAAGCGCAGCCGGTGGGGAGACGTTCAAACTGGGTGTCGGTGGAAAGACCCGCCTTGAAGTATTGCAGGAAACGCACCTCGAACTCGCCTCACGAATGGAAGGACTCAGGAAGTCAGTCGCCAGCCTGCGTAGCACGGCGGGACGGCTCAACTCGAAAGTCGCAGAGGCCATTGACGACTTCCTTGCCAATCCCGATGCAGCGAACCTTTCCGATCTAGCCGACGATCTGGACGTGCGAGTCGGCGTCAACGCGGTGGGGAAGATGGGGCCGAACTTTGGCAAGACCGCTGCGCAGGTGAATCAGGAAATTCAGGCCGTCCGGAAAGCTATCAAGCAACTCCGCCCCGCGTGGGACAACGCCGATATTTCCCCTTACATATTAAATAGAAAGACATTCCGCTATCACCAGCCGGAAGAATCTCTCGCCATCGACAAGATTCTGGAGACAAAGGCCAATCTCGGTGAGGGGTTGTACGACGCGGTGGATGAAGTCCGTATGACCGCGTTTGGCGGCGACGTTTCCCCTCTCACAATTCAGGGCGGACTCGGTATCGCAGTCGATCCAGTCACGGGAATCCGCAATCTTCCCGGCACAGTGCGAACTCTCTTCTCACCCGATGAGCTAATCAAGGTTGCCCAAAACGAGGCCGACGACGTACGGCGGTTTACGGTCGCTATGGGTAGGCCACTCGGCACCGTCAGCCCAGAGTTCGTGCAGGCCAGGAAAGGCATCGAGCGACTTCCCGGTGGGCGGACTCTCAACAATCGCATGATGGCGGCGGTGGAACATATCCGCTTCCGGCAGTGGCAGGCCGACCGCAATCTCCTCAAGAAACTGAATCCTCAGATGTCTGATGAAGTGGCCGACGCGGAGGCAGCGAACTTCCTCTCGAAAGCAGTTCCCGCACTGAATCCGACCGAACGCGGCGTCTCGGCGCTACGGGCCAGAGGCGAACGCTTGCCGGTGATCTCGCCTTCGTTCCTCGGTGGCCCCGCGACGTTTCTCAAAGACGTTGCCTCTGGACTGGCGAAATTGGGGGGATCGCGCACTCTAAATCCCGCCGCCCGCTGGCAAGCCCTCTCTGGACGGGAACAACTAGCCGTTCTCCGAGGAATGGAACTCACGGCGAGCCTCACTACTCTGTCGGCGGGTTCCTATCTCGCCAGTGGTTATTCGCCCGAAGAGGCAGCGAAACTGGCGCTCAACCCTGACGAGAAGAACGGGCGGTTTCTCTCGATTGCTTTTGGCAAGAACTTCTACGTTCCTATCGGCGGACCGATCCGCTCGCTTGTGCGAGCTGTGGCTCCGCAGAAGGTGGGAGAGCAAAATGGTGTTCCCATTTACGTGCCGTTCACGAATGTCCCGCAATTTGCCTGGAACAAGGTGACGCCACCAATCCGGCGGTCCGTTGAACTTGCCCGTAATCGCGACGCACTTGACCGCAAGATTTACACAGGCGGCTTCCCTGAGAACGTTCTGCGGGGAGTCTGGTACGGAGCGGAGGGCGTCCTGCCGCTGTCAGCGGGCGAGGTGTCTGAGATTGCTCGTACCACTCCGGAGCAGTTGGCCGACATTCCAGGCGTAGCGCGACGTGTCGGCGGACAACTTCTCGGTCAAGACGTACGAGAGGCGGGGATCGCTGACAAGCGGAACCAGACAGCGCGGGATGCTTATGGGCGCGACTGGGAAGATTTGACCGCCGACGAGCAGAAAGAGATCGGCCCGGAGATCGCCGCGAGCGCAGACAAGGCGCAGATTCTCAGCCGTCTACGCACCATCCCCGAATTTGACGGGATTACCAATGACGAGCGGAACGATATTTATGACTTCCACGACCGCGTGGACGAATACCGCGTCGAGCAGGAAAACGAGTGGGGCGCGGCGGACGACGACTGGAAGGACAGCGCCCAAGCAGTAGCGGAACAGGAAGGTCTGGACGACGACTTTCTCGCATGGGCCATTACTCTTAATTCGGAGAAAGAAAAGACGCTCAATCGCAACCCAGAGTACGTTGACTTCCTGATTGAGAATTACGATGCCATCGAAAAGGCGCGTAGGGAAAGCGAGTTCTACGACGATAATTACAGGATGCCCTCGTGGTTGAGGAAACTTCGGTTCAAGGAAAAGGCAGGAGCGAGATGATTAGACGCATCTATCGAGGTGGCATCCCGTGCTGGACAGATGGAGAACTCATTCTTCCCGAAATAGCCGGAGGTCAGACGAAGCCTCCTAAGACCAGCTCTGATAAGCCGGGCGGCACGGGCGGCAAAATTAGCCTGCGCTCCTCGAAGCCGCCTGAGACGATCAAGACCTTCAAAGACCTCAAAGAAGCGATCCCCGATTACAAGGACCGCTCGCTCAGGGAAATTTTCCTCGACATCACGACCAAGGGACTGATGATGTCGCCGCAGTTCTACAAGCAGATTCAGGACTATCTCCTGGCGGTCGAAAAGACGACAGGGAACACCGTTTCAGCGCTTACTCAGATTCCAGCATCGGGCACTATCATTGACGAGGCCGAAGATGCGTACAGCTACAATGCCAAAACAGGGTTCCCGAAAGGACTGGGAGGAACGTCTGGCCGCACCGCTGCCGAAGAAGCGTTGACTATTGCCCAGACCGCAGACATCACGGAGCAGCAGAGAATCGAGCGTGAGCGCATCGCAGAGGACAAACGCCAAAATCTCCTTAACACCGCTCGCTCTCTCATAGAAGCCAAAATGACGGAGCGGGCTACGGCCAGAGGGCAGGCAATAACGAGTGCGGGCTCCGACGTGTTTCGCTTTCTCGCCCAGATCAACCAGCAGGATGTTGCTGCCGACGTAAAGACGCCCTACGACATTTTCAAAAGCCAACTGGGAGCGGTCGCCTCGCAGGAAGTCCCGCAGATTTCCCCCAACGCCTCCATCGAGGATTTGGAGTCCGCCATCGGGAAACTTCAGGGAATGTCAGGCCAGACGCCACAGGGCGCGGGGATCGGCTTCGCAGGCGGCGGAACAGCGAACGCGCTGGGGCCGTATGAGGCAAGATTAGTGGGCGAAGCAGGCTCCCAGATTGCGCCAGGGACCGAGGTCATGATTACCGGGGCGACACTGGTTCCGAGGCCCGGTGAAACGACGATTCTCCCGCTGGGACAGGGAATGCAGGAAGGCGGGACAACGGGACTCTCGGACGAAAGCCTCACTGTGCTGCCGCAGCTTTTTAGCCGGCTAAGGAGCGATGTAACAGGGGGGATGCCCTACAGCTATTCTCGGTTGGGATATCTGGAGCCGGGACAGGCCGGGCAGGAGCCGCAATTCGGCACAGGGTACGGTGGACTCCGCAGCCCGCTGAGTTTGCGGTCGGGGTATCAGGATTTGGTGAAGAGCGGAGTTATCAGCCAGCCTGATGCCGACAGAATTACGAACGCCATCGGATTTTTACCAAACCCACGGAACGCCGCGTTCTACCTGAAGAACCTCACACCTACCGAAAAACTTGCCTTGCTGAGCGCGTATAAACTCGCGGGCATTGGCGAAGAGGACTTCAAGGCGCTCGCAGCCTCCGCAGTAATCAAGGGATCGCAGGAAAGAAGGCCGGTAAATCTGGCCGCATAAAGGAGAATCATGACTGAAACCGAGACAACGACGCAGACTCTACCGACTCCGACTGAGACGGCAGAGGCAGAAACGACTCTCGAAGAAGGGGCCGCTCCTGCCGAGCCAGCAGCCGAGGCCGAGACGCAGCCTGACGCCGAAATACCGTGGGCAACGATCACCGACGCCTACGATCTGCTCGACCACGAGGCGGTCAAACCTCACCTAGAGAGACGCGACCGCCGTGTGGAACAGGACTTGCGTTCCCAGTACGAAGGCCAGTTACAACAGGCCACTCGCGACTGGGAATCGACGCAACTCCACCAGACCGTAGCGGGCTACGCCGGGAACATTCTGGAGAAACTCGAAGGCGGTGATTATGAAGGGTCCTCTCGTCTGCTGGACAAGCTGGAGAAGCTGGTATCTCCGTACTCGGAGGACTTCCAGCGGAACCTCAAGTCTCAGGGCGCACAAGGGGCCAGCGCTTCCCTCTACAAGGCCCTTACGGACTCGCTCGACAGAAGAAGCCGGGACGAGTTCGAGGACTTAGTATCGAAGGGGCGCAACCTCTCGTGGTCTGATGCCTTAGATGAGTGGAGCAAACTTCGGTTCGGCGCGACGGAGAAAAACCTGAAGGCCGAAATCCAGAAGCGGGACGATACCATCGCGAGGCTAAAGGCAGAGGGCAGAACCGACAAAGGCCCCAACCTGACGCAATCAGCGCCGGGGGGAGGGAGGCCATCGGCGCAGGAATACGCCGCTGCGACCTCTCAGCAGCGCCAGGAATGGCGGGATAAGGGAATTGAACCGCTCGCCCAGTAGCCTCATCTCGTTCCCCGATGGGACAACCTATCGGCGGACGGGAGAGTGCGACGGATGCAACCGGCCAGGGTTAACTCCGGGCCAGTGCTGTACCTACGTCAAGCTTCCGTTGGCGAGGACTCTTCGGGCGGACGAGGTAAAGTGGCTTGAACTGCACCAAGGTCTGTCGATAGACGGAGTTACGGTGCGGATCGAGATTCCCTGCTCCGCGCTAAAAGACGGGCGCTGCGAACTCTTTGGACAACCAGAGAGACCAACTATGTGTGAACGCTATCCCGAACATCCTGAACTGGACGACGGGTGCGCGTACACGTTCGAAAGGATTAGTTAATTGGCAGGAACTTTGACCGTCACCCAGGCGGCTTGCCACATCCCCGAACTCTGGTCGGCAGATACACGGGATGCGGTTGAAGCTACGGTGGTTGCGGCGGGGCTCGTTGAGTCCAGTAAGTACGGACTGGCTGAACTCAAAGGTGGCCCCGGCGACATCACGAACATTCCTTATATCTCCAATCCCACGGCGAACACCAAGACGGCCAACACTAACATCACTCTGGAAGTGATCGGCCCGTCCTCAGCTGAGGCGTCACAGACCTTCACAGTTTCGACGCATCAGCACGTCGCGTTCGCGGTGGAGAACATCACCGAAGTCCAGTCCAAGACCAACCTGCGGGCGAAGTACACCGATAAGGCGGGGTATGCCCTCGGCGCGGCGGCGGACACCAACCTCCACACCCTCCCCAACCTTTTTTCTCAGAGTGTCGGTACTCTTGGTGTTGAGCCGACTTTCGACAACTGGCAGCGTGCGTCTCAATACCTTGATGACGCCAACGCGCCAGAGGGCGGAAGGTTCATCATCGTCCGTCCCGCGACGTACTACGCGATGCGGAAGATTGATCAGTTCGTCAACGCCGACTACACAGGCGGTGGAGCTGGTGGTCAGATGACCGTTGGCAGGGAGCAGGTCGGTACGATTTGGGGCAACGTCCCCGTCTACAAGTCCACTCTTGTCCGTGCTCCCTCAGCGGGTCAGGCCGAGAACTGGTACTGCCACCGTGAGGGCGTGTATTACTGTTCGCAGGACATGAAGTCACGCGCCGACTTCGTGATCGAGCGTGACTCCGACGTTGTCCTCTCGACTCACATCTACGGCTACGCCGAAGCTCTCCAGCCGCCGATCACAGCGGGTGGTGGCGCTGCGACGGACGCCTTCAACGTCCTCGTAAACGGTACGTCCTAAATGCATGCCGTCGTAGCGCCGGAGCTGGGGATTTCCAAAGTCGTTCGTCGCGGGATTGTCACCGTACCGGAAGAGATGGCGAAAGTCGAATGCTCCTGCCTGCGGCGTGAACCATGTTCGGGGCTGGCCGAGTTGCCACTTGAAGCACGAGAACTCGAATTGCACATTCGCGGGATGGCTGACAAGTTCACCCGCAGGATGGCGGTGAGAGGTTTCGAGTTGGTCGGAGGACTTCGATTACACGGCCCGTGGCCGTCTTACGAGTTCAACGAGCGGCTCGCGAATATCGAGGCCGAGGCGTGGAAACGGGCGGAACAAGAACAAGACCGCTCTTACCTCCTACCTTTCGTGTTTGAGCGGGACGCGGCCAGTCCCTACAAGGACTATCTTTTGGTTGGTGAGTTCTTGAAAGAGAACGTGCTGACCGAGGTAGTAGTAAAGGAGTCAAATGGCTAAAGCAAAGAAAGCAAAGATCAAAGAAGAGCCAACCGTCGATCTGGTAATCGAGGAGCCGGTTGAAGAAGTTGTGGCGATTGAAGAAGAGCCGGTCGTCGAGGAGATAGTCGAACCGATTGTGGAGGAGCCAGTCATCGCGGAGGAGCCCCCTCCAGTCTTGGAACCACCGTCTCCAGTTGATCGGGGTGAGCTGTACGTCGAGTCGCACCCAATCCTCGGCGTCACACGCAGAGCCACGGTTGTATCGAACTCAATCGGTGATGGCCGGGTCGGTGATGGAGCGGAGATAGTGCGTTCATGACTCAGGAAGCACCGACTCTCTATCCGGAGCCGATTGAGGCACACGCGCCACCAGGCAAGGGTCGTCACGGCTACTACCGCAGGATCAAGGATGGCGGTCCTTCTTCTGGCTGGATCGGAGTTGGCTCAACTACGCCGTCGAACCGTTCGGACTACGAGTACAAAGGATTTACGTACCTCCCACAGTACGGCGAGTTCACCAACGGCTCGGCTCAACCACGGGCGGCGGCGAAAGAGCGCGATGCACGGGGCAATCCGTGGAACCCTGCTCTGGAACCTTGGCGGGTGATTTTTCAGCTTGGCGGAGCGAAGGAGTTCCCCGTTGAGCAGATCATCGCCTACCGCTGGCACGTCCGGCCTCCTTACCGTGAGGTTCAGTTTCCGCAACTCGCCGGGGTGGAAATCACGAATTACGGATGCCCGGAGTGTGAAAAAGGCATCTTCGCCTCGGTGAACCCTTCGGAGGCGGCACAGATGTTGCGGACGCACCTTACGTCCGCGATTGACGCGCAGCACCGCTACTCGCCGACCGACTTAACATCTCTTGGCAAGGAGTGGGGTATCGACTTCGACTCTGCTCGGATGGGAAGACGGTCGGTAAGAGTGGAAAGGCCAGAGGAACCACAGGTCTCAGAGCCATTGGTGCTCACCAAGGCAAAGGAATATAAATGCCTAGCCTGCGGATTCACGCCCGCAGAAGATAACAAGAGGCCGTGGCTGGCCCTCAGTAACCACAAGTGTTCTAGTCTGGTGCCTTCGGGTACTGCTCAAGGAGTGGACTAATGACATATCTCAACTACCAGAAGCGTTCGGTCATCTGGACGCCCGACAGTTACACTGCTAACTCCGTCGAAGCCGTCTTTAACGTTGCGGAGGGCGATGTCGTCGGCCCCATTTTTTGCCGGACGGTGACAGTGTTCAACGGCTCTGGTACGGACGCGATCTTCGAGCTGGGCGACAGTGGTGACGTGGATCGCTTTCTCGATGCAGGCGAACTCGAAGAGACCTCCGTCTCGGCAGCAACCTCGTTCGTCCGTGCTATTGGTGCCACAGGTGGCGGATATATCCTCTATCGGACGCACCTTTACACAGCGGACGACACCATCGACGTGAACTTCACTGCTAACACAGCAGGTACACGTACTACCGGAGCCGTCGAAATCACGGCCTACATCGCAAAGGTTAGACCCTAGAGTGTTCAACGCGGAGTGAGGCCGGAAGGTCGAGTCACAATGCTTGACTAGGGAAGAAAGGAAAGAGGAATGGCATACGAAATCGCAACAGTACGGACAAGTTCGTATAGCGATTGGTCTGAAGGACAGGATCGCCCCGCGCGGTCTAACCGCCGAGGTGAATTGGTCACAGCTCCGACCATGCATCAGTGGGTTGCTGACGGGCGGGTATTCACAGTGAACTCAGGCACCGGCACGGCCCCGGCAACCTTCGCGGGCGCTTATGTCGCAACCACGCCTGACCTGTACGTGTACGTTCCACTGGGGACTACGATTATCCCACTCGCAATCCGTGTCCTGTATGAGGCGGTAGGCACAGAATCCACGATGGAGATTGTCGCCACGGCTTCTGTCACGGGGGACTCCAGCGCGGGCGGCACCGGGTTAACAATCTACCCCATGCGGTTGGATAACCCGCGTAGCTCTGTTTGCACGGCAACCGCCGCCGGGACGGTGACTTCACCTAACTCTGGTACGTTCTTCGACTTCTGGCGCTACATGCGGCCCCTGACAGACACGGTGGCCACGGGCGAGAACGACCGTCACGCGCTGGTGTTTGAATACTCCGCGCTCAAGGACGGCCCGGCACCCTATATCGTCGGCACCACGGCTGGCACAGGTGGCTCGTGTATGGCGATCTGGGCAGCGTCTCAGGCCGGTACGGGGTTCATCCAGGCGACCTGGGCGGAGATTCCGAGCACAAGCGCGGTCTAAGTGAAACTCTACCTCGGTACTGCTGTCTGGCGAGAAGAAACCGTAGCCTACGGGCAGTCGATGCGCCTTTTGTGGCGTGAACTCGACAAACAAGGTATTCCTTTCACCGACGGCACCGTGGCGGGGGACGCGCTCATCTCAAGATCGCGGTCAATTATTGCGAGTTCGTTCCTGCGGTCGGACGCCGATGTCCTTCTCTCGATAGATTCCGACATTTGGTTCCGGCCCCAAGACGCACTCAAACTTGCGGGTCAAGCAGAGGAGTACGGTATCATCGCCGCTCTCTACATGACCCGCAATCTAAATACCCAACCGGCGCTCATGCTCCCCGACGAGCCGGTATTGTTTCACGCGGGCGCAACGCCCGTGGAGGCGCAATATGTCTCAACGGGGTTCGTGGCGGTACACCGCAGGGTATTCCAGACGGTCAAGGACGCGCTTCCGCTGTGTCATCAGCAGTGGACTGATAACGGAGTGGACACGTCGTTCTGGCCGTTTTACATGCCCTACGTCATCGAGTGGCCGGGTGACGTAAACATGTACCTGTCGGAAGACTGGGCATTCTGCCAGCGGGCTAAAGACGCTGGTTTCAAGTGCTGGGTCGATCCGAGCATCCGGTTGGGTCATATGGGGCAGACCATGTACACAATGGAAGACTTGATTCGCGCACCGAAACCAAGCGCGCGGCCACTCAAACTTTTGCGTGACAAAAACGGTGAGCTTCAAGCCTTTACACTCGATCAAGTTAGGGAATTTCAGGAGGCATAGATTCCAATGACTGATCTAAGAGGATTTGTTTCAGACGAAACCCTGCAGAACCACGCACAAGGTTCGTGGGGACCAGTCAAAATTAGCCAGCGTGGCGAAATGGTAATCGTGGACTTCTACACACAGATGGCCATTGAAGGTCGCGCCTATCAGATTCGCGCTGGCACCGTCGCAACAGGTGTAGCAATGGATTCTGTGACCACCGACACGGCAGCGGAAGGGTGCGTTGACGCTGCTACCGGGCTCACGGTTATCCCGGTAAACTTCAATATGGGCTTTGACAACATCGCTACGGCGACGACGGTCAAGGTTGGTATTAAGGCGGTCGGTGCGGTGTCATCTGCCGGAACAGCGTTTACTCCACTGCCCATGTTGCAGGGCGGCGGAGCATCGTCGGCGACGGCGAGAGTCGCTAACAACGGTGGTGTCACGGTGACAGGGGAGTTGGCAACCACCACACGAAGGTTATTCGTGTGGCAGGACGTAACAACAGAGACTCCGGCTACTGACCTCCCTGGCGGCGGTGGCGGCCCCAGCCTGTCAAACGCAGCAGCCTCGTGGCAACCACGCATCCCCTACGTCGGCAGGGGTCCGGCGTGTGTCTACGTTCAGGCAGCGTCAACGACAGCGTTCCCGCTGTATTTCTTCGATCTAGAGTTCATCGAGATCGCAACCACCAGCGCCGACTAAGTGCCGTTTTATCAATACAGGTGTCTGGCCGGGCATCTGACGGAGAAGAGGGGGGGTCTCGAAGAAGCGGAGACCCCCTGCTCCGTTTGCGCGGAGCCCGCTAAACGGCGGGACTTTAACCTCGTCGTAATCGTTGGCGCGTTGAAAGAACAAAAGTATCCTGTTTCACGATACCGAGAGGCGAGCGAAGAGGTGGACTACCACTACACAAAGGCCGAGAATGATTACGGTGGGCCAATCAAAAGACCGAACCTCTGGGAAGCGGCGAAGCGAGAGGCCCGTAAGCGAGACCCGAAAGTGAGGATATGATGCCACACAAAGGATCGAAAAAAGGCTATCCCTCGACACCAGGGCACAAGAATCCCCGAAAGGACGGCAAGAAGTAGTGAGCATGAGAGCGTGGAAGAAAAAAGACAAGAAGGGCAAGAAGGGCAAGGGCGGCTACTAATGCCACTCAAAAGCGGTTCTTCAAAAAAGGTAATCGCCCAGAATATCCGAACCGAAATGCACCACGGGAAGCCGCAAAAGCAGGCGCTAGCGATTGCCTACCGAAAAGCGGGCAAGAGCCGAAAGAAACGATAATTTCGGGCTTATCCTCCTTCTGGGGAGCGTTCTGGGCAAGGGGGCGCTCCCCGCTCTCTTTGTTAGGAGCAGCACATGCCGACAAATTTCTATACCATCCGGGAAAGAGTCTGTGATGAGTGGTATCCCAAAGCTGCGGCTGTCTTGCGGGGAACGGTAGATTCTGGTGACACCGATACTCTTGTGGATGCCGCCGCCGCTCTGCCGGCTTCTGAACCCAATCACTACGATGGCGGGTGGATAAAGATACGACAAACCACCGACAATCTTGCGCCGCAGGGTGAAGTCCGCGCTATTGACAACGCTGGATTCACTGTAGCGACGGGTTCTTTTGAAACAGTTGCCTTCGGCGCGACCTTGACTGCGGCTGACGATTACGAGATTCACCGTGAGTGGCATCCCGGTCAGCTTGATACCATCGCCAATAGATTGCTGCGCGGCCTCTATATGCCGTCATTCTTTCCCCTCACTCTTGATCTTCAGGGCAGCGACGACAACGACATGGAGGCGAGCGGAGTAACAGGCTGGACGGGAGGCACGGCGACGCCGACGAAATCCTCGACTGCCTACAACGGAGCGCAGTCCATTACGCTCACAGGTTCCGGCGCTCTTGATTACGTGACGGCAGGCAATTTCAATGTGGTGGCCGGAGAGTCGTATTACACAGCCGTCATGTGCCAGGTTGACGATGGCGATTCTGCCCGGGTGAGGATGTTTAACTCCACAGGGTCTGCGACGATCCAGGATTCGGGTGATACGACGCAAACGGGGTGGATGGAGATAATCATGCAGTGGGCGGCTCCCTCGGGATGCCGCGCCGCTCAGGCACAGCTAATGTGCGTTGCGAATACTGACGTTGCTCGCTGGGACGACTATCAGGTGTGGGCCAACGACGCCCACGTTTATCCCTGCCCTTCGTGGATCACGCGTAAAGATCAGGTGCTGGGAGTCTACGCCTATCCCGAAGGAACGGGCGGTCCAGTCACAGACACGTTTATCGCGGACGAGATGATGAAGTATCCAGTCTCTTTCCGCTTCGACCGGGCGGACGTGCGAGCCGACACACCCCTGTACATCTGGGTGCCCGCTCTCGGACGCAGACGGCCTTACATCTACGCTCACAAACCGCTCACCGAAGTTTCTTTCGATTATGGTTCCGCAGGAGTCGGGGCGGGGGCGTTGGGTTCCCCCGCGAACACGATTCCGTTCAATACGAGCGAAGCAGACGCGCTGGTCAAGGGAGTGCTGGGCGAACTGTATCGGCTGTCACTGAACGACCCTAATGTCGTCGGAGAGCGCTGGCGACAAGCTAAGGCGCTCGCAGCAGATTACATGGAGCAGTACAAGACCGGACTAAATCACCTGCGGCCGGAGTGGCGGGACGTGATAAAGCAGAGCAACAGGTCTTACGGGACAATCGGAGTTTAGCGGGCTGAGATGGCGGAGGGGACAGGATTCGAACCTATGAGGGGGAAAGCCGCAGCGAGCAACTGCTGCGTACTAACCCCCAAGCGGTTCCTCGCGAGCAAACCGCCGCCTTCAGCCACTCAGCCACCCCTCCGCGCAAGGCGATTCTAGCATGAGCGCATCTGGCAGTGCCGATCCCCTGAAAATTACTGTTAACGGGGCTACCTACGACCTTGCCATCGAACGCGGCGGACGAATCGCCCACACCGTCACCTCGCGCGGCGCAGACCTCAGATGGGAACGAGACTTCCGCTCTGGTTCATCTGGTATGGGGGAGACCGTGGCGCAGTCCGCAAACGGCGACTTCTTCACGGACAACATGGACACCACGAAACGCGGACTCAGACTTGGCCCCACGAAGACCACGATTACTCTGACGGACTCGATACCGGCGTGTCAGGGCTACTGGTTCTTCGAGAACAGAGACTCTGCCTCAACGCGATATGTTTACTTCACACGCAAGAAGGACGCGGATGAGGTGGTGGTGAGCAAAATCATTCCCTCTACGAACCTGGAAGCGACCACAGCGGTGAACCAGCCACAATACTTTCAGGTGGCGGGTGCGACGAACATTGATGCCGGCAGGCCAGATCGTCACAACGGAAGCTGGTTTCACTGTCTGCACACCGAGGGAGCTAACGCAGGAACATTAGCCATCCAGCAGCTCGTTAGCTCGGCAGTGGGAGACGCTGATGACGACTGGGACCCACATGGTACTTCGTTCGCTAACGCAGGCGTCTCAGTGCTGTTCTACGTTGACGCTATCGAGGGTAACGCTCCGAAATTCGCGCGAATCCTAGCGGGCGGAGCTCAGGTGTCAACGGTCAGTCAGACCACTGCTGCCGCTGTTCTAGTGGAAGCGAACTGGGCCACCGCTGGTGTGATCGGGGACATCTCCTACATCTGTCGCAACGCCACTTCTCACGCCGGCCTCAGTTTCATCTCACGGGCCGACAACCTCCATGCGTGGGACCCCAGTGGAAACTCTTACGGCGTCGTCCCAGGAATCGGGACGCTCGCTACGGCCACGGTCGGCGGCGGTGGCGCGTTGGGATTAGGTCTCGTCCCTTACGGCGACCGCGTGTTCTACAGCCGCGCCTCGAACCTGTGGCAGGTGATCGGGACATCTTCGGCCAAGAACATCTCCGTAGACCAGTTGTCCTACTACACCTCTGCGCCGAACATCACGGCGCCGATCAGACTGCGCTACCTAGAAGGGACGGCGCTGGGGGACTGGGTGTACTGGGCCTACTCTGCGACTGAGACAGGGGGTTCATCCTCTTACATTCTGGCGATGCATTACGAGCGGTCGAAAGTCTCCGGCCAGCCCGTGACCTGGTACACCATCGCTCAAGAAAGCGCGCAGATTCGGGGGATGTTCATCGACTCCGAACAACGGCTCTGGTACGGCCTACAAGGCGCAGCGACCGTGAAGTGGCTTCAACTCGCGCTCGACGGCTCGCCGGACGCCTCGGTGCGCGGGAATATCTCCTCGACTTACGAATGGTACGGGCCGGAGATCGACGCCACGCACTTCGGGCTGAACACGCCGGAGATTACCCTACAGTACAGATACGCCTTCGTGGAGATCGAAGGTGGGACGGCAAACTGTAGCTGGCAGACGAAATACTACCTCGACGGGGGAACGGTGACGAGTCTCGGTTCTGCGCTCACCACGACTTCAGGAAACCTCAACTGGACGGTGGGGACAAGCGACACAGGACGCCGGCTGCGGATGAGATTCACGGCGACGACGAACGGCAGCCACGTCACGAGCACCGACCCGAAGGTGCTGCGTCTGATGGTGTACGCGCGAAGCCCCGATCAGGTACGGGCGGTTGTCATGCCCACGGACCAGCGCAACCTGTTTGAGACAACAAAGATTCTGAGAAAACTGGTGGACGCAGGGCCGATTACGACACGGGAGCCGGACACGAACGAAACGTACACCTCTTACTTCAAGGCTGCGAACACCGTTTGGTATCAAACAGACTCTGGCTACGCGCAGGGCGTCGAGCTTACATGGAACAGATTTGTGGTGGCTGCGTGATGGTAATCGAGAGTAAGCCTGTCCGTCAAGACGAACTCGAAGCAGTGCGTCAGGAACTGGACGACCTGATCGCTGAACGCATCAGGGCTGTGATGCCGAAAAACGCGCGTTCTAGCGGGCTAATCACAAACGGTCATCTCCACGACGCGCTGGGCGGTGGTGGTGGATTGGTTCACTTCGACATGGTGGTGGATGCCAACTGGACTGGGTTGGATGGACTGACGATCCAGTTGGGCAGCGGTTCCAGTGTCGAGATGTACAGCACGATTCAGGCGGCAATCACCGCAGCGGACGCGGACAACGCTGTCCGATCCATCCTCATCAACGGGGGAACGTACACCGAAACGGTTACAGTCGCGGCAACATTCGATTCTACGTTGATTCTTATTGGTGAGGGGCGGGACAAGGTAAT
>ERZ1292642.36-Hain-H14-01um-R1-36-length-68591-cov-12_pt2 | contig 43586 bp, 44 predicted proteins | sample MGYA00564403_ERZ1292642 | MGnify/ENA primary metagenome ERZ1292642 (study PRJEB36523, sample SAMEA6512643) | groundwater metagenome | collected 2019-01-09 | study: AquaDiva: Metagenomics assemblies of 32 groundwater samples
GTGGTGACAGCCACGTTGCGGTGTCGCACTACATGTCCCGCTCGCCGGTCTGGCGGTACTCGTGGTGGACGTTGATCTTCAAAGTGCGGGTGTCGAGACCCTGCGTGCGCGCCCAGACGATGACAGCGGCCTTCATAGTCCAGTGGCCACGCGACACTGTCTCGCCGTACTCGTTCTCAGCTTCCCAGCCGCCACCAGGTCGGTTCTCACGCCAGGCCGTGTGCAGAACGGTTCCCGCGAGCTCACCAGCGAGGATGAGGCCCTTGGTGGGGGTCACCAGGGTTACGTTGACCACCGGCTGCTCGGCCTCGACGGCTTTGTGACCAGTCATCTCAGCGGTCGCCGGGTCGTACTCACGGCGTACCTCGATATCCAGACGACGGATGTCGAGTCCCGCCTTCTGCGCCCATACCAGGACAGCGTCCTGCATGCACCGCTGGTGGGAACCCACCCGCTCGCCATGCTCATTTTCGGCTTCCCACCCGGCATGCGAGCGGTTCTCACGGACCGCCGTGTGCAGCACAGTGCCCACTGTCCCGGGCCGCTGACCCGTTGAGATGAAGCCCTTGGTGGGGCTCACCATGTTCACCGTCACCTGGGTGCGGGTCTCGGCCTTGATGGCTTCCAGGGACTCAACCTCAGCGGCTTCCAGCGCCTCGGCCTCAGTGACGGTCTCAGTGACGGTCTCAGTGACGGTCTCAGTGACGGTCTCGGCGTTCACCAGGGACTCAACCTCGGCGGCTTCCAGCGTCTCGGCTTCGGCAGCGGCCTGCGCGTCCATCTCGGCAGCCTCGATCTCGGCGGCCTCTCGGTTGATCTGCGCCTGCGCCGCCTTCTCGCAGTTCTTACAGACCTTGCGGGCGCTGACCTTGGCGGCTTCCAGGGCCTCGGCGGCGGTCTCGAAGGACTCGCCGACCGCCAGGCGACCCCGGGTGAGGGTGGCGCAGGCGCTCTCGGCGTTGTAGGTGACGACCCCGGTCTCGTTGGCGTCGCCCTGGTCGGCGTCGGACTTGCAGGCCAGGCCGCTGATGTGGTTGGTGGCCTTGTTGTAGCGGATCGTGTAGTTCTTCATGGTGTTCCCTTCGCGGTGTTCCCTGCTGACAAGAAGAACTCTACCTGAATGCAGGTTGCATTGCAACACCTGGACGCAAAGAAGGGGTGTCGCAACCGTTGCGTGGCTGCGACACCCCTTCTGACCTGCGTGTTTACGCTAGGTGCTTCGAACATCGATCTTTGCCGTAAGACTTCCTGCGACGGCAATTACGCCCTACAGCGATGGGCATGTTGCACCAGTTGCGGGGGTCGTGACCTGAACAGAACGCCCCGTCACGCGCCTGATTGATACAGCCGAAGCCGCGCGATGTACGCGCGGCACACAGCACCCCAGGCATCAGGCGTGACCATTCGCGTGGTCCACGGCATTGCGGTAAATCGTGTGGCCAACGGTGCCCGGCTTCGCTTCCGGTCCGGCGGTACGGGTGGCACCGAAGCGCTCACCGTTGCGCACAGACCAGTACGTGACGTACGCGGTCGGCTTCCACCCATTGGGCGCGTACACGAGTACCGGCCGACGGTCTGCCGGGGTGAGTTCCGCCAGGACGTAGTCCTTGCCCTTGACGGTCACTACGCGGCCCATGACGTCGCCGCTCTGTCGCTTGTAGATCAGGGCGGTACGGTCGACCGGCTTCGGGGCTTCCAGCTCGGGCGCTGACAGCTTGGGGTTCGCAACCCGGATCAGCTTGACCTTACGGCCGTCCTTGTACTCGATCGCGTAGTCAGTGCTGTTGATGCTGGACATCACCTTCACGTTGCGCCGGGTGGCGCCCATCATCGCCTCGTTGATCTCATCCAGTCCGGTCCGGATGCCGAAGAAGGCGACGACACCGTTCTCAGTGCGCTCGTACACGTAGGTTGCGGGCATCTCGTTCACGGTTTCTATCCTTTCGCGGTGTTCATCTGGGTTGCCCCTGCTGACAAGAAGAACTCTATCCGTATGCAGGTTGCATTACAACACCTGGACGCAAAGAAGGGGTGTCGCAACTGTTGCGTGGCTGCGACACCCCTTCTGACCTGCATGTTCAGTTATCGAAAGGCACCGTCACGTCGCCGGTGGGTCGCAAGGCAGATACCAGTGTGTCAAGCCACTCGGGAAGGTTAGTGTCCGCCTGTACGTCACCCCTGATGGTGTGCCAGTAGGCTCGGTGGGTGCCCTTCCCCAGAAGTTGGGTTCCGTCGGTAGCAGGCTTCAGGACCCGGAAGCCGGTTACTTCGACGCTGCTTGCGACCCAGCCATGGGACTCGAACCGGTACTTGATGTAAATGTAGTCCGGCTGAATGTCACGGGACAGGTGGGTGACGGGCGTCTGAGGCGCCCCAGTCAGCGGGGCGCGGATAACTGCTTCTACCCGGACGTTGCCGTGAGTGCTGATGACCATGATATTCCGTTCCTTCGTCTCGGTTGCTTCACCACCGACTGTACACACTTTGCACCGAACATGCAACACGACCCCGGAACTTATTCCAGGGCCGTGTTGCATGTTGGATACCTCAGTGTCGTGACAGCACCCACGAATCAACCATTGCGACGAAGCTCTTGAGGCCCCCTACGTCGTAACCAGTTGAAGCAAGCTCTTCGTTGGTGTGAGTGGCACTGTGCCGTGATGCTGGTAGTTCAGCGCTCTTCTCATCTGTCGCAGTACCGCGATGCGTGCAACCGCTCACCGAGCACACCCACTGTGCGGCGTTACCCGTATTGGCCCGCAGAGTTCGGTCAGTGTCACTGATGATCCAAGGCATGGTCTTCATTGCGTCTATTCCTTCGTCTCGGTTCATTCGACTATCACCCTATAGATCCTGAGTGTGACGTGCAACATGGCCTCGGAACTCATTCCGGGGCCATGTTTCCAACGACTTGTTTATGCAGGTCAAAGCTCTTCTGTGACATCCGCATGATGCACATCGTGTTCGGCTGTGTGGAACCACAGCCACTTTTGGCGAGTAGGAAAAAGTAGTACAAATGCACCCAAAATGAACAACCCGTAGCCACACCAGAATAACCAGCGAGGCATTTCGACAAGGGCTGAGATGATGAAAAAGGTCACCCCTAACCCGTACCAGATGGCCCAAATGCCCAGGCTGGAATAGTCCACATCCTTAGAGGAAGGCTTACGGTGGCCCCGGTAGGGGCAGCCATGCTGTTTGCAGTGACATACAACGCGGAAACGCGGATGGTCAGGCATCGTCTGAGAGTAATGATGGCCACGTAACCGCGTCCAGACTGCTCTCACTCACAGGCAACGGATATGGTACGGGCTGGCCGCCACCGATCCACCCCACCGGCTGGCTCACGTGGTGATAGCCCATGGCCGCCAGCGCGAAGGCATCCGCCTGGTCATAGCGTCCGTCCTTCACCTTGACGCGATGCAAGTCGAGTCCGTGACGTCCGTACAGTGCGGCTACTATGTGCCGCTTGGTGGCTGTACCCGAACCCGCCGTGTAGCGCTTGAGGGTCTTCGGTGGAACCACCGCGTATGGGACGCCCAGACACCACAGGCGGTGTCGCACCATGATCCTGAGGGCGGCTAGCTCTTCGTGACCGGGACCCCGGCTGCCGTAGGAAGAACCTTCGATCACTACCAGGTCAGCGCAGCGCCCGTACGGCATAGCATCGGTCCACTGGGTGGGCGACAGGACAAAGGAATGAACCTCTCGAAGCAAATGGTTCAGGCGTTTTTCCAGGCAGTCTTGTGAACTCGTTGAGATGGCGTGTACCGACTGTCCATCTGATAGACCGGTGGATGTCAGGCTGAGGTCCAGTCCGACTACACGCAATCGATAACCATCCATGTCATGAACCTTCTTCGCGGTCGTCACATGGGTCGGTGGACTCGGTGGACTCGGTGGACTCGGTGGACTCGGTGGACTCGGTACTGTTGACTGTGTGCTGATTCTTTGCCGTACCGGCCAAGCGCCATGCAGGCGTGATATTCGCCTTACGGGCCAGCCTCAGGACGTGGTTGCGGTCGATTCCCACAGCATCCGCGATAGCAGACGGACCTAGTACCCTTGATGCGTATGTCAAGGACACGACACGATCTCGTTCAGCGCGCTCGTCTTTGACGTTGCGGACCGCAACACGCTGCGCATCGGCAACGCTGGTCAGGCGTTCCACAGCCGTACTGTGCAGATCATGAACGGCATCAGGTACCGCGCGAGTCTGCTTGCCCTTGACGGTAGTGCCGTGAGCAGACCAGACACTGTCCACATAGTTGCGGTCCCGCCCGATAGCGGCTGCTATTTCGTTGACAGTGATGACGCCGCTCGGCCGCTCAGTAACGATGGCTTCGCGCAGATTCCGCATGGCATCCCGGGCGGTCAGGATCGCCTCATCGAGATTGTCACGCACCAGGTTAAGAGAAACTATCGCTGCAAACGACTGCCTAGTCAGATTTTCTGTGATGTCCGGCGCATCCATAATGTTCACGTCCTCTCACTAAATAATCTTATCTATCGTTGCCATGATGGCACAGCTGAGAAGTCGATGCAACCCACTGCATCGACTTCTCAGCTGTTGGCGTGCCGGACAGTTCCGTCACACAGCTACCGGTACCGGCTGGACGTAACTACCGAAGCGTGCATCAAGCACCCGACTTACCTTCGCAGCGGCCAGCAGATCAGACGCCTGACCCTTCCGGCAGCCTTCCGGCGCTTCGATACCCCTGCGCTTCAAAAGGCTCGTCTGAGCGCCACTAGCAGGCGTACGACGCCAACTGGCCTTGCGGTTGTTGTACGTGAAGCCGGTTTTCTGTGCGTACTGTTCCATCGCGCTGCGCGCCTCATCGGCGGGCAGCGCACCCGCGTCCAGCCGCTTCACAGGGGCCTTGGGGCTGCTGCCTTCCACCAACCCCTGAAAATACCCACCGTCCGGGCACGGCAGTAGAAACAGATTCACGTCCGATCCGACCGCCAGGAAGCGGATACCCGCCTCGGTGGACAGCCACGTATACGAGCTGCCTGCCAGTTCAGCGCCGAGAATATCCACCTCTACGAGGTTGCGCAGAACGTCTGCGTGAACTTCCTTGGCTTCCACAATGGGTGCACCGGCGCGGCACTGGCAGTCGTCGCTGAGATTGCAGACGCAGTGAACCGACCCGTCAGGCTGCTCGCCCTCACAACCGCAACCACAGTCGCCGCTATGCCCGGCGCAACGGCATGCCTTCGAGAGCGCCTCGTGTTGCTCGATGCAACGGCAGCCACACTGACGGATGCCGCACTTGCAACGGTCGGTGCAGCCACACGACAGGCAGTTGCAGTCACACTTCGAGTTGCAGTCTGATTCCAGGTCATTCACACCAGCCAGCGAATGATTGAGTGACGCACCGGCAACATCAAGAACCAAGCAGTCGCTCTTGCCGCTGGTAACTCGAAGGCCCCTGCCTACCATCTGGATATACAGGCCCGGGTTGATAGTGGGACGGCCGATGATCACGCAGCTTGTGTGAGGGGCGTCGAAGCCCTCGGTGAGCACCATGCAACTGACAAGAACCCGCGTAGTGCCGCCGCTGAAGCGCTCATAGGCTGCCTTGCGCTCAGTGCTCGGCGTCTCACCCGTGATGATTTCCGCAGCGATGTCACGTTCCTGGAACGCACCCGCCAGGCTCTTAGCCGTCTGTACATCGGGCATGAAGGCGATGGTCGGTCGGTCGGACGCGGATTGAACCCAGCTGTCTGCGATCACGTCGAAAGCGGCTGTGTCCATCAGCGCCGCTGAAAGGTCCCCGGTGTTCAGATCACCGCCCGTGATGCGGGTAGACGACAGGTTCAAACCGGGAATACTGATCGAGCGGGCCACAGCCGGTGCCAGAAAACCCTGTTTGATCATCCAATGGATTTTCTTGCTGTATGCCACCGACTGCCACACGTCCGGCAGACCGCCATCCATGCGCGTAAGGGTGGCTGTGAAGCCCACAGTGGGTGTCTGCCGGTCGTCCATGCAGCCGTAGTGGTCCAACACCGCCCTGTAGCTCTTGGCCGCGTAGCGGTGGCACTCGTCAACGATCACCAGGCCGATACGATCAACGGATTCCCGGCGCTTGGCACGGGCGAGGGTCTGGACAGACGCGATGACGACATCGGCGAATCGGTGTTCCTTAGCGCCACGGTCACCTTTCACAATGGCTGTCCAGATGCCCGGAACCATTGCCTTGATCTTGTCTTCAGCTTGTTCAAGCAGCTCTTCGCGGTGAGCCAGGACCAAGATGCGCTTGCCGTCCTTCCGCAGACGCTCGATCTGCGAAGCGATGAGGCCACTGAAACAGACGGTCTTGCCCGCGCCGGTCGGAAGAACTACCGCCGGGCGGTTGATGCCCTCGGACCAACTGGCTTCGATAGCGGCCAGCGCTTCGGACTGGTAGGGGCGCAAGTCAAACACAGAGGTTCCTTTCGGTAGTGGATCGATGCAACACGAGTATAGCAACACCTCACTAGACATTGCAATATCTAGTGAGGTGTTGCGGTGAAACGGCAGCTCAGAAAGATGACGTGTGGGGTGTACCTACCCGGTGGCTCGCATGTGCGCTGTCATGTCCCGGAAGCCTGCAAGAGCAACCAGGCTTGTCGCACCGGTAGTAGATGAAGGCTTCCGTCACCAGGGTCGCGTAGCCCTCGTGGATGCCGGTGCTGCCGTCGGGACGTGGCCACGTGGCGCGGACCTGGTCACCGGCGACGATAGGAAAGAGTGCCAGTTGAACGCTCATGTAGGTTCCTTCTGGTAGCGGGTCTGTGCAACACGAGTATAGCAACATGAACTGAGGTATGGCAACGCAACACCCCGCCTGCAATGCACGTTGCAGGCGGGGTGTTGCGTTGAAACAGCCGGTCAGACCAACGTTCAAAGCGCCGGGAATGAGATCTTCTCGTACAGGTACCACCTTCCGTCGCCCCATTGAAGAACACGGACAGCGTTCACGGGACCTTCCCCGCGTTCTGCGCGCAACCTGTGGATGGTTACGTGGTCGTAGGCGGCTTTACTGCTGCGGAAGTCCGCCACGGACGGAATCGAACCATCAGAGCTGAAAAGACGCACTCGCCACGGCTTACTGGGACGTCGAACAGACATGATTTGTACCCCTCACTGATCAGCGGTGTTGGTCAAATGGTTCGTGGCACATCTCGCAGAGACCGGGTGAAAGCTCGCTGCCCGAGAATCGGTCGCAACGTTCTAACCATGCACGCTGCTGCGGATCCGACGCCCATTCAGTGACCGACACCTCAGGATCCACTGGCTTGTCCTGTCGAGACACCCAGGCGGGTGTCAGACCGTCGCGCTCGTATCGTTCGAGGTCTGCACCTACGGACTCTTCTACGGTCTTCCTAACAGCGTTCTGGATGTCTTCACCGACTAGATACCGCACGTACCCCGATTCGTCGTCCGGATCGTTCGAGTCCGACTCACCGTCGATAGCGACGCCCTTGCCAGTCGCCTCGATCATCAGGCCGACCAGCTTGATCAGGTCGTTAGCTATCCGATCTCGGTCATCGGGATCCGTGTAGACCAGGTCAGCCACGTCACGTGCTGCGGCTTGGATTTCGTCCCAACGGTTCATTTGGTTCGTTCCTTTCGTCGTGCTGTTGGTGGTCAGTCGTTCGGGTCGACGCCGCAGCGACGACAGGTCACTTCGTCATAGTCGTGCTCGGGGTACGTGTGCCCGCTGGCGTTAACACACTGCGTGTCCACCTCAAATACCGAGTACCTCTCGGCGAGGTAAGCAACCAGTCGGCTCTCTGCGAGCTGCTTCACAACCTTGAGAGTCTTCCCGAGGCCGTGAATGAACCGATCGTCCGGGCCCCAGCCACGGACTACCCAGTCACCACCGCGCTGCGGCTGGTCACAGGTGAAGTTCCAGCCGTGTGACTGGGCGTGGTGCGTGCTGTTTGCGGTGCCCCAGCCCTTCTTAGGGGTCCATGTGAGTACGGGCACAGCTGCGTCCTGTGTCGAGTCCTTCTGGGCGCCAGGTACCTCATCAGCCAGGCACACCAGGTCCTCTACGAACCGCTTCGACTGCTTCAGCGTCTTGGCATCGCGGTAGAAACTCAGCGAGCCGCTGGGATCCCACCCACGCGTGTGCCAGGAACCCTTATACGGCTGGTCGATGGTGAACTTCCAGCCGTGCGCCTCAGCACGATATGTATTGACGTTCGGATACATCGTGTCCCGCTTCCACACCAGCACGGGTGGTGTTGCGCCCGGCGACAGGTTCTTCTCGTTGTCGGTCATGAAGCAACCATACCGCACATTGCCGTTACTCGATGGCAACCTGCTGCCGGGACATGGCAAAGAAACGGTAAAGCGCCGACAGCGACAAGCCACGCCTAACGGACACACGCGACAAACTAACGCGGACTTTCGCGGGTGTTCCGCGAAACGTGGGAAGCTCATCGTTGCAGGTCAAAGGCTATGTGAGGGTAAGAAGTTCCACGTTTCCGCGCTGGAAGTGAGTAGCTGTCGTATAGGGGTATTTCATGTACCCAGTTACTTCATGCATGCGCGCGCGTACGTAAGGTAACTGGAACCACATATACCTACATGTATAGAGGTCTTCACTTCCAGCGCGGAAACGTGGAACTTCTTACCCCCACATAGCCTCTGACCTGCAACGATGAGCTTCCCGCGTTTCGCGGAAGTCCCGCGAAAGTCCGCGTTAGTTTGTCGCGTGTGTCCGTTAGACACGAGTTGTCGCTCTCAGCGCTTTACCATTTCTTTGCCATGTTCCGGTAGCTGGTTGCCACGTGAGGGTGGCAATGTGCGGTATGGTTGTACCTAGTCAGTACAAGGGCACCCACAGCGGTTCACATTGGCTAGGCACACGGTGATGTCGACTCACTGAGCTGATGAACAAGCCGCTGTCCGGGTACTGACGAACCGAAGCGGCTGCCGTGGTGAAGACCGGCAGCCGCTTCTGCGTGCCCGGCTAAGCTGCTTCCACCGGAACCGCACTGGAAGGACACCATGCTGAGCTTGACCGAACTGCTGATTCTCGGGTTGGCGTCATACCGGGCCACTCAGCTTGTCGTCTGGGACACCATCGGCGAGGGTCCGAGAGCTCGTCTGGAACTGTGGCACGCACACAAGCACACCAGCTGGTTCCGCACCTTCCTGCGTCAGTTGGTCAGCTGCACCTATTGCGCTGGGTGGTGGCTGTCCATGGCGGCCACACTCACCTACCTCACCGCTATCAGTGCATGGGGGAACTCACCCCTAATCGTTCACGCGGTCGAATGCTGGGCAGTCACGGGCGTCCAGGCGCTGCTGAACCGATATGACGACAGCCGGTCCAACCGCCAGTCAGAAAGTAACTGATGGGTGCCATTGAGACGATTACTGCCGCCGCCACCCGCATCCTCACGAAGAAGAAAGGCGGCAACAGCGCTGCGAATACCGGCTTCGGGGCGATCGCCTGGGATCTGTTCGACACGGTGCCCGAGGTAGGTACGTACGCAGACTGGGTATCGAACGCGATGTCCGGGGCGCGGCTCTTCGCCGGGAAGATGCAGCCGGACGGCACCGTGGAACCGTTACCAGACACGAGCCGCGCCTCTGAGCTGGTCAAATCCATCGCTGGCGGCATGGACGGTCAGTCGTCTCTGCTCGGGGATTTCGGCACCAACCTGGCCGTAGCGGGTGAAGCCTGGCTAGTGATCATTCCTGACCCGCAGGCAGACACCTTTACTGAAGATCACTGGGTGGTCCTGTCCACCGAAGAAGTCAAGGTTCAGCGCGGCAAGGTAAAAGCCACGGTCGACGGGGAAGAAATCGACATTCCCGAATATGACCCGGAAGCTGTAGAACACCCGGACACGCCCGTGGCTATCCGGGTATGGAAGCAGTCACCCCGCAAGCGAGAGCGCGCCACCAGTCCTGTTATACGGGCCATCACGGTTCTGGAAGAACTGCGGCTGCTGAATGCTGCCGTATCCGCCATCGCACGCTCTCGCATCACAGGCCGTGGTGTGCTGCTGGTTCCTGCCGGTACGCGCTTTCCGGGGATCCAGAGTCAGCAGGGTGCGGATGACTCGCTGCTGGACACGTTCATCGAGGTGGCGTCGACCGCCATCCGTGAACCCGAGTCGGCCGCTGCCACGGTGCCCATCGTGCTGGAAGTTCCTGGTGACCTGATCCAGGGCGTCAAGTGGCTTCAGTTCACCAGTGAGTTCGACGCACTGGCCTTGCAGCTGCGGGATGAAGCGATCCGTCGGTTCGCCACAGGTGCTGACGTGCCTGCTGAGGTGCTGCTGGGTCTAGGCGACATGAACCACTGGGGTGCCTGGGCCATCACAGCTGAAGCACTGAAGATGGGCGCCGAACCCCGACTCGCACTGGTTTGCCAGGCAATCACTCAAGAATGGCTTCAGCCGCTGCTGGCCGCCGAGGGTGACCCGGAAGCTGCCGAGATCCTGGTCTGGTATGACACCAGCAGCCTGCGTTCGTCCAGCAACAAGGGTGCCTCTGCATTGGAAGCCTTCAAGGAAGGCCTCATCAGTGATGAGGCTGCCCGAAGAGAGCTGGGCTTCACCGACGCTGATGCACCCGATGAAACATCTCAAGTCCAGTCGGACCGCCAGGTGTTGCCGCAACGGGAAGAGATGACCGTGAACGAGACGCAAGGTACGCCCCAGACTGAGCCTGGTCAGGACAGGATCCTTGCATCTGCCCAGCTGGCACCGGTGCTTATCGCTGCTGTGGACGGTGTGGTGTGGTCTGCCCTGACTTCGGCCGGTCAGAAGATCATGCGTACGCCTGCCTGCCCACGTCCTGATCGTGGTAAGGCCCGTGAACTGACTGCTTCGGCATCCGTTCACACAAGGCACCCGGTGTCGCGTGAGGACATCGCCGCATGGCATCTGCTGGATGACGCCTGGAACCGGGTACCCGAGATCGCTGAGAGATACGCAGTCGACGGTGCTGTGCTGGCCGCAGCTCTGGACGACTATGTCAGCGCTCTGCTGGTCACCAGTCAGCCCCATGCGTACGAGAATGTGACGCGGATGCTTGCTCAGTCGGGCATCTTGCCGTCAACACTGATCGGGATGGTGACACCGTGACGGACGAAGAGCTGGAAGCCCTTCTAGAAGAGCTGGAAGCCTCGCTGAGGGCCGTTGTGCAAGAGTCCCTCACCCTGACTGGCAAAGACTTCGTCGACGCGCTGAGCGACGCTACAGAGCTTGTCGCGGCACGCTTCAGTGTTTCCGGCATCAGGGCCATGTGGCGTCGGCGAGTAGGCGGGATCATGTCGCGTCTGCGCTCGATCGCCAGTCGCGCCGCCCGCGTAGCAGCGGACGACGTGGACGCGAGCTTGCCGCGAAACTGGGACGAAGGTCTTGCCAGCTACACCACCGCTACACGGGCGCTACTCGAAGCGGTAGGGGATCGTCTGGCGGCCGAGGCCACACAGTCCCTGGCTGAAGGGCTCAATGCCGGGGAAGATCTGGACGCACTCAAGCAGCGTCTGTCTGCGGTCTTTGCCCAGGAAGGCACTCAGCTCGGTGAAGGGCGTGCGCAGCGCATCGCCATGACGGAAGCCACTCGCGCGTTCAACGCGGGCACGTTGGCAGCAGCACAGGCGATGACCGGACCGGACCGTCCACTGGTGAAGCAGTGGATCACTCGTCATGACGCACGTGTCCGGGACGCGCATAGGAACACGGACGGCCAGCTGCAACTGCTGGACGATCCGTTCGATGTGGACGGCACGCCCATGCTGTATCCCGGCGACCCGAGTGCACCGGCGACCTTGACGGTAAACTGCCGGTGCATCATGCGTACGGCTGTCGCTGAGAGGAATCGTGGCATGAATGACACAGGTGGTCAGAGCATCGCCGCCTCTGCGGCCAGTAGCCAGGAATTCCAGTCCAAAATGCCCGCGAATCTCAAAAAGTACTGGCTTACCGGTGCTGGCGCGGCCAAGATCCGTTGGGGTACACCTGGTTCATTTGACAGGTGCGTGCGCGCACTTCGTGGTGACTTCCCACAGGACCCTCAGGGTCTGTGCGCGAATCTGTACCACGAAGCAACGGGCAAATGGCCTGGTCAGAACAGTAACGCTGTTATTCCTCACACCGGCGCCATGGTGGCGCTCATGCCGACGCGAGAAGACGCAGACCGGCTGGCACTTGATGGCGGTGAGGCGGCCGGTGAACTTCACCTCACGCTGTACTACCTGGGTGAGGGCGCTGACTGGTCACCCGAGCAGCGCGGCCAGCTGGTTGCGCGGATGTCCACAGCTGCACGCTTCCTGTCGCCGGTTTCTGCTCGTGTTTTCGGTGGCGCTCAGTGGAACCCCGAGAGTGACGAACCCGCGTGGGTGTGGAATGTCGGCGATGACTTGGACATAGACAGCTCTCGTTTGTTCGACGTGCAATACGAATTGGCAGCGGAAGTAGAAGTCGGCCATGAAGGCCCCGAGCTTCCCCGGCAGTTCAGCCCGTGGGCGCCACACATCTGCGCCGTGTACAGCGGCGATAACCATTCGACCGCTTTGGCCAGCCGCATGGGCCCGGTCTCTTTCGACCGGATTCGCGTAGCCTTCGCCGGTGGGTACACGGACATCCCGCTATCCGGCACACAGTTTGAGGAACACCCGATGGTCCTGCCGGGCGAGCCAGAGCCCATGCCGCTTCCTGCCCCGGTGTACCAGGTGGGTGACCGTATAGACGTGGATAACCCGCATGAACCCGGCCAGGACAGCGGCACGATTGAAGAAGTGAACCCCGGACCTGCCTACGGCATCATGTTTGACGGCACCGACATGATCCACCGTTGGTATGTAGCTGATGAGTTGTCGCCGGAAACCGGTGGCCCGGCGCACGATCCGCAGTCAATGGCCGATCGCAAGCTGCTGACGTGGTCGACGCCCGGTGATACAGCGCTTGCCTTCGAGAATCAGCAGACCGGGGACGGTCGTGTTTTCTCGCCGGGTGCTCTGTACTGGACTGATGGCCCGTGGCCGCTTCAGTACGTGGATGAGATGAACAGTGGCCATGAAGGTGCACGACTGGCCGGTGCCATCTTTTCCATGAACCGGGAAGGACCGCGCATCACGGGTGGCGGTGTGCTCTACCTGAACCAGCAAGCTGGCGTAGAAGCGGCCATGCTGCTCTCTCAGGCTGCGCCACTGGGCGTGTCGGTTGACCTGGACGACGTGGATGTGGAAATGGTCGACGTCACGGGAAACCAGCCTCAGGCGGCCACACAGGACGTTTACAGAGCGCACATGGCCACTGCGTCCCTTCTGCCTCTGTCAGATGGTGGATGGCGTCTCACGGGACAGACAGCAGCAACCTGGACCGCCAGTGGTATCAGTACGGTGGGTGAATCCACCCTGGTGGACATCGTGGTAGGGGCTGATGGCACTGTTCCGGCGGCGGCCTTCGAGGTCACTGCCGCTGCTGGTGATGGCATTCCCGATGAAGCAGTCACCGTTGACCGGCAGGAATCCGGGCAGTACCTCATGAAGATCACCAAAGCACGTGTACGCGGCGCCACGCTCGTACCTATCCCAGCCTATGCAAACGCGCGCATCATTCTGGATGACACGTCGGTGTTCGCGTGCGGCGAGGCGATCACGGCTGACGCGGCGAACAACGATTACGACAGGGTGGTACGGCACGTACGGAAGTCTCTGCTTCCCGTTACCGCCGCAGATGCGGCCAGCTTCCTAAGATTGCCGATCACAGCGGTCCGGCGACACCTGGCACGCGCTACACAGAGGGGGCACATTGTGCGTATTGCACGCGGAACGTACGTCAAGCCGGTCTATGCAACGGCCGTTGCCGCCATTGTTGCGGACGACTACGCACTGACCGCCAGTGCGACAGGTTCGGTCGACCTGCCTGTTGCGGGTCGTGACGCGGCTTGGGACGGTAACGCAGCTGCGTCGCGTGTCTTTGAATGGGCCGACGGGGACAACTCGAAGCTGGACCGTGCCTTTGCGTACCGGGACGACGATGCGGACCCGAAGACGAAAGCCAGTCGGAAACTCGGGTTCGCGGACGTTATCGGCGGCACGCTGACCATCATTCCGCGCGGTGTGTTCGCGGCACAGGCAGCGCTGGAAGGCGCGCGAGGTGGCGTCGACATTCCGGCAGACCAGCTGAACGCGGTGAAGAACAAGCTCGCTGCTATCCGCGCCCACGTGGACGAAGAGACCGGCGGCGGTGAACGCAGCGACATGGAAGCCAGCGCATGGTCAGCCATGCGGGATCTGCCGCCCATGCCTCGTGCATGGTTCGCAGCCCCTACGGACGATGAGCTGCCCTTTGGTGGTCCCGGGGTCAACTACCAGGGTGGCCGCATTTTCGGCTGGGTGGCCCAGGCGGGTGAGGCGCATGCAGGCTTCGCAAAAAAGGTCACCATCGACGGTCTCGGGCAGATCGACACGACGCATTTCCTTCGACAGCGCTTCACCCTTGATGACGGATCCACCGTCAAGGCAGGCGCATTTACCATGAACGTCGGCCATCACCGTGACGGGGCCGAATGTGAAACGTCTGCGTGCCAGTTCGACGACACACGGACGGTAGCTGGCATCGTCACAGTGGGCATGAGCGACCGTGGCATGTGGTTTTCCGGTGCTGCCGCCCCGTGGATGTCCGAGTGGGACCGGTCGGTGTTCCTCGCTACACAGCCCAGCTACCACATGAAGAAGAGTGCGTCCGGCAGCTGGCAGCTGCGTGCCGTTCTGGCAGTACCGGTGCCCGGTCATTCTTCCCCGTTGATGGCAGCGGCTGTCACCCAGAGGTCACAGTTGGCACTTACCGCAGCGGCCAGCATCGCAGAAGTGGAAGATGCGGTAGCCGCTGCAACGACTGGTGTTGCACCCGTCGCAGTAGATGTCGCGGGAATCGACTATGACCAACTGGCAGACAGTTTCCTCGCGGCTATGTCTCGCGCAGAGCAGAAGCGGTTGGATGAGGTAACTGAACTGGAAGCCTTGCGGGCAGAAGGCGAAGAAATGGACGTGAATCCCGCCTAGGCATGTGAATGAAGAGAACACCTCTGTTGCACCATGAGAGTTTTCTTTTGATCTCTACTACCGGAACAAGGCTGCAAGGCAGCAAGAGGGGTTGTGGTTGCCATCGCTTGTGGATGCAACAAGGCACGTGGGGCGTCAGGTGGCGTCAGCAACAGTGGTACGTACCGCGTCATGGTCGGCGGTCGACAGGTGTACGAGTCGTCTAGCAAGGACGCGGCGGACGCCGTGGCATCACGCTTCGCTACAGCCGAGATTCTGAACCCGGAACAGTTCTCACCGACCAACTGATCCGACTGACCGCTTGACATCGCGCCGAGACTGTCCACCACTTCGCGCGCTATCATGAACACACTCGCGACGCTGGCGTTAGGCCGGTCCTTTCACAGAATGGACCGGCTACCCATGGCTGACATTTACGAACTTCCGGATGACGTTGCTCAGCTGGGTGACGATGACCTGGAAGACAACCTCGCGGCTGCCGTACGGTCTTTCCGTACGGTCTCGGCCACCACCGTTGTAACGCCTCAGACGCTGCCGAATCTGCGTGCGCTCAAGGCTTCCATCCAGACTCTCAAGGATGAACAAGCCGCGCGTCTAGCTGCTGCCTCTGAAGCTGCCGCAGAAATTGACGCTCTCACCGTCGATGTCTTCGGTGAAGATGAGACGGACCCGAAGGAAGATGTGGCGGCAGACGCCAGCGCCGGTCAGACCGAACCCGCTGATGCGGATGTCAAGGCTGATGAAGACGTACCTCTCATTACGGATGCGGCGCCTGCAACGAGCGTTACGGCGTCTGGCGTGCGCCGTTCTACCCTGAACCTGTCCGCTGTCCGTCAGCGTCAGGCAGGTGGTACCGGCGGCTCTCTGTCCCGGTTCATCCAGACGGAACAACCCACCGGGGTACAGATCGTCGCTTCCGTCGACGTCCCCGGCTTCCGTCCGGGTCAGGACTTCCAGCTGTCCGACATCACGGAAGGTGTGATGCGGCGGGCTACGGGTCTGAAGACTGCCGGTGGTGGTACCGGCATGGTAGCCAGCTACCGCCTGCCGTTCCCGGAAGAACTGATCGTCAAGGACTCTTCGAGTGCCCCGGAAGGCTCGATGGCTGTTATGAAGGCAGCCGATCAGAGGCGTCTTGGTGGTGGTGACCTAGTGGCGTCCGGCGGCTGGTGTGCCCCGTCCGAGACCGTCTACGACATCACTGACATCGCATGCCCGGACATGCTGTGGGACCTTCCGGAAATCCAGCTCAACCGTGGCGGTCTGCGTTTCTTCCGCACCCCGGCACTCGACATCAACGCGCTGACCTGGATCCACACCGAGCAGGATGACATCGCGGGCACCGAGAAGCCTTGTTTCGTCATCCCCTGCCCCGTACCGGCTGAGGTTCGCGCCGAGGCTCAGGGCGTCTGTCTTCAGGCGGGCATCCTGACTCAGCGCTTCTTCCCCGAGCTCATCGACTGGTACGTGCGGAACTCTATCGTCGCGCACGAGATCCGGCTGAAGTCGTCCATGTACGACAAGGCGCGTCTCGCCTCGGCCCCTGTGACCACGGTCGTATCGTTCGCCGCATTCAGTGCGGTCTACGGTGCGGTCGCTCTTCAGGCCGCTGACATGATTGAGCGCTACAACCTGTGTGACACGATCGGTCTGGAAGTCGTCTTCCCGTGGTGGACGCGCAACATGTTCCTGGCGGACATCGCCCGACAGCAGGGTGTCAAGCCGACCGACTTGGACCCGTCCGTTCTCACCGCAGCGTTCGCACGTCTGGGTGTGTCGGTGCAGTGGGCGCGTGGTCTTCAGCCGGACGTTCCCGCTGAGATCGGCAACGTGGTGCCTGCTACCGACTGGCCTGCGGACATGGAATTCCTGATCTACCCGACTGGTAACTTCCAGCTTGGCCGTGGCCCCGAGGTGAACCTCGGCGTCATCATCGACTCGGTTACCGTGGCCACCAACGATGAGAAGATCTTCAGCGAAGAAGCTGTGGCTCTTATCGACCGCATGGGCCTGTCCCGTGTCGTCACGGTGACGGTCTGCCCCAACGGTCAGATCGGCCCGCAGCCTGCCGCGTTCGCTTGTCCGATCGCGTAGGCAGCCGCAAGGGAAGGGCCCCGGCAGATTGCAGCTGCCGGGGCCCTTCCGTGTTTCTGTTCTCAGTGCTGTTCAAGGTTCCGGCGCGCCTTCATCCGATCCTTGATTTGCCATCTGTAGGGCATCTTCCACACGTGCCACCCGGGGATCGGGTCCCACTGCCGTCCGTGCATCCTCTTGGGGATGCCGCAGTACCGACACGCGGATGGTTCAAGAACCGCCGACATTCTCATCAGGTGGTCCGGCTGTAGCCGAAACGGATGAAGATGGCACCATCTTCCGTCGGGTCGGCAGTCACGAAGCCGGGGACCTGGTCCCAGCTGCACACAGTGTCAGTTACGCCTTCCGCCACTTCCTGATTCTTCGAGTCCGAACCGAAGTCAATCAGGATCGAAACAGTGTCGCCGTACCCGCTGACGAACATTCCGTCCGACTTGTACTTGCGGTTGGTCGGGCTGACGTTCCAGTCGGCAGCCCGAAGACGTCGGCTGACGGTCGCGCCCACCCGGTTGGTGCTGCGGTTGCCACGGTTCTTGGGAAGGTACCCGGCCATGATGTGTTCCTCTCGTTGGGTTGCTATATCTAAGACAGTACCTGAGGAAACGTTGCTTAGCAACCCCTGTCGTAGGCGGATACGATGAGGTGGGATACCCCCGGACCTGAAAGGCGGCGCTTGATGCCCGCTGTAGGACTACGCAAGATGGTGCCGCCCATCAGCGGCGAGCCGTCGCCTTACGGGCTGCTGGGCGGCTGTATAGACGTCGTCACCGTCACTGACCCGCATGAGCTGAACGGCACAGACACACTGTCTCTGTCGTGTGCTGATTCCAACCCATGGCAGGACTGCCCGGACCCGCTTTTCCCGAACCCTGCCGCCAAGATCTTCGATCGCCCGCGTACGTGCACGTATGAACCGATCACGGTGTACGCAGGTGTGACGTGTTCTACCTTCGGCCTGTCCTTCGAAGAGGGGCAGCAACGCGCACTGGAACAGCTTCGGCTGGGCGAGCAACGTGCACTGGAAGCGTTCTTCATGGAACGCGTCCTCTGTGGCTACGCCACCGGAAACAATCTGACACCGGCTGCCGGTGCACTGTCCGTGCCAGCTGGTGTTGGTGTGCTGGAAGGGTGGCTAGCCGCTAACTACGGCGGACAAGGTGTGTTGCATGTGCCTGCCGGTGCAGCAGCACTGCTGAGTTCCCACCGCGTGACCAACTGGGGTGATCCGCCGTACACGCTCGCGGGTAACTGTGTGGTGATCGGCGCCGGATACGCATCGAACATCGGGCCCGCTGACCCCGGACCTGGTTGCGTGGTAGCTCCTTCCGGTGAGACGTGGCTGTACATCACCCCGCCGATCCGCGTCCGCCGTGATGCACCCAGCCTGACCACCAACGATGAAAGCCTCTCGGTCAACACGAGCACCAATGACCGCTACGCGTTGGCGGAAACTACGTTCGTACCTGAAACGGCTTGCTGTATGGCTGCCGCTGTTCGTGTCGTCATCTGCTAGGAAAGGCAGCACAGTGGCATATCAGGTTCTGGTAGAACCTGCCGATGAGCACCGGCAGGGCTTTGCCCGGTGGTGCCTGGCACAGAATCCACGGATCATGACCGCGTCCACTACCGGCAGCGAAGTACCCGTCAGCCTTTTTCCGTCCATTCCGGATGAGCTGTTGCAGGGCGCCTACATCGACGGCCACATGTTCCGGCCGGTGGTGGAAGGCAAGGAACCTGAGGGTGACGGGTACCGCGACGAACCGCATCCGCCTGTAGCGCAGCAGGCACAGATGAAGACACAGCCAAAGCGCCGGAACGCACGGAAGGACGACAGCAAGTGACTACACCGCCGTTCGATCCCCAGCCTTGTGACACCGGTGGTTCCGGCGACGCTGGCATCGACGTTGAAGGCACCCTGGTTTGTGACGTCAACGCGGCCGGTGACGTTGTCGGTGTCGCCTTGGTCGAAGCGGTCTACGACGCGACCGGCGCCCGTATCGCTACCAGGTTCGTGGACCCGGCAACAGGCCTCACGTACGTCCCGCAAGGGACTCTTCAGGCGTGCCGTGAAGGTTGCTGCCCCGAACCGGTAGTTCTCTGCGACGTGCAGACGGATGGATCAGCTGTCCAGTTCATCCGTTCGTTCATTGGCGATGAAGCGGGAAACCTGGACGTTAAAGACACGCTGCTGGACGGCAGCGTGTACGCCCCAACGGGCGTTGTGTCCGACTGTCAGCCGTACACCAACTGCACCCCCAGCAGTGACCAGGACCTCAACGGCGACTGTGGCCCCGGCGAAGTTGCAACCACGTCTGTGATCCTCGCGGACGGTCAAGCACCCAACTCAGTCGTCACAGATGACCCGTCTGCGGACGCGTTGTGCGGTGGCTCATGGGGACCGGGGCCTGACGCACAGCCGCCTGGTTTCCCGGTAGCCGAGTCGTTCCGTAACGCTACTTTCGACCAGCCGGGTCCGGTGATTCAAGGGTCAGCCCCGTACGCGGGACTCACAGCGTCACCGGGTTGGACCGGATCCAATGTTGACCCTGCTGGCGACGGCTGGCTTCAGACCTCGGACATCAACTCGGGCACCAACGGTATCTGGCAGGTACCCGGACCCTTCTCTACCGCAGCAGGCGCCACTGCGTCAGTCACCTTTGCATCCCATGACGGGACGGCACAGGGTGGCGACGGTATGGCGTTCGTCTTCACCAACGGTGCCCCCGCACCTCAGGGCACGCCCATTGGCGGGTTCGGCAACCTGGGTTTGCAAAACTGGGAAAACGGCTACGTCGCGGTTGTACTCGACGAATACGGCCAGACGTGCACGTGTGACCACACGGCACCGCCCGGTGGCCCCAACCCGGGCCCGTGTGGCTTCTGCACCAACACCATCAGCATTCAGCTCGCCGGTACTGCCAGACAGGCTGCCACTTGTGAGTGTTGCACCATCGCTACTGCCGCGCTGGCACCCAAGCAGATCAATGCGACGACGCGTTCCGCGCCCGGCCGCCTGACCGTTTCGATTATCGAAGAAGCTGGGCAGACGTACGTCAGCGCATCTGTCCTGTGGCCCGGTGATACCGATGCCACTGTCTACTTCAACCGGGTGAACGTCACTGCCTGTGCAGGTCCGGCACCGGCTTCACTGCGTATGGCTCTGTACGGTGGTTCCGGTGGGGCGTACCGCAGTGAGCACGAATACCGAGACGCGCAGGCCATCGCATCGGGTATCCAGGACTGGCGTGCCTTCCCGGTTACTACCGACCCGATACCGGCATGTGTCACTCAGGTCAATATCCGCGCTGAGGTGGACGTCACTTTCGTATCAGATACCCAGACGACGGGTAACGCAGACAACGAAGCGTGGTTCTGGCTCGTTAACACGGCCACAAACACGGTCGTTGACCGGGCTGAACTGTCCTCGCTGCCAAGTCAGACAGGAACTGTCCACCATCTGACCATCGACTCTGGCCTCATTCCGGTAGCAGACCTGCCCAACTACAGGATCTACGTTGGCGCCGAGACTCGCGACCAAGCGGGTTCCTACGGCCACCTCTGGGAAAACCTCGACATCACCGTGAGTGGCACGGGCTGTCCAGTGGTACCACGTCGAACCCTCGAAGTCAGCGCACGGTGCCCACTGCCGGTCGCGATCGTGAGTGGTGGCGGGGGTGACGGCGGGGGCGGTGCGCCTTCGGTGTTCAACGCACCGGCTACGTTCGAAGATGCTCTGGTATGCGCGCTCAGTGGCGGTGTCCGGTCCCCTGCCTTCCGACGTGAGGTGCGCACCCCCGACGGCAACATCATCTTCTCGTTCCTGACCACAGACGGTGTTCCGTTCACACCGGACGGGTGGACGCCAGGACCGTGCGATCCGCCAAATTTCGGCGAAGACATTCTGTGCGACGACAACGGTCCGTTTGTCCGCAAGCTGATACAGGACAGCTCTGGAACCGTCACTGGCGTCGTTATCCTCTCTCTGATGGGCGACGGATACAGCCCAGTCGGCCCCATCAGGGTCTGTGCAGGCGTAGACCAGGAAGTCGTCTGTTGGACACAGACCAGCACTGGCACGACGGTACACACCGGCACCATCCGGCATGACGACAACCTTCTCGCCCCCGGATGGATTCTCTTCGACCAGCATCAGACACCCGTCCTTCCGACGGAACCCGGACTGACATTCGTGCCCTGTGCTGAGGCCATGGATCCCGTCGCGATAACGGGTCTCTGTCTGGCCGACGGTACCCCCATCGCTGCGGTAGTACGCCGAAACAGCATCACAGGTGTCGTCACTCAAGACGGCTGGATCAACCTCAACACCGGCGCCTTCACGGCAGGAAATCCGCCCGTTGGTGCCGTAGCGTGTGGCGATTCTCGTTCCATTCAGGTCAGTGGCACGTTCTGTGATGTGGACGGCAGCGGTAACGTGCTCGCGCTCGTTCTCATCGAGTACAGCTACAACCCCGATGGGACGATCGCTTCGGTCCGACTGGTCAACGCCACCACTGGCGCTACGTACGTGCCGGTCGGCACCATCACCACGTGTCCGGAAGGTACGCCTCAGCCGGAACAAGACATCGAGATCTTGTGCGATGTCAACGCAGGCGTAGCGACACCGTTCATCCGGGACTACCGCCGGGATGAACTTGGCGCCATCGTAGCTATCAGCGATTACACGCTCGCTGGTGCGGCATACGCGCCTACCGGCACGGTGGGACTCTGTTCATCCGTCATGCGGGATGAAGAGATCCTGGTTTTGTGTGACGCAACGCCTACGCGGTTCCTGCGACGGTACAACTACGATGCCGCGACGGGCGCGCTCATTGGCATCGTCAATACCACCCTGGACGGATCGACGCCATTCGTCCCGGTGGGCGCGGTAGGAATCTGCACGACGCCCATTCAGTCGGATTTCGACTTCACCGAAGAGGTTCTGTGTGACGCGAACGGAACGGCATTCATCCGCCGTTTCACGTTCAACTCATCTACTGGTGCGGTTACGGCCACGACGGACCTCACTTTGGCCGGTGCTGCTTTCGTCCCGGTCGGTGCAGTGGGAATCTGTTCCGGGCTGGACAGCGAGTCCTTCATCCTGTGCGACTCAGCTGTGGTGCCTAATCGCTTCCTGCGCACGTACCGCTACACCACGTCCGGGACCGTGGCTGCTTTCAGTGACACCACACTGGCCGGTGCACCCTTTGTCCCGACGGGTGCAGTCGGTATCTGTACGACGCCCGTACAGTCGGACTTCGACTTCACCGAAGAAGTTCTGTGTGACGCGAACGGAACGGCTTTCATCCGTCGTTTCACGTTCAACTCATCTACCGGTGCGGTTACTGCAACGACCAACCTGACACTGGCGGGTACAGCCTTCACGCCCGTAGGTGCGGTCGGCATCTGTGCCAACTGCTGTCCCACGGTGGTGGGTGAGGGCTGCACCAACGTAGGCAGTGGCCACTACACGGCGATTCGGGCTGCCAACGGAACCATCAGCCTCATCGACTCTGTGTCTGGTGTGGCTGTTGCCGCCGGGGCCATCGTCGTCTGCCCAGCAGCAACCGTCATTCCGTCCACGATCACGCTGAACTCTCAGGGTCGTCTTGTGGCTGACGCGGATGCCGCGTGGACACCGGGCGCCGATGTGGTGGGAACGCTCACCAGCGTGACGTTGACGGTGCTCTCGGGCACAGCCACCGTGACGGATCAGTCCGGCACGGTCCTGACGGGGCTGCCCGCCGGGTACACGGCTACGTGGACGGCTGAGGACCACTCGACGCTACTTGGTCCGCAGAGCATTGATGCGATCGGCGGTAACACCGTGGTGATCTGGACACAGAAGTAGGGACAGCCTGCTGCACCGGGTGTTGCAGTTACCTGCAACACCCGGTGCCGGTCGCAAGGGAAGGTAGCTCGTGGTCGTTCCCTGGATCCAAGATTTCCCCGGCGCGGGTTGGCAAGCCTCTAACAACTCGGGCGCGTCTTGGTTCGCGTATCCGGTTCCCGCCAACCAACCACAGTTTGGTTCAGCTACAGGTGTCCAGAGATTTCGGCCGCCAACGCCATTCACTGTTCCACCGGGCGTAACGCAAACCCATCTGAGGGTGATGTGGCGTGGCGACCTACACCAAAATGCCACTAACGTGCCGCCCGAGCTGTATATAGATGGTGTGTCGGTAGCTACGGCGCCACCGCCGCTGGGTACGGCTACGACGTACACAAACTACATTCCAGTACCCCCAGCAGGCTCACATGCATTTGAACTATGGGTGGGTAATGCAATCGGTACTGCTGGTATCACGCGCCTTGATTCCGTCATTTTTGACCTTGTGTCACTTGTACCGTGTGACTGCTGTCCGACTCAAGCTGAGGGAAACGTGGCGGGGGTAAGAGTGTTTTCGTGCAGGACGTCAGACGGAACGGTGCATTGGTACGACAGCGCTCTGACCGAGTATCCGCCCGCATCCGTAACCCCGGGACAGGGTGTTTGAAATGATCGTTCAAACTATCTTCCAACCGACAGATACGGTTAGTGCCGACGGGTGGATCGAGACAGGTGCACCGCTTCTTGGTGCACCACAGCCACCGAATCGGGCACTTCCAGCACCCATTTTCGATGTCGGTATCCAGTATCAACCTAACAATGGTGCTACCGGATATTGGCTGATCGAGAAGACGGTCACTTCTGACATCGCCGGTCCGGGGTTCCTGACTATTCCGCCCGGCGCCTACCCGTCCGGCGGTGGCATATTTGCTGATGACCAGACTGTAGCAATACGCGTCAATGGCGTAGCCGCCCCATTCATCGGACTCGGCACAGGCAACCTGCCAGCTCAATCTGTACCTGTCATGTGGAATATGGGCGCCAACGTCATACAGATCGAGGTACTCAACACGGTTGCGGGTGGCACTGCTGTCACGGGTCGACTAGTGGCGAGTGGTGAGGGTGTTCCTTGTGACTGCTGCCCCGTCTCGGACGCCGAACTCAGGTGCTGGGACGATGGTGCCGGAAACAGTGGAATGGCGACACCGTTCCTGTGCTGTGCACCGATCGTCGGCGCTACCTATGAAGTGGACTGGTCATACGCGCACCGTGCCCGTGGTGGGGCTGGCGCTGAGACAGCAGAACTGCGCATTGGTGACGCGAGCAACCCGCTGCTGACAAACCCAGTGGTGGACACCCACCTGGGCATCGTCGGTACGTGGGTGATGCGGTCCGGCACGTTGCCTATTGGCGCTGGTTTTGGTCAGCTTCGCTTCGAGTTCAACTCGATTGGCGGTGCACCCGGTGTAGGGAATCTTCTGGACTCGTGCTCAATCATTCTGCGCCGGGTACTTCCGACACCAGTGAACTTCGGCGAGCAACTGGTAAACGGTGGCTTCGAAGTACCAGCGTTCGGCGCCAATAGCTTGAACTTCCCCCTTACGTCAACACCCGGCATCGGCTGGCAAACGACAGATACCTGCAACTGCCTAGAAGTCTGGCATCAGAATTTTCTTGGCGTGCCAGCACATTCAGGCACCCAGTTGGTTGAAATGAACGCGTTCAATCGCGCCACGCTGTTCCAGACGGTTTCCCTTGAGACGTGTGAGACACAGATATCGTGGTATGACACCAGCGGGACGCTAGTCCCATCGGGCAACCTCGTTGCGTGCCCAACCTGCAATCCGCTGGTTGTCAGTGACCTGACCATTGCCGGTGTGGCATTCAACAATCTGCCCGATGGTGGCGGTGCAGACGAATACCTGACCGTTACGCCAGTGGCTGCCAGTACAAGCGCAGGTACGGTGTTCGCGGCACCCAACCACTACCATTCATCGCCAGCAGCGCCAGCGTCCTCTTGCGGGGGCCGCAACATGAGTCTGACTCTGCAACCCGCATCGTCCTTCACCATTACGTACGAAGGATTGAGCGGCAGCGCGGTCGGTGGCGTGTTCATACAGTTCCAGGCACCATCTCTGGGTGGCGCACTGAACTTCGGCCTGTTTACATCTGGGTCGTTCGTGCCCGGTAACGTGAAGACGATTAACATCCCAGGTGGCCATGCAGCGCTCACGTACGTGTCCGGACCCACCAACACCAACGCGCCGCGCGGTGAGGTCAACCAGTGTGGGCTAGGCGCACCAGGCGATAGTTTGATAGGGCTACACCGTGCAAGCACTAGTACCGCAGACTATCCGATCAGCTTCCGCCTTGACTTCGAAACTTGCTCGTGATCGAGAGAGGAACTAAGTGACTACTTCCGGTAGCTTCACCCCGCCTAGCATTCCGGAATGCGCCTACGCGCCGCAGATGACCCGTGCACAGGCTCTCGCACGGCGTACCGCCGGAACCCTGGATCCCAACTGTGTGGTCGTCATCACGGACGGTCCCGTGATCGGGACGGCGGGCAACACCAGCCCTACGCAGATCGAACTCAACCCCGTCAGCTCTACCGACCTCGGCATGGCCGCGCGGGTACACCAACTGTTCCACCCCGCGTCGGCATGGACCGGCATCTACGACGTGGACCTTGGTGCGGCAGGCAGCATCAAGCGGCTGACAGACCACTGGAACAACACGGCACAGGACGCGAACACTGACTCGCCGACCGTCCACACACAGGTCCCGTGGCATAAGGGTGGTGCGAACTTCCGGGACAACTTCTTCGACGAGTCGACCCTTCCCGGCTGGGACGCGGCCGGTGGCACGCTCAACGACAACAAGATCCTGGAATCCACGGTTGATCTGACCGGCAAGACTGCTGGAACCTTCAACCAGAACACGCTGACGGGTTCCACCTTCACCAGTCGAGTGCCGACTGCGTTCATCGCGTACAACGATCTGACACAGGGGGTCGTGTCTCATCTAGGTACGACTGCCGGATCGTTCTCGTTCCAGAACAACACCATGCTCACCGGCAGCCTGACCGTTGACGCGGCAACAACGTCGCTGGTGACCGCCAACAACAACGTCTTTGGCGGTACTGCGGGCGGTTACCGCATTCAGGTGGTCGGTAAGACCGGCTTGGGTCCGATCATCTCGGGTAACAAGCTGTTCAACCCGGGTCTCGGCGCCTATGACCTCAAGGTCAGCGGTGCAGGAATCGCCAACGTCACGTCCAATGACATTGGTGCGGGTGCCATCACTCTGGATGGTCTTGCTACGGCAGAGATCACTGACAGCAAGCTGTCCAACGCCACGATCACCCACAGTGGCAGCGGTGCCCTGCACGTTGGCACCTCGTCGGTCAGCGGCAGCAGCGTTGTGTCCGCAGTCGGATCCACTCGCGGCCTGACGCTCGATGGCGTCCTGGCGAACGGATCCACGGTCACTCAGAACGGCACCGGTAGTGCGAACATCGATAGCTTCCCTGCCGGAACGGGAACGCTGCTTCAGCGCGCCACGGTAACGCTGAACGCCACGGCGGCAGGAACACCTGCCTCTACCTTCAGTGGACTCACGGCTGTTGCCAGCAGCTCGGTCGCGGTGGGCGACCACACGGTGGCAGCGGCTATCGACAACAGCCGCGTCGACACAGGATCCACCCTGGCTATCAGTGGTGGCGGCACGTTCCTGCGTTCTCGTCTGAGCAGCGAAGCCACCCTGACCACGTCTGCGGCCATCACGGCGTCTGTGATGGAAGGCCAGTTCACCAAGACCGTCGCTTCCGTCAACACCAACAAGCTGTGCAACAAGAGCTTCGACGACTGGATCCTGTGATGGCACTTCACGACTCTGACAGCCTGGTCATCGAGGCTGCAACGGCGTCCGAGACGCTGCCCGATCCGACTACGGTGTCCGGCCGCACGCACGACCTGACTAATACGGGCACGGTATCGACCGTGTGGGGTTCGACCGGCGCCACGCCGTTCCAGGTGGACGGTGCGGCTGTCGCAACGCTGACGGTGGTACGTGGCGACTCGGCGCGGGTGCAGAGCAACGGCACCCGTTGGGTGCTGATCCGCCGCGACGGCATCCGGCGCATCGTGGCGGCCAAGGGTGCGACCGACGCCAGCGGCAACGTGACCTTCACGTTTACCCCCGCGTTCGCCACCGTGCCGGTTGTGACGAACGCCGTTGAGACCACCAGCGTGGACGGCACCGAGACGCGCATTACCGCCATTTCCACGTCTAGCGTGACGTTCAACGCACGTCGTTCGCCTGCGGTAACTATCCTGGGCATCAGCGTCCTGTCGGCCCCTCAGCCCGCCGTAGGGTTCGTGGTGCATGCCATGGCCATAGAAGCGGGTTAAGATACCCGAGAGGTCACGCAGAGGCGCCCCCGGACACTTCCCCGTCCGGGGGCGCCTCGTTGTTCCGCTCAAACACCGAGGTGACGACGCGGCGGTAAACTGCCACTCATCGCCCGAGAGGAATCCGCTCGTGAAGATGCGTCGCAGCGTTGGTCGGCCCGGCAGACACACATCGCCGGTTACTGTCCGGCTACAGCACGAACACGTCTGCGCGGGGCCTTGCACCCCCGAAGTATTGGGTCCGGTGCCCTGTTTCCGCTGGGAAGTGAAGGGCCGCAGGAAGGGCGTACAGAAGTGCTGAGAGATTATTTCCGCCTCAGTGAAAATGAACTTTGGAATTCTGCACGCTTGCAAGCGTATCTGGCAAATGTCGGATCGCCGTTCAATACGGGCACGACTCTATGCGGGTGCGACACCCTGACAGCTGCTCTTCTCGGCGAAGAAGACAGTGTCTACACCACACCACAAACCGACCCGGCGCCCTGGTACGACGCAGACCTTCCAGTCTCTGGTGAATTCCTGGGAATGATGGTTCTAGACGTTGAGGGTATCGACGGATCTACCCGTCAGCGCAACATCACCAACGCTGTGGGTGGCGGTGGCGTCTTCGGACCACTGCGAGACCTGCCACGCACCATGACTATCAGCGGTGTGTTGATCGGTACAAGCTGCTGTGGTGCCGACTACGGCTTGCACTGGCTCGAAGAAGCACTGTCAGGTTGTTCCGGGTCCACATGTGGTGGGGACTGCGCCACTGTGTATAACTGCTGTCCGCCACAAGACACTACGCCCGAACAGTTCGAGACGCTGTATAAACGGACATTCGTCCGTACCGCAGTGACATCGGGACCAACGGTTACCGGGCGACGGGGCACCGGATCGTGTCAGCGCGGCCAGTGCACTCTGGGTGGCGACCTGATCGAAGTAGAGATCGTTCTGGTTGCCGCATCACCCACGCCGTGGATCGAGCCCGTGCCGTTGCTGGATGTCACCTTGCCCATCGGCGGCAGTGGCGACTGCATCGAATGGTGCCTCAGCCCCAGCGGTTGTTCGTCGATGGAATGCTTGCATCAAAGCTGCGCACCAGACCCGTCACTGTGCGTGGATCCACGGCCAACCAGTCCGCCATCACCTGCCCCGCCTCAGCCGTCTATGCCAGCAACAGGCTTCTGTGCGCCTCTGGGGCCTGAAACAGCCTGCTACCCCATCGATCTGACGGCAAGACCCTCTTGGTCATCCGACATGCCGATTGTGACTATCACGAGTGGCAGTGCAGCTCTACGCAACGTCCGGGTAGTCATCTACGAACGCCCCGGCAGCTTGGCTGCGGCCACCTGTGAAGAAGTAGCAGCGAATCAGATGTGTTCGCCTGTGAACGATTTCTACATTACGTTCATTCCGGCATCCAGTGCGGTTACTTTCGATGGACGTACAGGCTTTGCGACCACAGAATGCCGTGGTCAGTGTGAAAACAGCACAAACGCGTATGGTGGCCTTGATGGCGGGCCAGTCCAGTTCAAAGCATTAAGTTGCGCGATGTACTGCGTTTGCATAGAGACTGACGTTACTCAACCACCAGCGGCTGATGCGGGTGTCTCGCTGTCAGTATCGGGAATGGGGTACTGATATGCCATCACTGGGGTGTTCGACCCACACCTATGCGGTCAGGGACCGTGGCGGGGCACGTGTGAGCGCCGCAGGCGTCCTCACCGATGTGGAATGGCACAGGGTGCTGGACGATGTCTCTACCGCCCGTGTAGAGGTCGCCGGTGGCTCTGACTGCTGCGGCGATTTGGCAGGGCTGCGCACATGGCGCCAGGTACTCGACATCTACCGTGGCGACACTTTCGTGTGGTCCGGCCAGATCACTCAGATCGAGTGGACGGTGGAAGGTGTCAAAATCGATGCAGTAGACATCATCGGCCTTCTTGACCGACGAGTTCCACACCAGGACTTCGTTTTCAGCGGCACTGATCTCAACGAAATTGCCCGGCAGTTGATCGAGGACGGCCTTGAACCCGATGACCCCGGGCACACCGTGACCGTTATCGGTCCGGCCGGTGTCACCGGCGGGCGGAAGTACAAAACCAGCGTGGGCCAGACAGCTGACCATCTCAGAGACCTTGCAGAAACCGGCATCGACTTCACGGCGGTGGGAAACAACATCGTCCTGTTGCCCGAGTCGTTCTGTGGCGTGGTCGGTCGTCTCAGCGATACGGACACACCGGAAGGCCTGATCGTCTCTGAAGACGGAACCGCTCTGGCAACGAAGTGGTACGTGTCCGGCGAATCGGCCGACGTGCTAGGCAGCGCGGGTGGCACTGATCCTTATTACGGCCTGCTGGAACGCTACATCGAACAGACCTCGGTAACGGACAGCGCGTCGGCGCAGGAAGCGGCAGAGGCCAAGCTGCGTGTCAGCTCGGCAGCCCCAGTCTTCATCGACACGCAGCAAGTCACACTGTCGCCGACAGCGCCCGTATCGATCGACCAGCTCATTCCCGGCTGGTGTCTGGACATCACCAGTACAGCGACGTGTCGCAGGATCACGCAACGTCTCAAGATCATTGGTGTGGATGTCCGTGAAACGGGCGGAAGCGGTAACAGTCCGGGACAGGAAGAAGTGCAGGTGCAGGTAGCCGCATCGGGCGGTGAAACGGCGTTGGACCGATAACGCAACAGCCTCGCAACACACTGCAACGGAAGGACTGCAAGATGGCGATACGTGGTCGTAGGGTGCCGGGAAATCGCTTTGCCAGCAGGCTGCGTGATCTGGAACTGAAGACCCGTCCAGGAACCTCACGGGGTTACACGGGCGCTATGGGTCCTCTCGGACCGCCAGGCCCCGAGGGGCTGCCAGGTGCTGATGGCGCTATCGGGCCCATGGGTCTCGGCGTCAAGGGCTGGACTACCGTCACCACCGACGGAACGGGTACGGCCACCTGGGTATTTCCCTGGGCGCCGGTAGTGGTCGTCATGGCGGCTACTACCGAGTCAGTTACCCCGGTGATCGTGACCATCAGTGCCCTGACCACGGCTCAGGCGACTGTTGCCGCTTGGACTGTTGGCGGACTGCCAGTAGTGGGCGCACTGGTTCACTTGGCCGCTTTCGCCTGAGAATCTAAACTGAACTGGCACCGCAATTGATGTCGAGAGGAAGCAACACATGGCCCGCATTTGCGTGGACGAAGAGGACTTCACCATTGATGCGGGTGGCGTGCTGCACCTATCAGCACGTGTCGGTAGTCAGCAGATTATCCCGTTTGTGACAGCTGGAAATTTCACCTTCAACCCCGCCTCGTTCCCCGGACTGAAGTCAGTCCGTGTGATGGCCGTTGGCGGTGGCGGGGGCGGCGCCGGTGCCAACGCATCAGCTGGTCAGACCATCGTGCGAGCGGGCGGTAGCGGCGCCGGGTACAGCGAATCCGTGTTCAACACCAACGTCCTTGTGGGCATTCAGGCGATAGTCGTAGGCGCAGGTGGCAGTGGTGGTAGCGGCAACGAGGCGGGCAACGACGGGGACTCATCGAGTTTCGGTGGAACCTTGGTAGTTGCGCCGGGTGGCCTCGGCTCTGCGGCGAGTCAGACGAGCGGTATCAGCCTTGCCACTACGACCGGCACCTCTGGGCCGCTCGCTGGCAGTGGCACGATCCGTTTCGGTGGCGGTGTAGGTTTCAGCGGAACTCGCCTGGACGCGAACACCGGTGTGTCCGGTGCGGGTGGCAACTCAGGCGGTGGGTTGGGTACCGGCGGCGGGTCTCGTACCACCGAAGGAACGGCCTACGGTATCCGTGGCCTTGGTGGTGGTGGTGGTGGCGCCATTTCACTGGGCGCCAGTCAGGTGGGTGGCGATGGTGGTAACGGTGGCGTCTTCTTGTACTTGCAATTCTGACGGGGCCTTCAACAGAAGCGGGTGGTTGAAATTTCGAGATGTGGATGTGGGGGCGAGTGTGCATGCAGTCTGGTAGCGGGAACCAACGTCCAGGTAACCGGCAGTGGCACCAGCGCGGTTCCATGGGTGGTTTCCGCGCTGACCAACTGCGCACAAGTCAGGACGTGTATCAGCGCCAATGACGGTGCCGAATACAACCCGGTAACCGGTGTCATCGGCGTGTGCGTGTCGCCCAACGCTGGTAACGGTCTGACACAGGATGCCAACGGATGCCTGTACGTCGCGGGCGCCCCCGGCACGGTGGTAGCCGGTTGCGGACTCACCGGCGATGGCAGCGTTGCTACGCCGATCAAAGCAAACACCGGGGTGTGGCCGTTCACCTGTCCGCCGGAAACCAACGGGTCGGTCGTCGCATGCGACGCCACGGGGTTGCTCAAGGGCGAACCGCCCTACCACACGTACTATTTTGAGTCTCTTCAGGAACAGCTGTTCCCGGCTAACCCGACTGTCCCTGCCGGGGATGACGTTGTCGTCCAGACGTTCTCATTCCCCATCACCAATCCGGACCCATGCCGGATCATGCGGGTCATAGTGTGGCGTGACTTGGACGTGAGTTTCGACCTTCCGCCCGGCGCAGACGCAACCAGCGGTATCAGTACTGATGATATGACCCACGTCGACAATGCTGGTACGGGTACCGAAACCACGCATACCCAAGTAGGCAAGATCACTCAGCCGAACGCTGCGTTGGGGCCCGGCGCCGGAACGGTGCTGACGCTGGAAGCAGCGGTCAGTAATGGGTCCGGTGGCGCTACATACAGCCGCATTCAGGTGAGCTTCCGTGTATGGCTGATGCCGGTCTGACCGGGAAGGGGAACTGATGACAGACGACGGAATGATGTACCTGGCATTCACCGACGGTAGTCTTCGGGGGGTGTCCTCAACGCCTCAAGATGGCGTCCGTAGGGTAGTTCCAGATGGTGCTGTCGAGATCACGCGAGAAGAGTTCTCAACACGTGCCGAGCAGGCGCGTCAAGCCATCGCCGACCGGATGGAACAGTTGCTGGCGGCCGATGCCGTGCGGCAGCAGGCTGACTGCCTGGCGCTACTGGCAGTGGACATTCCCGAAGCCTTGGCAAGGCGTCTGTCCGGGCACGTTGGTGATCTTGTGTAGGCTACCCGGACAACACAGAGTCCCTGTCAACGTCCATGACAGGGACTCTGTGCTGCTGAGTGGAACTGTACTCACAGACGGATACCTTCTGCACGGATACTGGCGAGAGCCTCGATCATGGCCGCGTACATCACGTGACTGTGCCTGGTGAATTGGACGCAGATCAGTTCCAGATCCATCGGTGAGACAGCCAGCTGTGGGGCGATTGCCCGCACCCGGTTAAAGGTGTCGATGAACAGTGCCCGGTCTCTACGGTTGCGTAGCCGTAGGGACCTCACTTCCGCAATCTGTTCAACCGTCAGCTCAGTGTGGCTGATACCGCGATCGGTGCGTATCTCGCGCATCAGTGTGTGGACGTTTCGGGAAGATCGTCCAGCATCCCGTACACGATCCGAACGGCATCCAGACTACCTTCATCCATCAGCTTGTTCAGTACCTGGTTCAAGGTGGTCCGACGGACTACTTCCGGACGGATCAGGTGGGCATCAAGGGCGGCCAGTCGCTGGATGACCGCGTCAGCCTGAGCCTGAAGACCACGAATCTCAACGCCTGCCTTGTCCAGACGCTTACCGGTGTCAGCGAGCCTCTGTGACATGTCGAGTGATTCCGGAACAAGTTCGTTCTTGTGAAGAAGGTCCATGTGGGTCTGAAGTCGATTCTCAGTCGGCCGCACAGCCCAACAGTGCGGACACTTGAGGCCAGTACTGCTCATTTTGACGCTTCCTTCGATGTAGTCGATTGGCTGGGTACGCTGCCCGCCGGACACCCGCAGTGCGGCGGATTGTGCGGCCACGTGGTGCAGTTGTGATGCGTCATGATCGACCTTTCGACTCGTGATCTCTGCTGCAACAGCCATTCACTGTCTACGTGTTACAGCCTAGATGCAGCATCTGTGACGAGTCGAGATGTGGTGCGCGAAAATCATGGTCTCGGAATAGAAAGTGCCGTGCATATGCCCGCTGGCGGGACCGGCTGATACCCCCGTGACGTCAGCCGGTCCTACTCGCTCAGTAGCTCAGCAGCAGCTGACGAGCGGCCACGTACTTAGTGGCACGCGGGCTGTAGGCGGCAACGAGCTTCAGGAACTCACCCTTGGTGAAGCGGCGGGCACCCTTGACCGGCTGCTTCCACATCTTGTGACCGGCCGCGTTCCTGCGGAACATCCGCACTGCCTTGCCCGTGATGCCGCACGCCTTGCTCTTCGAGCGCAGGGCGCCAGCGATGCCACCCGCAAGGGTGTTGTCCAGGCCCGAGCGCAGGCAGTGGGACTTGAGAGTGTGCGACTTCTTGGCGGCGCGGTTGGCGGCGCGGCGGTCACGGATGATCTGGCGGGCGCGGCGGGCGGTGGCGTTCATGGTGTTCCTCGCTTCTGCGTCGGTTGCTGCTGCTGTGTTGCTCTGTCTACGACTATACGCACGTGTGACCGGACATGCAACACCCCCACCGGAACTGGTCCGATGGGGGTGTTGGGTGGTACCAGGTGCAGCGGGTCAGGCCGAGCGGGCAACGTCCAGCAGATCGAACCAGCGGGACTCATCCACATACGTCCACCCGTCCGGCCGCCAGTTAGGCGCTACAGCGTTCGTGCCGGTCATCACCGGTGTCAACAAGTCTTCCGCAGCACGATTGAGGCAAAGCACGTGGAAGCACCAGTGATCGCCACTCGGGTCATACTTCACGATGACACTGGGGACTGCATCGCGACTGTCACTCAGAATGCCGCCCATGGCACGGTGCGTGTGATGTTTGGGATCCACGTCAGCTTCATGCAGCTTGAAGTCCACCAGCAGCCTTACGGCACCGGACTTCCCGACAACAGCCATGTCGATGTCCGTGCACGGCATCCGCAGGTTGAAGGGAACGTGGAATGTCATGCCATTCGCCAACCCGAAATCTTCAGGCTCGTAGGCGCGACGCCTGACGCTAAGGTCCTGACCGGGCCAGCTGACTACCTTCTGCTGACTCTCGTAGTCCAGCCACGGTGCCGTGTTGAACGAAACGTCCATCAGTTCTAGGTCGGGCATCGTGCGGCCCCGCAGGCGGTACAGAAGCCGCGCGAAGTGCTGCTCTGTCACGGGTAGCCAGTTGTCGCAACCAAGCAGCTCACGAGCAGTTTCATTGTGCGGAAACAGCTGCATAGCCCAGTTACGCGGGTCATACCGTGCGGTCAGGAAAGGCAGCCGCACACCGAGCGGTGAGCGAAGCCGCCCGAAAGCCGTGTAGGCAGCTGCGGCATCGGGGCCATTTGCCAGGCTGGCATCACGGCGGACGTAGTTGATGACTGCGAGCGCTTCCGCCCGGTCGTACTCGACCATCACCAGCGACATACCCGCCACAGGCACCGGCAGGTCGATCGTGCTGTGTACGAGCGGCAGACGGGTGTCACGCCAGCCTGAGTCGTAGCGCCTCATAGCGAAGCCAAAAGCAGTCTAGGTCCGAATAGACCAAGAATGGCCAAAACCACGAAGGTTGACAAAAACCAAAATATCTCGTTCCGAGAGAGCTTCTCAGAACGAAAATGAAGGTGAAGAAGTATCGCCACGATTAGAAGGATGGCTACGGCCATAGCCGCCCAAGGCAATACGTTAGCTACCCCTATTACAAACAGCATTATTCAAATCCTATCTGTGATGGTGGTTAGTGAATTGAACGATGAAGGGGGCTGTCGCCTCAGTGACAGCCCCCTTCACGAACCCGCTGATTACGCCTTAACGGCGAACGGGTCATCATCCGCCGGTGCGGTAGCGGCGGCTACGGTACGCCCGGCCAGATAGTCTCGCGCCATCTGCATCTGTGCTTCATCGGGCTCAAGAAGAATGTACGCAGCCTCTTGTCCCTTCTTGGGCTCTTCCTTCGCGATCACCCCAAGAAGCTTACGGTTGTCCCTGATCTTCCGCTTCAGGCGACCGATCAGCTTGCCCTGATAAACCATCACATCGAGGTACTCGGGCGTACCTTCCTGAGACAGTACTACCAGGTCCGTAACGACCGCGTCCTTCTCACCGAAGTCGGTCGGCACCTCTTTCACATGCTCGGTTGGGGTGAAAAGAACCAGGTCGCCCACCAAGTCCTTCATCGCCACATAGGCACTTGCAGTGTCGAACTCATCTCGCTGCGACATTCTGATGCCTCTTTCTGCTTCTGCTGCGTGTCGGGCGATAACTTTTTTCTACGCCCTTATTCTCTCATCACCTGATGTCCAGTGTCAACTGTTCCCAATACCCGTTTCCATCGGAAACAAGGTCTTCTTGCGGGACAGTGCCAGACTGCCGGTCACGTTCTTCTGCTACCAGTTGAGTCAAAGCCACAACAATCTCTCTAGCACCGAAACCCCACAGATACCAGTTGTTGGCAGGGTTGCGGTCCATTTCAGCTGCAACCTTACGGACATGTCGCAGTACCTTGAGTCGCTCATGCGATCGGACCGCCGCTTCTTCTGCCTTGTTCACGAGCCCATCACCTTCTGCATCTTGTTCAGCTCAGCGGCCAAGAGCCGCGCCTGACCGGCCAGACGCTCAGTCCACTGACCGAAGGAATTGGCACGGTCCGCGATCGAAATGAGCTGGTCTTTCGTGTGCGCCGCGTTCATCTCTTCCAACCATGCCTGCTCAAGACTCTGCCCATCAGCTCGGTACATGTCAGCCTGGAACACTTCAGCCACGTGCTTAGCCTTGATGCGTCGCTCTTCCCGGACTTCCAGGCAGACGCGATTACGTTTATGTCCTTGTTCCAGAGAAACCCTGTACACCGCGACTTCGTCACGAGTCGACGGCAGGTGCACCACGATGCCGAAGTCTGTGCGGACCTTGATGCCGGTGTCGTATCGAGTCCCGTCCCAGATGCCGGTGTGGTTGACGCCATCTTCGTAACAAGCCAGCTGGCCGCTGATAGACGGCATGGACAGATCCAAATTGTCGCCGGTCTTCAGATCGCCAATAACGTACGAACCGTCGTTCAGCTGGAAGATGCGATCGAACTTCCCCGCGACTTCGTATTTCGAGCTGGCAGTCACCCGCTCGATCATGTCCGGCACGACGGTGAGCCCGTTGACCCGCAACGCGTCCAAGTACATCTGTACGCGCACGTGATGTCGTACCGGGACCGAATCGAGTGACCCGCTCGCATAGTCAGCCAGCTCAGTGCTGGTGTGCAACGCGGTGCCTTCTTCGGTGTTCTTATAGGCACCCGCGATGTCCTGAGCGCGCTCACAGATGCGGTTGAGCCGCTCTTTGTCCGCCTTGACATCAAGCGGTCGAACCGCTTCCACGTAGTCGGGACGCATTGAGAGTCCCTTGGCTACGTTGCGCTGCTTCCACAGTTCAAGGTGGTACGTGTCCTCACACAATTTGATGAAGTTGGTGACGCGCTGCCAGCTCTTGGACTTTCCGGTGTCCGGGTTCGGCAACGTGTAGCGCCCCCGCTTGGCTTCCGGGCGAGAAGGATCGACTCGCTTCGGCTGCACTTCTTCCCCAGGCGTATCGAATTCATCTGGGGTGTCAAAGGCTTCGGCCATTGGTGCAGGGAGCAGTCCTGCCGAGTGCATGTCTGCCAGTTCTTCGTGCTCGTCATACATGCCGTCCATGCTGCTGCCTCTCTGGGAAATGCCGGTCTTCGCGTGATCTGTTACGTCGAAGCAACGTTATCATGTTGCCATGTCAAAACAGAAGTGGTTGTCCCGACAGGAAACGGCAATGGTGTTGGGGGTGTCGTTAGCCGAAGTGGATCACTTCATCGCTATCGGCTTGTTGGACCGGTACCGCATCAGAGGTCGGTACATTCGCGTCTTACGGTCTCAGGTAGATGAACTGTCACGGGTAGACCCAACGTTCCTGCGAAACGCCTGAGAGGCCACCAACGGTTTGTTGGTGGCCTCTCGAGGTGACTCTGTCTGTGGACTGTCAGACGAATTCCCACGGTTCTGTGTCTTCTTCACCTTCGTCGCCACACCACCGGCCGCCCACAGCACCCTTAGCGAGAACCTCAGCGGCAGCCAGCAGCGACCCGATACCGAGCGACCGCACCCGTTCCAGATCAGCCTCTGCCTGCTTGACGATGCCGGTCAGAAGCAGTCCATTCAACGTCTTTAGGAAGGCGAGAGCGTAGGTGGTGTTGTCGCTTGTCTGATTGCTGAAGTTGCCACGGCCGAGTAGTTCGGTGGCGTTGCTACGCAGGTACGCCACGGTTTCGCTCACGTGGCGGGCCAGTGTAGTGCGGCTGCCCATGTCGAAGCTGGCGCCCAGCGACTTCGTGCGAGTAAGCGGGGTGGATGATGACGCAGACAGAGCTGCGATCACCAGCGATTCCAGCTGATCAACCACCCGGGTGAAGTGCGCCCGGTCATTCAGCTTGGCTGCACCCACCTTGGTGGTGTTCTTGTCCAGGGTGTCCAACAGGACACCAGCGGCGACAAGCTCGTCACGCAGCTTGTCTGTGACCGGAACAAGCATCGTTACGTTCATCGTGTGTCCTTCGCGGTCGTTTGCTTGCAACATAAGTAAAGCACAGTGAGGGCTGCGGATGCAACCCCCACTGTGGAACTATCGGCTGTCAGACGGCCGACTCGTACTGCTCGCCGTAACACCCAGCCCAAGACCGACTGACACGGGACGTACCCCACGTGATAGCGACGCCACGGAAGTCGAAAGACATCATCTCGCTGATCTTTCGCGCTTCTTCTCGGGCACCTTGCTTGGGAAGACTGAAAATGCCTTCATCGTGGATGACCGCACGTAGGCGCCGACGCTTTGGCGCAGGAAGCCGTAAGAGGGCTTCCGCAACAATGTCGCGCGTCGTGCCCTGTCCCAGCTGCGCAGTGGCCTGTGTGTAAGCACGGTTGCGTTCTACCCGCACAGGGCGGCCGAAGCCGGTGTGCAGGATGCGGAAGGCATCGTCGGCCGGTGCTTGTTCGCCGTAGGCCATCGCACCGGCCAACTCACGCTGCTCTTCGCGCCAGCGGCACAGCACCGGGAAAGCTTCCTGCATACCCTGATCGAAGCGTCTGGCATCTGAGATATCCATGCCGTGTTGCCGCGCCATGCTGTTGGGTCCGAGACCGTAGTTCCACCCGTGCACACCCGTCTTGGCCTTGTCGCGCCATTCACAGTCACAGCGGCCGTTGTTGCGGGCCATCTCAGCTTCACACTCGGGACGGTTGAAAATGCGAAGTGCCATCTCGCTGTGCAGATCGCGGCCCGGCTGGAACAACTTCATGTACTCAGGGTCCTGAGACAGTCCGGCGACGGCACGTGCGTCGACCTGGTCAGCGTCGATAGCTACCAGAACCTCATCATCTGAGTCGGCCAGCATGATGGCGCGTTCGGCGGCCTTGCCACCACGCTTGCCGAATACCGTGAGACCGGGGCCTTTCATGGACCAACGGCCGGACGACTGGTCGGGACCGATGTACGGGTGAACCCTGTCCCCAACCTGGTGATCCAGAACGGTCCCGTAGATCGTCCGCTCGCCGTTCATGGCAAGAACGATGCGGCACAGTTCGGCCGCTTCCGGCTTTGTCCGGTCGAACAACTCTGTCATCGGCGTCAGTACGTTTTTACCGGTCAGCAGGCTGCCGTCTTCACCAGTCGGCCAGTTGTCGTCCAGAGCTTGTTCGCTGATACCGGTATCCAGAAGCGCCTGTCGGAAAGCGGCCTTACCCGCATTCGTACGGTGCGGATACCTGCCTTCTGTAGGCATGCCGTAGGTCTCGTTGAGTTTCTTCTTTCCGGCTTCCAGACGCTGCTGACCGGCAGACCACCGGGACATAGTCAGGTCGGTATCCACCCGCATGCCTTCCAGGGTGACGCGTCCCATGACCGCCGATACGTAATGCTCGCGCCGGATATAGCGCTGACTGTCAACAAGCTCACCCTGGACGACCTCATGCATGATCCGGAAAAGACCGCCTGAAGCAGTGACATCTTGTTCCAGGTAGAAGATGTAATCCGGATCATCTTGAGCGATCAGGTGGAACCCGCCGTACAGCGTGGTCAGCAGCTTCAGCACACTGAAGCTATCTTCCTTGCCACGCTTCAACTTGTCGGCTTCCTTGTCGCCACGAATGCGACGGACGATGTCCCGCTTACCCTCAAAGTCGACCGTGGACTTACCGGACACGCCGTACCGGCCAGCTGTGGCATCCAGACCGTAAAAGCCACGCGGCTGAGCGCCCTTTGCCGCGATCGGGTGTAGGTGACGTTCAACAACAATGGTGTCGAACGTCTTGCGGGCCAGCGCCTCGTAGTCAGCATCGTGATACTTCGCCAGTGCCAACAGGTCGAAGTTGAGCACGTTGTGACCCGTGATCGCGTCAGCTGTGTCAAGAGCTTTGATCAGCTCTCGTGGGTTGGTACTCACGTTGACCGGCGCACCGGGGGTTGTAGCGTCGGCCCAACCGCAGAGCCTGATGAATCCCGGTCCGAAGCTGTGCAAGTCCTCTGCTGATGCGGTTTCGATGTCGAATGCGACGACCTTCATGTCACGTTCCCTCAGGGTGGTTGTGTCCGGCCGATGGCCGCCTGTGAGGCAGATGCTACGTGTCATGACACCAAGATGCAACACAGCCCCCTGAATGTAATTTCAGGGGGCTGTGTTGCATCTTGGTCCCTACTCGCCGTCTAGCGGCTTGATGGGATCGTGGTCGCCTTGTCCACACCAGTCACATGCGGTCGTCATCGGACACTGCCTTCCCTTGCGGATGGATGCGGTTGAGCACCTATCCGCAAGGTATCACAACATGCAGGGTTGGTGCAACGTCACTGCAACTCAGTCACGCCCGAAAAATAGCCAGGGATGCACCTGCCACATGGCCCACGGCGTACCAGATCAACATCGTGTTACTCACCTGCGTGTTCCTTTGCGATCGGTGTAACCGCCTCGACCAAAGTGATGGACCAATCGGCAGTCCACTGGGTCCGCTTCGTTCGGTAACTGGTCAAGCCGCTTACGCCGTGCCAGTTGAATGTGACTAGTCCGAGTTGTTCCAGTTTGTGAGCCGTGGCGACCGAAATGCCGTTGTAGGCGTACACGGTGCCAGCTTCTCGAACGGCAACCATGGCCCGGTTCTGTGCATCGGTCAGCTTCACTTCTAGTTCCTTTCGTTGGGTTGCAGTACTCAGTGTGCAGTACCCCAACCCAACGTGTCAACACCAGTTCAGAAGACAACTACAGACAGTCGTTCGTCGGTGGCCAACTCATAAGCAGCCGAGAGGTGTTCACGCGCTAGCTCAGCGGTCGAGTCACAGGGGTCGGTAACGACCGTTTTGCCGTTCAGGAACAGATGTCCAGACCACACGCCACCCACGCCAAAAATGCTGGCTAGCATGGCGCCATTCGCATTCTTGTACTGCATAAAGGATTGGTTCACCCAATACCAACCCGCTTGCACCTGTTGCTCAATCATGACTTTTCCTTCCAGTGAGTTGCAGTACCCATACTGCGGCACTACAACCCACTGTGTCAACACCGAATCAGAAGTCGTAGCCCAAGTCGTCGACCACAAACGGATCGAGCCTCTCAGGCGTCCCGTGGGACCCGTTGAGGGGTGCGAGCGACACAGTGGTCGGGCTAGACGGTGCGGGTGCGTCAGGTGCGCTCTCAGTGCCGTCGATGGGGTCCGCCTGCGGTGCGTTCCACGGGTTACCGAAACTGTCCGGCACGCAGGACCCCGAAGGTTCGATGGGATCCGCAGTGGGTTCGTCACTGCCCCAGCTGTCGTCATCAGCCTTCGCCACCACGAGGTTGAAGCCCCGGCGCTGTTTGACGCCTGCCTTCACTTCCACCACGTCCGAGATGTTCGACAGCCTCTGGAAGAAGGCCCGCTCGCCCATCTTGCTGCCGCCGTTGCGCTCGGACCATGCGTTGAAAGCCATAGCCACGTCCCGACGCCCGGTACACGAGACGTCGTCCAGCTTCTGACCGTGTCTGGCCGGTGTGACGGTGCACATGTCCTGGAAGAACTGCACCACGCGGTCCGACTTCGCCTCGAAAGCCGACTGTGTCAGCGTGTCGGTGTGGCTGTATCCACCGCGTGCCAAGAAGCGGCCGTAGGCCTTGACCCAACGGGTCAGGATGCCAGGAAGCTCAGTCAACAGACGTTCTTCCAGCGTCTTGTCTTCACGACCGGCGAACGAGTTCGGAAAGTGGAAGGGTTTCATCCTTTCCGCATACGCCCGGCTGGCTTCACTGACGGTCGGCAGCTCGTTGGCACTGAAAGCAATCAACGCCTGATTGGTGAACTCGAACTGCTGGCCGTATTTGCGGTTCCCCTTGATCACATCTTCGCCGGTCAGCATCTTGAAAAGCGACAGGTCTTCGACGTGCTTGTTACTGAGGTCAGCAGCGACGTTCAGCATGCGCCCGTACAAGTTGGCAGCGGCGAACTGGTCGCGATCCAGATCGTGAAGCGTGACCGCCGAAGTGTTGGTGGCACCCGCAACCGCCTTAAGCAGCCGCAGAAAGGTGGACTTGCCCGAGCGTGAAGGGCCGAACAAGAACAGTGCCTTGCTGGGGGTCTTGGTGGGATCCAGCATGGTACCGGCTACTTCTTCGAGGTCCGTAACAAGACGGTCCACATCCGCGTCTGTGTGGTGGTCTTGACGCAGCGCTTCACGTAGCCAGGCGAGATACCCGGGTGCCTGGGCTTCCGCGTCGTACGAGACGGTGACCTGGACACTCGACATGTGGTCGGGCGAGTGGGGCCTCATCGCCCCGGTACGAAGATCAACCATGGTGTTCGTACAGTTGAGCAGAGGGGCCGTAGCCCTCTCTGGAAGCACAGCGCCCCGGGCACCGAGCCGCCCCTTGAGGACGTCTGTCACGGTGTTCTTGATGCTGGGGCGGTAGAAGTTGCCGAACATCTCTACCACCTTGGACAAGATGGCGTTGCCGTCCACCTGGTACACACCGCCTGAATACAGTGCGATGTTGCCTTCCTTGGTGAGTGCGGCTGGACAGCCTTCCAGCAAGTCATCAGCCGCGTCGGCGGGCTGAAGTTCCAGTGGCTTCGGACGGGTACGGAAATACTTGCTGGCCGCTTCAGTCGGCGCCTTGGGCTTAGGCCGCTTGCCTAGCTTCTCTGTGGCCTGCGACAGCCACAGCTTGAGCATCTCGGCCCGCTTCGACTCGGCGAAACTGGCAAGAACGTCGTCGACACCCTGCTTATCGGTGCCAGTGGTGGAAACGAACTGGACTGCCTTCGCCCCATGCTTCTTTAGCTGCTTGGTGAGCCGCTCGGCGGCTTCGTAGACGCCCGGGTTCTCTGTGAAGTCCGAGTCCAGCAGCAAGAAGACCTCACGGCTATTGACGACGGTCAGATCCGCGTGCTTGAAGCCCCAGCAACCCGACATTCCATAGACCGCGAAGTCGGCCGGTGCGTGAGAAAGTACTGCGTACTGCTGCTTGGTGCCCTCAGCAATGATCAGACGGGTGTACGTGTCACCGTCACGTAGGTGGTTGAAAGGTACCTTGGCGCCCTTGGGGAACTCGTACTTGATGGGATCGCCCTTGTCGTCCAGGCGGGGGTTGTCCGGCCGGTGCTGCCACACGGTGGCGCCCACCCCATCGTTCCACGGGAAGCTGATACCCGTCTTCGTCGAGTGGATACCGGAAGCATCGATCACTTCCTGCGTTATGGCGCTGCCCAAGAGAATGCCATTGTGCTTCAGGCTAATGGCCATTTTGTGGTATCCTTCGGTTGCGGTTTGACGTTCTTCGCGGTCGTCACTGCATCCAGAGCGGGGCCTCTATGAGGTCCCGCTCTTTCACGTTTCGGTGTGCCGACCGTACACAGCCTCTGACATAAGTGCAACTACTGGTCAGGCCACCCACACTACGGTGGGCTGGCGAAACTGGGCAGCAAGGTCAGTTGGCCCGCTGTCGGCGTCCCCACCGTACTACCCACCTACGGGCTTCTGGGGCGTCGACGGATGATCACCTCTGAAGCCACAGCAGAGTGCGTTCGGTGGGGTCCCGAGATGGCAAAGAAACGGTAAAGCGCCGACAGCGACAAGCCACGCCTAACGGACACACGCGACAAACTAACGCGGACTTTCGCGGGTGTTCCGCGAAACGTGGGAAGCTCATCGTTGCAGGTCAAAGGCTATGTGAGGGTAAGAAGTTCCACGTTTCCGCGCTGGAAGTGAAGACCTCTATACATGTAGGT
>ERZ1292642.162-Hain-H14-01um-R1-162-length-43489-cov-12_pt1 | contig 43489 bp, 58 predicted proteins | sample MGYA00564403_ERZ1292642 | MGnify/ENA primary metagenome ERZ1292642 (study PRJEB36523, sample SAMEA6512643) | groundwater metagenome | collected 2019-01-09 | study: AquaDiva: Metagenomics assemblies of 32 groundwater samples
ATAAATACCGCCGGTGATGATACAGTGATACAATGGTATTGGGTAATAACGGGGAATAATTCAGGGTAGTTATGGGGATATGGGGCTAGAATCTATCGAATTGGGAATCCCTTCCATCGCTTCCGATCTCTATGCACTATAGATCTGCCACCCATTATTATGGCAATAGCTCTCTAGGTCTCCCCAAGTCTTCCAGAATCCCCCTGACGCCACTCGCTTGCCAGTATTGATTTCTATGTAAAAACCTAGCCGATGCCAGCGCACCATTCCCACAAGTTCTGTGCCTTCCTTAGCCACAACAATCTGGTCATAGGATACTGCGACTTGGGGCATTGGGAATGTGCCCATGGCTTTGGAAGCTATCGACACCTGCGGTCGCAGTTGCGAACCTGGAATTCTAGTAGATTCTGTCGTGTCATTGCTCTTCATTGTAGCTCCAGAACTCTTCATTGTAGCCCCAGTGTATTGGATGCTTCTATCAATTGTTGCCATGATTGCTGTGTTCATTCTATTCTCCAGATTCTAATTAATGTACCAGGCGATTCTGCATTGCCGCATTCTCTTGCTTCCCCTTTAGTATAACACTGCCGCAATACCTTGTGTGGATTCTGACGACATTATTTTCTGTCATTGAATACGAATCATTGTGATTCTCTCTTCCAATTGCTAATGATTCTCATTACGACTTCCTTTCCTATTCCCATTACTACCTTGATTCTGATTGCTACCCCCCTAGGGACCTTTTTACCTTTGCGCGCGCGAGCCTTACCTAAGCGACTCCCCAAAATTTTCTAAAATTTTCGCATATCCCCAATCCCTCCATTACCCATACCCCGCAATCTATTCCTATGATTCCAATAAATCAATCCAGAAGTTTCAGAGGAATCCTCTCATGTCAGCCCCACAGAATCCACAACATCTACAATTCATCACAAAGGCATTGCGCTCCGGATTCAACGAATCGCAGATTGCTGCCAATCTCGGAATCACACAATCTGCAGTCAGCCAATATATAGATGCGCACGGCCTGGCAGATGATCTTAAGCAAAACAAAACTACGCGAGATGTAGACGCAAATCTGAATGATATAGAACTAATGGTGACAGAAAGGATAAAAGCAGGGCTGCGATTCGCGCCAGTCAGCGTTATGCAATTGGGAAATCTATTGAGAACTGTAAATGGAGCTAAGCGCCGGTCGCTCGGCAATGAAGCCCAGGCCTCTGGTGATGATCGCCTAGTAGCATTGCGGTTGCCGCAGCACATTCAGATTTCTATTAATGTCAATGCACAGAATGAATTAATAGAGGTGGATGGCCGAACACTGACATCATTGCCATCCGGCCAGCTATTAGAAGAGGCAATGCGCCCGGTAGTCAGGAAGCCCATATTAATAGAAGCACAAGAGGATCTTACTTATGGCATATAAAGAGAAACAAGACTTGGTGCTTACAATGGCTCAAAAGGCAGCCGCCCGGCTAGCACAACTGAAATCTTCTAGGACTTCTAATGACAAGCCAAAAACAATCACTCGCGTTTGATCCTGTAGAAGTCCGTGAATATGCCCGTCAGGATCTCGACTTCTTTGCAGGGCTTGTAATTCCGGACACGGCTACAATTAAGTTTCCCCCTTTCTATCATTGGATCTGGCAGAAGCTTATAACTTCGGCAATGACCATAGGCGATTTTGCCAAGATAGCTTTAGGGCTTCCGCGCGGCCATGCTAAGACTACATTGATTAAACTCTTTATAGTCTGGTGCATTCTCTATTCTAAAAAGCATTACTTTCTAATCCTATGTGTGAATCTAGAAAAAGCCCGCGCTATTGTAGCTGGTATTGCTGATTGCCTAGATTCTCACAATGTACAGCAAGTATATGGGGACTGGCGACAAGTACTAGAAACTAATACCACAGATCTGAAGATATTCTCATTCACCGGAGGGGCTAAGGTTCTACAAGCTGCTGGCTGGGGGACTGCTATTCGCGGGGCTAACTACAAAAACCATCGGCCAGATCTTATAATCTTTGATGATGCACAATCTAAGGAGTGCTCAGAGTCTATTACTGAATCCCAGACTTTCCATTCTTGGTTCGCCGGCACGGCACTTAAAGTTAAAGATCCCGATGGCTGCACAACTGTGTATATAGGCAACATGTATAAGGATATCTACCTAGACAAAAATGCTAAGATCTATTGCTGTATGCTGAGGAATCTACAGAAGTCTCAGGAATGGCTATCACTAATTGTAGGCGCAATCCTCTCAGACGGAACTGCTCTATGGGAAGAGCGCCATCCTATAGCACAATTGATGTCAGACTTTCGCTCAGATATTTCCCTTGGGCAAATGGATGTGTTCTTATGCGAAGTGCAGAATGATCCATCTTCCGTAATCTCCAAACATATAGATGTGAATCTATTGACTATGTATGAAAAACTGCCCGGCGAACGGCATCAGGGATCCTTCATTGTAATAGATCCCGCAACTTCTAAACTTACGCCAGACCAAATAGTCATAGCTTATTACGAAATCTATGATGATGTTCCCGTAGTCATGGAGATGTTTGACGGAAAGCTCACATCTCCAGAGACTGTATTCTACGCAATTGAGATGGCACTGCGCCTAGGCTGCACTCTTATTGTGGTAGAGTCAGTCGCTTACCAATATGAATTATGCAATTGGTTCATATATGTTATGGAACAAAGAGGCATTGAGGGAATTACAATACAGGATCTGAACGCAGGGCGCTCACACAAAAATGGCCGCATTCTGAAGATGTTTCAATCCTGGCAGAAACAAGAGATACGCACATCGCTAACAACTCATAATCGCTGCCTATCGCAAGCTACTAACTTTAATCCTCAGAAAACTGATAATCTTGATGATATTCTCGACTGTATGGAAATGGCTTTGCGTGTAGTCTCTGAATATCGCCATTTAATAGCTCTCGATCACTACAATGAAGAATTCTCACACCCTCACAATATCGCACATCTAGCCCAATTAACTAACTTCTAAGGACCCAACCCCTATGTTCTCTCGCCAACAATTAAAGAAACTAGAAAATGTGTGGAGCACCTTACGGATGCCCGTGCAGAGTCAGCTAAATTTGGCCCGGCCTCGAATGGAGATTGTTCACGCTGCTTTAGAGTTAGCTTCTGACATGTCTGCTGATACCCTTAAAGGGGAGCTTCTCAATAAACTGGGCGACAAATCGAAACTAGTAAACATGGAAGTCCCTATATGCCTGGCTATGCAAGAGTCTGCGCAAGCCTATCTTCACGGCACATTTCTAACTGGCTTTCCACTATTCGAGTCTGTGGCATCTAAAGCTAATGAAGCTACTGCCGCCATGCTAACAACTCTTACAGGGCGCGATCAAATCCGTTTCAATTGGCAACTAGAACTAGACCGTTGTATGCAAGATGTGCTTAACTACAATGTATGCATGACTGAAATTGCTTGGTCCTATAAACGCGCGAATTCTGCATCTACCAGAATCACTGCAGGATCCCCAATCACTGGGCAAGTGGCACCAATCACCTATGAAGGCAATGCCATAATCCGGCGCGATCCTTATAACAGTTTCTATTCCACAATTTGTGAACCATCCAAAGTCCACGAAGATGGCACATATTCTGGCTATGTAGACCAAGTAGATTACATTGGCCTTAAGCGTCTGTACTCTCAATGGAATACTCTCTATACATTCAAAGAAAACATAGAGCCTATATTCCAGGGTAATGGCGCAATGTCCGGCTCTGACTCCGGCACTGGAATCTTCAAACGATTGATAACTGCGAAACAAGAACAACAAACTGCTGTGAATTCTTGGCCAGTATTCTGGGGGGCTGAGCCCTCAATCACAATGGCCAAAGCTACCGGAGTCTATGAAGTTGTTACTGTATATATCCGACTAATTCCCGCAGAATTCGGTATCACAGAGCTAGAATTCAAAGGAAATCCGCGAGTCTTTAAACTGATTTTTGTTAACAATCTGTTGGCATATGCAGAGCCTATAGTTGCCGGACATGACTATCTTCCCTTGATTGTGTCACAATATAAAGCCGGCGGCCCGGACACCAAGTCATTTGTTGAGAATGTTATGGGAATGCAGAATCTTTCCACAGGGCTTATCACAGCTTCTTTAGATTCTATGCGCAGAGCTGTCACTGGAGGTGATCGCTATTATGATGCCGCTAAGATATCTGGAGATTCACTAAACTCTAGGGCAGCCTCCAAAAACATTCCTGTGAAACTCGGTGCAATGGACAAAGATTTCTCTAGGGCAGTGTACAATGTACCCTATCAGGATCATATCTCTGGAAACTTCGCACAATTCATGTCCTTAGTTCAGGGCTTAGCGCAGATGGCCACAGGAATTAATCCCTCAGCGCAAGGTAACTTTATTAAAGGCAACAAAACGGTTCACGAATTCGACACTATAATGTCCAATTCTCAGGCCCGGCTACAGCTTGGGGCTATTCGTCTAGAGGGCACATTGTTTTCTACAATCAAGGAAATCATTAAACTCAATTATCTGCTCTATTCACAATCTGAGAAGATTTCTGATAACTCTCCAGAGGGCGAAATCACTGTAGACCCTGTAATGCTTCGGGAAACTGCGCCAGACTTTAAAATGGCCGACGGTCTAATGCCTAGTACTAAGCTTGCTAACACAGATGCTATGGTCATGGCCCTACAGACTATGCAAATGAATCCTGAACTTGCTATAACCTATGATCTTGGCGCAATTCTATTGTCAGTACTTCAGCAGAATGGACTCACCAATATCAATGATTATAAAAGGACTCCAGAACAGCAACAGGCTTTGCGTGATCAGCAAGTTGCACAGGCTGCGGCAATGGCGCAAGCACAGACTCCTCCACAACAGGCTCCTGTACAATGAATCCTTTAATTCTCTATATCAATGCTTTATCCGAAATTGCTCTGCAAGAACTTCGGCAATCCCTATTGGAACAAATTGCTTATCGTAATCATGACTACTCTTCCCCAGAGCAGATCTATGACGATGTAGCAAGAATCCACTATCTACGGGGTCAATTAGATCTTGTAGATTCTATCCTAACCAATTTACTTCCCATAACCTAAGAGTACTATCCTATGAGCATTTCAGAATCTATCGCAAACTTCTTTGGCAAAGCACCTGAGCCGGCCCCAGCGCCAGCTCCGGCCCCTGTAATTCCACAGACTGATCAGGCATTCCTACAATCTAATCAACCGCCGACTGTGGCTCCATTACCTATGGACCAGTTCAAGGATCTTTTCAATCCTAAGCCTGTTGAAGGGCAACCATTGCCTACTATGGCCGATCCTATATTCCAGCTAGATCCTACAGCTATGCAAGCCGCAGCCGCTGGGCTGTCTTTCACAGATTCTCCTGATATGGCTGGGCTCATTCAGGCGGCCGAACGAAATGAGCCAGGCGCCCTAGTTAAACTTATGGAATCTGTAGCCCGAAATGCTTATGTACAATCTACTACTCTTAGTACCAACATCGCGGAGCGTGCTGCCCGAGCAATGGCTGAGCGAGTAACTAACGGAATTCCAAGTTCTGTGGTTGATATACAATCCCGCCAAGAAGTGTCAGCACTTAACCCTGCATATTCTAATCCAGCTCTAAAGCCTATGGTAGAAGCTATTCGCACACAGATCCAGATTACAAATCCTGGCGCCACTCCTGCGCAAATTGCTACAATGACAAATAACTACCTAAACCAGTCTGCCCAACTCATAAATCCAACTCCTCCAGCTCCACAGACTGGCTATGTCGCCCCAGCTAATGGATTGACAATGGCACAATTATTTAATTAATTCTCTTTCTTCTTTTAATAGGATATATTTATGACTTCTCCAGTAACTCCCGATTACAGCACCTTTAATGCTGTACAGAATTATCTACAGTTATCCTTTGCTGGCCAGATGATTCGATATGCGCCAAATGGCCAGGCTCCTTTATTCGGCATGACTTCTGCAATGGGCACCGGCACTGCATTACAAACTGAACATGGCTATTTCGCCAAGACTATGGTGTTCCCCGCAGTGACTTTAACTGTAGCGGTTGCTGACGGCGTTGCCACTTCTTTCACTGTAGCTTCTACTACTAATATCCTGCCCGGCGATTTACTTCGCTCTAATGCTGCTACTGCAGAAATCGTTCGTGTAGGCACTGTAGTTTCTGGTACCTCATTAACTGTGGTTCGCGGATTCGGCCAAGTAGCCGCTGCTGCAATCTCCAACGGTGTGACTCTCTACAAAGTAGGTAATGCTTTCGAACAAGCTTCTGTGCGCCCAGCGGCCAAAATGATGTTGCCTGTGCGAGTGACTAACTTCACTCAGATCTTCCGTAATGCCTGGTCCTTATCTGGTACTATGGCAGCTATTGCCGCAATTGTTGGCGACACTCCGGCCACAGAATCTCGTATGGATTGTGGTTTATTCCATGCGGCTGATATTGAATCTGCAATTTTCTTTGGCCAGAAGTCTTCTACATTCACATTGAATGGCCAGTACGTCACCACAATGGATGGCATTATCGAAACTGTACGCCGTCTCGGTCCTGCAGGTAATACTACTACTGCTGGCGCCACTACAAACTATACCCAATTAGAGGCAATGCTCAATGGTGTATTTGATGTTGTGTCCAATGGCCGTAATGGCAATGATCGTGTAATGTATGTAGGCGGCGCAGCTCGTACAGTTATCAATAACATCGGCCGCTTAACTGGAGTCTATCAAGTTATGGATGGCCAGACTTCTTTCGGTCTGCAGTTCTCTACATTCAAAACTTCGCGCGGCTCCTTCCGCATGGTTGAGCATCCATTGTTAAATTCCAATACTAACTGGAGCAAAATGGCTGTAGTTGTGGATCTGCCGTCTATGCGCTTAATGTACTTAAAGGGCCGTAATACAATGTACACTGCCTACGGCCAAGGCGGCAATATTATTGATTCTGATGTGGACGCTGTTGGCGGTTCTTTGCTTTCAGAACTTACCATGGAAATCACTAACCCTTCTGTGTTTGCCGTAATTTATAATTTAACTCTGGCGGCTTAATTCTCACGGGGCTTCGGCCCCTTTATTTTGGAATCTTCTTATGTCAATTTTAAAAACTCCTGCGACTACTTCAGCTTCTGCTGCAGATCTTCTTGCTTTAGCCACAGTCTCCGAAACCCCTGCAGAGTCTGTAGCCCCCGAAACTTCTATCGCCTCTTTGCCTGATTTAGAACCTAAAGGCGAATTGTTTATTGGCAAATCGTATCGCTTTCCTTCTGTGCCTTGTTCCTTTGTACTCTCCAACGGTCACCGTATTATTTCTCACGAGGAAATCTATACTACTGATCTAGAAGACGAAATCAAAGAACTCGACGCGGCTGTTAAAGTCGGCAATGTTTTCGCAGCTTAATTAGGAAACTCCCATGACTCCAAGAGAAGTTATAAATTCGGCAACGCTTCTCTTGGGGCGTCCGGATCTTGTGCAGGCAGCTGAATCTAAGTTCTATTCCTGCCTCAAATCTGCGCATTCGAATATCAAAACTCCTCGGGATTTTAAAACTAAATCTACGGCGACAATCTCGCGATACAACTCTACAGCCACAATAGCCTTACCCTCTGAAGTTCGCGAAGTCTTAGGCTTACGCCAATATTCTGATTTCACTATGGATGTGGATTCTAATATTATCCCGGGCACCGAAATCGTTTCCACCTCTGATTTTGTGAATGCTGGGCAGAATCTCATATCTAAAGATTACTACGGTTTCGCCGAGCCTCGAACTTATATAATCTCCGGGGCGAATATCAACATCCGCGGGCTCTCTGACAGCGCTACCGCCGTTGGAATTTCCACAGTTGCTTGGCCGACATTTCGCTACTCTCCTACAATCTCTGATTTCATTTCTGATTCCTGGATTCTCGCCGAATGCCCGCAAGTTGTGGAATCCTATCTTCTGTGGCACCTATCTAAAATTCATAAAGACAAAGATTCTATTGCTATCTATGCTGAAGATATCCGAATTAATGTGCAGTACTTAACCCACGTATTTTCGAGTGAGTCTCTATGAGTATTATTACAACTTCAGTTAATGCTACCTTGCCTGTAGGTTCTGACTCTACAGGGGGCGCTAATGGATTATTGAATTCTTTCCATTTAATAAAACAAAAGATCAATGATATTGTCACAGATCTTACTACACTGTCTGCAGGCCTTGATGCTATCCCAGCTCTTCCGTCTTCAGGAGCTACAGGTTTAGCCATTCTCAATTCAGCCACACCTGCGGCTGCCTATGCGGCTTTAGACTTCGGGACTGTGCTTCAGGCTTGGGCGGCTTTCAACACACTAGACCAAATCTACACATATCTAGGGACTTCACATACTGAAGATGCCGACAAAGGTGTAATTCATTTAGGGCAAAATGGCCTTAAGATCAACTGGTTTAATGTCTCAGTTTCTGGTGATACAGTTCTCACATATAAAGAAGCCTATACGACTAGAGTCTTTTGTGCCGTATCCAGCAGCAATTTCCATCCCGGCGACGGGTCTTGGGGCGGTAATACTTCCTCGCGGATAATACTCTCCAGTCTTTCGCAATGTACAATAGGCATAACTCGCGGAGGTCTTTACTCTGTGATAACTATAGGAGTTTAAAATGGCAAATGTTCGCGTAAATTTAGACACCAAAGAATTTCCCTACAATTTTCGTGAGCTTGGCGCCACTGTAGTTATTTCTACAACTCTTGATGCAACAAATCCTCCATCTTGCGGGGCTTACTATTTAGATAATATTCTTCCAATTTCTAGAGGATTTGCTTCTGCTGCTTTCACTGCGCATATTCCATCTATAATTTCTATTCCCTCTACGGTACTATCTTGCCGGCGCATTACAGCATCTGATGGATCATTGGCATATCTGGCCATAACTATAGATTCTATTTACGTATTCGATACTCTAGGGCCTAACTGGAGATATTTGATTCCTATAGTTCCCTCGAGTCTTCCTACATTCGCGCTAGTTAAAGGAGAGTATTATATATTCTTGCCTGGCGATTTCAAGATCATGCACTATGATTTTCAGCTGGGAGTATTAACTGAGGTATTCACCACTGGGTTAGACCTTACAGAAATTGCAGGTATTGCAGGCGCCGGGGATCGTATGATTCTATGGACAGCTGGCCGAATTCTTTGGTCTAGTATTTTTGATCCTTTAGACTTTGTGCCTAGCCTAACTACAGGGGCTGGATCTACATCTGTGCTTGCTATAGATTCTGTAATAACCCTTTGTCTTAGCCTTGGGTCAGATTTCATAATCTATACTGCTGCTAATGCGGTGGCCGCCCGGCGTACAAATGATTTTAATAATCCCTACACTTTTGACGGCATTAAGGGATCTGCAGGAGTTACAGATTCTCGACATGTAGCGGAAAATTCTAACAACGCTGTGCACATTGTATGGACTGCTTCTGGATTTCAGCAAGTCACTGTGCAGGAAGCTACTTATATTTTCACTGAGCTATCTGATGGTATTGCCAGAGCTATAATTACGAGTGTGCTACCATCTACCCAGCAGCCTTCATTAACTAGATCTTCTGCCCTTAATGTTGCCGTGACGTTTTCTTCTAATCGTCTATTGTGCATTTCTACAGGGCTAGCATCTTTAGACTATTATACGGATGCCTACATCCTAGATACTGCACTTGGCCGCTGGGGAAAACTCACTGCGAACCATAGCACATTCTTAAACTATTGGCCCGTAGCTCTAGCCAATGTAATAACTTATGCAGAGATCCCGGCCCTCGTTCCAACCTATGACGATTTCTCTTTGCCATACTATGCTTACGGAGTTAATGAAGTTCTGATTCCTTCAATTCCTGGGGATAACTTCGGCATAGTAACTCCTGAAGGCGCGATACTTACAGTAGCCCCTAATGACACGGCAAATTATAGAGGTGCCTTAGTAGGGCTTGTTGCCGCGACTCCAAGACTTTATCTAGGCAAATTTAAACTAGCTTCTTCTGAAGGGGCTTTGGTACATTCTGTAGTATTGACAGATCTTCACGCAGGGCAGGTGATCCTTCACGGCCATGGGCAGAATGGAGAATTCTCACAAAGAGTCACTGGCCTAGCGCAAGATCCTAGAATGCCTGGAGTATGGTTCGGTAATATTTCTGCCAATGCCGTATCGCTAGAAATCACTGGCACATTCACATTAACAGATCTATCGCTGGCAATCGAGCGCACGGGGAGCATCAATCAATTCTCTCCAGATACATATACAGATCGCCAGATAGTTGTAGGAGATCTAGATGTTATTAATGGATCTTTGAGAACTCTGTATCATCCGCCTACTAACCCATCTACTACGGTGCCTCAATCATCATGAATATTGAATCATTATCTATAGCTCAAATGATTGCAGATTCTCAGCAAGGGGAAAATGCTGCAAAGTCTGCAGCTGCCTCTGCTGGAGGATGGCTGGATATGTCTTTTAAAGGTGAGCCTAAGAAGCCGTCTCCTAAGGAAGATAACTCAGGGGCTGCAATGCTACAGCAAGACAAACTACAGCAAATGAAAAATGCAGCAGATCTGGAAGCTCGGCAGAAAGCAGCGCTAGAGCCTTCGCCTCAGGCAACTTCCAGTTATCTAGATTCTTTTATTAAAGTCATTGGAGGAATCGCCTAATGGCCGGACAATTTCAAACCGTACAGCATGGTATTATTTTGCCCGGAGATATCCATAGTTTCGCTAACTGGGTAGTTGCTGACACTGTAGAACGAAATGCCCTTGGCCCATTGATGGCCACAGATCTCCATAAAATCTGCTATGTCATAGCTTCTCAGCAATACTTTTCCCTGATTTCTTACTTTCCTGCTGTATGGACAGGCCTAGGATCTGAGGGCACAGCGAAATCAATGCTTACAATTTCTCCCGTAGGTGGAGTACTTTCACTGACTGCCCTTGATTACGAAATCATTAACGTGGTACTGACCCAGAATGTGACTTCTGTTATAATAGGCGCAAATACTTCTCCAAATACTGCGGTCCTGCAGACTATCATATTTCGCCAGACAGGTGGGGGGGGTTTTACAGTCTCTGGCTGGCCAATTCCTCCAGCAATCAAATGGGAGAATGGAATGTTGCCGTCCATAGATACAACTTCTGGAGGAGTGACAACTCTTGAGTTTGTATATGGATTCGGTGAGGCACTTCTGGGGACTAGCTAATGAAAACAAAATTAGGAGACAGAGCTTATCATGGAGTTCTAACTCTGGGGCTTTACCCAGTAATTATACAGGAAGATGCACTGAGTGCTACCATAAGTATTGACTCCGCCTCCATGCAGACTGTATTATTTGCACCTGAGATTCCTGATTCCATGAGTGCCAGTATTTCTATAGACTATGCATTTATGCGAGTTGCCTTGGCCTCACATACTGTCTATGATATAGATACTCTTTCAGCCTCTATAGATATAGATTCTGCAGCACTATTTCCTGGGGCTGTCCCTGTTGTAATATCTCATACCGTATTTGATATAGATACCTTAACTGCATCTATAGATATAGATTCTGCGTCTTTACGTGTGGCTCTAGTATCTCATACAGTCTTTGATACGGATACCTTATCTTCCACAATCTCTATTGATTCCGCGAGTCTAACATAATGAAAATGCAATTACACCAAAAATTCTCAGGACAATATAAAGTAGAAGTTCGTGGGGCGGATGGACAGATAAAATTTGAATCTGGCTATTTTTTTAACCTGATAACAGATGCTTTCTTTGAAGGCTGGCTAGGAAACCCAGGGGGATTGAATCGCTCTAGAGGGGGAATGTTTAGTTATTGTGCAGTGGGCACAGGTGTGGCAACCCCAGCTTTTGGAGATACTACAATAACCCAGTTAGGTGTACGAGCCGCAGTATTTAGTGATTCTCCCTCTAGAGTTTCTCGAGCATTTACTAACACAATTCAATATCGCTGGAATCCTTCAGATATCATAGGGACCATCTCAGAGGTAGGAATCTATAGTGCAGGCACTGGGGGCACACTATCCTCTAGATCCCTGATTAAAGATGTGGGGGGTACTCCAACTTCGATAACTCTAGTTTCTGGGGATGTACTGTATGTTACCTGGAGAATTACAAACACTCTTCCTGCAGGAGATGTATTAGGTGTCGTTAACATTGCAGGCATAGATTACAATTATGTAATTCGCCCGGCGAATATAGGAACTCTAGCTGATTCTTTTGCGGGCATAGTAAGTCCGTTTATGCCTAGCTGTCCGCAGAGTGCCCCGACAAATCCTAATGGGCAAGGAGCTGGATATATTGTAGCTTGTGCGGCAAGTACACAATCTCTTGCCGCAGATACTTCTAATTTAACAGGGATAAATGGCAATAGTGGCGCACACTCCGGGGCATACGCTATGTCTACTTATGTATCTTCCTCTAAACAAATTAAATCTACTTTTGATTTTTCGATAGGCACAGGAAACACTGCGGGGGGTATAGGATCTATATTTCTTGGAAATGTGCACATATTTGGTGTATGTGATACTTCCACGGGTGGGTATCAGATGACTTTTGCCGCAGTTTCTGGAGGCGCTCCTATCCCTAAAGATAATACTAAAGTCTTTAGGATAGCTTTTATATATTCTTTCGGGAGATAATTTCTATGCCCTCTCCAATGAATGTAAATCCTATAAGACAGCATAAGAAATTTACTTTAGTGTTTCCCCGAAATTTAGGACGCGGGCAATCCTGGAATTCTTCCAAAGCTGTACATCAGGTTACGTGGGAGGCTGGGCAGATTCTTGTAAATTCCTCCCCTCTTTTTTCTCTGGCTTCTGCTCCTGTGTTCCTAGACTTTGCCTATGATCAACTCGATCGTCCACAAGTTTGTTATCAACTCCCTTCCGGGGAATCCTTTATCTATTTCTACAATGGATTGACAACTTCATATCAAAATCTTTCCCTTGGCTTCGATGCTAAAGAGCCTATAATCTGTAATGACTACTTTCTTTTAGGAACTAACACAGCCTGTGCTTACCTAAAGTCAAAAGTTCCTTATTACCGTTTGCAGTCCGATAGATACCTAACCGAGTATCAATGGAATACTAGACAATACCAGGCAATAAAATCTCTTGGCTATTGTGGAGAAACAAACTCAGTCCAGTTAATTCTGGGCTAAACTAAAATCAGAGGATATAGATATGCCTGCAACAAACATAGATTTCAGTCCTATAATGCACGGGGTACTTTCCGACACAGGAAAAAAGATAACAGGATTCATGAATCCTGACGGCACTATCGCGGCCCTAGCCCCCGCAAATTATACAGGAGCTTGGCCATTGACAAATGAAGGAGTTCAGGCGGCTATTGACAGAATCAATGCGTCGGGTGAACCCGGAACTGTTATTTTTGCGCCTAGAGATTACGCAATGGCTGCCTCGGCTGTACAGAAATCGGGAGTCTCGTATCTCGGCGTCACTCCGGCAATAACTTCCTCAGGCGACATTCCAGATTCCGCAATGTTTGCCAATGGCGGAGGCACGCGGTTTATCAATGTCCCTGGAATCTACTCATTTATATATAATAATGTAGATCAAGCTGCGCTTCCTGCCTCAAATTTGTCGAGTACTGGGCTTTTTGGTATTAGCTTATATGGACTTTGTTCTGTAGGAGGCTTAGGACTTATTTCGGCAGGGGCAGCAAATACTATGGGCCTAATAGATTGTACGTTGGATCGCCTTTATTATTATGATGCTACGGACTGGGGCATTAAACTTACTAATTATATGCAACTTACAATTGGTGACTTGCGGGGACGACAAACTATCCGCGGAGGCGGTATACAGTATGGATGCCAGCTGGGCTCTAGAGTAGGATCTCCAGGGTCTCCCGTGTTAATCCCCGGTAATACACTCTGGAATGGCAACACTTTTATATTTAACTCGCACAACGGAGCCAGAGGAATTGAATTCTTTGGTAAGACTACTACTGCTGACAACCAAATGAATGAGTTAACTAACAAAGGCCGTTGGCAGGTTAATAGATTTGGGCCTGGCGCGGTTGATATGTCCTTAGCATTTGTGAATGGATCGGCAACTATTACCATTGCAAACTCTGCCCACTACGATCAAATAATTGAGGGCGGCTGGTTTGGTTTTGTATCTACGGCCCCTGGTGGATTTAACACAATTGATCCATACGTTGTTGTTTTCAGAGATGATGCCACGCAGACTATCCGATTGGCAACTTCAATGAGCGCGTTTGGAACTACTGGCCTTAGCTCTACTGCCACAGGATCATTCACTGTCAAGTACGGCGGCCCTGCAGCAGTAGCTATAAATTTCGATGCCCTGAGTCTGTTCACTGTGGCGGATCTTGGATTTTTGGATATGGAGTTATTTGGAAATATCTGTACTGTATATGCACGCAGGGCCAGAACTACCAAATTTCAGTTAGGAGAATTACGCGCGTCAGATCATAACGGTACCTTTGTTATTCGTGACGCGCATCTAGGAGTCGATGCCCACGCGATGGTAAGCATAGGCCGCTGTACAACAGATTCAAATGCACGAATCAAGATAAAAAATGGAACTGCCTGTACTCGATATCTTACTACTACAAGTACACTATCGCTGCTTGCAGATGAACATGAAATGGAGTACTTGTATAATAACGCGGCGGGTAAAGGCTTTACTTTACCTGCAGGAATGCCGCCTGATTATCGTTTCGTAGTTCATCAGGTTGGCGCAGGGGCAGTAACAATAACTCTGAGCGGCACAACAGTTATAGGTTCTGGACCTTTGGCAACAACAGGCGCTGGGTCAAAACTGGAAGTGTGGAATGTCCCAAATACGGCAAATACTTACTATACCAGACTAACCTAATAGCTTCTAACGTAAACTTTTGAGACCTATGCCCAATGAGCGAAATTCAACATACCGATATTCCCATTGGGTATATTCATCCAATAGTCCAATGGATCTATGCCTCAGAGGCTGCTCGTATAGCTTCTACTGGATATCTCCCTGCAGATCTACATAAGATTTCTTACGTTACGGAGACCTCACAATACTGGGCATTAGTTTCTATATCCCCAAATGCCTGGGTTTCTTTAGGAGGTTCTGGCGGAGGAGGATCGACTTCTTTAGGATTCACTAGAAATGCGGTCACTGTTACGGTGACTTCATCTTCTGGAGGCCCCGCAGTTTTACCTGCTGCAGATTCTGGGCTAGGATTGGCAGGTGTAATGTCTTCAGCACAGGCAGCTAAACTGGCCGGAATTGCCACAGGAGCGCAAGTAAATGTGAATGCTGACTGGGTAGCTGTCTCTGGAATTTCGCAGATTCTGAATAAGCCTTCGACATTTCCAGCTTCGGCCCATGCCCACGCAATTTCTGATGTCACGGGACTATCCGCAGCTTTAACTTCCGGACGAATTACATCAGGCACCGGGGCCATTAACTTTGGCTCTGGCCAGGACATTGCAACTCTTATAATAACTGCACAGGCCGATATCACTGTAGGCGCTGCAGTTAACGCCTGGATTCGTCCAGTAGCCACAGGCGCACACTCTATTGACGAACACCTAATAGAACAGTTAGATCTTCATTGCCATACGATAGTTGCAGGAGTTGGATTCACTATCACTGCAGTTGCTAGAAACTTTCCCTTATTTGGTAGCTGGAATCTTAGCTGGCAATGGGCCAATCTTTAACTAACCTGAGTACTATTTATGGCAATACAACTTTTAGGATCTGATGGCGCAACATTGCTGAATGTGGATTCCTCTACAGGAAGTGTTAAAGTCCTTCCCTACGTTCCTGCAATTACTCAATACAATTTAATATCTGCGGCTACTACAAATGCGGCCTCTATTAAAGCTACCTTAGGCAAAGTCTATTGGCTCTATGCAGTTAATACTGGAGCTACTGCAGCTGTAGTTAAACTCTATAACAAAGCCTCGGCGCCTACAGTTGGTACTGATGTGCCCGTAGTATTGCTTCCATTAGCCGCAGGCGCTTCAGGCTACATAGACTTCTCTTCACTAGGCTATGATTTCTCTGTAGGCATAGCCATCTCAATATCTGGGGGAATCCTAGATGCTGACGTGGCTGCAGTATTAGCGGCCCAAGTCAAAGTTTCCCTTAAGTACAATTCCTAATCCTATGTCGAGGAAGATATTTATGGAAACTAGACTGACAGATGAGGATAGTATAGATCCTCTTTCTTTTGCTGGCCTTCGTGGCATACTTTCTCGCCAGGATGGAGAAGTTATTGAAGTAAATAAAAAGCTAGACAAGCTAGAGAATCTTCCGGCAGATTTAAAGATTCTTACTGAGCGTGTGGCAAACCTTGTGGAGTATTCTAAATTACTGCATGAGATACATAATATACAAACAGGCCACGCGCTGGCGCTCAAGATTATAGGCGCAGTATCTCTGGCTTGTTTGCCTATGCTGACCTTATGGAATGTGCGACTACAGTCAGAACTCACAGCCCTACAAACAGATATGGTCCGCGTTGAAACCAGATTAGAGGTAAGAAAGCCATGAGCATATTAAGTAGTGCAGTAGATTCCATATCTGGCGGATTAGTGGGAGGTGTAGTTGGGGCTGTAGGAGCTGCAGTCAATAAATATCAAGAGCGTAAACAAGCCGTAGAAATAGCTAACTCTGAGATACATAAACTGGAGTTAGCGCAGAACCATGAATTAGCCATGGCCAGTATAGCTAAACAAACTACAGAACTATCTACAGATTCTGCCTCATTGATTGCTTCCATTGAATCCGATAAGGCCACTTATTCGTCCGGCAATGATAGCAAGTTAATGCAAATAGCCGATTTTATTCGTGCGACAATTCGCCCGGTATTAACCGCCGCGCTTATTTTCTATTCTGGTTTAGCGCTCTGGTATATTATCAATCATTACGACATACAATTAACTGTAGAGCAGATCTATAATCTAGTGAATGCTCTATTAACAACTCTTAATGCTTGCACTGGAATAGCATTAGGCTGGTGGTTTGGTTCCAGAAAAGCAGGGGTATAATTTATGGGTGTATTATCCGCATTAGGAATCTCAGGCAACGTAAGCGCTGAAAAGAATTACAGCTCCGGTAGTTCCAATTCTACTACATCTGGACAAGAGTCTGGTGTACAGACTACCACTAGATTAGATGCTAATACGCTAGCAGCAGTACAGGCATTGCTAGGGACTGCAACTAAGGATGCTTCTGCAGCTGGCGGCCAGTACTCTAAAGATCAGGCAGTCGCTGATTCTCAAGGACTAGTGGCAAATTTATTCAAACAATATAGTCAGGTAGCATTGCCTCAGATTCTATCCAAGCAAGGGGCTACGCAAGGTTACGATAGTACGACCGCGCAGTTGTTAGCTAATGACGCATTTTCGTCTACAATAGCTAAAGCCGCTGACGTGCAGGCGGGAATGATTTCTTCCTATGCTGCTACAGAATCCACTAAAAAGAAAGTAGCCAATGAATCTATAGCCACACTGCTGCAAACTCTTCTAGCGTCTAAAGAAACAACATCGCTAGATAAGCAGTTAAATTCTAATACTGGCTCGAGCTTTAAAGGGCAGACAACTAAAATTGGCACTAGCTTAAACCTAGGCTAACTCTTCAGGAATTTTTATGGCAATTGCAAATGTAGCAGATCTTATAACTACCGGGGTTGCCAAGAATTCCGGAATCTCCATGAACTCGCAAGACGGCGCAGCAATCTTCAATCAGATTAATAAGGCCGCGGTGGGTTCGGCACAATCCACTATTACTGATACTGCAGATTTGATTGAGAAACAAAAGCAAGCCCTGCAATCTAAACAAGCAATGGATGCTATTTCTGTACAAACCAATCAGATGTTGGGACGCAAACTGGCTGATGAGCAGGCGGCTATAGCTGTCCGATCCGCAGGCGCTATGGAGACTAAGCAAGTCCTACAAGGTCAACGCGATAAGAAACTTCAGGAATTAGGAAACCTCACTATACAGGATCAGAACTCTAGCTTCTGGTCAAATCCTCTGAACTTCATTAAGACTAAAATGGATTTAGCAGGAACACAAGAAGATGTACAGCAGCTGTCTGATGGCATTGTGTTGGCAGGAAATTCTATAGACGATGAATACAAAACAGGCCATCAGAATTATCTGAATTTCCAGAACTCTGCAGCTATGTTAGCCCAGCAGAAAGCAGAGACTGATGCCCGGGTAGGCGCCGAGACCGCAGCACTGGACGTACAAATTACTGCGGAGCGCCGCACTGCCAATGTACAGGCCATGACTCAGATTGCCAATGATCTTAAAGTAGATCCTGTAGCTCAGCAAATGAGAATGGATGAGTATACCAGAAAGCAGAAGCTAGGTCCTAATATTCCTGCCGTCATGAGCTACATGGCTAGCCATGGTTTGGACGTATCTAATCCTACAACCTATCAAGAGTCTGCAGCTAACTTTAGCTTATTGGCCCCGGCAGAACAAGCTAAGTGGGCTGATATAGGAATAGAGACAGAATCTATAGGCAAGGGATATTCTCCGTATACTGTGCTGCAGTCCGCAGTTAAACGGGATGATGCCGCCACAGCCATGAAAATCATTTCTAATACTGCGCCTGAAGTTAGTGTGCGTATGCTTAAGGCTGTAGAGAACTCTGCAGTGACTGAAGATAAGCTGAAATTAAAAGTCACTGAATTAGAAGAACGTAATAAAGGGGCCACAGGTAAGAATAAGCTATCCCCTGGACAATTGGAAATGGCTGCCAAGCAAGAATTGATAGGCGCAGAATACTCTAAAGGAATTAAAAACATATTCACTTTAGGCACAGCAGGAACTGAGAATGGCTTGGGAGAGATAGCAAAGACAATTCCCCAAGAAATGCTGGACGGCAAATCCCTGGGAGAGTGGGCAGGAAGGGACACTAGCTTGGACACGCACGCGGTAGCTGCAATGCAATCTCCTAATGTACAAGATGCCTATAACAAAGGACACTACGAAGCAGGTGTGGGCGGATTGGCAGATGTATTAGATCACAATGCCTCTAGAATGTTGGCAGGTGTGGACGCTATGGTTAAGATGGGAATCAAAGAAGATGTGGCCATAGCCACTATGACTAAAACTATGGGCCGTGCCATGACCGGAATTCTGCGGACTACTAAAGGGCAGACTTCGCAGTTTGATGAGTTCTCCAAAATCGGCATTACTCTGCAGCCCAAATACGCAGTTAAATCTATCAAAGTTAACAACGGATTCTTTAGCTCTTCGGAACCTGTGCAGACTGTAGACATTCTCAACCCTGTAGAACTGTCAAATCTATTGTCTCGCATGAGAGTAAATAAGCGAGTATCCGACAATACACAAGCAGGGATAGACAAGCTAATGTATGGCTTAGGCAAAACCGCCTATACGCTTTCTGGCGGTATCCCAACAGTAGAAACTCCTCCAACCCCAAAATCTAAATAGAGATCTTTCCCATGGCCGAAACTAACTTCACTGACTTTCACATTTCCTTAGACACAACTTCGATTGAGGGAGACGCCACATCTAGTCACGACTCTATGGTAGACTATATGACCCTAGGAGTTGCAGACGCCGCAGTCTCTGGCGTTGTGGGATTATACAATACAGGCGTTGCCTTAGGAGAATCTCTCGGCATGGCTGCGGGCCACAGAGTTGATGAAGCTGAGGCAATAGAAAGTGTAGTCGGAAAGTCTGGCAGAGATTTCTACGGCAGACATAAAGACGGCATTGACGCCGCTGGCTTTGTAATGTCCAGTATTCTGCCCGGCACTCTGGCAGTTAAGGCATTTCGATCTGCGCAAATGACAGGCAAGATTCCTGCAGTTATGGAATTGTCTACCGGGCTAGCTTCGCCCAAAGGAATGATCTTTGGATCTGGCGAATTTGCGGCTGCCCGTGCTTCTGTGCTTGCCGCGCCTAAAGCTTCCTTGTGGACTTCTCCCGCCGTGCGCACTGCTTATATAGCAGGGGCTAAACAGCAATTCTTAGAAGCTGCAGTATTTGATGCGGCTATAGCCCTGACTAATAACCAGAATTCATTTATATCTCCAGAAGCTGCAGGGTACTTTGACGCTACTTGGCATACTGCCGTAGTAAATGCTCCATACACTCTACTGGGGGGCGTACTTGGAACTGGTATTGACGTGTTCCGGATTAAAGGACAATTGACCAGAGATATAAAAGATGCATACAAGGGAGTGATCCCTGCATTGAGCGCTCCAGCATTGCCTGCCAGAAATGGAATAGATGCAGGCAGCTGGATGTCTACGCTTTCTCGAGCCACTGTAGAGCACAACTCTTTGCAGGAAGTGGGCCCCTTCAATCAATTTGCACAGAAGCAATTTAATACTGGCCAAGAATCTATCAACATGGAACTGCAGAAAGCTATAGGCGAATTGAATTCTGTAGGCCCTGAAGTGGGAAACCACATTATGGCCATGATTGATAAAGTGAAGGCCGGCAATCTTCCTGTAGAATCTATAGATGATACCTTTGGCTTTGCGGAATCTATCACGCACACAGGCAAACAGGAGATGGACGCAGGCATCAAACAGTTTGCTAACCAAGATCCGTTGCTAGCTAATCCTGCCCCATTCGGTATTTTTACGGGGGCGGACATTGCGGAAACTTCGGCCAAGATGCAGGACTTTGTAACACAGGCCAATGAATTGTTGCGCGCTAAAGGCCTAGAGACTCTGGATATCCCCGGAGACCTTAGCGCTTTTTCTATGGCCAGTGGTTTGGCAGGAGAGAACTTCATTCATTTGATGACTACCAATATCGAAGAGTCTACACAAATACTGAATCGCCTATTGGGAACTTCTAAGACTGCTAGCGAATACGCGACAGATGTAATGTTCCACGAATTGTCGCACTTAAAGTCTAATACTCCAGGCCAGATTAAGAAGTTTGCCAAATTCTTAGACGCAAATATTAACTATGTTCGCGGCACCGGAATTAAAAATGATGTAGTCATGAGTCAGTTGCTGGAGGCCAGCAGACTTCAGCGCCCGGCGCACTGGCAGCAGCTTATAGGAGATTCACAATTCCGCAATCCTATAGATGCTTTAATTGATTCCATCAAGCGAAAGTCTCCAGAGGCCACTAGCTTAAGTGACAACTATCTGTCTAGTCCTGCAGAGCTATTAGCCGATGGTGGCGCATATCTTACAAATCCACGCACCAGAGAAATAGCTGCCCAGAAGTTTCCAGAGCTTGCAGCATATCTTAAGAAGACAGGACTTGCAGACTCTCCTTGGAACTCAGCAGCCGCGCAGTATAATATGCGTACAGGCGCTAGAGATTCTGCAGCATTGCCTGCGCTAAGAGACATAGCCGGAGGTTCGTCCGTAGGCCGCGACAGCCTGTATCACGGTGGATTGAAAAAGACATTCTCATACGAGCCAGAATTGTTTCAATTGCTAAAAGACGGCGAGGCTAAAGGTACTGCAGGATTAACAGGCGACAAGTATTTATCGTATGATGCGCAATGGCATATCGCTGCTAAAGCTCCAGTGGATAAAGGTATAGGGACTTTAACTGACGGAACTAGAAGCTTACTTATTGCTGAGAATGATTTGCCAAGACTTGAGCGCGCAGCTATAGACATAGATTCAGGTAAATTAAAATTAGCCGATGTTAAAATCTCTTACGGCGAAAAGGATCTGCATAATATCGAAGACATTAAAAAGACTCTAGCCGACGAAAAGGCTGTGCGCTCAGTTCAATTAGCCAAGCGTGGAATCAATGAAAATGTTATCGAGCGAATTCTGAATATAGACAAGAACCAGCCTATTGGCGACAAACTATTAATGGCTGAAAAAAATTATGATCAGGCAGAAGTAGTCACCGTCAATTACCAGAATCGGCCTCCTGTAGATTACGCCAACGCCGCTGCAGTGTATTCTAATATCCAGGCAGCTGTCAGATCTCAAGATGAGCTGGCAGCAGTGGGAATTGCTAGAGCCCTAGGGGATGACATAGTTCACGGCGCTCCACCGCCATTAGATGCAGAGTCAGCTTCTAGAGGTGTAGCTAGAATATCTCCCCAGGAATCTAGAGCTGGATTTATTAGCGCGGCCCGGCACTCCTTCGGCTCCTTTCGTGAAAGGGCTAATTCTGTAGGCAGATACTTTGCACAATATAAAGTCAATAATGCTAAAGTCCTGGACGAAGGGCTTGCTAATATATCTTCTAAACTTAATTCTAAAGGACTGGAAGCGCAGAAATTACGCGGAGAGTATGTAAGAGTTACGCAGCTAAGCAGAATGGGACATTATGCACCTATAGGAGATTCGCTGATTTCTAGGGATGCTATAGACTTGGTAGATTCGCAGATCCGCACAGAGTCTAAAACTATAGCAGACGCGCTAAGAGTCCAGCTGCGGGAGAATCTAAGCTCTCAGGGATTAGACGAGGCCACTATCAAGCAAACTCTCAAAACGCAAATGAATACAATAACGCTGGCAGCAGAACAACAAGCTATAGAAAAGTTAGGCGCAGCCCACGGAGTTGGTACTATAGAAGATCTATACAAAACTATGGGCAAGGAAGCAGGCAATATTAATGTGCCTTCTGTCGTAACGCTATCAGAAGATATGCGCCCAATCATAGCCCACCACTTCAATGAACAGCTCCGTCAATGGGAAAGATCTAAAGATATGGCTGCGGTTAAGGGCTATAGCTCAGCGGCTATCAGGCCTAAATACCTACAGCCTCCTCAGCCAGATCTTAATAGATTTAAATTCAATGCCTTTGTAGTGCCGCGGAATACAGGACTTGAGACTTCAGATCCAAGGAAGTTTGCTATATGGGCAGAGTCCCAGGCAGAGTTTGAAGCTAAGCTTGCGCAGACCAATGAACATTTCGGCAATGATTACAAAATCATATCTACGCAAACGGATGTGAAGTTATATAAAGAAATGATGAATGGATACAATAAAGATTCTGTATTCCATGATATTAAATTCGATCCCGGCCTTAGTCGCCAAGGATTCACAGGGGAGTTGATCCCTAATATGGATTTGAACATCTCAGGAACTTTCGATGAATGGCGCAAGATGATGCACAAGCGAGATGTGGCAGTGACCAATGATGCCATTGAAATGCAATATCGAAATGAGGTAGATATGCTCAAGCGCCTGGACCTTGCCGAGAATAAATTCAATATGGATATCCTAGGTGCTGCTAACCGAGAGCCTGATTCTATTCTTCGAGACACCCAGAATCTATACTTAGGCAGACGCTCTTACAATGGACAGCTGGAGAATACCTACGGCAGAATCTCAGACGCTATAGGTACAAAGGGATCTCAGATTTTAGATAGGGCTTATACGGCATTCTTTTCTAAAGGACACACAGACTTTAAGCAGGAGAACCTGGCAGCATACAATGAGCATATGGCCAAGGCAGGATTCTCTACTCCACTGAAGGATGTGTTTGATACTGTGCTAAGTTCCCCAGATCCGGCAATCAGCAAAAGTCTTAATAACTTATCACAGGTTATGGGAAATCTGCACTCTACATTCATGTTAAGATTGGACCCGCTGAATAATATCATGCAGGCTGTGAGTGCTCCGATATTGCAGTTGCCTGTGATGATGGAAGCTATGCAGAAACTCAAAGCTGGAGATCTTGACACTATGCTGAGAGTACGGAATCCTGCGGGCGGGGCTGAAATCGGCATAGGGCAGATGATGGGAAAAGCAATTGCAGAGTATGCTAATCCTAAACAAAGCACTAAAGATTTTATCAAGTTACTAGAACGCACAGGCATTATCACAGACTACATTCGACAATACCACGTCACTACAGATTTGGCAGAATTGAATGGCAGGCATTTACTTGTGCAGGCGGATAATAAGATTAAAGCTATAGCGGATTTGGGAGGTAAATATCTAGGATTTAATGTGGCAGAAGAGTTCACTAGATTTACTACAGCAAAGATGGTCTATGATGCTGGGCTAAAACTAGGATATAATACGCAGGAACTGATTCCGATAATGGGCTCAGCTGTTGACAGAGTGCATGGAATATACACTCAGCACGGACGGGCAGGAATGTTTAATGGAATTGTAGGGCAGAGTGTGGGATTGTATATGAACTATTTCTTTAACTTGATGCAGCAGTTTACCGCGGGCCTGGCAAGTTCTGATAGAAAGCGAGCAGCTGTTATGGGGGCCATGCAATCGGCATTGTTCGGGGTAGGAAGTCTTCCAGGAATGACGACCCTAAATGCTAAGATTGCTAGTGACTTTGGTGGGCAGGATCTATATGGATTAACAGGGGCAGATGAAGATGGATATGGAAAGTACATGATGTATGGAATGGCTAGTCATGCTTTTGGATTCAATGTAGACATGTTCAGCAGGGGCGATCTGCAGTTGCGGCATAACACTGTGGTGCCTTTGAATCCTCTAGATTGGGCAGTAGTTGGCCGCACGGCTAGCATAGTTTCCAATATCGCCCAGACTGCTACAAACCTAGCGCCTGATTCTGGCGTTCCTGTAGGCCAAGCGTTGCTGCAAGGGTTAGCACATAATGGATTATATCGTCCGTTACAGGGAGTTGGGGCATTGCTAATGGGGGAGATAACTTCACGAAGCGGGCAAGCTCTGAATGAATCTAGGGCTTGGGGAGAGGATACATCGCTAGCTACAATCGGCGCCCGGTTACTGGGATCTAAACCTACTGCAGAAGCTATAGCTATGGATGGCATGTATCGGAAGACTGCTTATCAAGCCTCAGTTACTAAGAAGCTCGGAGCATTAGGAGGACAGATTCAATTGAAATTGAATAGCGGACAGGAAATATCTGGAGAGGATTATAGTGCATTCGCAAGGGGATATGAAACAGCCGGAGGCACAGCCCAAAACTTTAATAAATATTGGGTTAGCCAACTTAAAGCATACGACAAACCCCAGCTTGCGAAATTCAAGGAGCAACTACAGGGTGAATCTGAACTAAAGAATTTACAGAATCGTCTGTTAGTTCAGTAACCATAGCGTCATACGTGGCGCGGATCTTAGCAAGGAGGCTGAGGTCTATATCCGATTCTTCGATATCAAGCCAGGCATAAGGTTTGATATCGAAGTCACTAAGATGTCGAACCCACGAATGTTGCTGGGTGTAGAGATCTATAATAACCGTACAAACAAGAATCGAAAATTTATCATAGGCCAGACGGACAATGCAGACCACAGGAATGTTGGGCGGAGGATATTCTGTAGAGGGCGTGTCATAGCAATAGCGCCAATAGGCTTTAGCGGAGGTCATATTTTGGCCTCTTTAATGTATCGTTCATAGTCTACTCCAGGTAAGTTTTCTTTTAGTGTAGCTTTATTAAGCATTACGGAATGGAATTCTGTTGCTTTAGCTATTGAGATCTTACCAGCTTTTTGAAGATTGTCAAGCACGTCAAAGATCTGAAAGTACTTATCAAGGTTCATTGAGACGCATTCCCATAAAGAGTCTACCAGAACTGGGCCATCAGCATTGCCTAGAAATTCCATAATCTTTTGCGCGGCTTCAGAGAACTTGGCATTGCCGAATTCCCCTAAGGCTTTGTGCATATTACTTTCCGTGTAGGTGAGTAGAGTGTTGGCCTCAGTCACCGTGTCCGCAGTCATTTCCATTTCTCCTTTCATGCAAGAAATTGTTATGCAGAGTTTAAGCAAATGCGCTAGCCGCCGGGCGAAATAATATTGCAATCGAATGTCATTCGGCGGCATACCCTCCTGATAGATTCTATCCACTAAAGCTCTAGCGGCCGGAGTCTGCTTTAATTCGCCTCGCATTTCTGAAGCATTCTTAAGCATAGCCACAAGAGCTTGCTGTTTGTCAACGTCAGGACTGGCAGGATAGGTGATTCGAATATTTGTAGGATCTGAATACGCGAGGATAACTCTAGAAGTAAATCCAGTTCCTATAACTTCGGCCGGCATTCCAGTAGCAAAAGTTGATGGAGTTATTCCCCCTAAAATATTCTGCACTGGACGAATGATCTTGACAGACTTAGAATTCTTAAGCTTGTCTTCATAGACTTGAAGATTATCCCACAGAACTGTAAGTGTGTTAAGAAAGTTAACATTCTTTTGCCCAATGAAATCTATGAATTCCCCAACACAAATAAAGCATGCAGAGGTTTTCACATCCATAGGCTTTATAAGATTGGAGAATAGATGCTCGAATTCGTCTTGCGCGGATTTCATTGTGGCATCTAGGGCTGTAGAACAGAATCCTAATTCGAAATCCATCAGGAACTTTTCGCGAGTAGTTCTGGTAGGCGCAAAGGATTTATATTCAGTAAGCTTCAAGAGTTTAGTGGCGGCATTGATAGCGGTATCTTTGCGAGTACCGGGCGCGCCAACCAGAAGCACATACATATTCGGGTACACGCGGCCGATGTGTCCCCAGTCAAACCAGACTTTGCGCTCAAGCACAGCGGCTACACAAGATATAAGACTCCAACGATGATAGATTGCAGGAGACTCGGTCTTGCCAATGTAAGAAAGATAATCATCAAGAGGAGATTGGATCATCGGGGTTCCCCTTAGGAATTATAGGAAGATAAATGAACAGATCTGCCAGTACGTCATTCATTAATTCTTGAATCAATTGCAGACGCTCAAGAATTTCTTTGTCCTTATGCGCAGGTTTTTTAGCTTCAATCAAGTGCTTAAAAGATAGGCTCAGAGCTATAAAACATTCGCCGGATTCTTGGCTATTCATTGCCATAAGGATTCTCCGCGTAAGTTATTTTAGCTTTTGCCCATTGATTCTGTGCTTGAACTGTATGGAAGGAAAGCTCTTCTATAGCCTTTCGAATGGAAGAGCGGAAAGTGGAATCCTGTGTGGCAAGTTCCGCATTAAGTATCCCATATAGCTGGGCTTGTGCGCCTTTGCATTGCAGAATATACCAGTTGCGGCGACTTGCTAATTTTTGTGCCGATGATTGTGCCATGTTATTTACCCGAGAAATAGTTGGATAGGGTACAAAATAAATGTATAAAGACTACTCCAGAAGCTACGCTAGAAAGCAAAAGGCCCGGCCTCCCAGGAAATTCCCAGGCACACCTTACTATAATTCCTATAGATCCTATTAAGCATAGAAGATTTATATCGGATTTGTTCCACTTAATCATATTATTTTGCCTCAGCTGTTCTAAAGAGTTTAGCTATCTCAGGAATTTTCTCTATTAACTTTCCCAGTAACGCAAAGTCTCGCTCGCCACAAAAATGTAGACGAGCAGCTCCCATAAATTCTATGTCTGCGCAGTTATCCCATTTATAAGTACATATCAATAACTGTTCAATATCGAGAGGCTGATCCTGCAATGTCCAAGAATTCACTTCTTCTATTAAGAATTCCAAATAGTACTCAGTAACTTTTTCTACGGTGGCTATATACTTGGGCATACCTTCTAAAGTAATTGTTTGTTTTCTGCCTATCATTATTTTGCCTCACTCCAAAGTTTACCTTTGGCTATTGTTGAAGGGATTGTCATTAGTCTTCCATTAATCATTGTAGGAATTGTCATCATATCTGCAACATCGTGACAAGCGCTGTCTATAATTTCGTCCTTAGCAATGAATAGAATCTCGTCATGTACCGGCGCCTTGATTCGGAAGCTGCCAGAATATTTCCCTAATTGAAGCTCTCGCCACACTCTAACGAATGCGCGCTCCACTAGAATCGTAGACAAGCATTGCGCTTTGTGGGCGACTACAGAATTGAGATCTAGCTTACTGCGCTCGGGCCTTAGGAAAGTTCTGCGAGTAAAGAGTTTATCTGGCAAGGTTAGTTTCCCTGTAGTGGCCACTTCAATTTTCAGTTTATCAAAATAAGATCCGCGGACTTCTGGATATGTTTTATCGAATGCATCCAATAGAAACATACAGACTTGTTTGAGTGTGAATGCTAGAGGAAGATTAAGTAATCGCTTAGCTTCCAGAACTGCCGCAGTGCCCATAGTTTCCAATAGAACTGTCGCTTGCATATTGTAGTTGGCGCCATGGTTCACACGCTTGGCAACATCCCTAATATCTTTGCGCAAGACTTTTCGGATAGATGCATCGAAGAGTTCTCCAAAAGGAATACCAAAAAATGCGCTGGCATTCTGGCAATGGAAGTCTGGAGAATTGTTAACGGCATCTATAAGAGCAAGATCTTCCGTTAAGTATGCAGTGCAATAAGATTCTGACTGCGCCTTGTCTACAGCCCCAAAGGTCCAGCCATCCTCTGAATAGCACATGACTCTGCCGTACTGAGGGATATTCTGAATCTGCGTACCGCACCAGAATGGAGAAGCTTTTGAGGCCATGCGCGCAGTGTCAGTTCCGTGCGGATTTATTTCATATAAGAGCCGACCCTGGAATAAATCAAGAGTAAAATATGTAGAGCTAGCTTTGGCAGCGTTGCGATAAGTTTTAATATAGTCAGCAATTCGCACATACACAGGGCTGGCTTCATAGAATGTGCGCATAGCTTTCTTGTCAGTGGCCGGCGTCTTCTTTCCTCTGGCATTGACAGGGTGATAGTCCAGCGCTTTGAACATCTTAAGAACTTGAAGTGGTGATCCAGGATTGAAGCCCGGAGACGACAATAGAAATCCCAATCGTTCCTTAGCGTGATCGCGCTTAGCATCAGACTCTTCACGAAGTCTGTTCATCTGTTCTTCATTGACTAGCATCCCATCCATTGCACAAGATATACAAGGAAAGTTTACAGGGAATCGGCGTACATAATTGTCTGCACCGTACTGGCAATTGAATTTATTTATATAAACAAGCTGAGCAAGAAAAGTCCACAAAGTATTATGAGTATCCTTTCCATTATAAGCGTATAGATCTTGGCCGGATTCATCTTTCCAATAGATAAAATTATCCAGATAGAATGAAGAGATGAACGCAAGATCTTTGGGAAGCTCTGGGAATATACTATGCTGAAGGTAAGCAGTATCATAAATCCAGTTATTAACAGGGAGATTAAAGCGCAGGAAATAACAAGAATCATACTTTCCATTTTGCATAACCTTTGGAGGTGGTAGAGAATTGAGGCGGCGCATTGCGTCCATAGCAAAAGAGATTTGATCAAGGTCTACGCGAACAACTACTGTAGATGTGGTATTGGTAGATGCCCACCACGCCGTATAGGAGCAAGAAGTTATGGACATATGGCGAGAAGTTTCAATGTCTATGGCAATAAGATTAGCAGTAGCAAAGGAATCGCAGATAGCATTGAGCGCTTCAGGTATACAGAATTTCCACGAGAACTTATCCTTAGAAAGCATTCCACCATTAGCAAGCTTATCCAGATAATGGGCGATTATGAATTTTCCTTCGTTGGTAGAAGTGATAGTTTTGAAGGAAGGAATAAAGATTACAGGGGTAGATTCGAAATAGACTTTGGTTCCGTAGTTATCATTAGGAGTGCCTGTAGTTTGCGGGCACACAAGGCGAAGTAGCGGAAGAAATGTAGTGGCAATATGCGTAGGTTTATATTTACGAATTATGATTCGAAGTTCTGCCAGTGCATAAGGATTTATATTGTGCTCCAGGACTACAGGAAAGTTAATCTGCGCTGTCCTGCTAGCGGCCCGGATATAGACAGATTCAAATGTAGAGCAGATAACTAGGAGTCTATTCATATTAAAGCTCGGGGCAAGGGATTGAATGTTGAGAGATCTTGCGCTTAGAGGATACGCTGAAGACAGTTTCGATTCTGGAGATTATGAATTCGATTTCGGCCAGGCCATGGCGCTGTTTGATTTGCAGTTCAATGCCGCTAAGCACTTGGCCATCCACAGAAACTTCCAAGAGCTTAATGCAGGAATCTAGTAGCGAGAGAGAAGTACTAAGCTCAGTGAACATTGGAAGATAGGAAGAGTAGAAGGATACAATCGATGGCACCACACAAAGACCACATTGCGACACAACATAGTCAAGGAATTGCTGAGAGTAACAGGCAAGATGGATGCGAGAATCAGAAGGATTGATATCGAGGGCGGAGAGGATCTGAGGATTGACAAGTTTGGATTTCATGAGAGTTAGAGTCCTGAAGGGTTGGAGGAAAAGATTTTTAATTGTACTGGAGAGACAACAGAATTAAAAATGCCCTCTCGAAAGAAAGGGCAATGGAGGGTTATGCGTCAGGATTCTTATCAGCTCTGGCTAAAGCAGCTTCATTAGAATAACCTTCGGGATAGCGCCTGGAGAGTTTAGCAATGTTAGCTTCGAGAGTTTCGTCTCTTGAGATTCCAAGGTTATTTCGAATACCCTGAAGATAGAATTCGATATCGCCAAGCTCTTCAATAATATTGGAAAGATCCAGAGCATCTTTGCCGTAGAACAGATGCTTTTTAAAAGCATCCTGAAGTTCGCCGACCTCGCCGGATAGCGCATAGGCATGATGCATAAGCTCACACTTCTCAGAATCTAGAGATTCTAGGATGTCTACACCCTGCTTTGCTAAAATTGCTACATGTTGCGAAAAGTTATGGGGACTCATCCTGCTAATACCGCCATATCAATGTTAACGTAAACAACCGCAGTACCGTCGTCGCGAACTTTGGTTTTGTCTTTCTGATTGGAAATGGATGCCAGAATTTCCAGGCCTCTAAGCTTCTCAATAAAGTCTGCAGTGGATACTGGCTCCAGATCTTTGATCACATCGCCGAAAGCTTTGACCAATTTGCTGAGACCTTGGGCGCCTCGGAAAGAGAAGTAAGCTTTAGAACCTACGTCTTGGGGAACAAGAGATTCGTCTTTAAGGTTTTGCACTTCGACAACTTCAGTCATAATAGCAATCGCCCGGTCTGGCGCGCCTTTGGTTTCCACATCTTTAACTTCAGCAGTCAGAATCTTTAATAGATATTGGCCAGCATACAGATTAATTAAACCGGCTTCTTCAGGAATGTCTGCAATTGCGCCATTCAAAAGGGCATCGAAGGCATCTACATTTGATAATTTAGCGTCTGACATAATAGTTACTCTCTAGTTGTTGGAGGGATTGGGGTTGTTGGGGTTGTGGCATTTGCCGGATCGCCGAACTGGAGATTTGCTTTGCCCAGTTCAGTGACTTTTACTTTAAACAAAGTGAGCAAGCTCTCAGTGTCTTTTACTTCTACTCGATTAACAGAACCTGTTATTGCGTTAGGCTCTTTGGTCGATACAGAATTTACTACATGCTTTAGATTGTAGATTTTGCAATGTAAAACATGATGGAACTTTGAAGCAATGGAAGTGGAGTAGCCTTTGGTTCCACAAGTTGGGGTTAATAGGGAAGAAGAGTCTTCGTGTTCACGCTCCGCTTCATGGGATATAGCTACAAAGTGACAGGGCAATTGCTTGGCGCCGGCGAATAGAGTGTTGAGCCAGAGCGTTTGCTTATTGTAGTTATCGAATTCTTTATATTCAAAATGGAAGTCATCTTTCCAGTTAGAAGATTTGGCAAAAGCACTGGCAGAAATTGCCGTCAAAGAATCGAGAACCACAATAGTATTGGTGTCGAGAGTAGAGAAATTGTAAGTCGACATGCCTGCTTTAGATTTAATACAGGCAATACAATCAACAGTTCCGTGCGCATTACAGACTCGGACTGGATTCTTGGAGCGCAGGAGTTTCATAGAAGTTTCAATGGCGCGCGGATATTGCGGATCATCTTTGATAACAATCAAATCAACATTGCCCCAGAATTCTTGCGGCAATGCAGTGAATATAGAATTGTATTTGTTATCGCAGTCAATCCAAATAACCTTATAGCGCCTGGCGAATTGGGCAACTAGAGAAGTCTTGCCAGATAGAGGAGCGCCATAGAATAGCGCCATCTGCGGAAGTTCTAGATTGCCATCAGAAATTAGCTGAGCCGCAAAATCATTAAGATTCATTGGAGACCGGGGGCATCAATCCCATAAGTCGGGCTTCATCTTCAGAAATAAAATCAACAGGTTCCGCAGAATCAGAAGGCTCAGCAGAATCGAAAGACTTGAGTGTGTCAATCATTTCCTTTTGTTCGTGTGTCGGCCCAATGTAAATAGAGTATTGCTCAGTTAGCAATCCAGATAGCGTGATTTCCAGTTCGTATTCTTCAGAGGGAATACCACTTTCGAATGCTTCCGCTACCATCTTGTCGACTACATTTTTTAATTCTATTAATTTCATATCACGAATTCTCCGAGATTATAATGTTGAGTTGTTTAATTACATTGGCGAGGGTGAGCGTTAGTTTTTCTAGCTCATCTTCAATGTTAGGAGGCAGGCCTCTGTAAGCGCCCGGCGCGGTGGCAATTGGCTGAATTAATGTTGCGGCTGTTGGCATAGTAATGCGCTCTGTAGGATTGGTGTTAGATATTGTACGCCCTCATCCTCCACAGATTCTCTTATTCCCTGAGAATCCAAAACTTTTAATATACTTAAGTGACAGGCTATCAAAGGGATTAGCAAGTCTTTAAGGGCTACAGTAATTCTAGGATCTTCATATACTAACAAGATCAAATTCGTGTAGAGTGCTTCATCACGGGATTGAGGGCTAGGCATAGTCTTTAAGCCTCGTCCATCAAATAGATTCTGATATCGCCATTGGGCATTTCTTCGTGGGATTCTTCGAGGCTATCAGCGGCAAAAGTCATCAGACTTCCGGTGTTTTCATTGAAGAAGGCAATCTCAGTCTCCTGTCCATAGGATTCTTGCAGCGCTTCTAGTCCTGATATCATTTCGCCTATTGTGATTTTCACGGTGTTCATAGTGTTGCACCTTCTGGGGTTAAGTTACATTGGGATAAATCATCTATGGTTAGGTAAAAATCTACATCATCCAGAGTCAGGGATTCGTAAACATTACCTGCTTTGGTTAATGGAATGTCATCACAGATTCCGAAGAATTCGCACGGACGGTTATAAGATACACAACTATGGCCGCGCTTTGGAAAGTGCCCATCTGCTTTGTAGATATCCAGCATTGTTAGATCCTGAAGTAAAGAGAGTGTGAAATCAGAAGCTATGTATGCGGGCTTGGCGAAATGGAATACATTGAAGCCGAAATATTCATCAGGAAGTGCGAGCTTTCCTGTTTGCAGAGTTATGTAAATAATCTTTGGAGCTATAGGAAGTCCTAGTTTTGAGGATACTACAGTAAGTAATGCGAAGTATCCTTTAGTTTGTAGGGAGTTCTCCCAGTTAGCAGCCTGTTGGACCATGCCAGAAGTTTTGATTTCTAGAACTACAAGGGCGCCAGTGGTTTTGGTTTCCAGAATCAAATCTATATGGACCTGATAGTTATCGTGAGATCCGATTTGCATATAGGCAAAGAATTCTATGCCTGGCTTTCCTTGCAAGTATGCGAGGCGATAGTCTAAAGACAGTTCTTGGTGGACAGTGGCGTGGTAGATTCCAAGCGATTGAATGCAATGAAAGATAGATTTGTGCTTGTCTTTTCCCCACAAATCTTCGAATGCTGGATAGTCCCAAGCTGCTATTAAGGCAAGGGTGGCTCTTGGGAGAGAATCTGAGCGCCAAAGTTCTTGCACTCCAGCTCCGAAAGCAGAACCAAAAGAAGTGTGGATTGTAGCGTCATAGGAAGATGCTTGGGCCAGCTCTTTGAGTTGGAATTTTCGGGGGCAGGAGTACAGAGTCTGGAGTCTGGAGTAGGAATAGGCGGATTGTTCTGGATCATATACATATCCTAGTTTTTTGATGGGCGCTTTCGGCCCGGGATTGTTAAGAAGATTATCAAAAGCATTATCAAAAGCCTGAAGTCTATAGTCCATCGAATAGATCTCCGTTATCGGATGCTGCTTCCCCGGCAGAATTTCCAAATTTAATTCCTGCCATCTTAGCTCCGAACGCACCTTTAGGTTTTGCTACTTTCGGAGTCTTCAAAGCTTTCGGAGGTTTGGTTATGGCAACCATAGTTTGCGATTGTATTGCTTGATAATAGGGTTTGATCTCCTCATCCTTTAATAGCAATACAAGTTCTGGAAACATCCGAAGATTATTGTTGAGTTGGTACATCCAGAGTTTAATATCCGGGGCTTCTTTATTGAGTTCAGCTTCTAGCGAAGCGAGCATAGGCAGAATTGTGGCAAGCGCCTCGGCATTGGGATCTAAATTCTGGGGATTAGTTTGATTTTCCATGCCATCACTGCCTCTTTGGTTGATAGGTTTTGTTCGTAGATTGTGTACACCATTTGGTATTCATCGAAACTATGGGGATGGGCTTCGGGATTCGGTATATACAGGAATTGTGGCGCTTTGTATTCAATAGAATCTAATGCCAGCATTGTTTCGTAAACTGCAATGACTTTAAAGTTTCCTAAGTGCTTTCCGGATAATAGAAATGTCACATTTAAATGGTCGTGTGTTTTTATAGGTGAGATTTTTGACATGGTTGCTACCTTTAGGCTGGTTAGCCAATACTAATTTTACGTGGAGGCATTGATCGGAATTGGAATACTTAAAGCGAAGTTTGAAATCTTGGAGATTTGGATTTGTTTTAGCTTGCGTGTGCTTTTCTTTGGATAACATTGTGGAGATAGTTTTAGATTCAGAAGGAGCACAAGCTATGCGAACAGGTTCCGGGCAATTATTCCAGGCAGTAAACAGAGCCTCTACATACATTCGTGGGGGTCTTTCGGAACTAGGACACATTTGATTTGCACCTTAGGCTTAGTAGGAAGGAGGGAGAAGATCAAACAGTCAGGCTCATAGGGATGCGGAACTTGTTTGAGTGTGAGGTGTACGCCACGACGAGATAAGTTTTTAAGTTCTCGATAGATAGCAGTGCGAAAAGAAGCAACACTAAAAGTACCTAGAGTCATGGCAACCTGTCGAGAAGCTATCAGTTCATTAATAGCTTCAGTAAATATTGAGGATTGTTTTGGCATTGTGGTAAGCCTTTAGTAATGAGAAGATAGGAGAATCAGATTCTTGGTTGGACGCATACACATTAAGTTTTTGAAGGCTATGATGAATAGAGCTATTGTATTCAGGGCAACAAGAGTCAAAGGGAAAATAGGAATTCTGTTCTTTACAGTTTCCGCAGCCTAGGCATAAAACATATTTGCTTTTGGTGCCCCCAGGAATATAGCCCGCAAGTCTAGTGGTAGGTCTTAATGCTTGTGTTATTAGTTTGCAGTCTAGCATTCGTAAACCTACTGCCAGGAGTACAGAAGAATCTATATCGAAATCATTCTCCATCCGTCCACTCCATCAATTCTAGTTTATCGAAAAAGTGCTTAGCTTTCTCTTGCCAAGTTCTGCCGGGGATTCGCTGAGATTTAATGGCTTGGGCTACGCTAGAGTTCCGGGCGCCGGGGTTAGTATCAGGAGAATAGAGTACGGATAATTGCTCCTTTGCCCGAGTCATGCCAGTGTACAGAAGTTCTCGCGATAGCATAGCAGCGGCTGAATTGTGAAGAATCAAATGGACTCGGCGCCACTCCGAACCTTGTGAACGGTGGATTGTCATAGCGTAGTTTAGTTGCAGGGATAGCAGTTGCGCATTGGATTTAAGTTCTAGCGTATCGCCAGTCTCCAGATTGCGTACTGTTACTATGTGCGATCCGGCGCGGCCGCCAGAATCTTTATCGTCAGAATCTTCTTCGGGCTTAGCAATAACGTGGACTTTGAAATTCGCTAGCACGTCATCGAATAAGTCAAAGTCAGATTCATTAGATTCTACAAAGCCCCAGCGAGTCATCTTAGTAGACGAAGGCTTGCACCACGCACCGCGATAAGATTTATTAGGCATGATGGAAAGGATTTCACAATCTATTTTATTGGCCTGGACTAAATCGCCCGGCGCATAATAGAAGGCTTTACCATTGGCGCGAATTTCATGAATTTCTGCATTTCGTTTCTGTCCTAAATGCTGTGCGATTAGAAGATTAAAAGTAACTTGGCCTAGACCTTCATTCTTAGGAACTAGAATTACATCTAGTTCTGGATCATACTCGCCAGAATCTAATCGAGGCTTAAGATAGTTCTCGAAGATTCGGAAAGCAATTGATTCGCCATCTTGTCCGCAGCGGCGAATTGGATGGAATTGTAGTTGCCCTTGGGTGGTGTAAGCTTCTAGTTCCAGTGTTGTAGGCACGCGCCCGGCAAGTGTGAACTTATGCTGGAATCCTACAATCGGAGAGTCCATTGCTTGGCGATAAATATGGGTGAGTTCTACCACTGGAATTGAGTTGAGTTTGTGGCCTAGAACCGCGTCACCGAACACAGGCTTTAGCTGGTTGAGATCTCCGACGAAAATAAAGATTGCATTAGGGCAGGCTTCGCGAAGATTCCTGTAGAGATCCGCATAGGAAACCATCGAGGATTCGTCAATGATAATGAGTTTACATTCCAGAATCGGATTCATTTCATGGCGGCGTGGGCGGAACTGGCGAGAAGTTTTCGCTTCACCATCGGCCGTCAGATATTCAATGTCTTCGGGACAATATTCAAGGAATGAATGGATGGTGTGGCAGAATTGCGAGGCTCCAATGTCGGCAACTGCTTTACGAATATTAGCAACAGCGCGTCGCGTAAAGGAAACAAGAGCAATAGATTTAGCTTGGGGCTCTTCAGGAAAAGTTTTTAGAATATGCTGGATAACTTCGCGCAGAGTTGTTGTCTTACCGGAACCCGCAGCGCCTATGAGGCAGAAGGAGCGCCCGGAAATCGCCAGGTCCACAGCTTCTGATTGTTGTTCATTAAGCGGCGCACCATTGGCGGCAAAGTATTTAGGAATCGAAGGGGCGATTTCGGCGGGATTATGAATAGATTCTGTTAAAGGCTCCAAAGCTTTGCGAGAAGCCTTAAGAGCCTGTAGTGCGGCTAACATAGCATTTGGAGTAGTAGAAGTCATAAGAGGAGAAGTCCATTAAGAGAGATTAGAGAAGAGAATCTAGAGTTGGCCATTTGGAAGAGGTTTTATAGAACGTACAGGATAGTAAAAAGGCTGGTTTTCTTCTGGATTGTATACCCAAATATTTGTAAAGTTATTAGGCATATCGGAAGAGTTTGCTTTAACTACTGTGCCAATCACAGATTCATAGATAAAGACTCGCTGTCCTATGATGTAGGAATTTGTTTGCGGCGCTGGAGGTTCTGGGCAAACTTTGGCGAATTCCTCTAATTGAGCTTTGAGGTTATCACATTCTACAGTAAGATTTCCTATTGCTTCGCATAATTCTAAATGTATTTTTCTTTCCTGTGTAATTTGTTCCTTAAGCTCCGCATATTTAAGTTTTTCTCTTTTTTCGGCAATATCTTTTTCGATTGTACGATCCATATTCTCCTGGATAGCGACTCTAGTTCTGTGCGCTGCTATGGCTTCTTCCATCTTACGGAAATCGTTTTCAGTTTCTAAAGACATTTCTTATTCTCCTGCTAGTTTTGCGATTACGGAAAGGCGGTCTCTTAGGTTTAAGATTTCGATCTCTTTTAGTTCGAAAGACTTAGCGATCTCAATAAAAAATTCTGTGAGTTCCTTAGATTCTATAGATTCTCTATGGATACCTGTATTGCCTTGGGCAAGGCCCCCTCCATGCACATACCAACGACCTTGCAGAATCTGGATAGTTTTTAGTTGTGACTCAGTCGCTTCCATTACGATTCTCCTAAGTCTTTAAATTCTTTTAGCTTATGAAAAAGGTATGTGCGCAAAGCTTCAAATTCTCTATCGCCATCTCTGTGGTTTTGCATTAAGCCCATAATATAATCAAGTTCGTTTTGCATGAATTCTATTGCGTAGACTTTCTGGATTTTAATTAGTTTAGCCATGTTTAGGGCTCTCCTATGATAGACAGTTTTGTTTTTGAAGGCCGAATTCTAGAGTCTTTTGGACTTTAGCCGCGGCCTCTGCTTTGGTGATTTTGCCGTCGGTATTAGAATCGAGTCCTGAATTCTGGCGATAGCTTGTGGTGCCTTTGTTGAATAGAATTATAGACTCTGGCGCCATTATGTATTTAGGCATTAGGATTGCCATATACAGGGAACTGAGTATAGGACTGGCGCGCAGTAGTTTAGAGTATGGCGAAAAGTATTGCGCCACAAAATCGAGTTGCCGTAGAGAATCCATAGCCTCCAGCTCATCGACTGTAGTATTGAGGCCGATGGCAGTTTTTGGCATAAATTGAATTAGGCCAACCGCGCCGGAACCTGCCGCATTTCGAATAGAGGGCGAGAATGTATGTGCGGTTTCAAAGGCAATGCAAGCCATGAGGTTTGAGGGATTGTGGCCAAAGGATTGGGAAATGGTGATAACCTTTTGTAGGAATGTGGGCGGCACACGAGAAGAGAAAGCGATAGGAGGGGAATTCATAAAGGGATACCTGAGAATTTAGAAAACGAAAGCTTCTTTGCGATAGATTATTGGGGCTGGAGGATTATTGCCACATTCGGTTGGGGGAGACTTTGGAATTTGCGAGGCCTTGACTCTTTGAGATACCGTGTGTTCCTCGCAAGAATCTATTAAAGCTATAAATACAAGCCCCAGAATACATAGTTCTAATAAACCTCTCATAATTGGCCTCTTGGCAATCGTTTAGTGTTGTCCATATCACAATAAATGGTAAGCCCCTCACAATCACGAACTTCTATATAATCCGCCGCGTCTGGATATTCTGAAATTACTGTAACAATCTCACTGTGACCGATTCCAGTACATAGAAGTACTCGCTGTCCTCGAATATATAGATCTGCCATAACTATAGGACTCCTGAGGGATGGGTGATTGCCCAGATTGCAAATAGGATTCCGACTACAAAGCCCGCCCAAAAAGTTGCTAGAAATAGTAGAATTGTTATAGCGTCCATAACGTATCCTGTTTTTATTGATTGATTTTAAGAAGGGCTCTGTACGGTAGAGCTGGAAAGCTCAGAATGTTTCAGCGATTGTAGCCATAATGAGGCCTGCTAGAGCCCTTCTTAAAATCAAAGAAAAGCCAGCGGGTTAGGCTGGCTATTTGGTAGATTGGGAAAGTGGAGACGAGAACGCTATTCTGGTCTGCAAGTTTCCAAGGCTGTGAGAGTTCGATCCAATATATCTTGGACCTTATCCATAAATGGGCTGGCAGGGTATTCTGCAAACAGCCCTGCCAATTCCGTATACCCATCAATAAGATGTTTTATAGTTTGATCCTTTAAATATATTGTATTCTGAAGGATTCCAATAACCTGATCGCTAGATAGTGGAGTAGAATCTGGTCTGATTAGATTGGCATCCATATAGTAGTGACTACTATATGGTATCTCCATCCATCCAATGATTATAGATTCGTCTTCAATTGCGCAGAATTCGCCATGTTCCCAAATAAAGAAAGTCTCGGAAAGGTCTCCCCCGTGATTTAATTCTTGATAAATGCCTTCGAATATATGCGCATCCATGCAACCTTCAGGGATTTTAATAAAAATTAAGATTCGCTCAGACTCTGAGCAAACATAATCCCCGAAATTTTCTGCCTTGCCTTGTACTAATGCGGGTAAGTCTGTGATAGGGCGCCAGACTGGGGCTAGTTGTGGAAGTGCAGATTTGGCCCCTTCTATAAGCTTATTCAAATCTGCACCGAATTCGAATTGCTCCAGACTCTGCATATTGAATTGATTAATGTATTTATCAATAAAAGCCTTGCGCAATTCTGTTAGTGTTCCCATATAAAATCCTCGATTGTTATGTTGTCAAAAAGGTATTGTAATAATTCTACTCGTTTGATGCCGTATTCGCCTTCCCATGCTTTGTAGAAATATGCGTGCCAGGCATGTTTATATACGCTTAGCGGTAACATCTGATCGCCTGTTATGTTGCCCGGCCAGTCTAGAATCTTTTGTGCCCATATTCCGGTCCATATTTCCGGGGGATTATCCATATGCTCATCAAGTCTATAGAGTACTGAACACAATCCTGATTCTCTTTTCTCTTTAGCATCTGATAGCGCAAGTTTAGTGAATTCTAATTTCCACTCCAATACTCTGATTTCTTTGTCTTCATTACTTAAAGTATTCACAATTCAAATCCTCGAAAATAACTTTATTTATTATCCAAATACACAATTCAGCTCTGAGCACTCCCTCAGTTCCCGCCCATATAGATGCACAAGTACCTACTAGAGTTTTGTCTATTTTTACTGGAAACATAATACTGCCAGTGAATTTCGGCCACGAGGCTATAGCCACAATTACACTGCCATAATCTACTCTTGGGAATAAAGCCAACAAGCGCTTTGTGCTTTGCCACTCGCCGTAATGTGGTCGGGCGGCTTCAATTAAAATAGCTTTAGTTAGTTCCAGTTTAGCCTCCAGCAATGCTATTTTCTTATCAATTCTGGTGAGTTTATTTGACTGCATTTTGAGTTCTCCAGATTATCATGGCCATATTGTATGCGAATCCGGTCGCGAATTGGATTCTTACAGGTTCAGATTCTAGGCGCTTTTGAGCAACTGGCGTGGCGCGGATTGTTTTGATTGCAGCTTTCAATGAGTCTTCATTAGCGAAACTTGACTCGCTAAGCTCAGCTTCCAGTTCATCAGCTAGCGCAAAGTCGGGATCATTGAGCATGGCATCGAATGATAGTTTAGCGTATCGCGCCTTAGCTAGCTTATCGAGAATTCGCTGTAGATTTAATGAGTCCTGTTCGCTGGCGGGGAATATACATTTTAGCAATAATTGCGAAACTGCTTTGATGGCGGCAGGTTCATAGGATTGTGGCCGCGAACAAACTTTGCAGACTTCGTCGATTTGGAATTGCTCGATAAGCCTGCGGGTCTCTTTGCCCATGGAATCCTCGAAACAAATAGTGGCATTGGCCAAAGACTTGCGGAGCCATTCGGTGCCCGCTTTCATGGCCGGCGATTGCCATATGAATTCTATTAGGCGCTGGGTCTCTGACTCTTCAGGGTTCACGCGTTTAGTGGAGTTGATGGATTCTACAGCTTCCAGCCATGCGGATAGATCAGCGCCTGTGGATTCGCCGGTGATATGCAATCGCGGATAGGCTAGCGCCATGGGCCCGGATAGTTTAGATGCCGCCGCCGATGCCCTGGGAATCAATGCTGCTAGCGTGAATTCATCTAAGGATTCCATTGTTAATGGAGCGCTGAAAATCGCTTGGGCAATACGCAGATAACCGCACAGAATTAAGAACTGCGCGGTTTGCTGTTGTTCGGTGGCGGCAAGATTATCAAGTGTTCGCTTATCCATTGCTACAATGTGGTGAATCTGCGAGGTTCGGTGGACACCTCGCACAGCATAATTGTGGGTAAGCTTGCCGGAGTACGGGCAATTGATTGTAATCATAAGAGGAATTCCTCATTAGTTTATAGTTATTAAAAGGTGCTGAGGGCTTGGCCTGTTTGCCCGTATTCGCTACATCTTGTTTTCCGCCTGCACCACTCAGCTAGAAAGGCTCTAGAATCCGACCGAGAGGCTAAGCATAGGGAACCGTGCGCCCACTTGCGTCATTTACACGCTTAGCCTTTTCTCCCAATCCGCATAAACTCTAGAGCCTTTCTAGCTGTCCCCTCTTTCGAAGGGAGCTTTCGGATTATGCATGTAGTGGAATTGTCTTTCCGTGAGTGCGCTTATATTCCTGGACTGCATTCCGGCGAATTGCAGATTTTAGCGCTCTGGCTTCAACTTTGGCGATTTTATATTGTTCCCACTTAGATTTGAATGGTGCCGCAATTGCTTGCGCGATTCGTTGTTCTTTTGTGCCGCGTAGATTTGCTTGGCCCATGGTATTGTCCTCTGGTTATTGTGATTGATTTTAAAATAGATTCTAAGGAATAGGCTGGCGCGTTTAGGCTTTTATCACGTTATCCAGATTACCCAGCTTTAAGGAACTACCCTTAGAATCTATTTTAAAGTCCCCTATTTCTAGGGGGGGGGAGGTTTATTCTATTGCTTTAGTTTTCGGCAATCTTTAATTAATGCCGGCGCCATGGCCTTAGATGCCTTCCATTAAATCATCGGAAGTCTTAGGCATTAATGCGCCTAAGTTTTGAGTCCATAAGGTGACAATTGCCTGTGCCACCTCTTGATCCGCATCTTCCATCTGGGTGTTGCCTTCCGCATCTGGAAAACCGTCTGCAACCAGCGCACCGAATTCCGCAACACGTCCGAGAATCTTCTGGATTTGCTCAGGCTTCAATGGCGAATTGTAGGCCTTGATGATGCCCGCAGGTGTAAATTTAAGTTTGGCGCCGCTAACCAGAGCCGCTACTGCATTGGAAGCATTGCCGCCAGTCACAGTCGTGAGCCAGTCACCGAACAAATCAGCAATAGAATTCAGGGCTTCCGCAGTAAACTTGACGCTGGAAATGCGGCCACCAACTTTATTGTAGAATTCGATTATATACTCAAGCGATGATTCGCGGACCGGCAAGAATAGATCAACGTATTGGTTTTTAATAAAATCAAGCTGGGCGCGGATAATGGTAGAAGCAATGAATTCTTTGACGGCGGCGGATGCGGGAATAAAATCTACAAGGCCTTTGGCTTCAGTTTGGAAATTTACGGCAATGCCGAGTGTGCGCTTAAGGCGAGTTACCAATTCTTTACCCTTGGTGACTTGTACTTCTTTATATCCGCCAGCTTCGCGCACTTGCTCGGCGGTTTTGATTCCGCGTGACACTGGCAGGGAATCAGCGATCGCTTGCAGATCCTTTTCGACCAACATATTTGTTTTGAATGTGTGCGCATAATCCGCTTTAGGGATTTCTACGGCGCTTGCTTGAGTGGATTCTTCAGTCATGATGCGTACTCTCTTTATATGGATGTGGATGGATTCGCTCGGAGTGGTCCCCGATTTGAGGTGCTATAACAACACAATTAGGCGTTTTCGTCAATAGCCTTTTGCGTAGATTCTATAGATTTGTGCTGCCCGCCGCGCCCGGCTTGTGTTCTTAGAATCTAGTATAACACCTCCACAGATTCCTGCATACTTATTTCTTCAGATTCTCTTCAATATCTCAATCCCGCTCCTTCTTCTTTTCCTTTGATTACTGTGTACCGTTATAGCACTATATCATTGATTGCCCCTTTTCATGCCCTTTTGCCCCTGTTCCTACATTCTATCCCTGTATTCCCCTACATTCTGCCCTATCCTCCTCATAACTCCCTATTCCCTAGTCTATGCCTCATTATGCCCTATTATCCCCTAAATACCCTAGATTCTCTTAGTCTCTCTCTTATTCTTAGATTCTGTATTCTATATGACGAATTTTTTGGGTGTGTCTAAATCTGAAATAATTATACAATGTAAAAAATAATATCACTAACAGAATCTATACACACATAAATAATATATAGGGACACACAGGGGATATATGCTACAGGGTATAGGGGGAATACACTAGAATGTAGGGGTTAGGAGGTATACATTCTAGGGGGAGGGGGAAAAGGGGCATAAATACCGCCGGTGATGATACAGTGATACAATGGTATTGGGTAATAACGGGGA